>Ga0207655_1000043_pt1 | contig 332919 bp, 284 predicted proteins | sample KBSM44metaG_FD_184398 | JGI IMG/M metagenome (GOLD analysis project Ga0207655, IMG submission 184398) | Miscanthus rhizosphere microbial communities from Kellogg Biological Station, Michigan, USA - KBS M4-4 metaG (SPAdes) (version 2) | ecosystem: Host-associated > Plants > Roots > Rhizosphere... | reverse complement strand
TAAACAGTCGGCCCTGTATCTGCGCAGTCACCTGAGTTCACTGCCGGGAGTGGCGCCGGGAAAACTGCCAAAAGTGATGGAAGAAATACTGAGTATGGCTCCAGGGTTGGTGCTACCAGGACGAAGACCCCGGCATTACCCGAGAGCCGTAAAAAAGAGGCCACAACGTTACCCGTTGCGGCCTTCTTCAAAGCTTAACTGACAAGCATTAGGGCGTCAGCCCGCTTTTTGACATCTTGATAAGCGTTATTTGTAAACGTCGGCGTTAGCGTGAACGGTTTTTTCGTTCTTCTCACCGGCAATCACCACAAAGTATTTGCCGCCCAGTTCATCCGCTTTTTTCGACAGATCTCTTTTCGCATCCATCGGCGAAGTAGTACGGGACGTGGTAATTGAACCCACTTTGGTCAGGTTCATTTTCGCCACTTCGTCTTTCTGAATTTCTTTTGCCGCAAAGGCACCAAACGACAGGGAACCCAACACCAGTGCGGTAACCATACCAGTAGCATATTTCATAGCCGTACTCTCCTTATGACCATTTTATGTGGGCGCTGCTGGCGCGAAGGCAATCGGCCATCGCAGCGACCTTCTAAGTATTGACGCTAATAAGGATTTCGCCAGTTTGCCTTAAATATCAGACAATCACCGACTTAAGGGCCAGAAGCTGCTGACAAAACTCCGCCGGATGGGAGATGAACGGGGCATGGGCCGCTTTGGCAAAAATGTAAGACTGGCTGTTCGGCCACTGCGCATCGAGCAGCGGCACTATCTTGCGCGGCACCAGTCCGTCGAGACGGCCATACAGGCGCAGGACAGGCATCGGAAGCGAAGCAAGCGGTTCACGTAAATCGGCCGTTTTGAGGATCTCCAGCCCGCCGTTCAGCACCTCTGTCGTCGGCATTGGCAGCGCCAGCACCGCGCTTTTGAGCAATCGCGCATCCTGACGCGCGCTTTCGGTACCCAGCGTCTGCAAGGCGAGGAAACGCTCGACGGTACGCTGGAAATCTTCACTCAGCTGGTGCTGAAATCCTGACAGAACCTCAGGCTTGATGCCGGGCCAGTCGCCGTGAGCGGTAAAGCACGGTGATGATGCGACGGTGACCAGCGCCTGCACGCGGTCGGGTGCCACAATCGCCGCCTGGCTGGCGACCAGCCCGCCGAGACTCCAGCCGAGCCAAATCGCTTTTTCCGGGGCTTTCGCTAATACCCGACGGGTCATCTCTTCCAGCGACAGCGCCCCGACATCACCGCTGCGCCCGAAGCCCGGCAGGTCTACCAGATGCAGGGTGAAATGCGAGCCCAATTCCGGGGTGATGCAATCCCAGACCTCCGCGTTCAGTCCCCATCCGTGCAGCAGCACAAGATGACAATTTCCTTCGCCTTTGGTTTGCCACCAGATGTCGTTCATCAGTTACTGTTCTCATTCTTCGAATTCGGAGGGGAAATATGCTAACAGCCCATGGCTTGTGCTGGCTATGCAAAATGCCGCTGGCGCTGGCCCACTGGGGGATCTGCTCCCGCTGCACCCGCGCGTTGCGCACGGATGTTATGCGTTGCCCGCAGTGCGGATTACCTGCCGGTAGCGACACCTTCCCCTGCGGGCGCTGTCTGCAAAAAGCCCCCCCATGGCATCGGCTGGTGACGGTGAATGATTACGCCGCGCCGCTTTCGACGCTGGTGCAGAATATGAAGTTCAGCGGGAAACCGGAGCTGGCATTGGCGCTGAGCAGGCTGATGGTGCTGCACCTGAAAAACACGCCGTGGCCTAAGCCGGATATGCTGATTGCCGTCCCGCTGTGGCAGCGTCGTCACTGGCGGCGCGGGTATAATCAGGCGGATGTACTGTGCCGCCCATTGGCGCGCTGGCTGGGCCTTCGCTATCAACCCGAGGCAATGCGTCGTATCCGCCCCACGGCAACCCAGCATCAGCTGTCGGCGAGGCGGCGGAAACAGAACCTGAAAAATGCGTTTCGTCTTGAAATTGCGGTAACCGGGCTCCATATCGCCCTTGTGGACGATGTCGTCACCACCGGCAGTACCGTGGCCGAGCTTTCCCGCCTGCTTTTGCAAAACGGCGCGGCGTCAGTTCAGGTATGGTGCCTGTGTCGCACCTTGTAGACCCTCTGTGATGGGCGTATTATAACCGACTAAAGTAGTCAACTATTAGGCCAAAGCTATGATCCGTATTTCCGATGCTGCACAAGCGCACTTTGCCAAATTGCTGGCAAATCAGGAAGAAGGGACACAAATCCGCGTATTTGTGATTAACCCAGGCACCCCGAATGCTGAATGTGGCGTATCTTACTGCCCGCCGGATGCGGTGGAAGCGAGTGACACTGCCCTCAAATTTGACCTGCTGACCGCGTATGTCGATGAGCTGAGCGCGCCGTATCTGGAAGATGCGGATATTGATTTCGTGACCGATCAGTTAGGTTCCCAGCTGACGCTGAAAGCACCGAACGCCAAAATGCGTAAAGTGTCTGACGATGCGCCGCTGATGGAGCGCGTAGAATATATGCTGCAAGCGACGGTTAACCCGCAGCTGGCAGGCCACGGCGGTCGCGTATCGCTGATGGAAATCACCGACGAAGGCTTCGCCATTCTGCAGTTTGGCGGCGGCTGTAACGGGTGTTCAATGGTCGATGTAACGCTGAAGGAAGGGATCGAGAAGCAGCTGCTGAACGAATTCCCGGAACTGAAAGGCGTTCGTGACTTGACCGAACACCAGCGTGGTGAGCACTCTTACTACTGATTGAACATTCAGGCCTGCTACCCAGTAGGCCTGATAAGCGCAGCGCCATCAGACACGTTCACCCGACGGCGCTTCGCTTGCACGGGCCGACGAGAATCTCGTGGCCCGCACACGCTTTATTTCCCCGCCGCTTTCCGCCGCTTATCCAAATCCTTAATCAGCTTATTCACCGTCTCATCGGCAAACATCGCTTCTAAGGTGGTGGCAAGCTTACGACGCCAGTTTTTGTACTGATAACTGGTGCCAGGAATGTTCACCGGCCCGGCCATATCCAGCCAGTCTTCCGGCTGCAGGCCCAGTAACGCGCTATTGCTGTCGGCAATGTAACGCTGCATCCCGCGATTCAGGGTGTGGGTCATGCTCATCAGTGACGCTTTATGTCCGGTACGTTTTGGCAGACAGCCGTACTGATGCAACGCATCTAACAACCCCTGCTTCGCCCGCTCACGGTCCTGATACAGCCCGCGCAGAATGACTTCATCCGGGTACAGGCCGAGCGTTTTGCCGAGCGTCAAATCCCCGCTTTCCCAGTATCCACGTAGCGTCGGCAGATCGTGGGTGGTCGCCACCGCCATCGACTGTTCCGGATACGCTTTCGGGGCCCGGAACGTCTTCTCGTGGTCGCTTTCGAAATAGAGCACTTTGTACGAATACACCCCGCTCTTACGCAGCTTGCCGACGATCTCCACCGGCACCGTGCCGAGATCTTCGCCAATCACCATGCACTGATGACGTTGACTTTCCAGCGCCAGAATCGAGAGCAGATCGTCCACCGGGTAATGCACATACGCCCCATGATCTGCGGTTTCACCGTAGGGGATCCACCACAGACGCAGGACCGACATCACGTGGTCAATTCGCAGCGCGCCGCAGTTTTGCATATTGGCGCGCAGCAAATCGATAAACGGCTCATAGGCGCGAGCGGTGATGATATGCGGGTCCATCGGCGGCAGGCCCCAGTTTTGTCCCAGCGGGCCGAGGATATCCGGCGGCGCACCGACCGACGCTTTCAGACAGTACAGCTCGCGGTCACACCAGGTTTCCGCCCCGCCTTCCGCCACGCCAACCGCGAGGTCACGATACAGACCAATCGGCATCGCATGCCGCTGGCTTTCCTGCCAACAGGCGGCAAATTGGGTGTACGCCAGCCATTGCAGCCAGAGGAAGAAATCCACTTCATCAGTGTGCTTCTCACAGAAGGCTTTCACTTCCGGGCTGTCGATATTTTGATACGCTTCGGGCCAGGCAGGCCAGCCCCAGCGAAGCTCATCTTCTTTCACCTGATACGCATGCAGCGCGTCGAACGCGGCCTGCCAGTACAGGCTTTCCCCTTCGTCACGCACGAACTGACGAAACGCGCGCATCTGCTCATCTTCACGGGCGGAGAAACCTTTCCACGTCATGCGCAGCGCAGTGATTTTCAGCGCCGTCACGGTGGCGTAATCCACCCACTCGGCATCGCGCACCGACTTCAGCGTCTGCTGAGTGGTCGGCAATTTCCACCACGCCTGCGCCTCTTTACTGTGCCTGAAATCCTCAAGGGCGTTGACGTCAATGTAAATCACATTCAGCCAACGGCGTGAAGATGGGCTGTACGGACTGGCGCTTTCCGGGTTCGCCGGATAGAGCGCATGAATCGGGTTGAGGCCGATGAACGACCCGCCGCGACGGGCAATTTCCGGCAGCATGACTTTTAAATCGCCAAAGTCACCGATGCCCCAGTTATGTTCAGACCGCAGGGTATAAAGCTGCACGCAGCTACCCCACAGTTTTTTGCCCTGCCTGAGCGCCTGTGGCTCATAGCAGCGCTCCGGGGCGACAATCACCCGGCAATGCCAGCGATGGTCACTCTGGGTCACGGTCAGGGTGTGATACCCCTCCGGCAGGCGCGTCGGTAAATTCAGCGCTTTACCCGCCGTGGCTTTGCCCTGGTGCTGCGTGCCGTCTTCAGTGGTCAGCCGCCAGCTAAAGTCGCCGCTGCCTTCTACCGGCAGCGACATTTTCTTGCCGTGGGTAAACACCTGTACGTTGGGAACCGGCGTCACCGCCACTTTCGTGGCCGCGACACCGTGATGCATTGCGTCGAGCAAACGCCGCTTGGTTTCTGCACCAATAGACTGCGGTTTGCCGTGGGCATTGATGTAACTTGGGCTGATGCCCGCCGCCTGCGCGGCATTGTCCAGACGTTTGCTCTCCATAGCGCTCCCTTAGCGTTTTGCCTGCCAGATACGGCTCTGATAATCGCGGATGGACCTGTCCGAACTGAACATGCCGCAGCGGGCGGAGTTCAGGATGGCCGCCCGGGTCCAGGCTTCCTGGTCGCGATACAGCACGTCGACCTGCTTCTGCGCGTCAACGTAAGTCGCGAAGTCAGCCATGACCAGATACGGGTCGCCGCCCTGTTTGCCGATGCTGTGCAGCATCTGGTCGAACGCATGCTTGTCACCGCCGCTGTATTTACCGCTTTCGAGCTCTTTGAGCACCGCATCCAGCGCTTTGTCTTTCTTACGCCATTTCAGCGGATCGTAGCCTTTGGCCTTCAGCGCTTTCACTTCTTCCACGGTATTACCGAAGATAAAGATGTTTTCATCGCCCACCTGTTCGGCGATTTCAACGTTCGCCCCGTCGAGGGTGCCAACCGTCAGCGCCCCGTTCAGCGCCAGCTTCATGTTGCCGGTGCCGGAGGCTTCTTTACCCGCGGTAGAAATTTGTTCCGACACATCCGCCGCCGGGATCATCACTTCCGCTGCCGACACGCAGTAGTCCGGCAGGAACACCACTTTCAGCTTGTCGCCGACGGTCGGATCGTTGTTGATCACTTCCGCCACTTTGTTGATGGCGAAAATGATGTTCTTCGCCAGGTAGTAGCCCGGAGCCGCTTTGGCACCGAACAGGAACACGCGCGGCACGCGGTCGGCCTGTGGGTTTTCGCGAATTTCTTTGTACAGCGCCAGAATGTGCAGCAGGTTCAGGTGCTGACGTTTGTACTCGTGCAGACGTTTGATCTGAATATCAAAAATCGCCTCTGGATTGATCTCAATCCCGGTGCGGTGCTTCACAAACTCGGCCAGACGCTGTTTGTTCGCCAGCTTGATATCGCGCCAGGTCTGGCGGAATTTCGCATCGTCAGCGTATTTTTCCAGTTTGATCAACTGGTCGAGATCGTTGGCCCACTCTTTCTTCAGCGTTTTATCAAACAGGGCCGCCAGCGCCGGGTTGCACTGTTTGATCCAGCGGCGAGGCGTGATGCCGTTGGTGACGTTGTGGAATTTGTTCGGCCACAGCTGGTGATATTCCGGGAACAGATCTTTGACCACCAAATCTGAGTGCAGCGCCGCCACGCCGTTGACGGCAAAGCCGCTCACCACGCACATGTTCGCCATCCGCACCTGCTTGTCGTGCACCACCGCCAATTTGGCCCACACCGCGCTGTCGCCCGGCCAGGTTTTATCGACCAGCTTTTTGAATCGGGTGTTGATTTCGTTGATGATTTGCATGTGACGCGGCAGCAGCGCTTTCACCAGTTTCTCATCCCAGCACTCGAGCGCTTCCGGCATCAGGGTGTGATTGGTGTAGGCAAAGGTTTTGCTGGTGATCGCCCAGGCGTCGTCCCAGCTAAGCTGGTGCTCGTCAATCAGTACGCGCAGCAGTTCCGGAATGGCAATAGTCGGGTGCGTATCGTTGAGCTGAATGACCTCAAACTTCGGCAACTCGGCGAGCTTGCGGCCTGCCAGATGATGACGGCGCAGGATATCCGCCACCGAACAGGCACACTGGAAATACTGCTGCATCAGGCGCAGCTTTTTGCCCGCCAGATGGTTATCGTTCGGGTACAGCACTTTAGTCAGTTTTTCGGCATCGATGCCCTGCTGTTCAGCCCGCAGGAAATCGCCGTCGTTGAATTTGGTCAGATTAAATGGATGTGCATGGGTGGCCTGCCACAGACGCAGCGGTTGCGCCACGCCGTTGCGATAGCCGAGCACCGGTAAATCCCAGGCCTGGCCGACAATCGTGAACGCGGGCTGCCAGTCACCTTTCACCACTTTCCCGCCGATGCCGACCTGCACATCCAGAGCCTGGTTGTGACGGAACCACGGATAGCTGCTGCGATGCCAGTCGTCCGGGGCCTCCATCTGCTGCCCGTCGGCAAACGACTGACGGAACAGTCCGTACTGATAGTTCAGGCCGTAGCCAATCGCAGACTGACCGACGGTCGCCATCGAATCGAGGAAACAGGCAGCCAGACGCCCCAGGCCACCGTTGCCGAGCGCCGGGTCGGTTTCTTCTTCCAGCAGGTCGGTCAGGGTGATGTCATGCGCTTTCAGCACCTCGCTGACGTCCTGATACCAGCCGAGGTTCAGCAGGTTGTTGCCGGTCAGACGACCAATCAGAAATTCCATCGAGATGTAATTCACATGGCGCTGATTTTTTTCCGGCTTCGCGACCGGTTGTGCGGCCAGCAGTTCGGCCAACGCACCGCTCACCGCCTGCCACCATTGATGCTGGGTCATTTCGCTGGCGGCCTGTAGGCCATATCGCTGCCACTGACGCGTCAGTGCAGCCTGAAATTGTGCTTTATCGAAAGTCGGCTGTGACATAAGGATCCAATCCTGTTTGCTAAAACGTTGGCGCTAGTGTGCCTGGCTACCTGTTTACCGTCCTCATCCCGACAGGCATTCACCGGGGAGGAGTAGCAGGGATGAGCGAAAAAATGTGATCTTCGCCACTATAACGTTAGCTATTAATGAGGATTGTGCTCAATTTCACAGCGCAGATTAAGAAAATGAAAAGACGTTTTGCAAAATAAGTGTAAGCAAGGAAATGATTACTTACCTGTAATAATAATTGTGCAACTCCCTTTCATTCGGAATGGTTATTCCTCCAGAAATAGAACCCGTTATTTAATCACGTTGAGAAATATCGCATCAGGAGAAATGCGTTTTGGCTATTTTTAACAATTAAACGGATCCAGTATCCACGCGCACTGGCACCGGTTTCAGTCCGTTCGTTTACTCATCATTGAGATTTGTGACACAGTGCAAAATCACAAGCATCCGATTCGGACATAACTTGCAATAATTATCCATATGTCCGAATTTAATAGACATTAATTACGAAGCGCGAAAAAAAACGAACTCTTACTCTCACAGTGAAGTGATATACCTATGTTGATTCCGTCTAAATTAAGTCGTCCCGTCCGTCTTGAACACACCGTGGTTCGCGACAGGTTACTGGCGAAACTTTCCGGCGCGAACAATTACCGTCTTGCGCTGATAACAAGCCCAGCAGGTTACGGGAAAACCACACTCATTTCACAGTGGGCAGCAGGGAAAAGCGAATTGGGATGGTTCTCTCTGGATGACGGAGATAACCAACAGGAACGTTTTGCCAGCTATCTGATTGCCGCCATCCAGCAGGCCACCGGCGGGCATTGCACGGCCAGCGAAACCATGGTGCAGAAACGGCAATACGCGAGCCTGACCTCGCTGTTCGCTCAGCTCTTTATTGAACTCAACGCCTGGCAGCGTCCGCTGCTGCTGGTGATTGACGATTATCATCTGATAACCAATCCGGTTATCCACGATGCGATGCGTTTTTTCCTGCGCCATCAGCCGGAAAACATGACCCTCGTGGTGCTGTCGCGCAATTTGCCTCAGTTGGGCATCGCCAACCTGCGCGTGCGCGAGCAACTGCTGGAGATTGGCAGCCAGCAACTGGCGTTTAACCATCAGGAAGCGAAGCAGTTTTTTGACTGCCGCCTGACCTCACCGATTGAAGCCAATGAAAGCAGCCGGATGTGCGATGACGTTGCCGGTTGGGCGACGGCGCTGCAGCTGATTGCCCTGTCGGCACGGCAGAATAACAGCGCCGCGCATCACTCCGCGCGCCGCCTGGCGGGCATCAACGCCAGCCACCTCTCCGATTATCTGGTTGATGAAGTGCTGGATAACGTCGACCTCTCCACCCGCCATTTTCTGCTGAAAAGCTCGCTGCTGCGTTCAATGAATGACGCGCTGATCGTGCGGGTAACCGGGGAAGAAAACGGCCAAATGCGGCTGGAAGAAATTGAACGCCAGGGCCTGTTCCTGCAACGCATGGACAACACCGGGGAATGGTTCAGCTACCACCCGCTGTTTGGCAGCTTCCTGCGTCAGCGCTGTCAGTGGGAACTGGCCACCGAACTGCCCGATATTCACCGCGCGGCGGCTGAAAGCTGGATGGCGCAGGGCTTCCCGAGCGAAGCCATTCACCATGCGCTGTCGGCGGGCGATGCCAAAATGCTGCGCGATATCCTGCTCAACCACGCCTGGGGCCTGTTCCATCACAGCGAACTGGCGTTGCTGGAAGAATCCCTGGCCGCCCTGCCGTGGGACAGCCTGCTGGAGAACCCGCGGTTAGTGCTGTTGCAGGCGTGGCTGATGCAAAGCCAGCATCGCTACAGTGAAGTGAACACCCTGCTCGCCCGCGCGGAAGAAGAGATGCGCGGCGAAATGGATGCCACGATGCATGCCGATTTTAACGCGCTGCGTGCGCAGGTGGCCATTAATGACGGCAACCCGGACGAAGCGGAACGCCTGGCAATGGTGGCACTCGATGAGCTGCCGCTCGCCAGCTATTACAGCCGCATTGTGGCGACGTCGGTCCACGGAGAAGTGCTGCACTGCCAGGGCAAGCTCAGCAAATCGCTGGCGGTAATGCAACAAACCGAACAAATGGCGCGTCGGCACGAAATCTGGCACTACGGGCTGTGGAGCCTCATTCAGCAAAGTGAAATCCTGTTCGCGCAGGGCTTTTTGCAGGCCGCATGGGAAACGCAGGAAAAAGCGTTCCAGCTGATCCGTGAACAGCACCTCGAACAACTACCGATGCACGAATTCCTGCTGCGCATTCGTGCGCAGCTGATGTGGGCCTGGGCGCGTCTGGATGAAGCCGAGATGAGCGCCCGTCACGGTATGGACGTGCTCGCCACCTATCAACCGCAGCAACAGTTACAGTGCCTGGCCCTGCTGGTGCAAAGTTCGCTGGCGCGCGGAGATTTGGATAACGCCCGCAATCACCTGAATCGCCTTGAAAATCTGCTCGGCAACGGGCAGTACCACAGCGATTGGGTGTCGAATGCCGATAAAGTGCGGGTGATTTACTGGCAGATGATTGGCGACAAGAAATCCGCCGCCAACTGGCTGCGTCAGACGCCGAAACCTGAGTTTGCCAACAACCATTTCCTGCAAAGCCAGTGGCGTAACATCGCCCGGGCGCAAATCCTGCTCGGCGAGTTCGATTCGGCGGAAATGGTGCTGGAAGAACTCAACGAGAACGCGCGCACCTTGCGTCTGATGAGCGATCTCAACCGTAACCTGCTGCTGCTGAACCAGCTTTACTGGCAGTCCAACCGGAAAAATGATGCTCAGCGCGTGTTAATGGAGGCGCTGACGCTCTCCAACCGCACCGGGTTTATCAGTCATTTCGTGATTGAAGGCGAAGCGATGGCGCAGCAGCTGCGTCAGCTGTTGCAGCTCAATACCTTGCCGGAACTTGAGCAGCATCGCGCCCAGCGCATTTTGCGCGAAATTAACCAGCATCACCGGCATAAGTTCGCCCATTTTGACGAGAACTTCGTCGAACGCTTACTGACCCATCCGGAAGTTCCGGAATTGATCCGCACCAGCCCGCTGACCCAGCGCGAGTGGCAGGTGTTAGGCCTGATTTATTCGGGCTACAGCAACGATCAGATAGCGGGCGAGCTGGACGTGGCGGCCACTACCATCAAAACGCACATTCGTAATTTGTATCAGAAGCTGGGCGTGGCGCATCGTCAGGATGCGGTGCAGCATGCGCAGGAATTGCTGAAGATGATGGGGTATGGCGTTTAGGGTTAGTGCGACTTGATGCCCTCTCCCATAAGGGAGAGGGTTAGGCCATCAGCACAATTCTAACTGAATATTATTCTCGGCAATCACCTGCAACACCCCCGCCGGGGGCATCACGTCGGTGTACACCGCGTCGACCATACTGATGCTGCCCATGTTCACCATCGCGTTACGACCAAACTTAGAGTGATCCACCACCAGCATCACATGGCGCGAGTTCTCGATAATCGCCCGCTTGGTGCGCACTTCGTGATAATCAAACTCCAGCAATGAACCGTCGCTGTCTATCCCGCTGATGCCGAGAATGCCGTAATCGAGGCGGAACTGGGAGATGAAATCCAGGGTAGCTTCGCCGATGATACCGCCGTCGCGGCTGCGCAATTCGCCCCCCGCGAGGATCACCCTAAAATCGTCTTTCGCCATCAGGGTATTGGCAACATTAAGGTTGTTGGTGACGATACGCAGATCAGAATGTTCCAGCAACGCATGTGCTACCGCTTCCGGGGTGGTGCCGATGTCAATAAACAGCGCCGCGCCGTTGGGAATTTGGCTCGCCACTTTTCGCGCAATGCGCTCTTTTTCAGCGGCCTGCGTTGCACGACGGTCCTGCCACGAGGTATTGACCGCGCTGGACGGCAGCGCCGCCCCGCCATGGTGGCGGAGGATCATCTTCTGCTCCGCCAGGTCGTTGAGATCGCGGCGAATGGTTTGCGGGCTGACGGCAAACTGCTCCACCAGCTCCTCAGTACTGACATAACCCTGCTTTTTTACCAGCTCGATAATCGCATCATGACGTTGTGTTTGTTTCATGCAAGATCCCTGGAATTATTATGTTCGTTTTCGCACATTCTGCGTATCGGCAAACGCCATCGCCAGTCCGACCGCCAGCCCGGTAACGTGAGCCCCGTTGGCAATCGACATCCCGAAAAGATCCAGCCAGCCGACGACCAGCCACAGCAGCGAGAAGATAATCAGCCCACGCGGGAGGTGAATGCCACTGTCAGGGTCGCGCTCGCCGCGCAGCCAGGCGTAACCCATCAGGGCGTACACCACGCCCGACAAACCGCCGAACCACGGGCCGCTAAACTTATGCTGGATAAAGCCGCTTAACAGCGCGCTGATCACCGTAATCACCAGCAGCTTTCCGCTGCCAATGCGCTTTTCCACCATGCCGCCGAGATACCACCACCATAACAGGTTGAAGAGGATATGCATCAGCGAGAAGTGCATGAACGCGTGGGTGAAATAACGCCACAGCTCGAACTGCTGGGAGGGGTCGTAAGGCCACGCCAGGGCGATCATCACCGCCTGATCGCCGACCACATTCATCACAATAAACACCAGAATACAGGCGCACATAATGAGCCAGGTCAAGGGTCCGGCGTTGCTTTTTAGGGTAGCGATGAACGGAAAACGGCGGTAATGCAGACCACTATTGGTGTGCCCCGACTGCCAACTGGCCGCCAGATAGCGCGGGTCCGCCGGGTTTTCCAGGAAACGCGCCAGCTCTGTCTCTACACGGGCCGCCTGACTTTCGTCGGCCAGCCACACATCGGTTTGGTCATGCTGCTGGATAGTCAGGACAACGCCCTGGGTTGCCATGTAGTCCACAAACGCCTGGGCGACGCGCGGGTTAGTAAAAGAGGTGATCATCAACATACTGAGCGTCGCTTATTCCACACAAAAGGGGACAGTATACCTTCTCAGCTACCGTGCGCCACTTCCGCCGGAAAATGACGATGCCAGGCATCAAAGCCGCCGTCCACGCTGTAAACCTGGTCAAAACCCTGTTGCAGCAGATATTGCGCCGCACCCTTGCTGCTGTTGCCGTGATAGCACATCACCATCACCGACGTGTCGAAATCGTTATCGCGCATAAATGCGCCCAGCGTGTCGTTGGTCAGATGAAACGCGCCCGGCGTGTGGCCCATCGCATAGCTCTGCGGATCGCGGATATCGACCATCACCGCCAGCCCCTGATGCAGCTTCTGGTGCGCTTCTTCTACGTTGATACATTCAAATTGATCCATGGTGCTCTCTTTCATTCATTCCAGATGGAGAAGTTTACCGCCAAGTGTACGTCGTGACGGGAGGGAAACGCTAATTTGTTACACGCATCACTCTGAAATGTTTTTTTGATGTTACCAATTGCGCGTTTGTTTGCTATTATGAGCGATAACGAACATTAATGAACTTTAACGAAAGTGCACGAGGACGCAGCATGGAAACCAAAGATCTGATTGTGATAGGCGGTGGCATCAACGGTGCCGGTATCGCGGCAGACGCCGCAGGGCGGGGTTTATCCGTGCTGATGCTTGAAGCACAGGATTTGGCCTGCGCCACCTCAAGCGCCAGCTCCAAGCTTATCCACGGCGGGCTGCGTTACCTGGAACACTATGAATTTCGTCTGGTGAGCGAAGCGCTGGCCGAGCGTGAAGTGCTGCTGAAAATGGCCCCACATATCGCCTTCCCGATGCGTTTTCGTTTGCCACATCGCCCGCACCTGCGCCCGGCGTGGATGATTCGCATCGGCCTTTTCATGTACGACCACTTGGGTAAACGCACCAGCCTGCCAGGTTCGACCGGATTGCGTTTTGGCGCAGAATCGGTGCTGAAGCCTGAAATCGTGCGCGGTTTCGAATATTCCGACTGTTGGGTCGACGATGCGCGACTGGTGCTTGCCAACGCGCAGATGGTGGTTAAGAAAGGCGGCGAGGTGCTGACCCGCACCCGTGCCACCTCGGCACGTCGCGAAAACGGCCTGTGGATTGTTGAAGCAGAAGATATCGATACCGGCGAGAAATTCAGCTGGCAGGCGCGCGGTCTGGTGAACGCCACCGGCCCGTGGGTGAAACAGTTCTTTGATGACGGGATGCATCTGCCATCGCCGTACGGTATTCGCCTGATCAAAGGCAGCCACATTGTGGTGCCGCGCGTGCATACCCAGAAGCAGGCCTACATCCTGCAAAACGAAGATAAACGTATCGTGTTTGTGATCCCGTGGATGGACGAGTTTTCCATCATCGGCACCACCGATGTGGAGTACAAAGGCGATCCGAAAAATGTCGAAATCGAAGAGAGTGAAATCAACTATCTGTTGAAGGTGCATAACGCACACTTCAAGAAACAGCTCGGTCGGGATGATATCGTCTGGACTTACTCCGGCGTGCGTCCGCTCTGCGACGATGAGTCTGACTCCCCGCAGGCGATCACCCGTGATTACACCCTCGATATTCACGATGATAACGGCCAGGCCCCGCTGCTGTCGGTCTTTGGCGGCAAGCTGACCACCTATCGTAAGCTGGCCGAACACGCGCTGGAAAAACTGACGCCTTATTACAAAGGTATCGGTCAGGCATGGACCAAAGAGGCAGTGCTTCCGGGCGGCGAAATTGGCAGCGACCGCGATGATTACGCCGCGAAGCTGCGCCGTCGCTACCCGTTTATCAGTGAAGGCATGGCGCGTCATTTTGCACGTACCTACGGCAGTAACACCGCCTTGATCCTCGGTGAAGCGAAAGAGATTGCGGATTTAGGCGAACATTTCGGGCATGAGTTTTACGAGGCCGAACTGCGCTATCTGGTCGAGCACGAATGGGTGCGGCGGATGGACGATGCGTTGTGGCGTCGTACCAAACAGGGCATGTGGCTGAATGCGGAAGAGCAGTCCCGCGTGGCGCAATGGCTGGTGCAACACGCGGGAAAGCGTGAACTGTCGTTGGCGTCTTAGCCGACGAAATCCCCTCACCCTAACCCTCTCCCCAAAGGGGCGAGGGGACGGTTCCCCCTCTCCCTAACCGTCTCCCCAAAGAGGCGAGGAGCGGTTTTCTCCCTCTCCCTTATAGGGAGAGGGCCGGGGTGAGGGTTGTTTTACAACCTTACCGGATCGATATGCCAGATTGTCTCCGCGTACTCCTGAATCATGCGGTCTGACGAGAAGTAGCCCATCCTCGGTGAAGCGAAAGAGATTGCGGATTTAGGTGAACATTTCGGGCATGAGTTTTACGAGGCCGAACTGCGCTATCTGGTCGAGCACGAATGGGTGCGGCGGATGGACGATGCGTTGTGGCGTCGGACCAAACAGGGCATGTGGCTGAATGCGGAAGAACAGTCCCGCGTGGCGCAATGGCTGGTGCAACACGCGGGAAAGCGTGAACTGTCGTTGGCGTCTTAGCCGACGAAATCCCCTCACCCTAACCTTCTCCCCAAAGAGGTGAGGAGCGGTTTTCTCCCTCTCCCTTTTAGGGAGAGGGCCGGGGTGAGGGTTGTTTTACAACCTCACCGGATCGATATGCCAGATTGTCTCCGCGTACTCCTGAATCATGCGGTCTGACGAGAAGTAGCCCATCCTCGGTGAAGCGAAAGAGATTGCGGATTTAGGTGAACATTTCGGGCATGAGTTTTACGAGGCCGAACTGCGCTATCTGGTCGAGCACGAATGGGTGCGGCGGATGGACGATGCACTGTGGCGTCGTACCAAACAGGGCATGTGGCTGAATGCGGAAGAACAGTCCCGCGTGGCGCAATGGCTGGTGCAACACGCGGGAAAGCGTGAACTGTCGTTGGCGTCTTAGCCGACGAAATCCCCTCACCCTAACCCTCTCCCCAAAGGGGCGAGGGGACGGTTCCCCCTCTCCCTAACCTTCTCCCCAAAGAGGTGAGGAGCGGTTTTCTCCCTCTCCCTTATAGGGAGAGGGCCGGGGTGAGGGTTGTTTTACAACCTCACCGGATCGATATGCCAGATTGTCTCCGCGTACTCCTGAATCGTGCGGTCTGACGAGAAGTAGCCCATGTTGGCAATATTGCGCATCGCTTTGGTAGTCCACTCTTCCGGGTTTCGATACAGCTCATCAACGCTCTCCTGACAGTCAACGTAGCTGCGGAAATCGGCCAGCACCTGATAGTGATCGCCAAAGTTAATCAACGAATCTACCAGGTCACGGTAACGCCCCGGCTCCTCTGGGCTGAACAACCCGGTGGCAATTTGCGACAGCACCTGATGCAGCTCTTCATCCGTATCGTAGTAATCCCGCGGCTTGTAGCCTTTGGCGCGCAGCGCATCGACCTCTTCCGCAGTATTACCGAAGATAAAGATATTCTCGGCCCCGACGTGCTCCAGCATCTCGACGTTGGCCCCGTCCAGCGTGCCAATCGTCAGCGCCCCGTTCAGGGCAAACTTCATATTACTGGTGCCCGATGCCTCGGTGCCCGCCAGTGAAATTTGCTCGGACAGATCCGCCGCCGGGATGATTACCTGGGCCAGACTCACGCTGTAGTTGGGGATAAACACGATCTTCAGTTTGTCGCCAATCTGCGCGTCGTTATTGATAACTTTTGCCACGTCGTTAATGAGATGAATAATGTGCTTCGCCATGTAGTAGGCCGATGCGGCCTTCCCGGCGAAGATGTTCACGCGCGGCACCCACTCGGCGGTCGGATCGGCCTTGATGCGGTTATAGCGGGTGATCACATGCAGCACGTTCATCAACTGACGCTTGTACTCGTGGATACGCTTAATCTGTACGTCGAACAGCGACTTAGGATTAACCACCACGTTAAGCTCACGGGCGATGTACTCCGCCAGCCGCTTTTTGTTCTCAAGCTTAGCGTGCTGCACCGCCTGATTGACCAGCGGGTAATCCAGATGCTGTTCCAGTTCGCTGAGCTGGCTGAGATCGGTGCGCCAGGTGCGGCCAATGTTTTCATCCAGCACGTCTGACAGCGGCGGGTTAGCCAGCGCCAGCCAGCGACGCGGCGTCACACCATTGGTGACGTTGGTAAAACGCATCGGGAAAATCTTGGCGAAATCCGCGAACAGCGACTGCACCATCAGGTTGGAGTGCAGTTCGGACACGCCGTTAACCTTGTGGCTGATAACCACCGCCAGCCACGCCATGCGCACCCGACGCCCATCGGACTCATCGATTATCGAGGTGCGACTCAGTAGCCCGGTGTCGTTCGGATACTGTTCCTGTAGGGTTTTCAGGAAGTAGTCGTTAATTTCGAAAATGATTTGCAGATGGCGCGGCAAAATTTTGCCGAGCATGTCCACCGGCCAGGTTTCCAGCGCTTCGCTCATCAGCGTGTGGTTGGTGTACGAGAAGACCTGGCAGGTCACTTCGAACGCCTCATCCCAGCTGAACTTATGCTCGTCAATTAACAGCCGCATCAGTTCAGGGATCGACAGCACCGGATGGGTGTCGTTGAGGTGAATGGCGATTTTAGCCGACAGATTGCTGTAGGTTTTGTGCAGCTGGTAGTGGCGGCTGAGGATATCCTGCACCGTGGACGACACCAGGAAATACTCCTGACGCAGGCGCAGCTCACGCCCGGAATAGGTAGAGTCGTCCGGGTAGAGCACGCGGGAGACGTTCTCGGAGTGGTTTTTATCCTCCACCGCCGCGAAGTAATCGCCCTGGTTAAATTTACCGAGGTTGATTTCACTGCTGGCCTGCGCGTTCCACAGGCGTAGCGTGTTGGTGGCGTCAGTATCGTAGCCAGGAATGATTTGGTCGTAGGCGACCGCGAGGATCTCTTCGGTTTCAACCCAGCGCGATTTTTTGCCTTCCTGCTGGATACGCCCGCCAAAGCGCACCGCATAGCGCGTGTTATGCCGCTTAAACTCCCACGGGTTGCCGTATTCCAGCCAGTAGTCCGGGGACTCTTTCTGACGGCCATCGACGATGTTCTGTTTAAACATCCCGTAGTCGTAACGGATACCGTAGCCGCGCCCCGGCAGGCCGAGCGTCGCCAGCGAATCGAGGAAACAGGCCGCCAGACGGCCCAGACCGCCGTTGCCTAAGCCGGGGTCATTCTCCTCATCAATCAGTTCTTCAAGGTCAAGCCCCATCCCTTCCAGCGCGTTTTTGACATCGTCATAAATACCGAGCGATAACAGCGCATTGGAAAGGGTGCGGCCAATCAAAAACTCCATCGACAGGTAGTAAACCTGCCGTACTTCCTGAGATAACTGGGCGCGGTTGGAGCGCAGCCAGCGCTCAACCAGGCGGTCACGCACGGCAAACAGCGTGGCGTTCAGCCATTCGTGTTTATTGGCGATGGCCGGATCTTTGCCGATAGTGAACATCAGCTTGTAGGCAATCGAGTTTTTCAATGCCTCAACGCTGAGCGTGGGTGATGCGTAGGTAAACGGTGCATTCATAGCAATGGGTCCTGTGATTACATCAAGCGTTGATAAAGCTCGCGGTAAGATGTCGCCGCGACTTGCCAGCTAAAATCCATGCTCATCGCCTGACGCTGGACATACCGCCAGAGCGAGGGGCGCGACCACAACACGAAAGCACGCCGGATAGCCCTTAGCAGCGACCAGGCATTACTGTCTTCAAACACAAAACCACTGGCGACGCCGTCGGCCAGATTTTCCAGCGAGCTGTCAGACACGGTATCCGCCAGCCCGCCGGTACGCCGCACCAGCGGCAGCGTGCCGTATTTCAGTCCGTACAGCTGCGTTAAACCACACGGCTCAAAGCGGCTCGGCACCAGAATCACGTCGGCGCCGCCCATGATGCGGTGCGAGAACGCTTCATGATAGCCAATCTGTACGCCCACCTGCCCCGGATGCTCGGCGGCTGCGGCGAGGAAACCTTCCTGCATCACCGGGTCACCCGCCCCCAATAACGCCAGTTGGCCGCCCTGCTCGAGCAAGCCCGGCAGCGCTTCCAGCACCAGATCCAACCCTTTCTGGCTGGTCAGGCGACTGACTACCGCGAACAGCGGCACTTTTTCATTAACCTTCAGCCCCATCGCAATTTGCAGTTGGCGCTTATTTTCGGCCTTCTCTTCCAGCTGATCGCGACTGTAGCGCGCCGCCAGCAGCAGGTCGTTTTCCGGGCTCCAGATCTCAGGGTCGACGCCGTTGAGGATCCCTGACAGTCGCCCTTCCTGATGCCGCTGGCGCAGCAGCCCTTCCATCCCGTAACCAAACTGTGGCTCGGTAATTTCCCGGGCATAGGTTGGGCTGACCGCCGTGATGTGATCGGCGTAGTACAGCCCGGCCTTCAGGAACGAAATCTGACCGTTAAACTCCAGCCCATGCATGTTGTAGAACGACCACGGCAGGTCAATCTCATTCATGTGATGGGCGTAGAACATGCCCTGGTAAGCCAGGTTATGCACCGTAAATACTGACTTTGCCGGATGGCCTCGGGCCGCGAGATATGCCGGGACCAGGCCCGCATGCCAGTCATGCGCATGGACAATTTCCGGACGCCAGAACGGGTCAAGCCCGCAGGCCATTTCACTGCCCACCCACCCTAACAGCGCAAAACGCAGCACGTTGTCGGTGTACGCAAACTGGTTGGTATCGTGGTACGGGCTACCGGGGCGCGCATAAAGGTGTGGGGCATCAATCAGATAGATGCCCACGCCGTTAAAATGGCCGAATAACAGCGAAATCGGCCCGGCGAACGTATCGCGACGGGTTACCACCTGAGCGTCCGTCACCCCGCGACGAATATCCGGGAAAGCGGGCAGCAGTACGCGCGTATCCACTCCATCGGCAATCTGCGCCGCCGGTAACGCGCCAATCACATCCGCCAGACCGCCGGTTTTCAACAGCGGGAACATCTCTGAACATACATGTAAAACCTGCATTATCGCTCCTGTCAGCCCTGCAGTTTGCGCAGCATTTCACGCGTAACCAGCACAATACCTTCCTCAGATCGGTAGAAGCGACGCGCATCCTCTTCCGCATTTTCCCCAATGACCATGCCCTCAGGTATGACGCAGGCCCGGTCGATAACACAGCGGCGCAGACGACACGAGCGCCCGACCCACACGTCCGGCAAAAGCACAGCCGAATCAATGTTACAGAACGAATTAACGCGCACCCGCGGGAACAGCACCGACTGCACCACCACCGAGCCAGAGATGATGCAGCCGCCGGAGACCAGCGAGTTCAGCGTCATCCCGTGACTGCCGGAACGGTCCTGCACAAATTTGGCCGGGGGGAGCGACTCCATGTGTGTGCGAATCGGCCAGTCCTGGTCATACATATCAAGTTCTGGCGTGACCGAGGCGAGGTCGAGATTGGCTTTCCAGTAGGCCTCAAGCGTGCCCACATCGCGCCAGTACGGCTCGGCTTCCGGGTCAGACTGTACGCACGATAATGGGAAAGGATGTGCATACGCCATGCCAGCTTTAACGATTTCCGGGATGATATCTTTGCCGAAGTCATGGCTGGAGTTGGCATCGTCGTCATCGGCGGCGAGCAATTCATAAAGATAGTCGGCATCAAAGATATAGATACCCATGCTGGCAAGCGCTTTGCTGTCGTCGCCCGGCATGGTTGGCGGCTTGGCCGGTTTTTCGACGAAGTCGATAATCTTGTCTTCGTTATCCACTGCCATCACGCCGAACGCAGTTGCCTCAATAACGGGCACCGGCATACAGGCTACGGTGCAGCGTGCGCCCTTTTCGACATGGTCGATGAGCATCCGCGAATAGTCCTGTTTGTAGATATGGTCCCCGGCGAGGATAACGATATATTCCGCCTTATAGCGGCGAATGACGTCGAGGTTCTGCGTGACCGCATCGGCGGTGCCGCGATACCAGTTTTCACCGCTAACGCGCTGCTGAGCGGGCAGAAGGTCGACAAACTCATTCATCTCTTCACTAAAAAACGACCAGCCGCGCTGAATGTGCTGCACCAGGGTGTGCGACTGATACTGGGTGATCACCCCGATACGGCGGATCCCCGAGTTAATGCAGTTAGAGAGGGCAAAATCGATAATGCGAAATTTGCCACCGAAGTGCACGGCAGGTTTAGCCCGGGTCGTGGTTAAGTCTTTGAGTCGGGTTCCGCGCCCACCGGCGAGGATTAGCGCCACCGATTTGATCGGCAGTTGACGCGCTAACATCAGAGGATCGTTCTTTTCAAGTCTAACCATGATTAACTCCTTTCCTCGCTCGTTATGCTTCCGAGCGGACCTTTTCGAAGACGCACACTCCGTGCGCGGGCCCATGCCAGACAGCCAGGGTTACCGGATTATCCTCTCCGGCAAATGGAGGAATGGCGCGCCATTCCCCTTCAGGTAAAGCAAAATCTGCAACGTCCTGTGACGCGTTTAAGCAAACCAGCCAGTTTTCCGAAAGCAGGATTTGCATCCGGGGGATACCATGCTGCCACTCATCTGCACTCAGGGGCTGCGCAGCCTGATTAAGCCAACCAACGTTGCCGTCGCCCTCCTGCCACCAGCTGTCCCGGGTTAACGCCGGGATGCGCTGGCGCAAATGAATGAGTGCCGCGGTAAACGTGGTCATGCCCGCGTTGGCCTTTTCCCAGTCGAGCCAGGTCAAAGGGTTATCCTGGCAGTACGCATTATTATTGCCATGCTGGCTATGGCCGTGTTCGTCCCCGGCCAGCAGCATCGGGGTTCCCTGAGATAACAGCAGCGTGGCCATCAGGCCATGGACGCTGGCCCGTCGCCGCTCGATAACATCAAGGTTGGCGTCTAATCCTTCTATACCATGGTTAAAGCTATGGTTATTGTTAGTGCCGTCGCGGTTTTCTTCCCCGTTTGCCTCATTGTGTTTCTGATTGAAACAGACGCAGTCGCGCAGGGTGAACCCGTCGTGGGCGGTGACCAGATTGACCGAGGCAGACGGTTTACGCTCTCCGCGCTGGAACACATCGCTGGACCCCGCAAAGCGGCTGGCGAAATCCCCGAGCGACAGGCTTTGCTGGAGCCAGAAACGCCGTGCGGCATCGCGGAAATGATCGTTCCATTCCGCGAACAGTGGCGGGAAATGACCGACCTGATAGCCACCATCACCAATGTCCCACGGTTCCGCAATCAACTTCACGGCGCTCAGCAGCGGATCGTTTTTGATCGCCTCAAACAGCGGCGCATCCTGACGAAATTCCGGCGTTCTCCCCATCACTGAGGCCAGGTCAAAGCGGAAGCCGTCCACGTGACACTCATCGACCCAAAAACGCAGGCACTGGCGGGCATATTCCACCGAGCCAGGCGTGCTGAGATTCAGGGTGTTACCGCAACCGGTCCAGTTGTGATAATCGCCATCCTCCCTTATCCAATAATAGCTACGGTTGTCGATTCCGCGCAGGGAGAAGGTCGGCCCATCGAGATCAACCTCCGCGCTGTGGTTGAGCACAATGTCGAGGATCACCTCTATTCCCGCGGCGTGCAGCGCCTTGACCGCATCACGAAATTCGTTGAGCGCGGTATCAGGCGACCGGGCGTAACGCGGATCGACGGCGAACATTGCCAGCGGGTTGTAGCCCCAATAGTTGGTCAGCCCAAGGCGCTGTAAACGCGGCTCGCTGGCAAAATGCGCCACCGGCAGCAGTTCAATCGCCGTGATGCCGAGCTTTTTGAAGTAGGCAATCATCAGCGGATGGGCGAGTGCGCCATAGGTGCCCGCGAGTTCTTTGGAAATGCCCGGATGCAGGTAGGTCAGCCCTTTGACGTGCGCTTCGTAGATAACGGTATTACCCCACGGCGTGCGCGGCGGGGCGTCGTCTTGCCAATCGTACTCCAGACTGACCACGACTGACTTCGGCGCGACGCCCGCGCTGTCGCGGTTATCGGGTTGGTCATGGCCACCGTGCAGCCGATCGTCGTCCCGGGCTTCGCCGTCCACGCGGTGGGCGCAGGGGTCCAGCAGCAGCTTCGCCGGGTTAAAGCGATGCCCCTGCGCGGGGTCCCACGGGCCGTGAACGCGAAAACCGTAGCGCAATCCAGGCCGGGCATTGGCCAGATAACCGTGCCAGACGTTGTCGCTGCGGCCCGGTAAATCTTCCCGATGCTCGTTGCCGTCTTTGTCAAACACACAGAGTTCTACCCGTTCCGCATGCGCGGAGAAAAGGGTGAAGTTCACGCCCTGACCGTCGAAGCTTGCGCCGAGCGGGGTGGGTTTCCCTGCCGTGAGTTTACTCATTCGGCCTCCCGGACCAGCCAGATAGTCGACAGCGGGGGCAGCGTCAGCGACAGCGAATTTGGGCGGTTATGGCTGGCAATTTCGTCGCTGTACACGCCGCCGCCGTTACCCGCGTTACTGCCGTGATAGTGCATCGAATCGGTGTTGAGCACTTCGCGCCAGCGGCCCGGCTGGTTGATGCCAAACCGATAGTGGTGGCGAGGAACCGGGGTGAAGTTGCTGGCGACGATAATTTCGTTGCCCTGGCGGTCGCGGCGTACAAAGACAAACACTGAACGTTCATGATCGTCGACCACCAGCCACTCAAAGCCGTAGCTGTCGTAGTCCAGCTCGTGTAGCGCTTTATGGTGGCGATAGGTCAGGTTCAGGTCGCGCACCAGGCGCTGCACACCGTGATGCCAGTTGTCGCCGCCGTTCAGCAGATGCCAGTCGAGGCTGCTGTCGTGATCCCACTCGCGGCCCTGTGCAAATTCATTGCCCATAAACAGCAGTTTTTTGCCGGGGAAGGCATACAGCCAGCCGTAGTAGGCGCGCAGGTTGGCAAATTTCTGCCACGCATCGCCCGGCATTCGGTCGAGAATCGATTTCTTGCCGTGGACCACTTCGTCATGCGACAGCGGCAGCACGAAGTTTTCGGTGCCGTTGTACAGCATGCCGAAGGTGAGTTTGTCGTGATGATGCTTGCGATACACCGGGTCGAGCTTCATGTAGTCGAGGGTGTCGTGCATCCAGCCCAGGTTCCACTTGTACCAGAAGCCGAGCCCGCCCATATCCGGTGGACGCGACACGCCTGCGAAATCGGTAGACTCTTCTGCCATGCTCACCGCGCCCGGCACCTGTTCGCCGAGAATACGGTTAGTGCTGCGCAGGAATTCAATGGCTTCGAGGTTCTCACGTCCGCCGTGTTCGTTCGGCACCCACTCGCCCGCTTTGCGGCTGTAGTCGCGGTAAATCATCGACGCCACGGCGTCCACACGCAGGGCATCTATGCCGAAACGCTCAATCCAGTACAGCGCGTTGCCGACCAGAAAATTTTGCACTTCCCGGCGGCCATAGTTGTAAATCAGGGTGTTCCAGTCCTGATGATAGCCTTCACGCGGGTCGCTGTGTTCGTACAGCTCGGTGCCATCAAATTTCGCCAGCGCAAAATCATCCGACGGGAAATGGCCCGGCACCCAGTCGAGAATCACGTTCAGCCCGGCGTTGTGCGCGGCGTTGATGAAGTAGCGGAAATCCTCCCGCGTGCCGAAACGGCGGGTCGGCGCGTAGAGCCCGGTAGGCTGATAACCCCAGCTGCCGTCGAACGGATGCTCATTGATCGGCAGCAGTTCCAGGTGGGTGAAGCCCATCCATTTGGCATACGGCACCAGTTGGTCGGCCAACTCGCGGTAGCTCAACCAGAAGTTGTTATCGGTATGGCGACGCCATGACCCGAGATGCACCTCGTATATAGCAATCGGCGCGTCGAAATTATTGGCCTGTCGGCGCGATTCTGGCTGCTCGATTTTTTCTGGCAGACCGCAAATCAGCGATGCCGTTTCCGGGCGCATTTGCGCTTCGAAGGCGTACGGGTCAGATTTGATCCGCAGGTGACCGTGGGCATCGATCATCTCGAATTTATAGAGCTGACCGTTGTGTGCTCCGGGAATAAAAAGCTCCCAGATACCCGACTCCGCCCGCAGGCGCATCGGGTGACGACGACCGTCCCAGTAGTTGAACTGCCCGACCACCGACACGCGACGCGCGTTCGGTGCCCAAACAGAGAAACGGGTGCCGGTCACGCCTTCCATCGTCGCCGCATGGGCGCCCAGCGTTTCGTAAGGACGCAGGTGCTTGCCTTCCGACAGCAGCCAGGCATCCATCTCCTGCAACAGCGGGCCGAAACTGTACGGGTCATCAATCAGGTTTTGCTGTCCGTGCCAGAGCACAGCCAGCTGATAGCGGAAAGGATTTTTGCGACGTGGCATAACGCCACAGAAGAAACCGCGCGCATCGAGGCAGTCGAGCTGGCCTATCTGGCGTCCGGTTTTGGGTTCGACGACCCACACCTCGGTGGCGTCGGGTAACAGGGCGCGGACTTCCAGCCCCGCGTCGGTGTTATGCATGCCAAGCACGGAAAAGGGATCCGCAAAATGGCCAGCAATAAGGGCATTAATCACGTCTCTATCAATACGATCGGACATGCTATTCATCCTGTTATAGGTGCCGCTGTTTCCAGTACCTGTAGCGACTTTTTTTGACCTGAACGACGCAAGACCTGTGCTTCCTTTTCTGCGTCATCCCACCTCAAGGAAAAACTCTTCCTTAAGCATAGCCAAGGCTTTATCTGACTCCTGGTAAAAATGAAGGTAATAGTTATTACGTATAAGATGACGGGCACAAAAAAGGGGTGACTCAGCACCCCTTTTTTCATTTTGTTACGCTAACTGTCGCAACATGCGGCGTAGCGGTTCGGCGGCGCCCCACAAGAGCTGGTCCCCGACGGTGAAGGCCGAGAGATATTCCGGCCCCATGTTCAGCTTACGCAAACGCCCGACCGGGGTGGTCAGCGTGCCGGTCACCGCCGCTGGCGTCAGTTCGCGCATGGTGATATCGCGGTCGTTTGGCACCACTTTGGCCCACGGATTGTGTGCCGCCAGCAGTTCTTCCACCGTCGGAATAGAGACATCTTTTTTCAGTTTGAGGGTGAAGGCCTGACTGTGGCAGCGCAGCGCGCCGACACGCACGCACAGACCGTCGACCGGAATAACGTTTTGGCTGGCGAGAATTTTGTTGGTCTCGGCCTGGCCTTTCCACTCTTCGCGGCTCTGGCCGTTATCGAGCTGTTTGTCGATCCACGGGATCAGGCTTCCGGCCAGCGGTACACCGAAGTTGTCGACCGGCAAATCGCCGCTGCGGGAAAGCGCGGTGACTTTGCGTTCGATATCAAGGATCGCCGACGCCGGGTTCGCCAACTCGTCCGCGACGTAGTTATGCAGGGCGCCCATTTGGCTGAGCAGTTCACGCATATGACGCGCGCCGCCGCCGGAAGCCGCCTGATAGGTTGCCACAGAGACCCACTCAACCAGGTCCTGCGCGAACAGGCCGCCGAGGGACATCAGCATCAGGCTGACGGTACAGTTCCCGCCGACAAAGGTTTTCACGCCGTTATTCAGGCCATCGGTGATGACAGCCTGGTTAACCGGATCCAAAATGATAATGGCGTCATCTTTCATGCGCAGCGAGGACGCCGCATCAATCCAGTAGCCCTGCCAGCCGCTTTCACGCAGCTTTGGATAGATTTCGTTGGTATAATCGCCGCCCTGGCAGGTGACAATGATGTCGAGTGCCTTCAGCGCCTCCAGATCAAAGGCATCCTGCAACGTGCCAGCACTCTGGGTGCCGAATGCAGGCGCAGCCTGACCAAACTGTGAAGTGGAGAAGAAGACCGGGCGGATGGCGTCAAAATCGCGCTCTTCTACCATGCGTTGCATGAGTACTGAGCCGACCATTCCGCGCCAACCGATAAAACCAACATTTTTCATAGCGTGTATTCCTGCAGAGGTATGTGCTGATGTGCTGACCCCGATTTTCTCGAAAGAATGCAGGGTATGCCTCACATTACAAAATGCAGCCAAAGTCGCAAGTGAAAAATATCAATGATTATGCAGGATTCAGTAAAGAAGCTTATTTAACGCGTCATTTTCAACGCGTAGAGGCCGTGTGAAACACAATTATCAGGGAACAATTTATGAGTGAAATCCTTTCCGCTGCGGTGCTGTTGATCCTGATTATGGATCCGTTGGGCAACCTGCCGATTTTTATGTCGGTACTGAAACACACCGAGCCCAAGCGCCGCAGGGCCATTATGATCCGCGAGCTGTTAATCGCCCTGCTGATCATGCTCATCTTCCTGTTCGCCGGTGAAAAAATTCTGGCGTTTCTGAACCTGAGCGCGGAGACGGTTTCTATCTCTGGCGGCATTATTTTGTTCCTGATTGCTATAAAGATGATTTTTCCCGGCAACGATGGCGGCAGTAACGGCTTACCGGCCGGTGAAGAACCGTTTATCGTCCCGCTGGCCATTCCGCTGGTTGCCGGGCCGTCGCTGCTGGCAACGTTAATGCTGCTGTCGCATCAATATCCGAATCAGATGAGTCATTTAGTGATAGCCCTGATGCTCGCCTGGGGCGGTACGGTAGCGATTCTGTTGCAGTCGGGTCTGTTTTTGCGCCTGCTCGGCGAGAAAGGGGTTAACGCGCTGGAGCGTCTGATGGGGTTGATTCTGGTGATGCTCGCCACCCAGATGTTCCTGGATGGCATCCGGGTGTGGATGAAGGGGTGACACCGAGTCGCCTGCTGCCCTCACCCCGACCCTCTCCCACGGGGAGAGGGAGAAAAGAACGGTTCCCTCTCCTGTGGGAGAGGGTTAGGGTGAGGGGGAAAATCTAGCTCAGCAGCGTAAACGCAATCATCCCGACAATCGCGCCGACGGTGCCCAGAATGGTTTCCATCAGCGTCCAGGTCTTCAGCGTCTGCGCTTCGGTAGCGCCAGTAAACTTACCGAACAGCCAGAAGCCTGCGTCATTCACATGACTCACCACAATCGAACCGCCAGCGATACAGATAGACAGGGCTGCCATCTGCGCGCCGGTGTAGTGCAGCTGTTCGATAACCGGCATCACCAGACCCACCGCCGTCAGACAGGCTACGGTCGCAGAGCCCTGAATGATACGCACCGCCGCCGCCAGCACGAAGCAGGTAATGGCAATCGGCAGGCCCATCCCGGTCAATGCTTCACCCAGCGCCGGACCCACGCCGGAATCTACCAGCACCTGTTTGAACACGCCACCGGCACCGATAACCAGCAGAATAATCCCCGCCGGTTGCAGCGCGGCGCCGCAGATTTCCATCACCCGGTCTTTCGGCATTCCCTGACGCATCGCCAGGCCGTAAATCGCCACCAGACACGCCACGAGGATCGCGGTGAACGGATGACCAATAAACTCAAACCATTCGTAGGCGGTCGAACCCTCCGCTACAAAATGAGCGGCAATGGTTTTCAGACCCACCAGCACCAGCGGCAGCAGGATCAGCGCCAGGCTGAAACCGAAGCTGGGCATTTTGCCTTCGCCCAGATGCGGCTCGGAGATGTCGTCCGGAATGTGCAATTCAACGTAACGGCTAATGAAATTGCCCCACAGCGGCCCGGCGATAATCATCCCCGGAATAGCCGCGCACAGACCAATTAAAATCATCCAGCCAAAGTCAGCGTGCATCTGTGAGGCCAGCAGCATCGGCGCAGGCCCAGGCAGCAGGAACGCCGCGGCGGCGGCAACGCCCGCAAACAGCGGGATCACCAGCTTCACCAGGTTGGTGCCGGTGTGACGCGCCATCGAGAACGCAACGCTAATCAGCAGCACAATCGCCACTTCGAAGAACAGCGGCAGCGCACAGATAAGCCCTGCGAGGCCTATCGCGTAGTGCGCCCGACTGTGTCCAAAGGACTTCAGCATTTTGACCGCAATCTGATCGACCGCGCCGGTCTCATGCAGAATTTTGCCGAACATCGCTCCCAGTGCGACCACAATCGCGAGGAAGCCGAGCGTCCCGCCCATCCCTTTTTGCATCGTATCGGCGATTTTATCGAGCGGCATACCCGAGAAAAGCCCTGCACCAATAGACACCACCATCAAAGCAACAAAGGCGTGCATACGCGCCTTCATCACTAAAAACAGCAGCAGCAATACGGATCCCACGGCTGTTAAAACAAGCGTTAATGTACTCACTACTTACTGCCTTTGTTGATTAACTCAATAGTGCTGGCGACCACGCCCTCAAGCGGCTGATCGATATCGACCACTAATACATCGGACTCATCCGCACCCGGCTCTTGCAGGGTTTCGAACTGGGTGACCAGCATCTGGGTTTTAAAGAAGTGGCCTTTACGCGCCTTCAGACGGCTTTCGATCACGTCGAAATCGCCTTTCATGTAGATGAAGGAGAGGTTCGGATTACCTTCACGCAGAAGGTCGCGGTAGCTTTTTTTCAGCGCGGAACAGACGATCAGCGACACTTTATTGGTGCGCTGCATGGCGAAAGCGGCGTCGTTCAGGGCCTGCAGCCACGGTTTACGGTCGTCGTCGTTCAGCGCTTCGCCGGAGGACATTTTGACAATATTGCTGCGCGGATGGAGGAAATCGCCGTCAAGAAACGCGGCATGAAGCTGATACGCGACTTCGCTGGCGACGGCAGATTTTCCGCTTCCAGAGACGCCCATCAGAACGTAGACATGATGATCATGGTTAGTCGTGCTCAAAGCGATGCTCCCACAAGGTCAGTTTGTTACGGGTAACTGTTATCGGTAACATTGTCCTGCCGGACTTTTGGATAAGCAATAACCTGTCGGACGATAAACTGAGTTGTGTGATCTACTTCAAACTTGTCGGATTAAATAGATCCACCCGGTGACAATGTGAAACCTAAATCTAACATCTTAGGCGTAACAATTTCACCCCGGATACGTGCCAGCAGACGTTCAGCGCCAATGCGGCCCATACGTTCACGCGGGGTCAGGACACTCGCCAGACGCGGTTCCATCACCTGGCCGATGTCGTGCCCGTGGAAACCGGCAATCGCCATGTCGTCAGGAATTTTTAAGCCCAGACGCTGACACTCAAACGCCGCGCCGACCGCGAGGTCATCGTTAGTACAGAAAATACCGTCGAGCTGCGGATATTCACGACGCGCCTGACGCATCAACTCAATGCCGGAGGAGTACGACGACGACTGCTCAACCATCACGCTGTATGGGGTAAGGCCCGCCTCGCGCATCGCCTGCTCGTAGCCCTTCTGTTTAATGATGGTGCGTTCGTCGAGACGCGCCCCGAGATAGGCAATGTGGCGATGGCCGCGCGAAATAATGGTGGCGGTCATCTGGCGTGCGGCTTCAAAGTTGTCGAATCCGACGGCGATATCAATGCACGGCGACTGGCTGTCCATCAGTTCAACCACCGGAATACCGGAGACTTCAATCATTTTGCGGGTGCGCGCGGTGTGGGTACGCTCGGAGAGGATCAGCCCATCGATATTCCAGGAAAGCATGGATTCCAGACGCTCCTCTTCCATTTCCGGCTTGTAGCCGTAGTGCGCGAGCATTGCCTGATAGCCGTAGGCGTCGGTCACGCTTTCAATGCCTTTCAGCACTTCGGCGAAAACCTGGTTGGTCAAGGAAGGAAGAAGTACACCAATCGCGCGGCTGGTCGCATTGGAAAGAATATCCGGGGCGCGGTTGGGAATGTAACCCAGTTCATCCAGGGCGATAGCAATCTTGCCACGCAGCGCTTCGGAAACTTGTTCCGGGTTACGCAAAAAACGGCTGACCGTCATTTTGGTCACGCCGACGCGATCGGCCACATCCTGAAGTACGGGTCTTTTCTTTTTCATCGTCCAGAGGCTGATAAAGGGGGAGACATTCCACCAGTTTATCATGGACGTGACGGAACCTTCCCGAATATCCGGGAAGGTTCTTCTATTTTATTTAATCAGGATCATACCGGCGGCAGATCGAACAGCAGAATTTCAGCGTCGCTTTCAGCGTGAACCGAAATCGCCTGCTCGTCCCAGATTGCCAGGCCGTCAGCGGTGGTCGCTTTGGTGCCATTAATCGACACGTCACCTTTTACCACCTGGATCCACACCTTGCGGTCCGCAGCAATCTGATGCACCGACTGTTCGTCTTTCAACAGCGCCCAGCGGTACAGCTCCATGTCCTGATTCACTTTCAACGAACCGTCGCGAGCATCAGGCGACAGCACCAGCTGTTTGCCCTGGGTGGCGTCAAAGCGACGCTGCTCGTAGCGCGGCGTGATGCCGTTTTCCTGCGGGATAATCCAGATTTGATACAGGTGCAGCTTTTCCGTTTTGCTCGGGTTGTACTCCGAGTGACGTACCCCGGTCCCGGCGCTCATAATCTGGAATTCACCGGCAGGCACCTGCTCTTTGTTGCCCATGCTGTCTTCATGTTCAACGGCGCCTTCCAGCACGTAGGTCAGAATTTCCATGTCTTTGTGCGGGTGAGTGCCGAAGCCCTGACCGGCATCAATCACGTCGTCGTTAATGACCCGAAGCGCGGAGAAGCCCATGAAATTCGCGTCGTAATAATTCGCGAAAGAGAAGGTGTGCCAGGAGTCCAGCCAGCCGTGATTTGCATGGCCACGTTCGTTTGCTTTGCGTAAGTAAATCATGATGTCTAACTCCGTGTTCGTTTCGATGGAGTTAGTGTGGACCGGAACCGGCCAGGATGATAGTGGGTGAAAATTGACTCCTCTGTTCAAAATTTATGAACAAGAACAGAGAAGCCAAATCCGCTTATTTGGCGAGGGTTATCGTGGCAGGCGAAGCCTGTTCGAAGGCCCGTTCGAGGATCTCCAGATTGGTCAGAGCTTCAGATTCCTTGACGTAATTCGGCGCGCCGTTTTTCAGCGTCTGATACAGCGCATCGTACACCCGGCCATAGTCCCCAATTTCCGGTTTCACTTCCTCACGCACCGTCTCGCCCTGAGCGTTCAAGTACTCCAGCTGGCCGATGCTGTCATCGGCGGCAAAGCCCGGCTCGCCCGGCATGATATTGGCCTTCAGGCTGGTTTCCTGCTGGTCGATGCCGTATTTCAGGTACGAGCCCTTGGTGCCATGCACGATAAATTTCGGGTAATCGATTTTCACCAGGTGGCTGGTTTTGACGATCGCCTTCAGGTTGCCGTAGAACAGCTGCGCTTCAAAAGTATCGTCCGGGTTAGCTTTGTTTCGCAGGCTGCGGATGTCATACGCCACGTGGTCCGGGCGACCAAACAGCGAGATGATTTGGTCCATGGTATGCACGCCCAGACCATAGAATGCGCCGTCCTGCGGCAGACCTGGCTGGGTGGGCACTTCCGGGCGGTAGTAATCGAAATGACTTTCAATTTCCACAATATCACCGAGTTTTCCGCTCTCGATGGCCTTTTTGGCGGTCAGGAAGCAGGAGTCAAAACGACGGTTCTGATACGGCGTGACCGTCAGCCCTTTCGATTTTGCCAGCGCGAACAGTTCTTTCGCTTCGGCGATGGTCGGGGTGAACGGTTTTTCCACCAGCACGTTTTTTCCGGCTTCCAGCGCCCGTTTCGCATAGTCAAAATGGCTGTCGGCATGGGTACAGACCACCACCAGTTTGACCTGCGGGTCATTCAATACGTCGTCTAAATCACTGGTGAAATGAATGTGCTGATACTGCGGCTGCTGCTCGTCCGGCTTGGCGCTACGGCGATAAATATGCGCCACATGCCAGCTCTCTTTGCGGTTGAGGACGTACGGGAGGTGATAGCGGGTGGTGCTTTTTCCGAAACCAATAAATGCGCAATGTAGGGTCATGGTTCAGTCCTTTTTGACTTTGAATTATCCCTACCATACTGCAAGTCTCTAAAAGCAAACATCCCCATTTTTCTCCATTTTGCCCAAATTAGTTGGCGGTGTAGCAAGGCAGCAAGGGAGCTTATCCCCAGGAGCTTACTGGAGTAAGTGACTGGGGTAAGTGAGCGCAGCCAACGCCGCTACGGCGTCAAATAAGATGGGCAAAAAAAAAGCCAGCGCGAGGCTGGCTACAAATAATACTGGAAGCAATGTGAGCAATGTCGTGCTTTCAGGTTCTCCGTAAGGGTCTCCCTGAACGCACGGCAATAATAATCATTATCATTCGCACTTGTCTAGCGCTTTTTAACAAAAAACAGCAGTTGACGAAATTTTGCGGCTCGGGGATGGTTACAGGGACAACTAAACGCCCACCCTGGGAAAGGAGAGAAGGAATGAGCACGAGTGAAATAGTGATCCGCCACGTTGAAGCCAATGATGCAGAAGCATTACGTCAGATGAACATGCATCCGGATGTCTATCACTCCACTCTACAAATTCCTCATCCTTCCATGGAAATGTGGCACGAACGCGTGATGCGCAAGCCCGGCAGACGGCAGCTCGTCGCCTGCATCGACGACCGGGTGGTCGGCCATCTGGCGCTGGAGGTGATGGAAAACCCGCGTCGCAGCCATGTTGCCACCTTTGGGATAAGCATCGCACCGGCGTTTCAGAACCGCGGGGTCGGTAGCGCGCTGATGCGGGAGATGGTGAACCTGTGCGATAACTGGCTGCGCGTCGAGCGAATAGAATTGACGGTGTTTGTCGATAATCCTGCGGGGATCGGCCTGTACCGGAAGTTCGGGTTCGAGATAGAAGGCACCGGCAAGAACTACGCCCTGCGCAACGGGGAATACGTCGATGCGTATTATATGGCGCGGATGAAATAATGGGTCCGAAAAGCGCCCGGCGGCGCTCCGCTTGCAGGACCTACAAAACCGTAGGCTCGGCAAACGCAGTGCCGCCGGGCAAAAAATCAGTACCCTGCCGTTAAATCATCCACTGTACGCGGGTCCGAGGCACCATACAGCGTGCCATCCGGGCCGACCATTATGCTCTGGGTGCTGCCCATCGCCTCTTTGACGGCCACCTTCTGACCTTTGTCTGCCAGCAGTTTCAGGGTATCCGGGCTAAAGCCCTTCTCCACCCGCAGCTCATCCGGCAGCCATTGATGATGGAAGCGTGGCGCATTGGTCGCTTCGGCGACGTTCATCCCAAAGTCGATGGTATTCACCACCATTTGCAGTACGGTGGTGATAATCCGGCTACCGCCTGGGCTGCCGGTCACCAGCCAGGTTTTCCCATCTTTGACCACGATGGTCGGCGACATCGACGACAGCGGACGCTTATGCGGCCCGACGGCGTTCGCCTCCCCGCCGACCAGGCCGTACACGTTCGGCACGCCCGGTTTGGCCGAGAAATCATCCATCTGGTTATTCATCAGGATGCCGCTGTTCCCCGCCACAATGCCCGTACCGAACGTGGTGTTCAGGGTGTACGTCACCGCCACCGCGTTACCGTCTTTATCCACCACCGAGAAATGGGTGGTCTGATTGCTTTCATACGGCGCCAGTTTGCCGGGGCGGATTTGGCTCGACGGTTTGGCCTTATTCAGGTCGATTTCGGCGGCGATAGATTTGGCGTAATCCTTGCTGGTCAGCGCCTGCCACGGCACTTTGACGAAATCCGGGTCGCCAAGGTATTCCGAGCGGTCGGCGTAGGCGTGCTTTTCGGCCTCCGCCATCACCTGCATCGCATCGGCGCTGCCGAAACCGTATTTATGCATATCGAAGTTTTCCAGGATGTTCAGGATTTCAACGATATGAATGCCCCCGGACGACGGCGGCGGCATGGAGAACACCTGATAGCCGCGGTAATCGCCGCTGATAGGCTCTCGCTCCATCGCTTTGTAGTTCGCCAAATCGTCTTTGGTTATCAGCCCGCCGTTCTTTTTCATTTCCCCGGCGATCTGGTCAGCAATCGGCCCTTTATAGAATGCCTCCGGGCCGTTCTCAGCAATCATCTCCAGGCTTTTCGCCAGGTTGGCCTGCACCAGCCTGTCGCCCTTTTTCAGCGGCTCGCCGTTTTTCCAGAAGATAGCTTTACTGTTTTCATGATTGGGAATGACTTCACTGCCGTAGGTTTTCAGATCATCGGCCAGCGCATCGTTCACGGTAAAGCCCTCTTTCGCGAGCTTGATGGCCGGGCGCACCACTTTGTTGAGCGGCATCGTGCCGTACTCTTTCAGCGCCAGCGAGAAACCGGCCACCGTGCCCGGCGTGCCGGACGCCAGATGCGAGGTCAGCGATTTTTTGCTGTCAGGATTGCCCTGATCGTCGAGGAACATATCGCGGGTGGCCTGTGCCGGGGCCATTTCACGGAAATCAATCGCCGTGGTTTTCCCGTCTTTGGTGCGCAGCAGCATAAACCCGCCGCCGCCGAGATTCCCCGCCTGCGGGTGCGTCACCGCCAGCGCGTAGCCCACGGCCACCGCGGCATCGACCGCATTTCCGCCCTGTTTGAGGATCTCCACGCCAACGTGAGTGGCCATTTCATCCACCGACGCGACCATGCCCTGCCGGGCACGTACCGGGTGGAAAACATCCTCTTCAACACCATACGACACCGGCGGTGCCGCGGGTGACGGCGTGTTGGCCGCCACGCTGAAACTGCCTCCTGCCAGCAGAGCAGCAATCGCCGCCCCGCGCCAAAAACGGGTTTCAATCATTGTTATTCTCCAGGTGAAAGGGTCATGCGCCCGCTTAAGCCTGGTTCAGAATTCCTAAAAAATCATCGTAATGGCGAATTGGAGGTAAACTTAAGAAAGCCCCCACTGGGGAGGAGGAAAAGATGAAAACTTTAATTTTTCTGACGGCGCTTGTGCCGTTTGCCGTTTTAGCACAGCCACTGAACCCGACCAATAACCCTAATCAGCCGGGGTACGTGATCCCCAGCCAGCAACGCATGAAGACCGAAATGCAAACGCAGCAGCTGCAACAGAAAGGGATGTTGAACCAGCAGGTGCAAACCCAGACGCAGGTCCAGCAGCAGCATCTGCAAACGCAGATGAACAACAACCAGCAGCGGGTGTTAAACGGCCAGCCGGGGGAGCAGGTGCTGCCGAACACCCAAGGCGGGATGTTAAGCGGCAGCAATAGCGACTCAATGCTGAACAGTTCGCCGCAGCACATGCTGCCGCAAACGCAGAACGGTGACCTGCTGAGTACCCCGTCTAACCCGCAGCCACTGTCTCGTTAAACTTAGCGGAAGTCCGGGCCGATAACGTCAATCGCATCGGTACAGATGCAGTCCACGCCCCAGCGCAGCAGCTCTGATGCGCGCTGGGGTTTGTTCACCGTGTACACCAGAATATGCAGCCCCGCCGCTTTGAGCATCTTCACGCGCGCTTCGTCCAGCAACCGATGATTCAGGTGAATCGACACGCAGCCCAGACGCGTGGTCAGCGCCTGCCAGTCATCGCGCCAGTCGTCGAGCAATAACCCGCGCGGCAGTTCGGGGGCCGCCTCTTGCGCCGCCTCCAAAGCGTCGATTTCAAATGACGACAGCAGCGGCGGCACCCTGCCTGCCCACAGCTCACGCGCGGCCAGCGCCACGGTTTTGCCGGTCAGCGGCCCGGTTCCGGTGGACGGTTTGATTTCGATGTTGGCCATCATGCCGTGCTGGCGACAACGTTCTGCCACCTGCGAGAGCAGCGGCAGCGGTTCGCCTTTAAATTCATGGCTGAACCAGCTCCCGGCATCGACGTGCAGCAGTTCGTTCCACGTCAGCTTCCCCGCCACGCCCCAGCCGTTGCTGGTCCGCTCCAGGTTGTCATCGTGCAACAGAAAAATCTGCCCGTCCTGCGACAGCTTGGCGTCAAACTCGATCATCGTATGCCCGTAATGTGCGCCAACGTCAATCGCCGCGAGGGTGTTTTCCGGGGCTCGTTTCCCGCCGCCACGATGGGCGACGATACGGGGATAAGGCCAGTGGCTCATATGCGTTGTCCTGTTTCGCCATCAAACAGGTGCAGATGGTTTTCCGGCAGATGCAGCCACAGCGTGCTGCCCGCCTGCGGGCGATGCTGATGCGGCAAGCGCACCACCATTTTTTGCTCACCCCAACGGCCGTGCGCGAGGTTATCTGCACCCAAAATTTCCAGCGTATCCATCACCAGGGGTACGCCACCTTCGGCCTGCGAGCTTAGCGCAATATGCTCCGGACGGATACCCAGCGTCATGCTGCGCCCGGCGTAGCCGCGATACTGCCAGTTCAGCGGTAACGCCATGCCGCTGGCGAGTTCGAAATGCGTGCCGGAGGCGCTGACCCGTCCGTCGAGCAGGTTCATCGCCGGGCTGCCGATAAAGCTCGCTACGAAGCGGCTGGCGGGCTTTTCATACACTTCCACCGGGGTGCCTATCTGTTCGGCGATGCCTTTGTTCATCACCATCACCCGCTGCGCGAGCGTCATGGCCTCGACCTGGTCGTGGGTCACATACAGCGAGGTGGTATTCAGGCGGCGGTGCAGCTGTTGCAGCTCCAGACGCATCTGCACCCGCAGCTTGGCATCGAGGTTAGAGAGCGGTTCGTCGAACAGGAACACCGCCGGGTCACGGACAATCGCTCGCCCCATCGCCACGCGCTGGCGCTGACCGCCGGAGAGCTCGCGCGGACGACGCGTTAACAAATGTTCCAGCTCAAGAATACGCGCCGCCTCTTTCACCCGCTCGGCGATATGCCCTTTGCCCATGCCGCGGATTTTCAGGCCCCAGGCCATGTTCTCTTCTACGCTCATGTGCGGATACAGCGCGTAGTTCTGGAACACCATCGCAATGCCACGCTCTTTCGGCTCCAGCTCGGTCACGCGCTGGCGGTCAATCCAGATATCCCCGCTGGAGACGCGCTCCAGCCCGGCAACCATTCGCAGCAGCGTCGATTTGCCGCAGCCCGACGGGCCGACCATCACGATAAACTCCCCGTCTGAAACATCCAGCGTCAGCGGCTGGATAACCTGGGTTTTGCCATTGTCCCAGCTCTTGGTTACTGCCTGTAATTTCAGTCCTGCCATCTTGGTTATTTCTCACTGTCCACTAAACCACGCACGAACGCGCGCTGCATGGCTAAAACGATAATGACCGGCGGGATCAGCGTCAGCAGCATCGCCGCCATCACCTGATTCCACGCGGTAGTGCCTTCGCCGGTGGCGATCATGCCTTTAATACCCGCCACCGCCGTGCCGAGATTGACGTCGGTGACGATCAGCAGCGGCCACAGATACTGGTTCCAGCCGTAGATAAAGGTGATCACGAACAGCGCCGCCAGGTTGGTTTTCGACAGCGGCAGCACGATGTCACGGAAAAAACGCATCGGCGATGCGCCGTCAATTCGCGCCGCTTCTATCAGCTCGTCCGGCAGGGTCATAAAGAACTGGCGGAACAGGAAGGTGGCGGTCGCCGAGGCCATCAGCGGCAGCGTCAGGCCGGTGTAGCTGTCGAGCAGCTTGAGGTTGGCGATCACTTCCACCGTCGGGAAAATACGCACCTCGACCGGCAACATCAGGGTGATAAAAATCATCCAGAAGAACAGGTTACGCAGCGGAAAGCGGAACCAGACGATGGCGAATGCCGACAGCATCGACACCGCGATTTTGCCCACCGTGATGGTGAACGCCATGATGAAACTGTTGAGCAGCATCAGCCAGAACGGCGCACTGTTGGCCCCGACGCCACGCAGCCAGATTAGCTTCATGTTCTCCAGCAAATGCGAGCCGGGCACCAGCGTCATTGGGGTGGCAAAGACCGCTTTGTCATCCAGGGTTGCCGCCACAAACGCGACGTACAGCGGGAACAGGACAACCGCAATCCCGAGGATCAACATACTGTGGCTGAACCAGGTCAGCCCGCGACGATGTTCAATCATTGATAGCGCACCTTACTTTCGACATAACGGAACTGCACCACCGTCAGGATAATCACCAGCGCCATCAGCACCACCGACTGCGCCGCCGATGCGGACAGATCCAGCCCGGCAAAACCTTCGCGGTAAATTTTGTAGATAAGCGTGGTGGTGGCCTGCACCGGGCCGCCTGCCGTTGCGGCATCGATAACCGGGAAGGTGTCGAAAAAGGCGTACACCAGATTGACCACCAGCAGGAAGAAACTCACCGGGGCAATCAGCGGTAGCGCAATCGCGAAGAAGCGACGCACCGGCCCGGCACCGTCAATCGCGGCGGCTTCCACCAGCGAGCGAGGAATCGACTGTAACGCGGCGAAGAAGAACAGGAAGTTGTAGCTGATTTGCTTCCACACCGAGGCGAACACCACCAGGAACATCGCCTGGCCGCTGTTCTGCGCGTGGTTCCAGTTGTATCCGATCAACTCCAGCCAATGGGTAATCAGCCCGCGTCCTGGGTTGAAGAGGAAAATCCACAGCACCGCCGCGATGGCCGGGGCCACGGCGTAAGGCAGCAACATCAGGGTCTGATACAGACGGCTACCGCGCACCACGTAATCGACCAGGGCGGCAAAAAACAGCGAGACCAACAGGCCACTGATGGTCACCAGACCGCTGAATTTCATGGTGGTCCAGAAAGAGTCCAGGTAGTAGCTGTCGTGAAACAGGGCGATGAAGTTGTCGAAGCCGACAAACTCGCTGGACAGCCCAAACGGATCCACGCTCTGGAGGGAGTACCACAGCGCTTCGCCCGCAGGCCAGATAAAGAAAATGACGGTAATCGCCAGCTGTGGCGCGACCAGCACATAGGGCAGCCAGCGCGAGCGAAAGACCGGACGAGATGATGACATAGTTTGACTCTTTTTCAGAAAACGCCGGGTGGCGGCCTACATGAGGCAATTCGTAGGCCGGGTAAGCGCAGCGCCACCCGGCATTTCACCGGTTACGATTTGGTCGACTTCTCGAAACGGCGCAGCAGCTGATTACCCCGCTCGACGGCGGAATCCAGTGCCTGCTGCGGGGTTTTCTTACCGGTCCACACCGATTCCAGTTCTTCATCCACGATAGTGCGGATCTGCGGCATGTTGCCCAAACGCAGGCCTTTGGTGAACGGCAACGGCGGCTTGTTCAGCATCTGACGGGTGGCGATATCCGCGCCTGGGTTCTTGTCATAGAAGCCCTGCTGGCGGGTCAAATCGTAAGCCGCGGTGGTGATCGGCAGATAGCCGGTTTTCTGGTGCCATTCGGCGGCGATTTCCGGTTTGGTCAGGAAGTCGAGGAACTCGGCCACACCCTTGTAGGTCTCTTTATCTTTGCCCTGCATCACCCACAGGCTGGCGCCGCCGATGATGGCGTTTTGCGGGGCACCCTTCGCGTCCGCGTCGTACGGCATCATGCCGACGCCGTAGTTAAATTTGGCGTACTGACGAATGTCTGCCAGCGAACCGGAAGAGGCGGTAGTGATGGCGCAATCGCCGTTATAGAACTTCTCGGTCGATTCATCTTTACGCCCGAAGTAGCTGAAATCGCCCTTCTTGTTCAGCGCTTCCAGCATCGCGATGTGCTTCACCTGCGCCGGCTGGTTGAATTCCAGCACCGCATCGGTGCCGTCAAAACCGTTGTTTTGGCTGGCGAACGGCAGGCCGTTCCAGGCGCTGAAGTTTTCCAGTTGGATCCAGCCCTGCCAGCCGCTGGCGTAGCCGCACTTCATGCCTGCCGCTTTCAGCTTGGCGGTGTAATCGGCGAGATCCTGCCAGGTTTTCGGCGGCTGATCCGGGTTTAATCCGGCTTTCTTAAAGGCATCTTTGTTGTAGTACAGCACCGGGGTGGAGCTGTTAAACGGCTGGCTCAGCAGATGACCGGTTTTGGAGTCGGTGTAGTAACCGGACACGGTCGGCACAAACTGGGATTCGTCAAACGGGATGCCCGCGTCTTTAAACACTTCGAACACCGGCTTGATGGCTTTCGAGGCCATCATGGTGGCGGTGCCGACTTCATAAACCTGCAATAAAGCAGGCGCGTTCCCGGTGCGGAAGGCCGCAATCCCTGCCGCCAGGCTCTGTTCGTAGTTGCCTTTGTACACCGGCACAATTTTGTAATCGGGATGGGTGTCGTTAAAACGCTGGGCGAGGGAGTCAACTTCTTTGCCTAACTCCCCTTCCATGGAGTGCCAGAACGGAACGGTAGTAACAGCCATGGCCTGGGAGGCAAAGGCCAGACCCAACGTCAGAGCTAAAGCGGTGTGTCGTAACGATGTCATTCGGTTATCTCTCTTGTTGTGCCGGATGCGCGAAATCACGCGTTTTTGTTCGCAACACAACATGACATGGGCGTATGACAGAAATAGAACCGGGAGATGACGGAGAGGTTACAGCCAGGCTTCAGGGAGGTGATGGAATGGTGACGGTGGAGGGGGGGGTGTGCGGTTAGATACCCTCACCCCGGCCCTCTCCCACGGGGAGAGGGAGAAAAGAAGGTTCCCTCTCCCTCAGGGAGAGGGTTAGGGTGAGGGGGTTTTACTCAACCACCCAGATAGGCGCTGCGTACCGCTTCGTTTGCCAGTAACGCATCGCCGGTATCTTCCAGCACCACGTGACCGTTCTCCAGCACGTAGCCTCGGTCGGCCAGCTTCAGCGCCTGATTAGCGTTCTGCTCAACGAGGAAGATGGTCATCCCCTCTTTGCGCAGTTGCTCAATGGTGTCGAAAATCTGCTGGATGATGATCGGCGCCAGGCCGAGCGACGGCTCGTCGAGCAGCAGCAGACGCGGCTGGCTCATCAGCGCCCGGCCAATCGCCAGCATCTGCTGTTCCCCGCCGGACATGGTGCCCGCTCGCTGAATACGTCGCTCCCACAGACGCGGAAACAGTTCGTATACCCACTTAATTCGGGTGTGATACTCGCTGCGGTCGGCAAAGAAGCCGCCCATCGCCAGGTTCTCTTCCACGGTCATCCGGGAGAAAACGCGACGCCCTTCCGGCACAATCGCCACCGCTTCACGCATGATTTTTGCGGTCTGCCAGTCGGTAATATCTTTGCCATCAAAGGTGACGCGCCCACTGGTCGCCCGTGGGTCACCGCACAGGGTGCCGAGCAGCGTGGTTTTACCCGCGCCGTTGGCCCCGATCAGGGTGACAATTTCGCCCTGATTGATGTGCAGGCTTACCTCATGCAGCGCCTGGATTTTGCCGTAGTGGGCGCTGACTTTGTCAAAGGACAACATGACTTTTTCCATCTTATGCCTCACCCAAATAGGCGCGAATAACGTCAGGGTTATTGCGGATTTCTTCCGGTGATCCGTTCGCCAGCGGCGTGCCCTGATTCACCACGTAAATACGGTCTGAAATACCCATCACCAGCTTCATGTCGTGCTCAATCAACAGAATGGTGGTGTTGTGATGGCTACGCAGTTCGGCAATCAGCTCGTCCAGCTCTTTGGTCTCTTTCGGGTTCAGACCCGCCGCCGGTTCGTCGAGCATCAGAATTTCCGGCTGGGTCACCATGCAGCGAGCGATTTCCAGTCGGCGCTGGTCACCGTAGGCGAGGTTGCTCGCCTGGCGGTTAGCGTGCGCCAGCAGGCCGATACGATCGAGCCAGGTGGCGGCGCGATCCAGCGCTTCACTTTGTGCTTTACGAAACGCCGGGGTTTTCAGCAGCCCGGAGAAGACGCCGGTTTTCAGCTGCTGATGTTGCGCGACCAGCAGGTTTTCAATCACCGTCATTTCACGGAACAGGCGCACGTGCTGGAAGGTCCGCACCACGCCCATCTGGGCGATTTGCTGGCCCGGCAGGCCTTCAAGATGCTTATCGCGCAGCATAATGCTGCCGCCGGTTGGCTTGTAGAACCCGGTCAGACAGTTAAAGACCGTGGTTTTCCCCGCGCCGTTCGGGCCAATCAGCGAAACGATTTCCTGCGGGTGCAGTTCAAGATTGACGTTATTGACCGCCAACAGGCCGCCAAATCGCATCATCAGACCGTTAACGGATAATAATGGCTGACTCATGCCTGATCTCCTTTGGTCTGTCCATTCTTCAGTTTCAGCTGTGGACGGGTCATCGGCAGCAAGCCTTGTGGACGCCAGATCATCATCAGAACCATTAAACCACCCAGCATTAACATGCTGTATTCGTTGAAATCACGCATCAGCTCACGCGATACCACCAGCAGAACTGCCGCCAGAATGACCGCGAACTGCGAGCCCATTCCGCCGAGCACCACAATCGCTAATACAAATGCCGATTCGGCGAAGGTGAACGATTCCGGGCTGACGAAGCCCTGACGGGCGGCGAACAATGTTCCGGCGAAACCGGCAAACGCGGCGCTGATGGTGAACGCCGTCAGCTTGATGCGCGTCGGGCTCAGGCCCAGCGAACGGCAGGCGATTTCATCTTCACGCAGCGCTTCCCACGCGCGGCCCAGCGGCATACGCAGCAGGCGGTTAATCACGAACAGGGTCAGGACGACCAACAGCAGCGCCACCAGATAGAGGAAAATCACGCGGTCGTTCGGGTCGTACTTCATGTTGAAGAAGTTGCTGAAGGTATCCCAGCCGCCTTCGCGCGTGGTCCGGCTGAACTCCAGACCGAACAGCGTCGGTTTCGGGATCTGGCTGATCCCGTTCGGGCCGCCGGTGATTTCGGTATTGTTGAGCAGCAGAATACGCACAATTTCGCCGAAGCCGAGGGTGACAATCGCCAGGTAGTCTCCGCGCAGGCGCAGCACCGGGAAGCCGAGCAGGAAACCGGCAGCGGCAGAGACCAGGCCCGCCAACGGCAGACAGGTCCAGAAGCCGAGACCGTAATAGTGGTTCAGCAGCGCAAAGGTGTACGCCCCAATGGCGTAGAAGCCACCGTAGCCCAGCACCAGCAGGCCAGATAACCCCACCACCACGTTCAGCCCAAGGCCGAGAATAATGTAGATCATGGTCAGGGTGGCGATATCAATGGTGCCGCGAGAAACCATAAACGGCCACGCCACGGCAATCACCAACAGCGCAATCAGGAACAGCTTCTGTTTAACGGTTGAACCGTCAATTGCTGGCAGAACAAACTTCGGTCCGGAAACGCTCTTCAGGCCTTTCTGCACCATCGGACGCAGCAGCTGGAAGATAAACACCACCGCGGTGCCGATGTAAATCCACTGCCAACGGATATCCGCCGCGGAATTGACGACCAGCTTCGTCCCGCTCAGCGAAAGCTGAACGCCCATAAACACGCCAGCCAGCACGAAGAACATGGCGGCAGACAGCAGCGCCATCGCAAAATGCATCGGTTTCATACTTTTTCTACCTCCGGACGACCCAGGATCCCGGTCGGCATTACCAGCAGCACCACAATCAGCAGCGCGAACGACACCACGTCTTTGTATTCGGTACTCAGGTAAGCGGAGGAGAGCGCTTCGGCTACGCCCAGGATAAGGCCGCCGATCATCGCCCCCGGAATGCTGCCGATGCCGCCCAGAACCGCCGCAGTAAAGGCTTTCATCCCAGCCATAAAGCCAATGTACGGGTTAATCACCCCGTAGAACTGACCAAGCAGTACGCCCGCCACCGCCGCCATGGCGGCACCGATGACGAACGTCAGGGCAATCACACGGTCAGTGTTAATGCCGAGCAGGCTCGCCATCTTCAGGTCTTCTGCACAGGCACGACAGGCGCGCCCCATGCGGGAGTAGCGGATGAACACGGTCAGGGCCAGCATCGCCACAAAGGTTACCACCCAGATAACCAACTGCATGGTGGTGATGGAGGCAGAGAAGCTTTCGCTACTGCCGATAATCCACTGGCCGTTGAACAGGCTTGGCAGGGCGATATCGCGCGAGCCTTCGGTCAGGCTGACGTAGTTTTGCAGGAAGATGGACATCCCGATGGCGGAGATCAGCGCAATCAAGCGTTTGGAGCTACGAACCGGGCGATAAGCGACCCGTTCAATGCTCCAGCCGTAGGCGCTGGCGATGACAATCGCCCCGACGAATCCGGCCCCCACCAGCAGCCAGCTGGTGTCGATGCCCATCATCATCAGCGCGGCGATAATCATGAACGACACATAGCTGCCGATCATATACACCTCGCCGTGGGCGAAGTTGATCATCCCGATAATGCCGTACACCATGGTGTAACCGATGGCGATCAGCGCGTAGGTGCTTCCCAGCGTGACGCCGTTAAACATCTGCTGCAGGAAATAAAGAAACTGCTCTGACATAAAGGAACCTTTTTATAACCGCCCGGCAGGTATACGGGCGGTGGGATAACTCGTCTTCTTCTTATTTGGCGACGCTGGACGACCCGTCCGCATGCCACTGGAAGACACCAAATTCAAATCCCTTCAGATCGCCTTTCTCATCCCAGTTCAGCGGCCCAATCACGGTTTTTGCACCGTTTGCTTTCAAATCTTTAATCAACGCCTGCGGATCTTCGCTACCGGTGCGGTTCATGGCGGTGGCCAGAGACTGCACTGCGGCATAGGTTATCCACACATACGGGCCGCTCGGATCTTTCTTCTCGGCTTTCAGCGCATCAACGATACCTTTGTTGGCTGGGTCCTGGTCATAGCGTTTCGGCATTGTGACCAGCATCCCTTCGCCTGCGGCACCGGCGATGTTAGACAGGGAAGCGTTACCCACGCCTTCCGGGCCCATGAACTGCGTTTTCAGGCCAACGGAACGCGCCTGACGCAGGATCTGCCCCATTTCCGGGTAGTAGCCGCCGTAGTAAACGAAGTCGATATTTTCTTTTTGCAGACGGGCGACCAGCGCGGAAAAGTCTTTCTCCCCGGCGGTAATGCCGTCGAAGAACACCACGTTCGCGCCACTCTTCTTCAGGCTATCCTGCACGGAACGCGCCAGGCCTTCGCCGTACTGCTGTTTGTCATGAATGATAGCGATACGCTGCGGTTTCACTTTTTCCACAATGTATTTGGCGGCGGTCGGGCCCTGGGAGGAGTCGAGGCCCGCGGTACGCATGATGTACTGATAGCCGCGCTGGGTCAGCTCCGGATTGGTTGCGCCAGGGGTTATCATCAGAATGCCTTCGTCTTCGTAAATGTCAGACGCAGGCTGCGTGGAGGAGGAGCACAGGTGCCCGATAACGTATTGAATGCCGTCGTTAACCACTTTGTTGGCGACCGCTACGGCCTGTTTTGGGTCACAGGCATCGTCATATTCGACGGCAACCAGTTTGTCGCCCTTGATGCCGCCCGCCGCGTTAATGTCTTTTATCGCCTGGCGTGCTCCGTTGAATTCCATGTCGCCCCACTGCGCGACCGGGCCAGACATCGCCCCAATCACCGCGACTTTAATATCCTTCGCCAGGGCTGATTGCGTCATCGCCAATGCAATCATTCCCGCAATCAATGTTTTCGCATTCCGTTTCATCTTCAATCCCCATTCGTGATGTTATTTGTATATATTTTGTATTTATCTGGTTAAAAAGCATTCTGTACTTTTAATGCACAACGCTATTTTTACCAGTCTCTTTAATGGTTTAGCGATGCTTTTTGCCAAAAACCTGACTAAAATCTCTATTTTTCAGTCGATTAAGAAAAGATAATATTCTGTATTCAGCCAGAGTTAAACAAAAAAAAGCGCCGTTTTCAGCATAAAATAAGGGTACAAAGAACCGAATAAATCACTACCTTTCAGGTTAAAATTCTGCTTATTTTTCGATCCATGACGCATTGCACTGCCACGACGATCGACGGAAAACGAATCCGCTGTCATTCAGTCTAAAAATAGAAATCGGTTAATCGCGATTTTCGATACACTCAGGGCAATATTTTTTGACGGGTAGCTTCACATGAAACTGACGGTAATCAGGCTGACGGCGCTCAGCGAGCAGGACCATATCGATCTCGGCAAGATCTGGCCGGAATACAGTTCATCGTCTTTGCAGATGGATGACGAGCATCGGATCTACGCCGCACGGTTCAACGACAGGCTGTTAGGCGCGGTTCGGGTGACGCTGAAGGGCAACCAGGGCGCGCTGGATTCGTTGCGTATTCGTGACATCACCCGTCGCCGGGGCGTGGGTCAGTATTTGATAGAAGAAGTGCTGCGCGAGAATTCGACCATCGCAGGGTGGTGGATGGCGGATGTGGGTGTTGAAGACCGGGAAGCGATGGCGGCGTTTATGTCCGCAGTCGGGTTTGCGGCGCACGATAACGGTTGGGTGAAGGGTTAACCGAGCAGCACTTCCCCTCACCCTAACCCTCTCCCCAAAGGGGCGAGGGGACTGTTTTGCTCCCTCTCCCTTTTAGGGAGAGGGCCGGGGTGAGGGTGCTTTTAATTATTTGGCGTCGGTGGCGGTGCCGTTGGCATGCCAGGTGAACACGCCGAACTCAAAACCTTTCAGGTCACCTTTCTTATCCCAGCTCAGCGGACCCATGACGGTATCGACGCTGTTCGCTTTCAGCCATTCAGCAATCTTCGCCGGGTCGTCGCTCTGGTTCAGGCCAGCATTCAGAGACTGAATGGCTGCATAGGTGGTCCACACGAACGCCCCGCTCGGATCCTGTTTCTTGGCTTTGATCGCATCCACAATCGGTTTGTTGGCCGGAACCTGATCGTAGTTCTTCGGCTTGGTCACTAGCAGACCTTCCGCAGAATCACCGGCGATGTTAGACAGCGATACGTTGGCCACGCCTTCCGGGCCCATGAACTGAGTTTTCAGCCCAGCGGCACGCGCCTGGCGCAGGATCTGCCCCATTTCCGGGTGGTAGCCGCCGTAGTAGACGAAGTCGATGTTCTCTTTCTTCAGACGCGCCACCAGGGTGGAGAAGTCTTTCTCCCCGGCGGTGATGCCGTCAAAGAACACCACGTTAGCGCCGCCTTTTTTCAGGGGGTCCTGCACCGCACGGGCCAGACCTTCGCCGTACTGCTGCTTGTCATGAACAATCGCGATGCGCTTCGGCTTCACGGTGTTGAGAATGTATTTTGCCGCCGTTGGGCCCTGGTCAGAGTCCAGACCGGTGGTACGCAGGATCAGATTGTAACCGCGCGCAGTCAGCTCCGGAGCGGTCGCCGCCGGGGTGATCATCAGAATGCCTTCGTCTTCATAAATGTCAGACGCTGGCTGCGTGGAGGAGGAGCACAGGTGCCCGATAACGTATTTGATGCCATCGTTGACGACTTTGTTCGCTACCGCTACGGCTTGTTTCGGGTCGCAGGCATCGTCATATTTTACGATTTCGAGTTTATTGCCTTTGATACCCCCCTTGGCGTTAATATCCGCCACGGCCTGCTCAGCCCCGGTGAACTCCTGATCGCCATACTGCGCTACCGGGCCAGACATTGCCCCCACGACGGCAATTTTAATCTCTTCGGCCATCGCCATGTGGCTCATCGCCAACGCGATACATCCTGCCAGTAACGCTTTACCCTTCATATTCATCCTGAGATTCCCCATTGTGATGGTGATTGCTTTTGTTGTGATGTTGTTATGCAGCGCTTTATTTCTGTTTTAGGTCTGCCACCCGCGCTTTTGCAGCATACTCTGCTAAAACATACCCGATTTTTTAGCTTTTGGAACGAGAATTTTGAGGGTTATGTAACAGAAACGTGACAAAAAAAAGCCGCTCCGGAGAGCGGCAAGCCATTACTGGCTGAGGGAGCGTCGAATAATGTCCAGCGCCTTACGGAACTGCGCGTCAGGAATGGTGAGAGGGTAAAGGAAGCGGATCACGTTGCCGTAAACACCACAGCTCAGCAGCAACAGGCCCTCTTTCATCGCCTTGTCCTGCACCTGTTTGGTAAATTCCGGGGACGGTGCGCCGGTCTGCGGATCGTTGAATTCCACGGCGACCATCGACCCCTGGGCGCGAACGTCGACGATATGCGGGCAATCGGCTTTGGCATTGTTCAGCACTTCCACCAGATGATGACCGAGCTTTGCGGCACGCGAACAGAGTTCCTCTTCGTCGATGATGTCGAGCACCGCATGCGCCGCCGCAACCGCCAGCGGGTTACCGGCGTAGGTGCCGCCGAGACCGCCAGGGGCCGGGGCGTCCATCACGTCGGTACGGCCCGCCACCGCTGACAGCGGCATCCCACCGGCCAGGCTTTTCGCCATGGTCATCAGGTCGGGTTTGACGTCGTAATGTTCCATCGCAAACAGTTTGCCGGTTCGGGCGAAGCCGGTCTGCACTTCATCGGCGATCAGCAGAATACCGTGGGTGTCACACAGCTTACGCAGAGCCTGCATAAAATCGGCAGGGGCGACGTTGAAACCACCCTCGCCCTGCACCGGCTCCAGAATAATGGCCGCGACCTGATCCGGGGCGATATCCGCTTTGAAGATGCGCTCCAGGCTGTGCATCGCATCAGCGGTGCTGACCCCGTGCGCCGCATTCGGGTACTGACCGTGGTAGACGGAACCCGGGAACGGGCCAAAACCGATTTTGTACGGGGCCACTTTGCCGGTCAGCGCCATGGTCATAAAGGTACGGCCGTGGAAGCCGCCGCCAAAGGTGATCAGCCCCGGGCGTTTGGTGTAGGCGCGGGCAATTTTCACCGCGTTTTCGACCGCTTCAGCGCCGGTGGAGAAGAATGCGGTTTTCGCCGGGCCGTTGACCGGCACACGGTCGTTGATGCGTTCGGCCAGCGAGATATAGCTTTCGTAAGGGACAATCTGATAGGCAGTGTGGGTGAAGGCCTGCAGCTGTTTTTCAATTGCCGCAACGATTTGGGGATGGCGATGGCCGGTGTTAAGCACCGCAATCCCGGCGGCGAAATCAATCACCTCGTTGCCTTCCACGTCCCACAGGGTGGAATTTTCGGCTTTCTCGGCATAGAAGCCACACATCACGCCAATCCCACGCGGTGTCGCCTGTAAGCGGCGCTGATTCAGTTCAGTATTTTTCATCGACCTTACCCCATCTCAAATACGTTTAGTGTTAACAACTTTGAAACAATACAAGTGTTTTACTCTCTGAGCGGTTCTATAATCGAGTACCAGTTTTGAATAATTGAGGGATCCAATTGCGTTCTTTAGTGTGCGATCTCCTGCAACTGCGTCTGGATGAACAGCCTGACGATAAATTGCACAAGAAGCTGTACAACGCCGTGCGCCTGTCGATCCTCGACGGCAGCCTGCCGCCGCAAAGTCGCCTGCCGCCGTCCCGCGATCTCGCCAGCCAGTTACGCTTATCGCGCAACACGGTGCTGACCGTGTATGAGCAGTTGCTGGCCGAGGGCTATATCGTTTCCCGTTCCGGGAGCGGCACCTTCGTGGCGAAAACCGTGCCGGACGCGCTGCTGTTCGCTCCCGGCAGCCATCAGGAACATGCCAGCGACTCACGCTGCGTGAGCTTTTCAGAACGCGGCCAGGCGCTGCTGGCACACCGCCGTGCCAGTCCACGCCAGTGGGGTGCTTTTTTGCCCGGCGTGCCGGACGTGAACGAGTTTCCTCATGCCCTGCTGCGTAAAATCCATACCCGCATCAGCCGGAAACCGCAGGCAATGCAGCTCTCTTACAGTCCCTCCGGCGGCAGCCCGGCGCTGCAACAGGCGCTGATGGAGTATCTGCGGGTAGCGCGGTCGGTGCGCTGTACGCCGGACCAAATCCTGATAACCGAAGGCATTCATCAGGCCATTGATCTGGTATCACGCATGTTGTGTAACCCCGGGGATCGCGCATGGATTGAGGAGCCCGCCTATTGGGGCATTCGCAACGTGTTGCAGATGAATGGGGTGACATTACAGGCGGTGGATGTCGACCTGAGCGGCATGAACCCGCCAGAGCCAGGCCAAACGCCGCCCCGGCTGATTTTCGTGACGCCGTCGCATCAGTATCCGCTCGGCTGTGTGATGAGTCTCGAACGCCGTCAGCGTCTGCTGGCGGTGGCGCGACAAACCGGCAGCTGGATTGTGGAAGACGATTACGACAGTGAGTTTCGCTTCTCCGGCCAGCCAATCCCGGCTTTGCAGGGGCTGGTCGAAGACGCGCCGGTGATTTACATCGGCACCTTCAGTAAAACCATGTGGCCGGGTATGCGGTTGGGCTATGTGGTGCTCCCGCGTCCGCTGGCGCAATCATTACGCACCGCCCATGCCGAACTGTATCGCAGCGGCCGTTTGCTCGACCAGGACGCGCTGGCGCTGTTTATCCGCGAGGGACATTACACCGCCCATATTCGCCGGATGCGACTGCTGTATGCCCGCCGACGTCAGCGGCTGACGGGCCTGATAACCGATTATCTCGGCAAAGAGGCACTGAGCGAATTTAACGATAACGCCGGGCTGCATCTGGTACTGAAGCTCGACGCCGAGTGTGATGACGTGGCGCTGGCGCAAAAAGCCAATGAAAAAGGGGTGCTGGTGCGACCGCTGTCGCGGTATTACCTGAACGATGCGACGCAGCGCGGGCTGCTAATGGGGTTTGCGGCGATGCGCGAGGAAGAGATGGAGGGGGCGTTTAAGGTATTAATGGAGTGTATAACGACGGGATAATTTTTGATTGGGTGCGATCTGATGCCCTCACCCCAACCCTCTCCCCCAAGGAGAGGGAGCAAAAACTAAAAACGGCAACCTGAGGTTGCCGTTTTGCTTTTATTACGCTTCGATCGCCATACGCAATTTTTTCATTGCGTTCTTTTCAAGCTGACGCACACGCTCTGCGGACACGCCATAGCGGTCAGCCAGCTCCTGCAGCGTGGACTTGTTGTCTTCGTCCAGCCAGCGGGCGCGAATGATATCCTGGCTACGTTCGTCCAGGCCTTCCATCGCGTGAGTCAGTTTGTTCGCGGCCTGCTCTTCCCAGTTGTCGTCTTCAATGCCGTCGGCAAAGTTAGACGATTTATCCTGAAGGTAGAGCACCGGTGCGACAGAATTGCTTTCGGAATCATCGTCAGACGACATATCAAACGCCATGTCCTGTGCGGACATTCGCGATTCCATTTCACGCACGTCTTTGCTGGATACGCCCAGTTCACGCGCCACCATTTCGACTTCATCCTGATTAAACCAGCCCAGACGCTGCTTGGTTTTACGCAGGTTAAAGAACAGCTTACGCTGTGCTTTGGTGGTTGCGACTTTCACGATACGCCAGTTACGCAGAACGTATTCATGAATTTCGGCTTTGATCCAGTGCACGGCGAAAGAGACCAGACGCACACCCACTTCAGGGTTGAAGCGGCGCACGGCTTTCATCAGGCCGATGTTACCTTCCTGAATCAAATCCGCCTGCGGCAGGCCGTAGCCAGAGTAGTTACGAGCAACGTGAACAACAAAGCGCAGGTGAGACAGGATCAGCGTCTTCGCTGATTCCAGGCAGCCCTGGTAATGCAGCTTTTCCGCCAGTGCCCGTTCTTCATCAGCCGTCAACATCGGCCATGCGTTTGCCGCCCGGATATAGGAATCCAGGTTGCCAACAGGGGCTAAAGCTAAAGTTTGCATATCTTTGGTCATTCAAGTCCTCTCAATTTACGTCCTGGCCGTGCTACGTTCCCATCAGGCAACTTTCGGGCCAGTTGTTTCGTGCAGCGAGATTAACATTCACATTTTTATCAGACAGTGATGTTATCCACAAGTTCCATGCAACGGTGTGAATAGATTACGCACAAAATGTGACATCACGATGATAACGTTTGGACAGGGAAAGCAGATGGGTTTTGAAACTCTCCCTGCGAACAGGAATCTTCTTTGCAGCAGGGAGAGAGTATATCAGACTTTTTTTATTCCGGCGTAAAGTGGCGTAAATGTTGAACCGTCGCCAGCCAGGCGGCTACCCAGCCGATCATCGAGCAGACAATCAGCATCAGCAGACACTCGTCGAGACCTAAGCCGCTGAGTTCAAACTGGGTGCCGAAGACCTTGGCGACTTCGGTGACCGCCGATGACAAACGCAGCACCAGAATTTCAGACAGAATCAACGACAGGAACGCCCCGGAGAAACCAAGCAGCGCCCCGCCATACAGGAATGGACGCAGGATGAAACCGTCGGTCGCGCCAATCAGTTTCTGCACGTTAATGGTATCCCGACGGGCGAAGATGCTCAGACGCACGCTGTTACCGATGACGAGGAAGACCGCCGCCACCATTAGCACGCCAATCATTGCCGCCACGCGTCCGACCAGGCCGGTGATGGAAGACAAACGAGCAAACCAGCTGTCATCCATCCGCACTTCATCCACGCCCTGAATGCGGGATACGCGATCGCGCAGGGTGTTCAGCGAATCGGTGCCCTGGAAATCAAGCTTCGGAATGACCACCGCCACCGCAGGCAGCGGGTTCTCTTCAAGCATATCCAGCGCGCCGCCAAAGCCTGACCAATTGCGGAACTCACCCAATGCTTCATCACGGGACAGGTAATTCACTTTGTCCACGCCCTGCTCGGCCTGCAGTTGCCCTACGACTCTCGCCGCAGCGTCATCGTCCAGCGTTTTTTCGAGATAGACCGTGATTTGCGGCGACGGATAATACTGTGAGGCCGCGGTATTCACGTTCTTGTAAACCATATAGCAGACGCTCGGCAGCGTCAGGGAGATGGCGATCACCATCACCGTCAGGAACGTGGCGATCGGTTTACTTTTGAGGTCCTGCAACGCGCCGTTAAACGCGTAACGTACCTGTTCGTTAAAGACGTTGGTTTTGCGCGAGTTTGGCTTCGGGGCCGGTTTCGCACGTTTCGGCGCATTGCCGCCGTTGTGACCGGTGCCACCGCCGTTACGCAACCGGTCAAAGCGGTTGCCGAACTGGCGGATGTGGTTCATCGCGTCGCGTTTATTCACCGTAGCCTCCGTGCAAATGCCCGTCGCTGAGGGTCAGCATACGGTATGAGCGGCTGGAGATCAGGCCCAGATCGTGGGTGGCCATCAGCACCGTCACCCCAACGCGGTTAAACTCTTCAAACAGGCGCAGAATACCTTCCGACAATGCCTCATCGAGGTTACCGGTCGGTTCATCCGCCAGCAGCACCGCGGGTTTGTTCACCACCGCACGGGCGATGCCCACGCGCTGCTGCTCCCCGCCTGAGAGCTGAATAGGCAGGTTCTTCGCTTTGTCGAGCAGCCCGACTTTATCCAACGCCGCCGATACGCGACGGCGGATATCATCGAAACTCGCCCCGGCGATAATCAGCGGGATCGCCACGTTATCGAACACGGTGCGGTCCATCAGCAAGTGGTGATCCTGGAAAATCATCCCAATCTGACGACGCAGGAACGGCACTTCGCGGCTTTTCAGACGGCTGATGTCATGCCCGCCGAACCAGATTTTCCCGGTGCTTGGGCGCTCGATACCGCAGATGAGCTTCAGCAGGGTACTTTTCCCCGCGCCGGAGTGGCCGGTCAGAAAGGCCATCTCACCCGGCTGCAGCTGGAAGTTAATCCCCTGCAGCGCTTGTCTCCCACCGAGATAGGCTTTGCTGACTTGTTCAAAGCGAATCATTGTTAGTCCTCTCGGGCAAAAAGTGCCTCAATAAAATCGTCCGATTTAAACGGACGTAAATCTTCGATACGTTCGCCCACGCCAATGTAGCGAATCGGAATTCCGAACTGATCGGCCACCGAGAAGATAACGCCACCCTTGGCGGTCCCGTCCAGTTTAGTCAATGTGATGCCCGTCAGCCCAACCGCTTCATGGAACAGCTTCGCCTGACTGATGGCATTCTGACCGGTGCTGGCATCCAGCGTCAGCATAATTTCATGCGGTGCTTCTTCGTCCAGTTTTTTCATCACGCGGACGATTTTCTTCAACTCTTCCATCAGGTGCGATTTGTTCTGCAAACGCCCTGCGGTGTCGGCGATCAGCACATCAACGTTACGCGCTTTCGCCGCCTGAATCGCATCGAAAATGACCGATGCGGAATCTGCGCCGGTGTGCTGCGCAATTACCGGAATGTCGTTGCGCTGGCCCCAGACCTGGAGCTGCTCAACCGCGGCGGCACGGAAGGTATCGCCCGCCGCCAGCATCACCGATTTACCCTGCTGCTCAAACTGACGCGCCAGCTTGCCGATAGTGGTGGTTTTGCCCACCCCGTTGACGCCGACCATCAGAATAACAAACGGGGATTTGCCTTCAATATTAAGCGGTTCATCCACTTTTGCGAGGATTTCGCCCATTTCATCTTTCAGCAGACCGTACAGCGCTTCGGCATCGCGCAGCTGTTTGCGGCTCGCGCCTTCGGTCAGATTGGCGATGATTTTACGGGTGGTGTCCACGCCGACATCGGCAATCAGCAGCTGTTCTTCCAGTTCTTCGAACAGATCATCATCGATTTTCTTGCCGCGGAACAGGCTGATAAATCCGGAACCGAGATTTTCTTTGGTTTTTAGCAGGCTGCGTTTGAGCCGCGCGAAAAAGCCCTCTTTGGTTGGGCGTTCCTGCTCCTGCTGTGGCTGCGCAGGTTCTTCGGCGTCTTCTTCAACCGTTTCTTGCGGCGCGTCGATGGCGTTTTCCGCGGCATCCGCGGCGGCCAGGGCCTGGGCTTCGAGTTCTTCGTCGCTCAGTTCGTCTTCCGCAAGTTCGTCTTCCGGGAGCACATCTTCCAGGATGACGGCTTCGACAACTTCGTCAATAACGGCTTCGGGCTCGACTTCGGGTTCAGGTTCGACTTCGGGTTCAGGTTCGACTTCTGGCTCAGCCTCAACGTGAACCACAGCTTCAGCTTCAACGATGACCTCTTCCGGCTCGACGGGCTGCGTCGCGGCGCTGTGAACAACCTCTTCGGTCACCTCAACAACGTCGTCGGCAAACGCCTGAGTTTCGGTTTCACTGTGCGCAGTGACTTCCGCTTCCGCTTTCTGTTCCGCTTCGGCGACGGGCTCAACGGCGATATCTTCAACAGTTTCCTGTTCGATAACCGGTTCTACAGGTGCCTGCTGCGCTTCGCTTTGCTGCTGTTCGGCTTCCTGCTGCTGCTCTTCTTCTTTCTGTCCAAAGCCCAGCCAGGAGAAAAAGCCTCTTTTTTTATCTTTTGCCATTTGCGACCACGCTCTTCGCTGTTGATTCCCGGTACTGCGTCACTGCGCTATGTACATGGAAGCTAAAAAAATGATGAAATAGTCTATCACTTAACTTAACGCGCATCACCGCCTGGAAGAGTAATCCGGCATTGAGCTGAGCATAGATATGAAAAAACCAAACCACTCCGGCAGCGGCCAAATCCGCATTATAGGCGGGCAATGGCGGGGCCGTAAGCTCCCGGTACCCGACAGCCCAGGCCTGCGCCCGACCACCGACCGCGTCCGCGAGACGCTGTTTAACTGGCTTGCACCGCATATGGTCGATGCCCGCTGCCTCGACTGTTTCGCCGGAAGCGGCGCGCTGGGGCTGGAAGCGCTGTCCCGTTATGCCGGTAGCGCGACGCTGCTGGAGATGGAACGCCACGTGGCACAACAGCTACAAAAAAACCTCGCGACGCTGAACGCCAGCCATGCCAAAGTGGTGAATACCAACAGCTTAACGTTCCTGGCGCAGGCTGGCACGCCGCACGACGTGGTGTTTATCGACCCGCCGTTCCGTAAAGGACTGCTGGAAGAGACGCTAAATCTGCTGGAAACCCAGGGCTGGCTGGCGGATGATGCGCTTATCTACGTCGAAAGCGAAGTGGAAAACGGCCTACCGCCGGTGCCTGCACACTGGGATTTACACCGCGAGAAGGTGGCCGGTCAGGTCGCTTATCGTCTTTATCACCGTAAAGCACAAGGAAATAATGATGCTGCTTAATATAGGCCGTCTGCTGATGCTTTGCGTCTGGGCCTTCCTGGTTCTCAACGTGGTGCACCCGTTCAAATTTCCGGTCAATATCTTCGTCAACGTGGCGCTGATCTTCATGATCCTGATGCACGGCCTGCAAATGACGCTGCTGAAAGCCACGATGCCGAAAGATGGGCCACAGATGACCCGGGGCGAACAGGTTCGCGTGTTTCTGTTTGGGGTGTTTGAGCTGATTGCGTGGCAGAAGAAGATGAAACTGACGCCGAAGAAAAAATGATTTTATGCGCGGCCGCCAACCGCGCCCGAAACCGTAGACCCGGCAACGTTACGCCGCCGGGCACCCCATCATGGCATTGTAAATGACACGAACCGCGAGCCTTTATAGCTCAGCGTGCCCTTATCCCCGACCGTTAACCGATCATAGGTTTTTTCTTCCAGGCGGAAGGTCACTTCCAGCCCGCCGGTTTCCGGCTTAAAGCTCGCTTCATACCGGATATCGCTGCCCGCCGGGGCGACGATTTGCTGGCGCGAACGTCGCTCATTAATCACTTTTTGCCGCTTATTGGTCACCACCACCCGCTTTTGTTGCAGCGGCGCGGCGTCGTTCTCCAGCTTCTCACGACGCTGTTGCACGAAACGGAACGAGGCGGCGACGACGATAATCGCAACCACAATTACAAAAAAGAGCGGCATTTTGCTCATTGGAACGTTCTCTTGATGTCTGGTAAGAATTGGCGCAAAAGAGGATACCCCGCCCGACCCGGCATTGCCATCATCCCACTTGCGCCACTACACTGAACTGAAGAGAACTTATACATCAATAACAGATACAGGGACTTATTATGTTGTGGTCATTTATCGCGGTCTGTTTATCCGGTTGGCTGTACGTCGATGCGTCCTATCGCGGCCCGGTGTGGCAGCGTTGGGTGTTTAAACCCGTCACGCTTATCCTGTTGCTGCTGCTCGCCTGGCAAGCACCCATGTTCAATGCCATCAGCTACCTGGTGCTGGCGGGCCTGTGTGCGTCACTGATTGGCGATGCGCTGACGCTGTTATCGCGTGAACGCCTGCTGTACGCCATCGGGGCCTTCTTCCTGTCGCATCTGCTGTATACGATTTGGTTTGCCAGCCAAATGACGCTGTCCTTCTTCTGGCCGCTGCCGCTGGTGCTGCTGGTAATTGGCGGGCTGCTGATCGCCGTTATCTGGTCACGGCTTGAGGAATTACGCCTGCCGATTTGCACGTTTATTGCGATGACGCTGGTGATGGTGTGGCTGGCCGGGGAACTGTGGTTCTTCCGCCCGGTCGATACCGCGCTGTCGAGTTTCCTCGGCGCGACGCTGCTGCTGGTGAGCAATATCGTCTGGCTGGGCAGTCACTACCGCCGTCGTTTCCGCGCTGACACCGCCATTGCTTCGGCCTGCTACTTCGCCGGACACTTTTTGATTGTCCGGGCGCTTTACCTTTAAAAAGAAGCTTGACTCTGGAGTCGACTCCAAAGTGTATGCTCTGTGTTATTGAGAATTTTATCATTAACAGGAGAATGCCATGTCGACTCCAGAAACGGATGGCAAAAAGGTTCCCCAGTTCGCCTCATTCCAGCTCAAGCCGGTCACGCCCGACGCAGAGAGCTGCGGCTGCGGCGAGACCTGCTCTGCCCCTGAGCACCCCCCCGCCCCACAGAGCGCGCACCGCTATAGTTGGCTAATCAGCGGCATGGACTGCGCGGCCTGCGCCCGAAAAGTCGAAAACGCCGTGCGTCAGCTGCCCGGCGTCAGCCAGGTGCAGGTGCTGTTCACCACCGAAAAACTGCTGGTCGATGCCGACCATGATATTCGCCCTCAGGTTGAAACCGCGGTCAGCCAGGCGGGCTACGCTCTGCGTGCCGAAGATGCGCCACAACAACCCGCCCCATCGCGTCTGCGTGAAAACCTGCCGCTGATAGTGCTGGTCGTGATGATGGCGCTGAGCTGGGGTCTGACGCAGGCAAACCATCCGCTGGGTAACCTGGCGTTTATCGCCACCACCCTGGTCGGCCTGTTCCCTATCGCCCGTCAGGCGCTGCGTTTGATAAAAAGCGGCAGCTGGTTTGCCATCGAAACGCTGATGAGCGTGGCGGCCCTCGGGGCGCTGTTCATTGGCGCGACCGCCGAAGCGGCGATGGTCCTGCTGCTGTTTATCATCGGCGAACGTCTTGAAGGCTGGGCCGCCAGCCGCGCCCGCAAAGGGGTCAGCGCGTTGATGGCCCTCAAACCCGACACCGCCATTCGGCTGCGTAACGGCCAACGTGAAACCGTGGCCCAGCGCGACTTACGCCCGGGTGACGTAATTGAAGTCGCCGCCGGGGGCCGTCTGCCAGCCGATTGCACCCTGGTGTCATCGTTCGCCAGCTTTGATGAAAGTGCGCTCACCGGGGAATCGGTGCCGGTCGAGCGTAGCCAGGGCGAAACCGTTCCGGCGGGTGCCACCAGCGTCGACAGACTGGTACAACTGAGCGTGGTATCAGAGCCCGGCGACAGCGCCATTGACCGCATCCTGCGTCTGATTGAAGAAGCAGAAGAGCGTCGGGCCCCTATCGAGCGTTTTATCGACAAATTCAGCCGCATCTACACCCCGGCGATTATGCTGGTCGCGCTGCTGGTTGCCGTTGTGCCGCCGCTGCTGGCGGGCGCGGAGTGGCAGCCGTGGATCTACAAAGGCCTGACCCTGCTGCTGATTGGCTGTCCGTGTGCGCTGGTGATTTCCACCCCGGCGGCGATCACCTCCGGACTGGCGGCGGCCGCGCGCAGAGGGGCGTTAATCAAAGGTGGCGCAGCGCTGGAACAGCTCGGCAGCATTCAGCATATCGCGTTTGATAAAACCGGCACTCTGACGGTGGGTAAACCGCGCGTAACCGCTATCGTGCCGCTGAACGGTGCGACGGAAGCGTCCCTGCTGACGCTGGCGGCTGCGGTAGAACAGGGTTCCAGCCACCCTCTGGCCACGGCGATTGTGACTGAAGCCACTGCGCGTCAGCTTGCCCTGCCCCAGGCCCTGAACCAGCGCGCGCTGGCCGGGTCAGGTATCGAAGCGGACGTGGATGGCGAGAAGGTGCTGATTTGTGCCGGAGATAAATTCCCGAGCGGAGAACACGCCGCGCAGATTACCCAGCTTGAAGACGCCGGGCAGACGGTGGTGGTGGTGGTAAAAAACCAGAGGCTACAGGGCATTCTGGCGCTGCGCGATACCCTGCGTGACGATGCCCGGGAAGCGGTCACCGCCCTGCATGATATGGGCATCCAGGGGATTATCCTCACCGGTGACAACCCGCGTGCCGCCGCCGCAATCGCCAAAGAGCTGGGGCTGGATTTCCGCGCCGGGCTGCTGCCTGCGGATAAGGTCACGGCGGTCACTGCACTGAACGCACAGGCCCCGCTGGCCATGGTCGGGGACGGCATCAACGATGCCCCGGCGATGAAGGCTTCAACTATCGGTATTGCGATGGGCAGCGGCACCGATGTGGCGCTGGAAACGGCCGATGCGGCGCTGACCGGCAACCGTCTGACCGGCCTGGCGCAGATGATAAGCCTGGCCCGCGCCACCCGCGCCAATATTCGGCAGAACATCGCGCTGGCGCTGGGGCTGAAGGGGATTTTCCTGGTGACGACGCTGCTGGGCATCACCGGTCTGTGGCTGGCGGTGCTGGCAGATACCGGCGCGACGGTGCTGGTCACCGCGAATGCGCTGCGGTTGCTTAATCGCAAACCTTAAGGCGTAAGCCCGGCCGCGCTGGCCGGGCCTACCCACGACTACATTCCCAGGACGTGTGGCAACCACAGCGATATCGCCGGGATGTAGGTCACCATCGCCAGCACAATCAGCAGCACGCCGTAGAACGGCAGCATCGCGCGCACCACGGTTTCTATCTTCTGCTTACTCACCGCACTGGCGACAAACAGCACCGATCCCACCGGGGGCGTAATCAGGCCGATCCCGAGATTTACCATCATGATCATCCCGAAATGTACCGGATCGATCCCCAACGCATTGGTCACCGGCAGCAGCACCGGGGTCAGGATCAGGATGATCGGTGCCATGTCCATCAGGGTGCCAATCAGCAGCAGCATGACGTTGAGGTACATCAAAATCACGTACTTATTGCTGGAGAGCGAGGTAAAGAACTCGGTGATGCGCACCGGCAACTGCATGTAGGTCATCACCGCACCAAAGGCGGCGGCAAAACCAATCAGGATCATCACGATACTGACGGTTTTCACCGTGCGATACATCAGCTTCGGCAGCTCACTCCACTGATAGTCGCGATAGATGAACATGGTGACGAAGAACGCCCACAGGCAGGCGACCGCTGCCGATTCCGTTGCGGTGAATATCCCGGAGAGGATCCCGCCCAGAATAATCACCACCGTCATCAGCCCCCACAGGGCGTCGAGGAAAATCTTCACCGCCTGTTTGAACGGGATAACCTCTCCTTTCGGGTAGCCTCGCTTGCGGGCGAAGCAGAGGCACATCGCCATCAGGCTGAATCCCAGCAGCAGCCCCGGTAGTACGCCAGCGATAAACAGCGTGGCGATAGACACCGTGCCGCCCGCCGCCAGCGAGTAAATCACGGAGTTGTGGCTCGGCGGGATCAAAATCGCCTGTACGGAACCGCTGGCCGTGACCGCCGCCGCATACTCACGCGGATATCCCTTCTTCTCCATCTCCGGGATCATCACGCTGCCAATCGAGGCAGTATCCGCCACCGATGAGCCGGAAATCGCCCCGAAAAAGGTCGACGCCACAATGTTCACCAGCGATAGCCCGCCGCGAATAAAGCCGACAAACAGATAGGCGAAATTGACCAGACGGCGGGCAATCCCGCCTTCCGCCATAATAGCCCCGGCCAGAATGAAGAACGGGATCGCCAGCAGGGTAAATTTGTTGACCCCGCTGGTTATCTGGATCATCAGCGCTTCCAGCGGTAAATCAATCCAAAGTGCGCCCGCCACTGCGCTGAGCCCCACGGCAAACGCCACTGGCATACCGATAGCCAGCAGAATGGCGAGGGTGAAAAGCAGAATAAATGCGTCCATCTGACACCCCTTAACCGTGATTACCGATGAGCACCACCGGACGGTTCTCCTGAGAACCGAACAGCACTCGTTCGATGACGAACAAAATCAATACCGCCGAACCGACCGGCAGCGGCAAATAGGTCTCGCCGGAGGTCAGCAACGGAAACTCCGCCACCGGCTGCTCCCACAGATCGACGCACAGCCAGGCGCTGTACCAGAACATCAGCCCGGTTATCAGCAGCATCATCAAATCGACCAGCCTTGCCGCGCCGCGCTGTAAGGCCGCAGGCAGGCGGTCGGTCAGCATGTTGACCGCGATGTGCGACCCGGCGCGGTAACCCACCGCCGCACCGACGAAGGTAAAGGTCACCATGCACAGGATGGCGACGGGTTCAGGCCAGGACTCGCCCCGGTTCAGCACGTAGCGCGAGAAAATCCCGATCGGAATGACGATGGTCATCACCAGCAGCGACACGCCAGCCACCCACATCGCCAGCATGTAGAGCTTGTCCATCAGCCTTGAAAAAGAGTCGGACATAGGTCCTCCGGTCACGGTGCGGCTCACTGGACGTCAGCAATGGCTTTCATCAGATCCTGGTGCTTTTCGCCATAGGCTTTGCGCACCGGTTCCGTTGCCTGAACGAAATACGTTTTGTCGATGTCATGGAACTGCACGCCACCGGCTTTCATTTTTTCCAGCGCCTGCTGGTTGTAGGCGTTCCACAGCTGGCGTTGTTCCATCTGCGCTTCACGGGCCAGGGTCATGATTTTTTGCTGCTGGTCGGGGTTCAGTTTGTCCCATTTCACTTTGGAATAGAGCAGCATTTCCGGGGTGATGAAGTGGCCGCTGAGGGTGTAGTGCTTCGCCACCGGCATGTAGTTATGGGCGATAAAGGTCGGCGGATTGTTCTCCGCCCCGTCGATAACCCCGGTCTGCATCCCGCTGTACACCTCACTCACGCCCATTGCGATGGCGTTTGCGCCCATATCCTTCAGGGTATCAATCGCTACCGGGCTACCCTGCACGCGGATTTTCATGCCCTTCAGATCCTCAGGCTTGGTGACCGCTTGCTTGGTAATCAGGTTGCGGGTACCGGAGTCCATCCAGCCGAGGAACACCAGTTTGGATTTCGGGTTATTGGTAAGCTTCTCACCAATCTGTTTGCCGATGTCGCCGTCGATGACCTTGTGCATATGATCTTCATCGCGGAACACATAGGGCAAAGTGAACACTTCGATATCGGGCAGGATCGCCGCCACCGGTGCCATTGAGACGCGGATCATGTCGATCGCCCCCATCTGCGCCTGTTCAATCATTTGCTTTTCATCGCCCAACACACCGCCCGGGAAGACTTTAATCTCCAGCTCGCCGTTGGTTTGTTGTTTGAGTTTTTCGCCCATGTGCTGCACCGCCACCACGTTCGGGTAGCCTTCAGGATGAACATCGGCAGCGCGGATGGTCTGCGCTAAAACGGAAGAGGTAAAACAGAGCGTGGCAGTCGAAAGGCATAAGGCGGCCACAAATGGCCTGACAGTCATTTTCATCGGTCGTCTCCAGGGGCATTTAATAAAACGTTGTTTTAGTTTTGCGTGTAAAAATTAGCCTGGTACGAGAAGCACGACGGTGAGACGCCTCACAAAAGATACAAATATGAAACGTTGGTTTAACCATTTGATAACGATATTTCAGGGCAGATCACAGTTTCTGCCCTCGGGGGATCAGTGATTTTTACGAATCAGGTAGCGGTAAGGCAGCGAATCGGTGTGCTGAGCAATCAGCTCATGATCCATAAAACGGCAGAAGCCGGGAATGTCGCGGGTTGTCGCCGGGTCATCCGCGACGATCAGCAGCGTTTCGCCCACCGGCATCGTACGCACGGTTTTGCGGACCATCATTACCGGCTCCGGGCAGCGCAGGCCCTGAGCATCCAGGGTGTGGTCAGCAGCAGAAAAAAGATCGCTCATTGTTCACTCAGTCAGTCAAAAAACCGCCTTAGTTTACCCCCAGTTTTTTGTGACGCAAGGCAGGTTAACGATTGCGCGAAAATTAGCCGTTGCAAAGCGCACAGAACGCAGTATTATGCGGCGGTTTTCATTGGGTTCCCTCACCCCAACCACTAAAAAGGTCACAATATGCTTCAGTTTTCTCAAGCTCAGCGCGTAAAAGCGTTGTTCTGGCTTTCACTTTTTCATCTGCTGGTGATCACCTCCAGTAACTATCTGGTCCAGCTGCCGGTCTCCATTTTTGGTTTTCATACCACCTGGGGCGCGTTCAGTTTTCCCTTTATTTTCCTCGCGACCGATCTGACCGTGCGTATTTTTGGCGCACCGCTGGCCCGTAAAATCATTTTTGCGGTGATGGCCCCTGCGCTGCTGATTTCTTACGTGATTTCGTCGCTGTTCTACATGGGCGAATGGCAGGGCTTTGCGGCACTCGGCCACTTCAATCTGTTTGTGGCACGCATCGCGGCGGCAAGCTTTATGGCCTATGCGCTGGGGCAAATTCTCGACGTACACGTCTTTAACCGCCTGCGTCAGAACCATCGCTGGTGGCTGGCCCCGACGGCATCGACCCTGTTTGGGAACGTCAGCGATACCCTCGCCTTCTTCTTCATCGCCTTCTGGCGCAGTCCGGATCCGTTCATGGCCGCGCACTGGGTAGAAATCGCGCTGGTTGATTACACCTTCAAGGTGCTTATTAGCCTGGTGTTCTTCCTGCCGATGTATGGCGTGTTGCTGAATATGTTGTTGAAAAAACTGGCAGATAAATCTGAAAACCGGGCTTTTCAGCCAGGGTAAAGGTTCATCCAACGGGTTGTGATAAGATAGGTGGATGTGCCATTAATGGCCGTTTATCAAAAGGAAGATGTCAATGCGCAATTTGGTTAAATACGTCGGTATTGGCCTGCTGGTAATGGGCCTTTCAGCCTGTGATAACAGCGACAGTAAAACCCCGGTTCAGGGAGCAGCCGCCGAAAGCAACGCCGCTGCACAGTCTGTAAAACTGCTGGATGGCAAACTCAGCTTCTCCCTGCCGGCCGATATGACCGACCAGAGCGGCAAACTGGGCACCCAGGCCAATGACATGCACGTCTATTCTGACGCCACCGGTCAGAAAGCGGTGATCGTGATTGTCGGCGACAACACCGACCAGGATCTTGGCGCGTTGGCTTCCCGCCTCGAAGAGCAGCAGCGCAGCCGCGACCCGCAGCTGCAGGTCGTGACCAACAAATCCATCGAGCTGAAAGGCCATACCCTGCAACAGCTCGACAGCATCATCTCTGCCAAAGGCCAGACCGCGTACTCTTCCGTGGTATTGGGCAAAGTGGACAACAAATTGCTGACCCTGCAAATCACCCTGCCTGCTGACGACCAGCAGAAAGCGCAGGCGACCGCAGAGAACATCATCAATACCATCGTCATCAACTAAGTTTACCTGCTGACGACTCAGCCCCCGGTTTCGCGACCGGGGGCTTTTTTTTGCTTACTGGGCCAGCATCTGAGCAAATCTTGCGCATCAGCATATACTTCAGCAAAGCGATGAGCGGCATATCCCTGCCCTATACCAGCCACATTTTAAAGGAGAGCCAACATGCGAACTGTATCGGTATTTAAAAACGGTAATAACCGCGCGATCCGTCTGCCACGCGATATGGACTTTGAAGGCGTTAGCGAACTGGAGATCGTACGAGAAGGCGATACCATTATTCTGCGTCCGGTCCGCCCTACCTGGGGTTCATTTATGCAGGAAGAGAAAGCCGATCCGGACTTTATGGCTGAGCGCGATGAAATTGTCAGCGACGAAGGACGTTTTGACCTATGAGCAAAACTTACATGCTGGATACCAACATCTGCTCTTTTATCATGCGCGAGCAGCCAGAAGGCGTGATTCGGCGTCTGGAGCAGGCAGTGCTTCGTAACCACCGAATTGTGGTCTCGGCCATTACTTACGCCGAGATGCGCTTTGGTGCGATCGGTAAAAAAGCCTCACCACGCCACACGCAACTGGTTGAAGCCTTTTGCTCCCGACTTGACGCAGTACTGGCCTGGGACCGGGCAGCCGTAGATGCCACAACAGAGATCAAGGCAGCCCTGAGCGCCGCTGGCACACCGATTGGGCCGAATAACACCGGCATTGCGGGCCATGCAATAGCGGCCGGGGCCATTCTGGTAACCAACAATGTGCGGGAGTTTGCGCGGGTGCCAGGACTTACGCTGGAAGACTGGGCAAAATAACACGCCCTTACAACACTCAATGATAAGACAAATCGTCATTCTTTCCGATAGTCAGCGCGGCGCAACGCACTACACTTAATGCCGGTAAACAATAAGGAAATGACCATGACAACGCCTGCCGCTGATAAAGCGGGACTACACATCCTATTAAAACTGGCGGCGCTGGTGGTGATCCTGGCTGGGATCCACGCTGCTGCCGATATTATTGTTCAACTGCTTCTGGCCCTCTTTTTCGCCATTGTTCTCAACCCGCTGGTAACCTGGTTTATTCGTCGGGGTGTTTCCCGACCGCTGGCCATCTCCATTGTGGTGTTCGTGATGTTGTGCGTCCTCACCGCGCTGATAGCCGTGCTGGCGGCCTCCGCCAACGAGTTTGTCGCCATGCTGCCGAAGTACAACAAAGAACTTACCCGCAAACTGCTGGCGCTACAGGATGCGATGCCGTTCCTGCACATGCACATGTCGCCAGAGCGAATGCTGCAACGTGTCGACTCCGACAAGATGATGACCTTCGCCACCACCATGATGACCGGACTTTCCGGGGCGATGGCCAGCATCGTGCTGCTGGTGATGACGGTGGTGTTTATGCTGTTCGAGGTGCGCCACGTACCGTACAAACTGCGTTTCGCACTGGTTAACCCGCAAATTCACATCGCTGGCCTGCACCGCGCGCTGAAAGGCGTTTCACACTACCTGGCGCTGAAAACGCTGATAAGCCTATGGACCGGGCTGATTGTCTGGCTTGGCCTGATGCTGCTCGGCGTGCAGTTCGCATTGATGTGGGGCGTGCTGGCGTTCCTGCTGAACTACGTGCCGAACATTGGCTCGGTAATTTCCGCCATTCCGCCGATGATTCAGGCGTTCCTGTTTAACGGCTGGTACGAGTGCCTGCTGGTCGGCGGCTTATTCCTCGCCGTGCATATGGTGCTGGGAAATATCGTCGAGCCGAAGATGATGGGTCGCCGCCTCGGCATGTCCACGCTGGTGGTCTTCCTGTCGTTACTGGTCTGGGGCTGGCTGCTCGGTCCGGTCGGAATGCTGCTGTCGGTGCCGCTCACCAGCGTCTGTAAAATCTGGATGGAGACCACCAAAGGCGGCAGCAAGCTGGCTATCCTGCTGGGGCCAGGCCGACCTAAAAGCCGATTGCCGGGATAAAGGCATTGCCCGGCGGGGCTGCGCTTGCACGTGTCTACTGCTCCCGTAGGCCCGGCAAGCATCGCGCCGCCGGGTAACATTAATAATACCCTAAGCAAAACGAGCATCTAATTAAAATAAAAAAATGCTGAAATGTTAATTAAGCAGAATCTTATAGGCACATTAATAGATATTCCGGTTGCAGCCCTCTACAGACTCCCTTATCATTTTTAACGTCGAAATAACCAAAAAAACATCTGATATCGCACCAGGCTCATATTCACCTTACGTTGATGCCGGGTTTGGATAATGCTTGGTTTAATCACGCATTACTTTTATTTAATGGAGTTATTGATGAAAAAGTCAGTGAAATGGTTTGCCGCCGCGGCGGTCGTCGGTGCACTGGCGGGGTGCGTCTCCCGCACCGCGCCGATTGAAACCGTTCAGAGCCCGGTGACGGCAGGTCACACTGAAGCTCAGGTGCGTAATGCCATTTTAAAAGCGGGACTCAACCGTCAGTGGATCATGACCGACGCGGGTCCGGGTGTGATTAAAGGCCGTCAGCAGGCGCGCGACCATACCGCCAATATTCTGGTCCAGTATTCAGCCAACAGCTATATCATCAAATACGACGGCAGCACCAACCTGATGGCCAGCGGCGGCCAAATTCACAAGAACTATAACCGCTGGGTGCATAACCTCGATAAAGATATCCAGATCAGTCTTTCCAGCGCCGTCCAGCAGTAATCTTTATTTTGGATATCAGGCCGCTATCGGTCTGATATCCCGCTGCGTTTTCCAGCCTGATGAAAGAAAATAGCGAAATTAAGACCACTCTGCCTGACAGATAATCGCCAGACTGCCGACAACATTGTAGGATGTGGCCGAAAACACCGGCCGTCCTGCAAAATGCCGCGTGAATAAAATGATAATAAATGGCATAACCTTAAAGAAAATCGACAGACCAGGCTCGAATTGATGATATTTGCATTAAACCTTATCGACTGGCAGGCCCGGGCGCCTGGCTTAAGCGACGACGCGCAATGGCATCATTGGGCGCATCACGCTCAGCCCATCGACCCCACCGCGCCGCAGGCCAAACTGACCGCGCTGCCGATGATGACCGCTCGCCGCCTCAGTTCGGGCAGCAAGCTGGCGGTGGAGTGCGGGCTGTCGATGCTGAATAAGCACGCCATTGATGCGGTGCTTTACACCAGCCGTCACGGGGAACTGGAGCGCAACTACCGCATCCTGCACGCCCTGGCAACAGAGCAAGCCGTCTCTCCAACCGATTTCGCGCTGTCGGTGCATAACTCCGCGGTCGGCAATCTGACTATCGCCGCCCAACAGCCGGTAGTCTCCTCATCGCTTGCCGCCGGAAAAGACACATTTCAGCAAGGTCTGTGCGAAGTCATCAGCCTGTTGCAGGCGGGCTATCAGCGCGTGTTGATGGTCGATTTCGATGGCACGTTGCCCGCGTTTTACAAGGATGACGTCCTGGCCTCGATGCCCGGTTGGGCCTACGCCTGCGCGATGGTTTTCGAAGCCGGTAACGCCCTGACCTGCACCACCCGTCCAGGCGGCAGCCAAGCGGAAAACCCGTTGCCGCAAAGCCTGACCTTCTTACGCCATTACCTGAATCACGACCCTGACTTTGCGATTGACGGCGAAGCGGCCCGCTGGTGCTGGAGCCGCGCATGAAAACCGTCAGTTCACGCCTGAATCGCCTGTGGCGTATTTTCGCCACCGGATTCTGCTTTTCGCTGTTCGGCCTCGGCGGCCTGCTGCTGTCGCTTATCTGGTTTAACATCCTGTTAGTGTTTGTGCGTCAACCTGCGCGCCGCCGCAGCCTCGCCCGACGCAGCATTGCCACCAGCTTTCGTTTTTTCCTGTGGGTGACGAAAGTGATGGGCGTGCTCGATTACCGTTTTCACGGCAAAGACATTTTGCGCCAGGAGCGCGGCTGCCTGGTGATCGCCAATCACCCGTCACTGCTCGACTACGTACTATTGGCCTCCGTGATGCCCGACACCGACTGCATGGTGAAAAGTGCCTTACTGAAGAATCCGTTTGTCAGCGGCGTTATTCGCAGCGCGGATTATTTGATTAACAGCCAGGCCGACAGCCTGCTGCCCGCCTGTCAGCAGCGACTGGCACGCGGCGACACGATTTTGATTTTCCCGGAAGGCACTCGCACGCGCGTCGGTGAGCCGATGACACTCCAGCGCGGGGCGGCGAATATTGCCGTGCGTTGCGCAAGCGACGTCCGAATTGTGACTATCCATTGCAGTCAACGCATGCTTGATAAACAGAGCAAGTGGTATGATGTGCCGCCGGTGAAACCCATATTCGACGTGAATGTAGGCGAGCGTCTCGCCATCGCCGACTTTTATGATGCAAACTTACAAGAACCAGCCCTGGCTGCCCGGCAGCTCAACCGCCTGTTTTTGTCTCAATTGCAGCAGACCAACCCGGAAAGCTAACCGGGAAAGACCTATATTTGGCAGGAATTAATGATGCAAGCCCTCTATCTTGAAATAAAAAACCTCATCATTCAGACCCTGAATCTTGATGAGCTGTCAGCGGATGATATCGACACCGATGCCCCTCTCTTTGGCGATGGCTTAGGCCTGGATTCCATCGACGCGCTGGAGCTGGGGCTGGCGGTAAAAAATCAGTACGGCGTGGTGCTTTCAGCAGAAAGCGAAGAGATGCGCCAGCATTTCTATTCCGTCGCCACACTGGCGTCCTTTATTAACGCGCAACGTGCGTGAAGACGAGTCCGTTATGACTGAACAAGAAACGATTTATCAGGAAGTGAGCGAGCTTCTGCACAAACTGTTTGAACTCGATCCTCAGGACATCAAGCCTGAGTCCCGCCTGTACGAAGACCTGGAGCTGGACAGCATCGACGCCGTCGATATGGTGGTCCACCTGCAGAAAAAAACCGGCAAGAAAATTAAGCCTGATGAGTTTAAGTCGGTCCGCACCGTTCAGGATGTGGTCGATGCCGTAAGCCGTCTGCTGCACGACGAGTAACCCGAATGCGCGGCTTAGGCTCGCAGCCGTTACTCCGGCTGGCGACGGGCGCGATTGTGCTGGCCTGGCCTCTGCTGGTCGGCTTTGGTCTGGCTCACAACGGCCTGCACTGGCTGCTGCCGCTGATGGCGCTGCTGTTGCTGGCACGTCTGTTCCAGGTGCGCAAACAGGCCGGGCCGATGCGCCGGGTGCTGCAAACCGTGGCCCTGGCCGGGATTGCCCTGTGCGCCGCCAGCGCCTTGCTGAAAGCGCACCAGCTGTTGCTGTTCTATCCGGTGGTGGTGAACGCGGTGATGCTGGCGGTGTTCGGCGGCTCTTTGTGGAGCGCGATGCCGCTGGTTGAACGTCTGGCGCGGCTGCACGAGCCCAATTTGCCCCCGCAAGGCGTGCGCTATACCCGGCAGGTGACCCGCATCTGGTGCCTGTTTTTTATCGTGAACGGCACGATAGCCCTCTTCACCGCGCTGCAAGGTGACATGCGGCTGTGGACCGCCTGGAACGGCGTGATTGCCTACCTGCTGATGGGCAGTCTGATGGCCGGAGAATGGCTGGTTCGCCGACGTTTGATGAAAAGAGAACAACCATGAAACACCCCCTTCCGCTGTCGCAGTGGCTGAATCCAACCCGCCCGGACGAGACCTGCATCGCCTGGCTCGGCACGCGTGAATGGCAGCTCGGTGAGCTACGCCAGGACGTCGTCACCCTGATGCAGGCGTTACACACCCAGCCCGGCACGCGGTGGGCGCTGTGTTTTGAAAACAGCTATCTGTTTATCGTGGCGCTGCTGGCCACGCTGCATGCGGGCAAAATTCCGGTGATCCCCGGTCATTGCCGCGCCTCGGTGCTCAACGAACAGCAGGACTTATTCGACGGCATTCTGAATGAAGCGTCGCTCGACTGCGCGGGCCCGCAGATCGTGGTCAGCGCCGGGTCCGCCTCGACGCACGGGCACGACATCACCCTGCCGCCGATTGCCGCTGACAGCGTTATCGAACTGTTCACCTCCGGCTCCACCGGCCAGCCGAAAAAAATCATCAAGCCGATAGCCCTGCTCGACGCGGAAGCGCAGATGCTGCATACCCGCTTTGAGCAGCGCCTCGACGGCTGCCGGGTCGTGGCTTCCGTGGTGCCGCAGCATCTGTACGGCCTGACCTTCCGCATCTTTTTACCGATGGCCTGCGGGCTGCCGCTGCACGCGTCGATGCTCTATTACGCCGAGCAGCTCAGCGCCCTGCCTGCTGAGCACCGCTATGTGTTCATCAGCAGCCCGGCATTTCTCAAGCGCCTGGACGCGAATCTCACCCCGCCGCCGGTCAGCATGCTTCTCTCCGCAGGCGGAATGCTGCCGTGGAAAGAGGTGAAAGAGACCCAGAGCTGGCTCAACGTCTGGCTCGATGAAATCTATGGCAGTACCGAAACCGGGGTCATCGCCTGGCGACAGCGTATCGACAATGGCACCTCCTGGCAGCTGTTCCCGGGCGTGACGCTGCGCGCCGAAGACGACGAGTGGCGCTTGCTGTCACCATTGCTGAACGATGAACAGGGCCTGTTGCTGGACGACATGATTGAGCTGGTCGACGACGGTTTCCGCCTCGCGGGTCGCCGGGGGCGAGTGGTCAAAATTGAAGAAAAACGCGTGTCCTTAAGCGAGATTGAACAACGCCTGATGGCGCTGGAAGGCATCCAGGATGCCGCCGCCCTGCCGGTATCACGCGGCGGTCGCCAGGGGATCGGCGTGGTGCTGGTGCTGAGCGAAAGCGCACACCAGCAGTGGCAGGCCAGCGGCGGAAAAGCGCAGGAGCAAGCCTGGCGTCTGGCGCTGATGCCGTGGCTGGAATCGGTCGCCGTACCGCGCTACTGGCGGGTACTCGATGAAATCCCGGTCAACAGCATGAACAAGCGCGTCTACGCCCAACTGCAGGAGTTATTTTCGTGAAGCCTCGTGAAATTGAGCGCCATCAGCCCGCGCCGCAGGTGCTGTCGATCGTGCTGCATCTGGATCCCGACCTGTTCTGGTTCCAGGGCCATTTTGACGTGCAGCCGCTGTTGCCCGGCGTGGCGCAGCTCGACTGGGTAATGCACTATGCCACCACCCTACTGGCCCCCGGCTTTCGTTTTCACAGCATTCAGAACGTGAAGTTTCAGGCTCCGCTGCTGCCGGAAACTACCGTCACCCTGGAACTGGCCTGGCAGGTGGACAAACAGCTGCTGACCTTCAGCTATCAGCGCCACGACGGCGACGAACGCCACACGGCGAGCAGCGGAAAAATTCGGTTATGTCAGTAACCTTCCGCCCCTGCATTCTGATCCCCTGCTACAACCACGGCCCGATGATGGGGAGCGTGCTTGCCCAGCTGTCCGCCTTCCGGATGCCGTGCATTGTGGTGGATGACGGCAGCGATGATGCCACCCGCACCACGCTGGACGCTCTCGCCGCCACCCATGAAAACGTGACCCTGCTGCGGCTGGCACAAAATGCGGGCAAAGGTGCGGCGGTGATCCGGGGTCTGGCAGAGGCGCAGCGCGCCGGTTTCAGCCACGCGGTGCAGGTTGACGCCGACGGCCAGCACGCGATTGAAGATATCCCGCGCCTGTTAACGCTGGCGGAAAAGCACCCGCAGGCGCTGATTTCCGGCCAGCCGATTTACGACGATTCAGTGCCGCGCTCGCGTCTGTACGGTCGCTACGTGACCCACGTCTGGGTATGGATTGAGACGCTGTCTCTCCAGCTGAAAGACAGCATGTGCGGGTTTCGCGTCTACCCGGTGGCCCCCACCCTGCAACTCGCGCAGCAGGTGGCGCTCGGCCAGCGGATGGACTTCGACACCGAGGTCATGGTGCGCCTCTACTGGCAGGGCACTCCCAGCTATTTTGTGCCGACCCGCGTGACCTATCCGCCGGATGGCCTGTCGCATTTTGATGCCCTGAAAGACAACCTGCGCATCTCGGGGATGCACACCCGGCTGTTCTTCGGCATGTTGCCACGCATCCCGTCGCTGCTGTTCCGCCGTCGTCGCCAGCACTGGGCGAAACAGCCGGAAGCCAAAGGGCTGTGGGGAATGCGGCTGATGATTTGGGTGTGGAAAACGTTCGGTCGCGGCGCGTTCTCCCTGCTGCTGTGGCCGGTGATCGCGGTGTTCTGGCTCACCGCCCGCGAACCGCGTCGCGCCTCGCAGCAGTGGATTGCCCGCACGAAAAAAGAGCTGGCGGCGCGCAATTTGCCGCCGCCCAAACGCTTCAACAGCTTTCATCATTTTATGGGGTTCGGCCACGCGATCCTCGACAAAATTGCCAGCTGGCGCGGGGAACTGAAACCGGGCCGGGATATCGTTTTTGCCCCCGGGGCGCAGGCCGCGCTGGATATGTCGGCCCCGCAGGGCAAGCTGCTGCTGGCCTCGCATCTGGGTGATGTCGAAGCCTGTCGGGCGTTGTCGACCCGCACCATTAACGCGTTGGTATTCAACGACAACGCCCAGCGCTTCAAGCAGGTGATGGAAGAAAACGCCCCGCAGTCGGGAATCAATCTTATTTCCGTCACCGACGTGGGCCCCGATACCGCAATGCTGCTGAAAGAGAAGCTCGATCGGGGCGAGTGGGTGGCGATCGTCGGCGATCGCATTGCGGTTAATCCGCAGCGCGGCGGCGACTGGCGCGTTATCTGGAGCGATTTTATGGGCTCCCCCGCGCCGTTCCCACAGGGACCGTTTATCCTGGCCTCGGTGCTGAAATGCCCGGTGCTGATGATTTTCGCCCTGAAACAGCAGGGCAAATTGCAGGTCCACTGTGAACCCTTCGCCGACCCGCTGTTGTTACCCCGCGGCGAGCGTCAGCAGGCATTGCAGACCACCGTCGATCGTTACGCGCAGCGGCTGGAGCATTACGCCCTGCTGTCGCCGCTCGACTGGTTTAACTTTTTTGATTTCTGGCGACTGCCGGACGCGACTGAGAAGGAGTAACGGGTGCTCAACGATCCCCGCTTTACCACCGAGATAGAACTGACCGTACCCTTTCACGACGTCGATTTGATGGGCGTGGTGTGGCACGGGAACTACTTCCGTTATTTCGAAATCGCCCGCGAGGCGTTGCTCAATCAGTTCAACTATGGCTATCGCCAGATGAAGGCATCCGGCTACGTCTGGCCGGTGGTCGATACCCGCGTGAAGTACCGCGACGTGGTGACTTTCGAGCAGACCATTCGCGTGCGCGCCAGGCTGGAAGAGTACGAAAACCGTCTGCGCATCGGCTACGAAATTTTCGACGCCGCCAGCGGGAAGCGCACCACCACCGGCTACACCATTCAGGTGGCGGTGGACGAGAAAACCAAAGAACTGTGCTTCGTCAGCCCGCCGGTTTTATTTGAACGCATGGGAGTAAACGCATGAAACTGTGGCCGCTTGTGGTCCTGCTGCTGGCCCCGCTGGCGCACGCCGTCACCCTGGATCAATTGCAGCAGCGCTTTACCGAACAGCCGCTGGTGCGGGCGCATTTCGAGCAGACCCGCACCATCAAAGCCATGCCACAGCCGCTGCGCTCGCAGGGCGAAATGCTGATTGCCCGCGATACCGGGCTGCTGTGGGATCAGACCGCGCCGTTCCCGATGCGTCTGATGCTCGACGATTCGCGGATGGTGCAAATCATCAACGGTCAGCCGCCGCAGACCCTCACCGCCGACAACAATCCGCAGATGTTCCAGTTTAACCATCTGCTGCGGGCGCTATTCCAGGCCGACCGCAAGGTGCTGGAGCAGAACTTCCGCATTGATTTTCAGGACCAAGGCAACGACCGCTGGACGCTGAAGCTGACGCCAATCACTACCCCGCTGGATAAGATTTTCACCGCTATCGATCTCGGCGGGAAAACGTATCTGGAAACCATCCAGCTGAACGATAAACAGGGCGATCGCACGGATATTACCCTGACCAACCAGCGCCTGACCCCGGCCACTTTGACCGATGATGAACGTCAACGCTTTGCCGCCCACTAGCGCCCGTCGTGCAGCCTGGGGCTGGCTGGGGCTGTGCCTCGTCCTGCTCACCGCCCTGGCGCTGATGCTACCGCGGGCACGGATCAACAGCAGCGTGCTGGCGATGCTCCCGACCCAAAGTATGGGGGCCATTCCTCCGGCGTTGAGCGACGGCTTTATGCAGCGCCTCGACCGCCAGGTGGTGTGGTTGGTCAGCCCGGGTAAAACCGCCGATCCGGCGGTGGCCAGCCGCTGGCAGACCCTGCTGGCGCAGTCCGGCGCCTTAAGCGACCTCAAAGGTCCGATGGATGCGACCAGCCAGCAGGCGTGGGGCACCTTCTTCTTCCAGCATCGTAATGCGTTGATTGACAGCGCGACCCGCAGCCGTCTGCAACAGGGCGGTGACGCGCAGGCACAGTGGATTTTATCCCAGCTGTACTCGGCGTTTTCCGGGGTGAGCGGCAAAGAGCTGAGCAACGATCCGCTGATGCTGATGCGTGGCTCGCAGCTGGCGCTGGCGGCGAACGGACAGAAGCTGCGGCTGATGGACGGCTGGCTGGTCGCCGAGGACAGCGTGGGTAACTACTGGTATCTGCTGCACGGCGAGGTGAACGGCGCGTCCTTCGATATGCAGCAAACCCACCAGCGCGTCAGCCAATTGGCGGGGCTGGAGGCTGAACTCAAAGCCCAGTTCCCGCAGGCGCAGCTCCTGTCGCGCGGGACGATGTTCTACAGCGATTACGCCAGCCAGCAGGCGAAACACGATGTCTCAACGCTCGGGGTGGCGACCGTGCTGGGCGTCATCCTGCTGATTGTGCTGGTGTTCCGCTCGATTCGCCCGCTGCTGCTGTGCCTGCTGTCCGTCGGCGTTGGCGCGCTGGCAGGCACCGTCGCCACGCTGCTGCTGTTCGGCGAACTGCATCTCATGACCCTGGTGATGAGCATGAGCATCATCGGTATTTCGGCGGACTACACCCTCTATTATCTGACCGAACGGATGGTCCACGGCGAGGTCTCCACCCCGTGGCAAAGCCTGGTCAAAGTGCGCCGAGCCCTGCTGCTGGCGCTGCTGACCACCGTGGTGGCGTATCTGCTGCTGATGCTGGCCCCGTTCCCCGGCATTCGCCAGATGGCGGTATTTGCCGCGGCGGGTCTGAGCGCCTCATGCCTGACGGTGATTTTCTGGCATCCGTGGCTGTGTCGCGGTCTGCCGGTGCGCCCGGTGCCGCTAATGACCGTGATGCTGCGCTGGCTGGCGGCGTGGCGGCGCAACAAAAAGCTCTCCGTTGGCCTGCCGGTGGCGCTGACGCTGTTCTCGCTGGCGGGTCTCGCCACGCTGCGGGTGAATGATGATATTTCGCAACTGCAAGCCCTGCCGCCGCATTTGCTGGCGCAGGAGAAAAAAATCACCGCCCTGACCGGGCAGAGCGTCGATCAGAAATGGTTCGTGGTGTACGGCGATTCCGCCCAGCAGACGCTGGAGCGGCTGGAAGCCTTTACGCCACAGCTGGAGAAAGCCCGCCAGACGGGCCTGTTCGCCCAGTTCCGCACCCTGCCGCTGAACTCCTTGCAGCGCCAGGAGCAGGATTTAGCACTGCTGAAACAGGCCGCGCCTGCGGTGGCGACCGCCCTGCAAAGCGCCGGGCTGAACGCGGTGACGCCTGACCTGAATCCGATGCCGGTGACGGTCGAGGCCTGGCTGAAAAGTCCGGTCAGCGAAGGCTGGCGCCTGCTGTGGCTCACGCTGCCCGATGGGAAAAGCGGCGTGCTGGTCCCGGTTGATGGGGTGAAGGACAGCGCGGCGCTGCAACGCTTAGCGGAACAGGCCGATGGCGTGGCGTGGAACGATCGCAAAGCGTCGTTTGATAGCCTGTTCGCGTTATATCGCACGATATTAACCGCCCTGCTCGGCGTGGCGCTGATCGTTATCGCCATCGGCGCAATGCTGCGGCTCGGCTGGCGCAAGGGGCTGATAAGCCTGGTGCCGTCGCTGTTGTCGCTCGGCTGCGGGTTGGCGGCGCTGTCGTTCAGCGGTCATGCGCTGAACCTGTTCTCATTGCTGGCGCTGGTGCTGGTGCTGGGGATTGGCATCAACTACACCCTGTTCTTCAGCAATCCGCGCGGCACGCCGCTCACCTCACTGCTGGCGATTATTCTGGCGATGATGACCACCCTGCTCACGCTGGGGATGCTGGTCTTCAGCGCCACCCAGGCGATCAGCAGCTTCGGCATTGTGCTGGTCAGCGGCATTTTCACCGCGTTTCTGCTGTCGCCGCTGGCGATGCCGGGCAAGAAAGAGAGAAAACGAAAATGATGATACGTACCTTCTGGCATGGCCTCGCCCTCGTGGCGGTGCTGGCTCTCACCGGCTGTAGTCATTCTGCGCCGGATGAAAGCGGTCGCCCACAGGCGTGGCTGCAACCGGGCACGCAGATAACGCTCCCGCCGCCGGGCATTACCCCTGCGGTCAATTCCCAACAGTTGCTGACCGGCACTTTTCACGGCCAAACCCAGTCCCTGCTGGTGATGCTCAACGCCGATGACAAAAAGCTGACCCTGGCCGGGCTCTCGTCGGTGGGTATTCGCCTGTTCCTCGTCACCTATGACGCCCAGGGCATCCATACTGAACAGTCAATCGTGGTGCCGCAACTGCCACCCGCCAGCCAGGTGTTGGCCGACGTGATGCTCAGCCACTGGCCGATTAGCGCCTGGACGCCGCAGTTACCGAAGGGCTGGACCCTGACCGATCGCGGGGATAAACGTGAGCTCCGCAATGCCCAGGGCAAGCTGGTGACGGACATCACCTACCTGCAACGCAAAGGTCAGCGCGAGCCGATCAGCATTGAGCAGCACGTTTTCAACTACCACATCACCATTCAATATCTGGGTGACTGAGATGATCTACATTGCTGCCGCAGGCATGATTAACGCGCTGGGTCGCACGCCGGATGAGATTGCCGCCAACCTCGGCGCAGGCGTTGCGCCGGGGATGCGCCTGCGTGAAGGCTGGTTGCAGGGCGAGGTGCCTGCGGTACTCGGCGGCGTGGATGGGGAACTGCCGCCCATCCCTGATGACGTTGCCGAACACCGTTCCCGCAACAATCAGCTGCTGCTGGCGGCACTGGAACAGATCCAGCCGCAGGTCGATGAGGCGATTGCCCGTTTCGGCCGTGACCGGGTGGCGGTGATTATGGGTACCAGCACCTCGGGCCTCGATGAAGGCGATATCCACGCCAGGCTGACGCTGAACGGTAAACCCAGCCCCGACTGGCGCTATGCCCAGCAGGAGCTGGGCGACCCGTCGCGCTTCCTGCGTAACTGGCTGAAGCTGGAAGGCCCGGCCTATACGCTGTCTACCGCTTGTTCTTCCAGCGCCCGGGCGATGATCAGCGGTCGCCGCCTGATTGAGGCGCGTCTGGTCGACGTGGCGATTGTCGGCGGGGCGGATACGCTCAGTCGGATGCCGGTCAACGGGTTCAATAGCTTAGAGTCGCTGTCGACCACGCTGTGCCAGCCGTTTGGTCGCGACCGCGATGGGATCACCATTGGCGAAGGCGCGGCGCTGATGCTGCTCACCCGCGAGCCGCAGGCTGTGGCCCTGCTCGGGGTGGGCGAATCCAGCGATGCACACCATATTTCCGCCCCGCATCCGCAGGGGGAAGGCGCCGTTCGCGCGATCCAACAGGCGTTACACGACGCCGGACTGACGCCGCAGGACGTGGGCTATATCAACCTGCACGGCACCGCCACCCCGCTCAACGATCGGGTTGAGTCGCAGGTGGTACACACGCTGTTTGGCGACAGCGTGCCGTGCAGCTCGACCAAGCATCTGACCGGGCATACGCTGGGCGCGGCGGGCATTACCGAAGCGGCGTTGAGCTGGCTTATCCTCACGCGCCATTTACCGCTTCCGCCACAGGACTTCAGCCACGCACCGGCCGACCCGACGCTGCCGGCGTGCGGGATTATCACCGCCCCGCAGCCGCTGCTGCGCCCGGTCATTCTGTCCAATTCATTCGCCTTTGGCGGCAATAACGCCAGCCTTCTGCTGGGGAGAACCGCATGAGCCACTACTTATCACCCGGGGCGTATCTGCCGCACGACGCGCCGATGCTGCTGCTGGAAAGGGTACTGAACGTCAGCGAAGAACAGGCCACCTGTCAGGTCACGATCACCCGCCAGGGCGTGCTGGCCCCGTTTATTGATGCCAGCGGCAATCTGCCGGGCTGGTACGCGCTGGAGCTGATGGCGCAAACCGTGGGCGTGTGGTCCGGCTGGCACCGCCAGCAAAAGGGCGAAGCGCAAATTTCACTGGGTATGGTGCTTGGCGCGCGCGAGCTGAAATGCGTCGCGGGCGAATTTGCCGCCGACAGCGTGCTCGAGGTGACCGTTTCGCTGCTGATGCAGGACGAGCGCTTCGGCAGCTTTGAGTGCGAAATTATCGCCGACGGCAAGAAGCTTGCCAGCGGGCGGGTCAACACCTTCCAGCCCACTTCCGAAGAATTACACTCCCTTTTTGAACAGAGAAAGTCATCATGAGTCGTTCCGTTCTGGTCACCGGGGCCAGTAAAGGCATTGGACGCGCGATTGCGTGCCAACTGGCCACCGATGGATTTACCGTTGGCGTGCATTATCACCGCGATGCGTCCGGCGCGCAGGAGACCCTCCACGCCATTGAAAGTGCGGGGGGCACAGGCCGTCTGTTGCAGTTTGACGTCGGTAATCGTGAGCAGTGCCGCGACGTACTGACCGCCGATATCGAACGGCACGGCGCGTGGTACGGCGTGGTCAGCAATGCGGGTATCGCCCGCGACGGCGCGTTTCCGGCGCTCAGCGACGATGACTGGGACAGCGTTATCCACACCAATCTCGACAGCTTCTACAACGTGATTCACCCGTGCGTGATGCCGATGATTGGCCTGCGCAGCGGGGGCCGTATCATCACGCTTTCCTCCGTTTCCGGACTGATGGGTAATCGCGGGCAGGTCAACTACAGCGCGGCCAAAGCCGGGATCATCGGGGCGACCAAAGCGCTGGCGATAGAACTGGCGAAACGCAAAATCACCGTCAACTGCATCGCCCCAGGCCTGATCGACACCGGGATGATCGAAATGGAAGACGCCGCGCTGAAAGAAGCGATGAGCATCATCCCCATGAAACGCATGGGTCAGGCCGAGGAAGTCGCCGGGCTTGCCAGCTATCTGATGTCCGATATCGCGGGGTACGTCACCCGGCAGGTGATTTCCATCAACGGAGGCATGTTATGACCCGTCGGGTGGTGATCACTGGCATGGGCGGCGTGACCGCGTTTGGCGAGAGCTGGCAGAGCGTGTCTGAGCGTCTGCGCGGTTATCAGAATGCGGTACGCAAGATGCCGGAATGGCAGATTTACGACGGGCTGCACACCCTGCTCGGCGCGCCGATTGATGATTTCACCCTGCCTGCGCACTACACCCGCAAGCGCATCCGCGCAATGGGCCGGGTGTCGCTGCTGTCGACCCGCGCCAGCGAACTGGCGCTGGAGCAGGCCGGGCTGCTGGACGATGCGGAGCTGACCAACGGTGAAACCGGGATTGCCTACGGCTCTTCAACCGGCAGCACCGGGCCGGTGAGTGAATTTGCCACCATGCTGACCGAGAAGCACACCAACAACATCACCGGCACGACCTACGTGCAGATGATGCCGCACACCACCGCCGTGAATACCGGGCTGTTCTTCGGCCTGCGCGGGCGCGTGATCCCCACGTCCAGCGCCTGTACCTCCGGCAGCCAGGCGATCGGCTACGCCTATGAAGCCATTCGTCACGGTTATCAGACGGTGATGGTCGCAGGCGGGGCGGAAGAACTATGCCCGTCGGAAGCGGCGGTGTTTGATACCCTGTTCGCCACCAGCCAGCGCAACGATGCGCCCACCACCACGCCTGCGCCGTTTGACGCCAGTCGTGACGGGCTGGTGATCGGCGAAGGCGCAGGCACGCTGGTGCTGGAAGAGCTGGAGCACGCCAAAGCGCGCGGGGCGACAATCTTCGGGGAAATCATCGGCTTCGCCACCAACTGCGATGCGGCACATATCACCCAGCCGCAGAAAGAAACGATGCAGATTTGCATGGAACAATCCCTGCGTCAGGCCGGGCTTTCGCCGTCGGATATCGGCTATATTTCTGCGCACGGCACCGCCACCGATCGCGGCGATCTCGCCGAAAGTCAGGCCACCGCCGCGGTGTTTGGCTCCCGCACGCCTATCTCATCGCTGAAGAGTTATTTCGGGCATACGCTGGGGGCATGCGGTGCGCTGGAGGCATGGATGAGCCTGCAAATGATGCGCGAAGGCTGGTTTACGCCGACCCTAAACCTGCGCCAGCCTGACGAACAATGTGGCGATTTGGACTACATTATGGGAGAGTCCCGGGCTATTGATTGTGAGTTTTTGCAGAGCAATAACTTCGCCTTCGGCGGGATCAATACCTCGATTGTCATCAAACGCTGGGAGTAACGATGTATCGGCTGTTCCTCGGGAAAATTTCGACCCTCAGTCTGACGCCCCTGCCCTCGGGGCTGGCCCAGCATGCGCCGGACGGGAAGCGTCGCAGCGCATGGCTTGCCGGGCGGGCACTGTTGTGTCACGCCGTCTCGCCCCTGCCGGATATTCGCTATGGCGAGCAGGGAAAGCCGGGGTTTGACGACAGCCACTCCCTGTGGTTTAACCTGAGTCACAGCGGGGATAGCATCGCCCTGCTGCTGAGCGACGAAGGGGCGGTCGGATGCGATATCGAAGCGATTCGCCCGCGCCCGCAGTGGCCGCAACTGGCGAATGCGACCTTCACCAACAATGAACATCGTGAAATTGAACGTGCAGCCGAGGAGCACCGTCTGGCGGCGTTCTGGCGGATCTGGACGCGGAAAGAAGCGATGGTGAAGCAGCGTGGCGGCAGCGCCTGGCAGATTGTCAGCTATGACAGTACCGCGCCGCTGCATCTGCATTTGAGCGACGTCCAGACCGATGGCCTGAGCCTGGCGGTGTGTACCCCGACACCGTTTGATGTGGTGCCGCAGGTTATTGAGCGCTTGGCCTGATACCCCTCACCCCGGCCCTCTCCCCACAGGGGCGAGGGAGAAAACCGTTTATACCCTCTCCCCTATGGGGAGAGGGTTAGGGGAAAACGTTATGCTTCGAAGATAAAGCGTGGCGCAGTGAGATCGCTGCGCTGGAGATAACACAAATCGTACAGCAGCCCCACAAGGTTCACTCTGTGTTCGTTGGGGAGTACCACCGAGATCAGCGTGTGGGTCACCGCCTCGCAATACTCAAGCAGCAGTTCGGAATCTGGATTGAAACAGCTGGTCGTTTCCGCCGGGAGCTCTTTCGCGGTCAATTGCAGAATACGCACATCGGATAACAGTTCTCCCAGGGCTGATTTCATCGCCAGCAGGTACGTTTGCATGCAGCGCAGCACGGGCTGCATAGCGTGCTGATCTGTCGAATCCATTAAAATGGCCGCCAGCAGTTCACAGCGCTCAGCAATGGCAATACAGTCGGGGTTTTCTTCCAGTTCGGGATAGAGGGTAAGTTCAACGGGCTGAGAGTCATTAGACATATTCAACATCTCCTTTAGTAAGCTAATGCCACCCCGGAAATGCCAACTTCACGGTGGTGGCCCAGACAGAGTTGGCATACTGGCCTAAAGAACCAGCGAACCTTGCGGTTCCACTATCTGGGTCACCAAGTCCGTGAAGATATCACATACCTTCAAATCATTGGGTGAAGCAGACTACAATCCTGTTAAAAGGATTGTCTTTAGCGTCAGAATGCCAATTCTGGCACCCGTTAGTGCAGGTGCAAGGCCACTCTAAACCTGTGGTTTATTTAATAAACAGTACATTTTTTATTCCTGAAAGCGCCTCGCAAAATATCGAACGGCTTTGTTGCAGTTGCAGAAAACTTACGGCGATGCTCGTAAACCCTGCCCTGACTTTGGTTTAGGATGAGAGGAAACGTGATGCATCAAAGATAAAGCGTGGCGCGTTACCATTTTGCGAGGGCAATCAATTTACGCCTGCGGAGAAGGTTTACACTTTTGAATGGAGAGAATAAACATTAGCAAGGAACCGCTATGTATTACAGACATCACGTTATCCGTCATTTGCAGTCCAATAAAATTCTCGCATTAAAATTAGATCATGCTGTAACAGGTGTTGGGAAATCGCGAATATCATTACCCGGATGATTCGATAACTATGATGAATCTAATCAAAAGATTTTTTAAGCGGCTGTTTACGTCTTCAGTTTTACCCTACGGTCCCGCGTTGCTTACACTTGTCTTCGCAGTCGTTCTGGTTCATTTTTTTCCTGAAGGCCCAATCTGGCCCGTGGGCGCTTTCTTCATATTCATGATATTTATATTTTCACGTAACGTTAAATAGTTCACCAATTATTACTCGTTGTTGGATGCCAGCGCGTTTTGCATTCGCAAGGAAATATTATCTACCGTGATACGTGGAATAATCTGTGTATCGCCTGATACCTTCCCGGTCAGGGGCGCAAGCCCCTTTAACGGTTACGTGGCGGCGAAAATATCGTCATCACCCCGGCCATCACCAGCAGTACGCCCGCCAGCCCTTGCAAGGAAAAGACTTCGTGTTGCAGCAACAGCGCGGCGGCCCACACCGCGATATAGCTCAGACTCAACAGCGCATAGGCCTTCGCTAACGGCAAGCGCCGCAGGGCGAAGAACCAGCACACCATCGAAGCCAGATAGCCCAAAAGCCCGAACAGCAGCGTCACGGTGCCCGCGTCGAACCGCAGGAGGTGCCACAGCAAGGTGACAACATCGCTCACCTCCGGCAGGGTCAGCATCGCCTGGCGCAACAGCAGCTGCGCCCCGCTGACCAGACACACACTGAGCAACGCCCATACAATGCCCATCAGTGGCTGCCTCCCAGTATGACGATGCCCAGAATGATCAACCCGACGCCCAGCCAGTGACGCTGCGATACCGGCTCATGCCAGATGAAACGTGCCGCCAGCGTCACCCACACAAAGTTCAGGCTCAGCATCGGGTACGCAATCCCGACGGGTAAACGCTGCAATACCACCAGCCACAGCGCCATACCAAAGCCCAGCGCCAACAGCGCCAGACCCAGCCATAAGACGAGGTGCGGCCCACGCCGTCCGGATTTCGCCGGGCGGGTGGCCTGTTTCTGGCACAGCATCCCGACACAGCTCAGCAGGCTGGCCAGCAGCAGAGCAAAGGTGGTTATCATTGCGGCAGATACTGCACAAACACCATCCGGCTCATCACATACAGGTTATCGGGTTTCGGCAAACCGAGCTCCTCGAGCTTTTGTCCTGTGTTCAACTGTAGCACCAGCGACACCGGGCCTTCCGCACGATGCGCCGCCAGCCAGCCGTCGAATTCATCATTATCGATAAAACGGCCCTGGGCATCCGGATACGCCAGGCCGTATTTCAGTTCGCCCTGCTGGCCGAACATCGTGATATCGCTGCGTTTCAGATCCCACGCCAGTCCGGCCGCCACCCCCACGCTGTTGGTGAGCACATAGCGGCTCGGGGCCAGTTGTTCACGCACGATATCGGTGATGAACTGCGGCTGTTTGCTGTCGATCACTTTATCCGGGATGGCAAAGCCGACCAGCAGCGCCAACCCCAACGGACAGCAGGCGGCCAACGCCCAGCCCTTCACGCCATCGCGAATCGACAGCCAGCCCACCAGCGCCCAGGCAGCAAACGCCACCGCCGCCAGCAGACACTTATACAGTTCAATGCTGTTCCACACCGGTTTCGACATCGGGCCCCACGGTGAGACCACCAGCACCGCCACCAGGCCAATCAGGCCAAAAGCGATGTTGATAACCCCGTTGTAACGCAGCGCCTTCGACCCTTTATCGACGGCCTCGAGCACATAGCGCGCCATCAGGATGGCCAGCGGCGCAAAGCACGGCAGGATGTAGGTGGGCAGCTTGCCTTTGGCGATGCTGAAGAACAGCAATGGCATCACCACCCAGCCCAGCAGATAGAATGCGCTGCGCTGCGGGTCGCGTGCTGTCCAGCCCGTTTTGAGCGCCCCCGGCAGCAGGGCCAGCCACGGTAAACTGCCCGCAATCAGGAACGGAATGTAGTACCAGACCGGCGCTTTATGCTGCGCATCACTCTGCGCGAAACGCTGGACGTGCTCCACCCAGAAGAAGTAGCGCCAGAAATCGGGTTCGCGCTGCGCAATTGCCAGCCCCCACGGCTGCACGGTAAGGATACACACCCCCACCGCCACCCACCCCCACAGCAGCACCTCTTTCCAGCGTTTCTGTACCATCACCCACGGCAGCACGCTGATAACCGGCACCGCCAGGGCGAGAAAGCCTTTGGTCATCACCCCCATCCCGCAGGCGACGCCCAGCAGCACGTAGCCGCCTAGTTTTCCGGCGCGCGTCGGCGACTGGGTTGCGCCCCAGAAGCTGCACATTGCCAGCATCAGCCACAGGGCAATCATCGGGTCGAGGACCGCGTAGGTCCCGATGCCATACACCAAAAATGCCGTCAGAAAGATGACGGCAGAGAGAATAGCCGTCCGCTTATCCTGCCACAGTTTCCACGCCAGCCAGGCCACCAGCAGCGCGGTACAGGCGGTGGAAAAGACCACCCCGAAGCGCACCGCAAAATTGGAATGACCAAACAGCCACTGACCAATACTGTTGAACCAGTAACCGGCAATCGGTTTTTCGAAGTAACGCAGGCCGAGGAAATGCGGCACCAGCCAGTCGCCCGTCGCCAGCATTTCGCGGCTGATCTCCGCATAGCGGGTCTCATCTGGCTGCCACAACAAACGGAAATTCAGAGGCAGGACATAATACAGCACGAATAAAAACAGCAGCGATGCGCTTATACGTACGGATTTCATAGCACTTAATCCAATAATTGTTCTTGTCCCAGCCAGCCTTCCCGACCCGCCAGTTCACCTCGCACCACATTCCCTTTTGGTAGCGAACTAAAATCCTCCGGCAACAGCTGGCTCAACGGGCAAAAGGTAATGCCCTCCTGTGCCGCCTGCCGGATCAGATCTTCAAATTGAGACGCGCCAATAATGCCTTCTACTTCAGCATGGATGGTGTAAACCGGCACGCCATTGTCGTGATGGATTTGCTCCAGCAGCCAGTCGTTATAACCTTCAGCGTCAACGCGGGTGCCCACGGCTTCATCCCAGGTGGGTAACGTGACCGGGATTTGCACGGTGCCCGTTTTCCCGTCGCCCAATACCGGCAAGAAAGGCCGGGTCCCGCGACAGTCGCTGTTGTAGAGAAAATCAAAACCCTCTTTGGCTCTGACCACGCGCCCATCGGCCCGCCAGCCCGCGACGGCGGAACAGGTCACCGGGGTGCCGATAATCTCTTCCAGCGCCTGCAAACCGCGGCCAATTTCCTGCTCTACGTGCGACAGGTCCCAGACCCCGCTCCACCTCTGCCAGCGATGATGATCCCAGGCATGCAGCCCGACCTCATGCTCGTTGGCGGTGGCGCGGATCACCTCCGCGTTCGCGGTTCCAATGATTTTCCCCGGCCAGGCGGTGCCCGCCAGCAGGATATCCCAGCCGTAGAGCGATGCCGCGCGCGAGCGCAGCATCTTCCACAAGAACTTTGGCTTTAACAGGCGCCACAGATGGCGCCCCATGTTGTCCGGCCCGACGCTGAAGAAGAAGCTGGCCTGAATGTCGTGCCGCCGGAGGATCTCCAGCAGGCGGGGTACGCCATCGCGGGTGCCGCGAAAGGTATCCACATCAACGCGTAAGCCAACTTTTCGCATCATTTTTTCGGTTCCGTTAACTCAACGGTGCGCAGGAAGAAGTCCAGCGTCTGCTCAACCGTTTGCTGCATTTGCACCGTCGGCTGCCAGTCGAGGCAACGTTTGGCGTTACGAATGCTCGGCTTACGGTGCTCAACGTCCTGATACCCTTTGCCGTAATAATCGCTGCTTTCCACTTCGCGGAAGCCCGCAAACGGCGGGAACTGGTTACGCAGCGGATGACGTTCGAAGCAGTCGAGCAGCATTTCAGCCAGCTCTTTGATACTCGCTTCATTATCCGGGTTACCGATATTAATGATCTGCCCGTCGCAGCGCCCGTCTTTGTTCTCAATGATGCGGAACAGCGCTTCGATCCCGTCGCTGATATCGGTGAAGCAGCGCTTCTGCTTCCCGCCTTCGATAAGCTTAATCGGCGAACCTTCTACCAGGTTGAGGATCAGCTGGGTGATGGCGCGGGAACTGCCGATCCGCGCGGCATTGAGGTTGTCCAGACGCGGGCCCATCCAGTTGAACGGACGGAACAGAGTGAATTTGAGGTTTTCTTTGTCGCCGTAGGCCCAGATCACCCGGTCCAGCAACTGTTTGGACACCGAGTAAATCCAGCGCTGTTTGTTGATAGGCCCAACAACCAGATTCGAGGCGTCTTCATCGAAGTTGTTGTCGGTACACATGCCGTACACTTCAGATGTGGACGGGAAGATGATGCGCTTGTTGTACTTCACACAGTCGCGGATTATCTTCAGGTTCTCTTCGAAATCGAGTTCGAATACGCGCAGCGGGTTACGGGTGTACTCGATTGGGGTGGCGATCGCCACCAGCGGCAGCACCACGTCACATTTCTTGATGTGGTATTCGATCCACTCAGAGTGAATGCTGATATCACCTTCAACGAAGTGGAAGCGCGGGCAATCGAGGAAACGGCTGATGGCATCTGAGCCGATATCCAGGCCGTAAATTTCGTAGTTATCGTCCGCCAGCAGGCGCTCGGTCAGGTGGTTACCGATGAAACCGTTGACCCCAAGGATCAGCACTCGCGTGCGGCGTTTCACCGCCACAAACGGTTTGCTCGACAGCAGCGCGCTCGGCACCAGACCCAGCGCCAGCGCCAGCTGTGCGCCCTGCATGTAAACGCCTTTGTCGGTTTGACCAGTCAGCACTTCCAGCGCCCCGCTACCGCAGGCCACCACCAACGGGTTCACCGACAGCACGGTGCCCGGTTTGGCCGCCGCCATGTCATGACGCACGCGGGATTTCCAGACGATGAATTTGTGGGTGCCGACGAAACCGAACGCGCCCGGCCACGGGTCAGACACCGCGCGCACCAGGTTGTGCAGCGACGCGGCAGACTGTTCCCAGTTCAGCCGCCCGTCTTCCGGCGTGCGACGGCCAACGTAGGTCGCCTGGCTTTCGTCCTGAACCGTTTCAATTATGTCGCCGGTGGCAATCTGCGGCAGCACATCACGCAGCAGCGTTTGCGCGGCGCTGCACACTTTACGGTGCAGGGTCAGCGCCACGTCGGCATCATCAATCTGCACCTTCAACTGGCCCATAATGTTGCCCGCGTCCGCGCGCTTGACCATTCGATGCAGGGTCACGCCGGTCTCTTTTTCCCCGTTAACCAGCACCCAGTTCAGCGGGGCGCGACCACGATAGCGTGGCAGCAGGGAACCGTGCAGATTGAACGCCCCCTTAGGTGCGAGGCTGACGATATCGTCGCTCAGCAGATGGCGGTAGTAGAAGGAGAAAATGACGTCGGGTGCCATCGCGCGAATACGCTCCACCCACAGCGGATGGTTCACGTCTTCCGGGGCATACACGGTAATGCCCTGCTCGGCAGCCAGACGGGCGACGGAGCCAAAGAAGTGATTCTCCCCGGCGTTATCCGGATGAGTAAAGATCGCCTCGATGTCATATCCCGCGTCAAGCAGGGTCTGAATACCGGTGCAACCCATGTCGTGATAGGCGAATACGACAGCTTTCATGAACGATTTTCCTCTTCTACAGCCAGTTTTTCCTGGCGAACAACACGTTGAATAAAGTAGCGGGGACGGGCTCGCACATCGTTATAGATGCGCCCGATATACTCCCCGAGAAGTCCCATACCGACGAACTGCGCGCCGATAAACATAAACAGCACCGCGAACAGCAGGAATAACCCATCACCCGCCCATTCGGCGCCCAGCGCCAGCCGTAAAATCACCAGCAGAATGGCGAACGCGAAGCCCGCCAGGGCAATCACGCTGCCGACCACGCTCAACAGACGCAGCGGCGTGGTGGTCAGACAGGTCACCAGGTCGTACATCAGGTTAATCAGGCGCATAAAGCTGTATTTGGAATCACCAAACTCGCGCTCGGCGTGCAGCACCGGGATCTCCACCGCGCGACGCGCGAAGGTGTTGGCGAGGATCGGGATGAAGGTGCTGCGCTCGTGGCAGTTGAGCATCGCGTCGATAATGTGGCGGCGATAGGCACGCAGCATGCAGCCGTAGTCGCCCATCGCTTTACCGGTGGTGCGCTGGATCAAGCGGTTGATCATCTTCGAGGCGGATTTACGGAAGATGCTGTCCTGGCGATTCTGGCGCACGGTGCCCACCACGTCGTAACCTTCGTCGGCTTTTTCCACCAGACGCGGGATCTCTTCCGGCGGGTTTTGCAGGTCGGCATCGAGGGTAATAATCAGGTCGCCAGTGACGTGGCTAAAGCCCGCCATGATTGCCGAGTGCTGGCCGTAGTTACGGTTCAACAGCACCGCCACGATATGGCTGCCCGGGGCTTGTGCGGCGAGGCTCAGCATCTGGGCAGAGTCGTCGCTGCTGCCGTCATCAACCAGCAGGATTTCGTAATCACGGTTTAAGGTGGCGCAAGCGGCGTCGGTACGGCGGATAAGTTCAGGCAGGCTTTCCTGCTCGTTGTACACCGGGATGACCACCGAGACTTTTTGTATTTGAGGCGCTTCAAACATATCAATGTCCTGCGAGCTGATGGAGCGCAGAAATGACGCGGGTTGTGTCGTCATGAGTCATATCCGGGAAGAGAGGCAGAGAACATATGCGCGCGCTGTTCCACTCCGTGTTCGGCAGGGAGAGGTTCGGATAGCGTTCGCGGTAATATTTTTGGGTGTGCGCGGCGCGGAAATGCAGGCCAGTGCCGATACCCTGCGCCTTCAACTGTTCCATCAGCTCGTCGCGGCTGATACCACAGCGGGATTCATCCACCCGAATGATAAACAGATGCCAGGCGTGCTGGTGCGGCCACGCCGGAATGGCGAGCGGCTGGAACGGGGTGTCGGCGAGTTCGGTTAAGTAGCGTTGAGCCATTTCAGCGCGTTTAAGATTGGCCTGGGGCAGTTTACCGAGCTGAACCAGCGCCAGCGCGGCGTTGATATCCGCCAGGTTGTACTTAAAGCCCGGGGAAATCACTTCCGCCTGCGGCGCTCGGCCATGGGTCTGGCGGTCATAGGCATCGACGCCGAGACCGTGGAATTTCAGGCTGCGAATCCGCAACGCCAGCCGATCGTTATCGGTGACGATCAATCCCCCTTCGGCGCAGGTCATGTTTTTGATTGCGTGGAAGGAGAAAATCGCGGTGCCTTTGTCGCCGACGTGACGGCCTTTGTAGTACGTTCCTGCCGCGTGGGCCGCGTCTTCAATCACCGGAATACCGTGCGGGTCGGCGAGGGCGCGAATGGCATCGATGTCGCACGGCGCCCCGGCGTAGTGAACCGGAATAATGGCTTTGGTGCGCGGCGTTATGGCGGCGGCAACCGCTTCCGGGGTGATCATTAACGTGTCGTTATCGACGTCAATCATCACCGGGGTAGCGCCGAGCAGCTCAATCATATTAAGCGTCGACACCCAGGTCTGCGACGGGGTGATCACTTCATCGCCGGGGCCGATATCCAGCGCCATCAGGGTGACATGCATCCCGCCAGTGGCGGAGCTGACGGCAATGGCGTGGCGGTTGCCGGTCAGGGCGCAAAACGCCTCTTCAAGCTGCGCGTTCTTTGGCCCGGTAGTTATCCAGCCGGACTGCAAGACCGCTTTCAGCGCAGCGAATTCCTCATCCCCCATGGACGGGCGTGAGAAAGGTAAAAAGTTACTCATTGATTATCCTTACCCTGAACGTTGGGGTTTAACCAAAAATCATCCTGCGCCAGTGGAGTTAAACGAATTAATAATAAGAAGAGTCGAAAAGCGCGCGGAGATAAACGCCAGCTCAACGCAGTTGAAATTAGCGGAGGTAGATTAGGATAATATTAAGAATGAGGAGAGTCGGGGAAATAAAGCCCACGCTGACAAGGCCGGTGTCCCTCGCAGCCCGAACGAACCCCAACGCGATCCGCACAAATGTAACTGCATGTTTTTCACCGATCGCACTTAAAGGTTATGCAAAACAATCCGTTAACTATTCTCGCGATTGTGTAAAAAAAGATATCTAACATTCTTGAGGTTTACCCCCCGGGACAATAACCGTACTGTTTAGGACGATAAGCAAGCGACTGAAAAAATTTAAAATTAAATACCACCTCTTGTGTTAGTTTCTTTCAATTACCGCTCAGGAATACTCTTCAATTATGAACATAAGCTTCGTTAGCGATAACTTTTACCTGTGCACAGGTATCGAGTCACAGGTTTTCGACTCTCATCAAATCACCTGTAAGCAGGATATTGATGTGTACCTTCAGTCTTATAATCCAGCGCACTATCTGGTGGTGGGAATTGAGAATCTTTTTCTGCGCGATTACTTCATTAAATCCGTGAAACGACTTAACGTTAAATATATGATTCTGATGCAGGATATTATTAAAGATCACTGCTTCAAGATGGGCGATGTGGTGTTCTCATCAATGGAGTGCACGCCGCACTACATCCAGAAAATTGTCCGTTATTTTCCCAAGCCGCGCCAGAATGTCCTCACCCAACGCGAGCTGGACATCCTTGATGTGTTCCACCTGCAAAATGTAAAAATTGCCCGCGAACTGGATATCTCGCAAAAAACCGCCAGCGGCCACCGGGTCAATATCCAGCATAAACTGCGGATGAAATCGAAAAACACACTGGCAATGCTGCGCATCAAAACTGCGATATCACGCAGCAGTGGCTCGCAGTTGCATGGCCTCTTAATACACTAATCTACTACTCCTCTTTTTCCAGCAATCTCACAGGGAGAAATTTTCTCCTTGGCATTTCTGCATTAAATTAATATTTTTCAATCATTTACAACACAGTCATTTATTCGAAAATACAATTCAATCTATTCATATTGCTCATCACGGCTGAAAAAAGTAGCATCATTGCGACTTTTCTTATTTCTTAATATTGCTATTTGTTGATAAGCGCTGATGAATTCTTTACGTATTTTTTTATGGCTGTGCTGTTTATTTGGCTTCCAGTATACAGCCCTGGCGAGCACCTCCGTGCCGCACCATCCCAATAAACAGGCTAACAAGTATCTTGCCGTTAAGCCCGCTAAAACCGCCGCAAATCTTAAGCGCCGCAAGCGTCTGATGCGTGAGTATCAACACTGGAAAGGCACCCGTTACCGTCTGGGCGCAAACTCGCATAAGGCGATTGATTGCTCCGCCCTGACCCGCCGTCTTTATCGTGATGCGTTTGCCGTTAACTTGCCCCGCACCACCGGGGGACAGATCAACCGGGGTAAGAAAGCGAGACAAAAAACCCTGCGCATTGGCGATCTGCTGTTTTTCAAAACCGGGCGGGCGCAAAGGCATGTGGGAATTTACATTGGTGAGGACCGGTTTATCCATGCGTCAAGCCGTAAAGGGGTCACTATTTCACTCCTGAGTAATCCCTACTGGGCCAGCCGTATCATCGCCGCGCGCCGGGTATTAACCGAAACAACAATAAGGTAATTCTAAATACAGCCTCAACCAAGCTCATTTCCTTATCGAATAAATGGTCGACCTGAATATAATGGCCGCACATTTTAACGATCTCGTTATGGCGAGGCTCCTGTACAAATATAAGTTATCGCCCTGATGGTATCGAGAGAGACCACACAGGGAAATACAGGCATCCATCGAATCAAGGTGTTGCCAAGATAACTTCTGCCGGACATTTATGCCGGGCGGATACGTTGTACAGTGCTAAATCCAGGACGTAGGGATCTGCTCAGTTTGCTATTCCTGTCTTGTTTGTTCGCCCCTATGAGGTATTTTTTATAGGGAAATCAACATGTCTCAAATCCAGTTTGCGGCTAACACACCTACCGCCGTTTTTGACGGTGACACCATCAATCACTATATGTCGCAGAATGTTATCGCACTGGCCGATCATTACTGCGTGCATGAAGCCCGTGAATCCTTTCTCAAGCAGCTGCAAAATGACGATATTCCTGGTCATGTTTTTGTGGTCGCCGGAAATAAGCTGCGGGGAATTTTATCCGTTCGAAAATTATTGCAGGAAAACGATGAGGGCCAGCCCATTTGTAGCCTGATGGACAGCTGCGTCTTTCATGTAAAGCCGGACGATGAACGCCAGCAGGTTGCGGCCAGGCTGGCTGACAGACAGTTAAGCGTGGTGCCGGTGCTGGAAAACGGCGTGCTGGTCGGCGGCCTGATGGAAAAAGAGATTGACCATCTGCTGGCCGATGACGTCACCGAAGACGTTCAGCGTCAGGGGGCGACGCTGCCGCTGGAGCAGCCGTATCTGGACACCAGCCCGCTGGCGCTGTGGAAGAAACGTTCTGTCTGGCTGCTGCTGCTGTTCGTCGCAGAGGCCTACACCAGCAGCGTTATTCAGCATTTTGAAGAGGCGCTCGAATCAGCCATTGCCCTGGCCTTCTTTATCCCGCTGCTGATCGGCACCGGCGGTAACAGCGGTACGCAGATAACCTCTACCCTGGTGCGCGCCATGGCGCTCGGCGAGGTACGGTTGCGCGATATGGGGCGGGTTATCCGCAAAGAGGTAACCACCTCACTGCTGATTGCTATCACGCTCGGTGCGGCGGGCTGTTTCCGCGCCTGGATGATGGGTATCGGGCCAGAAATCACGATTATCGTCAGCCTGACGCTGGTGTGTATCACCCTGTGGAGTGCGGTGGTGTCGTCGGTTATCCCGATGGTGCTTAAGCGCGTAGGTATCGATCCGGCGGTGGTTTCCGCGCCGTTTATCGCCACCCTGATTGACGGCACCGGGCTGATTATTTACTTCAAGATTGCACAGACGTTTTTGGGGCTTAACTGAGCGGGAAGATAAAACAAAAGAGCCAGCGCTTGGGCTGGCTCTTTCTTATAAAGGGCGACGTGACTTAAACTACCAGCACGCCAATCAGCTGAGACAAGCCGTAGCTTATCATCCATCCAACGCTGACCACTGCGCCTTTTGCCTTTAAGCTCAATCGCTTAAAAGTATCTCGATTCTTTTTATACAGGGCGTAAGTGAGCAAAAGCTTCACCAACAAAGCAGTAATAAGAATAAGATAAAAGTTCATGCTCTCTCCGTGTGCATGCGAACTGTGAAGGGGTTAGACATATTACCTTCCCGTGATAAAAACAGGGAATTATTTTGTGCCTTCTTATAATCCCCTGCTGAAATCACCTGACTGAAAACCTTACGCCTCCACCAGCGCCTGCGCACAGGCCCACGCCGAGGCCCACGCCCACTGGAAGTTGTAGCCGCCTAACCAACCGGTGACGTCCATCACTTCGCCGATGAAATAAAGCCCCGGCACGTTGCGCGCTTCCATGGTCCGGGAAGAGAGCTCGTGGGTATCGACCCCGCCCAGCGTCACTTCCGCCGTGCGATAGCCTTCGGTGCCGTTCGGCTGGACGCGCCAGTTAGTGAGCGTCTCGACCAGCTGTTGCTGATCTTTACTGTTTAACTGCTTGAGCTGCACGTCCGGGATTTGCCCTAACTGCTGCAAACATTCCACCAGCCGTTTTGGCAACTGCATCGCCAGGGTGTTTTTCAGGCTTTGGTTAGGATGGGCGTTACGCTGCTCATCGAGGAAGGCGTCGAGATCACACTCCGGCAGCAGATTGATGCTGACGAACTCGCCGGACTGCCAGTAACTGGAAATTTGCAGTACAGCCGGGCCGGACAGGCCGCGGTGGGTGAACAGCAAACTTTCACGGAACACGGTGCCGTCATCGGCAGTAATGACCGACGGAACGGAAACCCCGGAGAGCACCTGGAGCTGTTCCAGGAGCGGTTTATGCAGCGTGAACGGCACCAGCCCGGCACGCGTCGGCAACACCTTCAGACCAAACTGCTCGGCAATTTTATAACCGAACGGTGAGGCCCCGAGGCCTGGCATCGACAGCCCGCCGCTGGCAATCACCAGCTTCTTCGCGGCCACCGTGTCGCCGTTAAGCTGTAATACGTAGTCTGCTTCTTCGGTGCGTTCAACGCTGATAATCTCGGTGCGCAGGCGCGTGGTCACGTTGCCCTTTTCGCATTCGGCCACCAGCATCGCCATGATTTGCTCGGCGGAATCATCACAGAACAGCTGGCCGAGGGTCTTCTCATGCCAGGCGATGCCGTACTTGCCGACCAGATCGATGAAGTCCCACTGGGTGTAACGCGCCAGCGCCGATTTACAGAAATGCGGGTTCTGACTCAGGTACGCCGCGGGTTCGACGTACATATTGGTGAAGTTACAGCGTCCGCCGCCGGACATTAAAATCTTGCGGCCCGGCTTTTTGCCGTTATCCAGAAGCAGCACTCGCGCCCCGGCCTGTCCCGCCTGCGCTGCACAAAACATTCCCGCCGCGCCTGCGCCGACAACAATGGCATCAAACCTTTCCACACGCCTGTCCTCTCATTTTGAATGTCGGGAATTGTAAATTTTCCCTTGCGGTACGACCAGTCAGAATTTTTTCATGAATGGTCATGCCTTTGAAACTTATAGAGTAATTCCTGACGCTATTTTTACGTCAGTGAACATATATCAATAAAAGTCTATATTTCTCTTTGCCCACGCTGCGTTTGTCCTGGATAATGCGCCGCGTTCATGTCCTCATAAATGGCGTAACGTCCTATGCTACATTTGTTTACTGGCCTGGATTTACATACCGGGCTTTTATTATTGCTTGCTCTGGGATTTGTGTTGTTTTACGAAGCGATTAACGGCTTCCACGACACCGCAAACGCAGTAGCGACCGTTATCTACACCCGTGCAATGCGTTCCCAGCTCGCGGTGGCAATGGCGGCAATCTTCAACTTCTTTGGCGTGCTGTTAGGCGGTCTGAGCGTAGCCTATGCGATTGTGCATATGCTGCCAACGGATTTGCTGCTCAACATGGGCTCTGCTCATGGGCTCGCCATGGTCTTCTCTATGCTGTTAGCGGCGATTATCTGGAACCTCGGTACCTGGTATTTCGGCCTTCCGGCATCCAGCTCTCACACCCTGATCGGGGCGATTATCGGGATTGGTTTAACCAACGCCCTGATGACCGGCACCTCAGTGGTGGACGCGCTGAACATCCCTAAAGTGATGGGGATTTTCGGTTCTCTGATTATTTCGCCTATCGTCGGCCTGGTGGTTGCCGGTGGCTTAATCTTCATTCTGCGTCGTTACTGGAGCAACACCAAGAAAAAGGCGCGTATTCACCTGACGCCAGCCGAACGTGAAAAGAAAGACGGTAAGAAAAAGCCGCCATTCTGGACCCGTATTGCGCTGATCATCTCTGCCATTGGCGTGGCGTTCTCCCATGGGGCGAACGACGGTCAGAAAGGCATTGGTCTGGTGATGCTGGTGCTGATTGGCGTGGCACCGGCGGGCTTTGTGGTCAACATGAATGCGTCTGGTTACGAAATTACGCGTACCCGTGACGCCGTCAACAACGTCGAAATCTACTTCCAGCAGCATCCTGATTTGCTGAAAAAAGTGACCGGCGTTGACCAGCTGATCCCTTCTCCTGAGCAGGGCGTAACCCAGCCTGGCGAGTTCCATTGTCATCCGGCCAACACCATTAACGCGCTCAACCGCGTGAAAGGGATGCTGGATAACAACATTGAGAGCTACGACAAGCTGAGCGTTGAGCAGCGCAGCCAGATGCGTCGCATCATGCTGTGCATCTCTGACACCACCGATAAAGTGGCGAAGCTGCCGGACGTGAGTGCCGACGATCAGCGTCTGCTGAAGAAGCTTAAAACCGATATGCTGAGCACCATCGAGTACGCGCCTATCTGGATTATCATGGCCGTCGCACTGGCGCTGGGCATTGGTACCATGATTGGCTGGCGCCGCGTGGCGACCACCATCGGTGAGAAAATCGGTAAGAAAGGCATGACGTATGCGCAGGGTATGTCCGCGCAGATGACGGCCGCCGTATCGATTGGTCTGGCGAGCTACACCGGGATGCCGGTCTCCACCACCCACGTTCTGTCGTCCTCCGTTGCGGGTACGATGCTCGTCGACGGTGGCGGTCTGCAACGTAAAACGGTCACCAGCATTCTGATGGCGTGGGTACTGACCCTGCCAGCGGCGATTATCCTTTCTGGCTCGCTGTACTGGCTGAGTCTGAAGTTAATCTAAGCGTTCAGGCACAATAAAAAACGGGTCAGGAAACTGACCCGTTTTTTTTATCTCAGTACTTTTTAAATTAAGAGTCAGTGCCAAATCATCAATGCAATCATGCTGATAATCACCAGGCCACACAGCGCACTGGTTAAGACAAACTGGCGACGAACGCGTTCACAGCGGCGAATAAACTCATCATCATGATGATCGCGATAGCGCTGCGCGTAGATATACCACACCAAACGCACCTGTTTGCCCGGCTGACCGTGGGAGGTAAAAAAGCCTCCGCCATCCACATACTGATAGAGTAAGGGATCGCAACCACGCAGCACCACCAACAGGGCGCGCAATGATGAGAAGTAGCGCGCCATATTCACCACACACACGATACACAAAGCCCAAAACAGCGCGACAGTGCTTACCATATCTCCTCCCCGGCGACCCGCCCACGGAGACTCCCTCCGGGACTACCGCAACCCGAAACTCAACAGACAGTCAGTGAAAGAGTGAGAACCCGGTCACATTAACTTATCCGACCGGCTCTTTTAATAGTGTAGGAGATCCGCTGATTTTTTTGCCACATCCTTAATCGTAATCAATGGATAAAGATAAAGGATTTGTTTAACTAATTGGTGATCAAGGGTCATTGACGTAACTTAAGGCTCGTTTTAAGGTTGAGTTGACTATACTCAATACGTAACCAAAGACTTAAGGAAGGAGTAACACTATGGCTTACAAACACATTCTTATCGCGGTTGACCTCTCCCCGGAAAGCAAGGTTTTGGTCGACAAAGCAGTCTCTATGGCGCGCCCTTACAACGCGAAAGTTTCCCTGATTCATGTCGATGTGAATTACTCCGATCTCTACACCGGCCTGATCGACGTTAACCTGGGCGATATGCAAAAGCGTATCTCTGAAGAAACGCACCACGCATTAAGCGAGCTTTCGACTAACGCCGGGTATCCGATCACTGAAACCCTGAGCGGCAGCGGTGATCTCGGCCAGGTGCTGGTCGATGCTATTAAGAAATACGATATGGATTTGGTGGTTTGCGGTCATCATCAGGATTTCTGGAGCAAGCTGATGTCGTCGGCTCGCCAGCTGATTAATACCGTGCATGTGGATATGTTGATTGTTCCACTGCGTGACGAAGAAGACGAGTAAGTGTTTGGGGGAGGGTGTTCCACCCATCCCTGATATATCGCTCAAGGTGGAATTGTTCCGTTCACCAGATGTTCAGCAGGTTCCGTAAACCGTGCATAACGTGAACGGGATAAGGGGAGCACCACGCTCCCCTTATCAATCCCCGTGGCCCCGCAACAGAAATCGGTGCTGCGCACTGCCCGGTCTTCCAGCCATCTGCCTGCGGCCGGCTCGACTCGACTTCCTGTCTCGTTTCGCCTCAGCCCGCCATCCCTGGCGGTCTGACCTTATCATCTGGCCTACAGCCCGGCGATTTCAAGCGGGGACACAACCCCGTGCCCGAGGGGACTAAGGGTATTGAGTATCTGGCTGAAAATCGCCATAACGGACGTTGGCGGCTAACCGGAACCACCCCCTCATTCCGCTTCTGTCGTCCCCGCATAAATATCAAATCGATGCCCTTTGGTGAGCACCGCATTCGGCGTTTCCACGTTGGCCAGCGGTGGGGCGTAGTCCGGGCGCTTTACTACCACCCGTTTGGTCGCCAGCTGTTGCGCAGGCCCTAACAAGCCATCGGCATCCAGGTCCGGCCCCACCAGCGACTGGAATACCCGCATCTCCTTTTTCACCAGCGCACTCTTTTGCTTGTGCGGAAACATCGGGTCGAGGTACACCACCTGCGGGCGCGGCGTGATATCGGTCAGCGCCGTCAGGCTGGAGGCGTGAATCAGCTGCAAACGTTCCTGCAACCAGCCGCCAATTTCCGGGTCAGCGTATCCGCGCGCCAGACCATCGTCGAGCAACGCGGCCACCACCGGGTTACGCTCCAGCATCCGCACCCGGCAGCCCACGGACGCCAGCACGAACGCATCGCGACCGAGCCCTGCCGTGGCGTCGACGACATCCGGCAGATAACTGCCTTTGATGCCAACCGCCTTTGCCACCGCCTCGCCGCGGCCCCCGCCGAACTTGCGCCGGTGCGCCATCGCCCCACCGACAAAATCGACAAAGATACCGCCGAGCTTCGGCTCATCGCGCTTACGTAACTCCAGATGCTCCGGGGTTAACACCAGCGCCATCAGGTTATCCGCATCGTGTTCCAGACCCCAACGGGCCGCAAGAACAGATAAGGCGCCATCGCTGGCGCCTGATTCATCTACTAAACAGATTTTCACTAACGTGTCAGCCCTTGATGCCGTAATGCTCAAGCATCGCATCCAGCTGCGGCTCGCGGCCACGGAAGCGTTTGAACAGGGTCATTGGCTCTTCGGAACCGCCACGGGTCAGGATGTTGTCGAGGAACGACTGGCCGGTTTCACGGTTGAAAATCCCCTCTTCTTCGAAGCGGGAGAAGGCATCTGCCGCCAGCACGTCGGCCCACAGATAGCTGTAGTAACCCGCCGCATAGCCACCGGCAAAAATGTGGCTGAAGGCGTGCGGGAAACGGCCCCACGATGGACCCGGCACCACGGAAACCTGTTTCTTGATTTCAGCCAACGTCTCGAGGATTTTCGCACCCTGCTCAGGGTTAAACTCAGCGTGCAGACGGAAATCGAACAGGCCAAATTCCAGCTGACGCAGAACGAACATCGCCGCCTGATAGTTTTTCGCCGCCAGCATTTTATCCAGCAGTTCTTTCGGCAGCGGTTCACCGGTTTCGTAGTGGCCGGAGATAAACGCCAGCGCGTCCGGCTCCCAGCACCAGTTTTCCATAAACTGGCTTGGCAGTTCGACCGCATCCCACGGCACACCGCTGATGCCCGACACACCCGCGGTTTCGATGCGGGTCAGCATATGATGCAGACCGTGACCGAACTCGTGGAACAGGGTGATCACTTCGTCATGAGTGAACAGCGCCGGTTTGCCGCTGACCGGGCGGTTAAAGTTACAGGTGAGATAGGCTACCGGTTTTTGCAGCGAGCCATCGGCTTTACGCATCTGGCCGACGCAGTCGTCCATCCACGCCCCGCCGCGCTTGTGTTCCCGCGCATAAAGGTCGAGATAGAAGCTGCCGCGCAGTTCGTTTTTGTCGTCGTACAGCTCGAAGAAACGCACTTCCGGGTTCCAGACGTCCACGTCTTTACGCTCTTTGGCGGTGATGCCGTAAATGCGCTGCACCACTTCAAACAGGCCGTTGACGGCTTTGTTTTCCGGGAAGTACGGACGGAGTTGCTCATCGCTGATGCTGTACAGATGCTGTTTCTGTTTTTCGCTGTAGTAGGCGATATCCCACGGCTGCAGCTCGTCGACACCAAATTCTGCTTTCGCATAGGCGCGCAGCTGAGCCAGCTCTTTCTCACCCTGCGGACGGGCACGTTTCGCCAGATCGGTCAGGAAGTCGAGCACCTGCTGTGGGTTTTCCGCCATTTTAGTGGCGAGTGATTTGTCGGCATAGTTTTCGAAGCCCAGCAGCTGCGCCAGCTCATGACGCAGGGCGAGGATCTCGGCCATTACCGGGCTGTTGTCCCACTTCCCGGCGTTCGGGCCTTGATCGGATGCACGGGTGGTATAGGCGCGGTACATCTCTTCCCGCAACGCGGCGTTGTCGCAGTAGGTCATCACCGGCAGATAGCTCGGGATATCCAGCGTCAGCAGATAACCTTCCTGCTCTTTGGCTTCGGCCTGGGCTTTTGCCGCCGCCAGGGCGCTTTCCGGCATCCCGGCAAGGTCGGCTTCATCGGTGACCAGCTTGGTCCAGCCCATGGTGGCGTCCAGCACGTTATTGCTGTACTGGTTGCCTAATTCGGACAGACGCGCGGCGATTTCGCCATAGCGTTTCTGTTTTTCTTTCGACAGGCCAATCCCCGACAGCTCGAAGTCGCGCAGGGCGTTATCGACCGCTTTTTTCTGCGCGGTATTGAGGCCCGCATAGTTATCGCCCTCGCGCAGGTCGCGATAGGCCTGATACAGCCCTTCATGCTGGCCAACCCAGGTGCTGTACTCAGACAGCAGCGGCAGGGTCTGCTCATAGGCTTCGCGCAATTCCGGGCTGTTTTTGACGGAGTTCAGGTGGCTTACCGGGGAGAAAATACGGCCCAGCACGTCGTCGACCTCGGCCAGTGGCTGGCAGAGACTTTCCCAGCTGTACGGCGCGCCCTGGGCAACGACGCTTTCTACCGCGGCGCGACAATCGTCCAGCGCTTTAGTGACCGCAGGCACAACGTGCTCAGGCTGGATTTTCGAAAACGGCGGCAGTTCGAAAGGCGTCAGTAATGGATTGGTCATAAGCGCGGTCCTGTTGAAAAAGGTGAATGAGGCGCACGTCCGGCGCGGCACATATCTTTGTAGAATGGGGATAATTGTAGAGGATTTCAATGGCAGCGCTTGTGCTTTCGCGGCGACAGAGACTTTTCTGTATACTGTGCCGATACGCTCTATTTTTGCCCGATGGCACTTCGCTTATCGGGCCTACGCTTACAATCTGGAATACGTTTATCCATGCTCAGTTATCGCCACAGCTTTCACGCCGGCAACCACGCCGACGTCCTCAAACACACCGTTCAGAGCCTGATCATTGAATCGCTGAAAGAGAAAGAAAAACCGTTTCTCTATCTCGATACCCACGCAGGCGCCGGTCGTTACCAGCTGAGCGGCGAGCATGCAGAACGTACCGGTGAATATCTGGAAGGCATCGCCCGTATCTGGCAGCAGGATGATTTGCCTGCGGAATTAGAGCCGTATATCAGCGTGGTACTGCATTTCAACCGCAGCGGTCAGCTGCGCTACTACCCGGGCTCCCCGTTGATTGCGCGCCAGCTGCTGCGCGAGCAGGACAGCCTGAGCCTGACCGAACTGCACCCGAGCGATTTCCCGCTGCTGCGTTCCGAATTCCAGAAAGATGACCGCGCCCGCGTGGAGAAATCCGACGGCTATCAGCAGCTTAAATCCAAGCTGCCGCCTGCATCGCGCCGTGGCCTGATCCTTATCGATCCGCCGTATGAAATTAAAACTGACTACCAGGCAGTGGTATCCGGCATCAGCGACGGCTACAAACGTTTCGCGACCGGCACCTACGCGCTGTGGTATCCGGTAGTGCTGCGGGCGCAAATCAAACGCATGATCAAAGAGCTTGAAGCCACCGGCATTCGCCGCATCCTGCAAATCGAACTGGCGGTACGTCCGGACAGCGATCAGCGCGGCATGACCGCCTCGGGGATGATTGTTATCAACCCGCCGTGGAAGCTCGAACAACAGATGAAAAATGTTCTGCCCTGGCTGCACAAAAAGCTCGTTCCGGCGGGCACCGGTCACGCTACCGTGAGTTGGATCGTACCGGAGTAATCGCAATCATCGGTGGAACCTATGGATTCCAGGTATACAATCGCGGCAATCAACGATTAAGGAAGAAGCTATGACTAAGCATTATGACTACATCGCAATCGGCGGCGGCAGCGGCGGCATCGCCTCCATCAACCGCGCGGCCATGTATGGCCAGAAATGTGCGCTGATTGAAGCCAAAGAACTCGGCGGCACCTGCGTAAACGTGGGCTGCGTGCCGAAAAAAGTGATGTGGCATGCCGCGCAGATCCGCGAGGCCATTCATATGTATGGCCCGGACTACGGCTTCGATACTACGCTTAACCATTTCGACTGGAACAAACTGGTGTCCAGCCGCACCGCCTACATCGACCGCATTCACAGCTCGTACGACACCGTGCTGGGCAAAAATAAAGTGGATGTTATCAAAGGCTTTGCGCGTTTCATCGATGAGAAAACCATCGAAGTGAACGGGGAAACCCTGACCGCCGACCATATTCTGATTGCCACCGGCGGCCGTCCAAGCCACCCGAGCATTCCGGGCGTGGAATACGGCATCGACTCCGACGGTTTCTTTGCCCTGCCTGCCCTGCCGAAACGCGTGGCGGTAGTGGGTGCGGGTTATATTGCGGTCGAACTGGCGGGTGTGATTAACGGTCTGGGCGCTGAAACGCACCTGTTCGTGCGTAAACACGCTCCGCTGCGCAGCTTCGACCCGATGATTGTCGAGACCCTGGTAGAAGTGATGGCTGCTGAAGGCCCAACGCTGCATACCCATGCGGTGCCGAAGGCCGTTGTTAAAAATGCCGACGGTAGCCTGACGCTGGAGCTGGAAGATGGCCGCAGTCAGACCGTCGACAGCCTGATTTGGGCGATTGGCCGTGAGCCAGAAACCGACAATTTCAACCTGGCGGCGACCGGGGTGAAAACCAACGACAAGGGCTACATCGTTGTCGATAAGTTCCAGAACACCAGCGTGCCGGGCATTTACGCGGTGGGCGATAACACCGGTGCCGTTGAACTGACTCCGGTGGCCGTTGCCGCAGGCCGTCGCCTTTCCGAGCGTCTGTTCAACAACAAACCGGACGAGCATCTGGACTACAGCAACATCCCGACCGTGGTGTTCAGCCATCCGCCAATCGGCACCATCGGCCTGAGCGAGCCGCAGGCGCGTGAGCAGTACGGCGATGATGCCGTGAAAGTGTATAAATCCTCTTTCACCGCGATGTACACCGCCGTCACCTCTCACCGTCAGCCGTGCCGTATGAAGCTGGTTTGCGTTGGCCCGGAAGAGAAGATTGTCGGTATCCACGGCATTGGTTTCGGGATGGACGAAATCCTGCAAGGCTTCGCCGTGGCGCTGAAAATGGGTGCCACCAAGAAAGACTTCGACAATACCGTCGCCATCCACCCGACGGCTGCGGAAGAGTTTGTGACGATGCGTTAATTCGCACTCATCAATTCATTCTGAGCCCCGTGATTTCACGGGGCTTTTTATTTCCAGCCGTCCTGCTGCTATAAATCCAATACGGGATATCGGCGGTCCTGCTTTCCGCACAAAGTGTACTAAGCTACGTCTGTAACTGCGGGAAAATATGCGCCCTGTTTCTCCACGATATTATTAGGCTAAGGCTTTCTTTTTATGAAAAAATTAATTCTTTCTCTGGCCGCCGCAGCGATGTTGCTGCCTGCCGTGATGCCTTCGGCGCACGCGACTTATCGCAGCGATAAACGCCAGGAGGCACGCGACATCCGTCAGGACACGCGTTCTACAGGCCGTGAAGAAAAACGTGACTGCGTCAGAGAAGATGACAAGAGCAATGCGTCCTGCCGTCAGGACAAACGTGAAAATCGTCGCGACGGACGCCGGGAAGCACGCGACGAGAAGTGGTAAAAGAGCTTATTCGGGCGCGATACGTTTCAACAATGCGTGCCCGATATAATTACTCCAGTTAAAACTATTCTGTAATACCAGCACCGCATTCTGGTTCTGTTTATCAAACCCGATATAGCTCGAGTAGCCACCGATATAGCCCACCTGATAGGTGATTTTTTGCGGCCCGTAGGTGTCGGTTATCCAGGCAATATTGGCAGCTTCTTTTTCTCGCGGATAATAATTGACGCTGACGTCAGAAAACACTTTATTCAGCGCCTGACTATCGGTGGCAGAGAAATGCGCCCGGGTATATTCAATCAGATCGCGCGCATCGCTATAAAGACTCGCGGCCCCCACCATATTATTGCTGAACTGCCAGTCCGGGGTTAATGCCCCCCGGGCGATAAGCTTCGGCTGATCGCCCGCGTGGCCTAAGGCGCGATGCGGATAGGCACGCAGCGTTTCCGGATTAAAGCTGGTATTTGCCATGCCCAGCGGCTGGAAGAGTCTCTGCGCGGATAACGTCTCGATCGACTGCCCGGTTTGATATTTGAGGATATAGCCGAGAATCGCGTAGCCTAAATTGGAATATATTGGTTCCCGGTTAAGCGGCGCGCGGAAGCTGCTGAGATAATTCAGTACGCCGTCGCTGTCCAAATCCTGATAGAAGTTCTCGCCGTCGCGCAGATAGCGCAGTAGATGTTCCAGCGACAGCAAATTCATCGGCTGACGCGGCAGGCCAGAGGTGTGGGTCACCAGTTGAATCAGGGTAATTTTTTGCGCGTCGTCACTCAGCGGTGTACCCGGCGGTAGCAGCGTGGAGAGGGTGTCGTCCCAGTGTAAACGGCCTTCATTGACCAGCAGGGTGATGACTTCCGCCGTTATGCCTTTGCTGAGCGAACCGAGAGCAAACAGGGTATCCGGCGTGATGGGATAGCGATTTTTATCATCGGTTATCCCATAACAATAGAACGTCGCCGGGCCGTTATGCTTAATCACGGCCACCACCATGCCCGACACCTGTTTGCTGTGCATATATTCGGTGACCAGTTCATCGACGGACAGCGCCCGGCCGTTTTGTGCGACCTGCTGCACTTCACTGGAAGGCATATTCATCTGCGAAAGCGTTCCGGCACACCCTGAAAGCAGTGCCGACGCCAGCAAACCAGGGAGTATAAACCCTTTCAACACGGACCTTCCCGTTTCGTAAAGTGCATATTGCGCGCTAATCAATGGAGAGCGCAGACGATAACCATATTCATAATTCGTTGCAAAGTGAAAGCTCTGAAAGTGTGAAAGCCGCTTCCCGCAGATCGAAGCGAATGACTACGCTTTAAAGAGCGCCGGATTTTTTTCCGGCTCCTGTATTGACGAAATCCGGAGGTTTTTACTCTATGTTCAACCAGAAATTACGTAACCCGGAAACCGACGAAGCGCAGGCCCTGGAGGCCGAGCTTAGCTATCTCACGGATCCGTGCGAGTTGAAACTGGATGAAATGTTCGAGATCGAGCCAGAACCGGAGATGATTGAGGGGATGCCCGCCTCTGACGCGCTGACCCCCGCAGACCGTTATCTTGAACTCTTTGAACGCGTGCAGGCTGCGCGAATTTTTGCCGACAGCAAAACCTTTCCTGACTGCGCGCCGAAGATGGATCCGCTGGATATCCTGATTCAGTTCCGCCAGCAAAAACGCCAGCCGGGCTTCAATCTAAGGGCGTTTGTTGAGGAGCATTTCTGGCTGCCGGAACCGCACGGCGACGAGTACGTTTCTGACCCGAACAGCACGCTGAAAGATCATATCGACACGCTGTGGCCAGTATTGACCCGCGAGCCGCAGGACCACATTCCCTGGTCCTCGCTGTTGGCGCTGCCGCAGGCGTACATCGTGCCCGGCGGACGTTTCACCGAGACCTACTATTGGGACTCCTACTTCACCATGCTCGGTCTGGCAGAAAGCGGCCGTGAAGATTTACTCAAGTGTATGGCCGATAATTTCGCCTGGATGATCGAGCGTTACGGCCACATTCCTAACGGGAACCGCACCTACTACCTCAGCCGCTCGCAGCCGCCGGTTTTCGCCCTGATGGTGGAACTGTTTGAAGAAGACGGCGTGCGCGGGGCGAAGCGCTATCTCGACCACCTGAAGATGGAATACAACTTCTGGATGGACGGCGCGGGAAATCTGCTGCCGAATCAGGCCTGGCGACACGTGGTGCGGATGCCGGACGGTTCGCTGCTGAACCGTTACTGGGATGACCGGGACACGCCGCGGGATGAGTCCTGGTTAGAGGACGTCGAAACCGCCCGTCATTCCGGGCGTCCGCCGAACGAGGTATATCGCGACCTGCGTGCCGGGGCGGAGTCCGGGTGGGATTACTCCTCGCGCTGGCTGCGGGATACTACCCGCCTGGCGAGTATTCGCACCACCCAGTTTATCCCGATCGATTTGAATGCGTTTCTGTACAAACTGGAAAGCGCTATTGCCAATATTTCCGGTTCAAAAGGCGATCGGGAAACCGAAGCCGAATTCCGCCATAAAGCCAGCGAGCGTCGGGCTGCAGTCACCCGTTATCTGTGGGATAACGAGCAGGGCTGCTTCCGCGATTACGACTGGCGGCGCGAAGAGCTGGGGCTGTTTTCTGCCGCCAGCATGGTGCCACTGTATGTTGGCATGGCGACGCATGAACAGGCGGACAAGCTTGATACCGCCGTACGCACGCGCCTGCTGACGCCGGGAGGGATCCTCGCCACCGAGTATGACAGCGGCGAGCAGTGGGATTTCCCTAACGGCTGGGCCCCGCTGCAATGGATGGCTATCCAGGGCTTCAAGCTGTACGGCAACGATACCCTGGGGGATGAAATCGCCCGCAGCTGGCTGCAGACGGTGAACCACTTTTATCAGCATCATCACAAGCTGATTGAGAAGTATCACATATCCAGCAGCACGCCCCGCGAAGGCGGCGGCGGCGAATACCCATTACAGGACGGCTTCGGCTGGACCAACGGCGTGGTACGCCGCTTGATGGGCCTGTACGGCGAGCCCTGAGCGCGTTATTTGATGGCGCTGTAAATGGCTGACTGAATCGTCAGCCATTTTTTATTCTGCGTATCCGGCATGGCCGCGGCCCGTCGTTTGGCCTGCGCCACGTTATAGCGCTGGCGTTCCACCACCGCAGGCGTGGCGCAAAACGCCTGCAGGTAGGCCTTGCGCACCGCCGTGAGCGACTCACCGTTGCCCATCGCATGACTGAGCGTATTGATAAACCGCCGACACGGCTTCGGCTCATCCATTTGCAGGCGATAGCGCAGCAGTAATTCCAGCACATCATCATAGCGGAATGACTGGGCCTGCTCGGTCCAGGCCAGCTGCCAGGTCATTCCCCCCTGTAAGAACAGCATCGTGACCCGCGTATCATTGCGATCGATAGCCGAACGCAGGCTGTTGATATCCCAGCTAATCCCCATGTTCGCCAGCTTTTCACGCGGCGATGGGATCTCACGTTCCGGGGCATCCACCTGCGCTTCGCTTACCTGCGCGGCCGATTCTGTAGGGGTGACATTGTTGAACATCCACAGGGAAGCGAACGCCATCCCCAGCATTACCACCCCGACGGCCCCCCACAGCACGGTGGAAATCATCTGGTCCCGGTCCTCCGGGCTGCGTATCTGCTGCTTTTTGGGCGGCTCGATATTTTCGCGCACCGGCTGACGGTCCCCCCCGAGGGCCCTGTCTTTATGGCGAGCATTTTCCCAAAAATGGCTGAGTTCATTGCTGTCGACCGTCAGAAAGGCTGTCGGATTGACCCGGGTGCGCCCCTGCTCAAACGCGCGCTGAACAGGGCCTGTTATCTGATGCAGATAGTTGTCGAGCAGCACCATTTCGGTCGTCGTCAGCGGACGCTGGGCAAGGATCGCATTGCGCATCACCCGGCAATCCTCAAGGAACGCATGCAGCGTGACGCGCTGTTCCGCCAGAAACGTCAGCGCCGCCGCGGCGTTAAACAATGGCGAGTAATGGCGGGCAAAGGCTTTTTTATCCACGATAAGCAGCGCCAGATCGCTGAATAACATGCCGGACAAAATATCCCCGGCGTCGCTGTTCGCCAGCCACCGACGCACATTATCGGCCCCGAATTGCAATTTGAGCGAGTCGTTCAAACGCGTCGCATCGGGAAAGGCCTGGGTAATTAACGCCTTGAGGGTCAATGTGATGGCCCGCATTTGCCGCTGCGCCTGCTCCTGATGAACGCTACCGTCCTCCCCGGGCAGCGACGTAAATTTCAGACGCGGCTGCTTCTGGCGCACAAATTCCAGCGCGGCGACAAAACGCAGCGCCGCAATCAGTTGGTTATCGGTCACCGCCTGCCCGCGCTCATAAACCGGCACGACTTGCTGTAAGTGGCGTAATTGCAGGGTGAAATCGCTTATCTCGGCATCATTAAGATTGAGCCGCCGGGCCACGTTCGCCCATCCGCCCAGATTCAACCGGGCCTGTTCAAGCTGTTGCAGGAACCAGCGCGGGTCCTTTGCCTCCGCGCCGTGTACCTTCAGCAGCGACAGGATCTCGGTGGCGGCCTGGCGAATCACGCTGAGACAATGCTCAAACTGGTCGCCAGAATAGTGCGATGCTGTGTGCATCTGTTTTCCTTCTCTGAGGCTTTGAGTACCCCTGATATACACAGGGTTTTATTTTTATTATTAGAGCGTTAGAAAGTAGATTACTTCATAGCCTTATGGGCTAATCCGTCTATAAACCGATAAAAATCACCGGAGTAAATACGATGATAACGTTGGCGACGCCGAGGCTGAGCTGTGAACCATTGTGCGAGGCAGACTGGCCATTCTTTTTGGCTTTAGAACAGAACCCGGATGTGATGCGTTATGTCGATGATTTGCGAGCAGAAAGTGTTATTCGGGCGGCGTTTGACTCCCGGCTGCCGGAATGGACACCGGGCGCAGCGCACTGGCTGTGCCTGCTGGTACGTGAGACGGCGACGGGCGAACCCTTAGGCGTGACGGGGTATATCCATCGGGAAGCGGATTGCGCGGAAGTCGGCTTTCTCTTTGCCCCCGGCGCACAAGGGAAAGGGTTTGCCAGCGAATCACTGCGTGCGGTGTGTGAGTTTGCGTTTACGACGGGCAACATCCGACGGTTAATCGCCACGGTTACCGCCGGGAACGAGGCATCCCGTCGGGTGCTGGAACGAAGCGGCTTTGTGCTGGAAGGTGAACTGCGGGAAAGCTATTGGCTGGGCGGGCAATGGCATAACGACTGGCTGCTGGGGTTGTTACGTCATGAGTTTAGATAACCCTCTCCCGGTGAGGGAGAGGGTTGAACTTAAAGGAACATCCCGCCAGAGACTTCGATGCGTTGGGCGTTCATCCAGCCCAGCTCATCGCTGAGCAGGGCAGCAATCGCGCCGCCGATATCGTCCGGCAGTCCGGTGCGACCGAGCGCGGTTTGCGAGGCAATGTATTGATTCATGTCGGCGTTATCCCGCACGCGACCGCCGCCAAAGTCTGTCTCAATCGCGCCTGGGGCAATAATGTTGACCGAAATTCCCCGCGCCCCCAGTTCTTTGGCCTGATAGCGCGTCAGCACTTCCATCGCCCCTTTCATTGAGGCATAGGCCGCGAAGCCCGGCAGGGCAAAACGCGCCAGCCCTGAGGAGACATTGAGGATCCGGCCACCGTCCTGGATAAGCGGTAACAGGCGCTGGGTCAGGAAGAACGGGCCTTTGAAATGGATAGTCATCAGCTCGTCAAAGACCGCTTCGCTGGTCTCAGCAAACGCTCCGTACAAACCAATTCCGGCGTTGTTCACTAAATAATCAAAGGTGTCGCGCTGCCAGGTCACGTTGAGCTGTTGCTGCACGTTATTGGCAAAATCGTCAAAGCTCGCCACATCGGCGACGTTCAGCTGCAATGCTGCCGCGTTCACGCCAAGTTTCTCAATTTCAGCCACAACTTTCAGCGCTTCCTGCTGATTACTGTTGTAGGTGAGCAGAATATGCGTTCCTTTCGCCGCCAGCTTCAGCGCCGCATTTTTTCCCAAGCCACGGCTGCCGCCGGTTATCAAAGCGATACGTTGTGTCATAACCAACCTCATTTTGGACAGGTGAACAGTGAGAGAGAGCTTATTAGGTGACGTATAATCAATAAAGACGGTAAATTACGTTTCATTGTTTCAATATGAACAACAAAAGGCGTTTGCTATGGATAAAATTCACGCAATGCAACTGTTTATCCGGGTTGCCGAACTGGAGAGTTTTTCCCGCGCGGCAGACTCTCTTGGCCTTCCGAAAGGCAGCGTATCGCGTCAAATTCAGGCGCTGGAAAACCTGCTCGGCGTGCGCCTTTTACACCGCACTACCCGCCGGGTGCAGCTTACGCAGGACGGCATGGTCTATTACGAACGCGCCAAAGATGTGCTCAGCAATCTCGATGAACTCGACGGGATGTTCCAGCACGACCCCACCAGCATCAGCGGTCGACTGCGGGTGGACATGCCGGTCGGCGTTGCTCGAAATTTAGTCATCCCGAAACTGCCCGCCTTTCTTCAGCAATATCCCGGGATAGAACTGGAACTGAGCAGTAGCGATCGGCTGGTCGATGTTATTCGGGAAGGATTCGACTGCGTGGTGCGCGTGGGCACGCTGAAAGACTCCGGATTAGTCGCCCGCCCGATTGGCAAATTAACCGTGATCAACTGCGCCAGTCCGGATTATCTGGAGCGATTCGGCTACCCGGAAACACTGGACGACCTCGCCAGCCATGCGGTGGTGCACTATGCCACCAGCCTTGGGGCGCGTGCCCAGGGTTTTGAAGTGAACAGCGAGAACCAGACCCGCTGGCTGAAAACCGGCGGCGTGCTGACGGTCAACAGCACTGAAACCTATCACGCCGCCTGCCTGGCCGGACTGGGGATTATTCAGGTGCCGCGCATTGGGGTGAAGGACGCCTTACGCAGCGGAAAGCTGGTCGAGATTTTGCCGCACTATCGCGCCGCGCCGATGCCGGTGTCGCTGATATACCCGCACCGTCGCAACCTCTCTCGCCGTGTACACCTGTTTATGGAGTGGCTCACCGGGGTGTTGAAAAGCTATGTGGATTAACGGAAATCGAGTTTCGACAATTAACCGCTTCTCATCGGCTATAATTTTATGAAGGATTTAAAGAAAGGAATAAGTATCTAATGACGCCGGAAAACGACGCAAAACGCCCTACTCAGGATCTGGAATACGATCCGGTCAGGAAAATGGAGACGGATGATGGCTCCGCGACGGGACTCAAACAGCGGGCCAGCAGCGCGCTGAACAAAGCCACCGGCACCGCGCAGAAAGTGCAACGTAAGCCTTTTATCGCGCACCTGATCCGTGCCACTGAACGCTTTAACGACCGTCTCGGCAACCAGTTTGGCGCGGCGATCACCTACTTCTCGTTTCTGTCGATGATCCCTATCCTGATGGTGTCGTTCGCCGCGGCGGGGTTTATTCTCGTCTCGCATCCCACGCTGTTGCAGGACATTTTCGACAAGATCCTGACCAACGTCAGTGACCCGACGCTGGCCGCTACCCTGAAAAACACCATTAACACCGCGGTGCAGCAGCGTACTACCGTCGGGATTGTTGGTCTGTTGGTGGCCCTGTACTCCGGCGTGAACTGGATGGGGAATTTACGTGAAGCGATTCGTGCCCAGTCGCGCGACGTGTGGGAACGCACCCCGCAGGATCAGGAGAAAATCTGGGTTAAGTATTTCCGCGATTTCATCTCACTGATTGGTCTGCTGGTGGCGCTGGTTGTGACCCTGTCGATCACCTCCGTCGCCGGGGCGGCGCAGCAGATGATTATCTCGGCGCTGTATCTGGATTCGATTGAATGGCTGAAACCGGCATGGCGGGTGATTGGCCTCGCGATTTCCATCCTCGCCAACTACCTGTTGTTCTTCTGGATTTACTGGCGTCTGCCGCGCCACCGCCCGCGTCGAAAAGCGCTGATTCGCGGCACCTTTATCGCGGCGATAGGGTTTGAGGTGATAAAAATCATCATGACCTGGACGCTGCCTGCGCTGGTGAAATCCCCATCCGGGGCGGCATTTGGTTCGGTGCTGGGGATCATGGCGTTCTTCTATTTCTTCGCCCGCCTGACCCTGTTTTGCGCGGCGTGGATTGCTACCGCCGAGTACAAAGACGACCCGCGGATGCCGGGCAAAACCCACCGCTGACACACTTCTTGGGCTGAAATTTCAGCCCAACTCACTTCCTTAGCAGATAAATCCAGTTAGTAACTTTTCTTTAACCAAAAACTGGTTTTATCTGCTAACTATTCATTTATGTGAAGCATTTCATAGAAGTGATTTCGCAGGTCTGAAAATTATCCGCTTTTTGTCTGTTTTTCAGCCAAGCGCTGACTTTGTTACACATTGAAATGTCGCTTTTGCTGTGCGTAATATGGCCTTTCGTTCGCCAAACAATAAGAAAAGACTATGTCCACCACAACACTCGACAATAATCCGGACATCGCCCCGGTTAACTCACGAAATAAAGTCGTCGTTGCGTCACTTATCGGCACCGCCATTGAGTTCTTCGACTTCTATATTTACGCCACCGCCGCGGTCATCGTGTTCCCGCACATCTTCTTCCCGCAGGGTGATCCGGCTGCCGCGACGCTGCAATCGCTGGCGACATTTGCTATCGCGTTCGTGGCACGTCCGATTGGTTCCGCGCTGTTTGGCCACTTTGGTGACCGCGTAGGCCGCAAAGTAACGCTGGTCGCGTCGCTGCTGACAATGGGGATTTCAACGGTAGTGATCGGCCTGCTGCCGAGCTATGACACTATCGGCATCCTCGCGCCAATGCTGCTGGCGTTGGCCCGTTTTGGTCAGGGCCTGGGTCTGGGCGGCGAATGGGGCGGAGCTGCCCTGCTCGCCACCGAAAACGCGCCGCCGAAAAAACGTGCGCTGTATGGTTCATTCCCGCAGCTTGGTGCCCCGATTGGCTTCTTCTTTGCCAACGGCACCTTCCTGCTGCTCTCCTGGCTGCTGACCGACCAACAGTTCATGAGCTGGGGCTGGCGCGTGCCGTTTATCTTCTCCGCCGTGCTGGTAATTATTGGCCTGTACGTGCGTGTTTCGTTGCATGAAACGCCGGTGTTTGCCAAAGTCGCCGCTGCCAAGAAACAGGTTAAAGTGCCGATGGGTACGCTGCTCAGCAAGCATTTGCGGGTGACCATTCTCGGCACCTTCATCATGCTGGCGACCTATACGCTGTTCTATATCATGACCGTCTATTCAATGACCTACAGCACCGCTGCGGTGCCGCAAGGTCTGGGCCTGCCGCGCAATGAAGTGCTGTGGATGCTGATGATGGCGGTGATTGGGTTTGGCGTGATGGTGCCGATTGCCGGCCTGCTGGCGGACCGTTTTGGTCGTCGCAAAAGCATGATTACCATTACCACGCTGATTATCCTGTTCGGCCTGTTCGTGTTCCAACCGCTGCTGGGCTCAGGGGATCCGACGCTGATTATGGCCTATCTGCTGCTCGGTTTAAGCCTGATGGGGCTGACCTTCGGCCCGATGGGTGCCCTGCTGCCAGAGCTGTTCCCGACCGAAGTGCGTTACACCGGGGCATCGTTCTCCTATAACGTTTCGTCGATTCTGGGCGCGTCCGTGGCACCCTATATCGCCGCATGGCTGACCGGCACCTATGGTCTGGCGTATGTCGGGTACTATCTGGCATCGATGGCGGCCCTGACGCTGATTGCGTTGGTGCTGACGCATGAGACGCGCCATCAGTCTCTTTGATTGGTTCCCCTCACCCTAACCCTCTCCCCAAAGGGGCGAGGGGATTGTTTCCCCCCTCTCCCTAACCCTCTTCCCAAAAGGGCGTGGGGATTGTTTCCCCCCTCTCCCTAACCCTCTTCCCAAAAGGGCGTAGGGATTGTTTTCCCCCTCTCCCTAACCCTCTTTCCTAAAGGGCGTGGGGATTATTTTCCCCCTCTCCCTTTTAGGGAGAGGGCCGGGGTGAGGGTCAGACTACTTCCGCATCTGAGACAAAATCACATGGCATTGATTCGCATCGCCCTCGGACGGCGAAATCAACGCCAGCAGCGCGGCCGCTGGAGTCACCAGCGTCGCCAGGGCTGCCGCTACCGCACCGCGCACAATCAATGGCCCAGGCTTCACGCCATAATCCGGATTTTTGAAGGTGCCGCGCACGTACAGCGGCGATCGCAGGGTAATAATGCGAATGCCCTTACTCTCGGGATCGATGGTCAAATCCAGCTGCTCAGAGGCAAAACTGGCGCTGCCGGTGACGTTAATCAGCGCGTTTTCAGTATCAAAGGCGAGGATTTGCGGGCGTGCCACGCCGTGGTTGATATTGAGGTTTGCCGCCGCGCAGTTGACCCGCACTTCATCGTCACCAAAAATCTGCCCGACAATAAAGTTCCCCACGTTCAGGCCGAGGATTTCCATCAGGTTGCGGCTGACCACGCCATCGTTCATCAGCAGTTTCAGGTTACCGTCGCTCGACCCGAGCAGTGCCGCCACCGAATTACCCGTGCCGCGCAGCTTCGCATCCCCGTTCATTTCACCAAGCGTTTTCTGCATCAACGCAACATTTGGCATCAGCTCTTTGAGCCGCAGCCGACGGGCCTGAATATCCGCCTCGCCCTGCATCGGCTTTTTATTGCCCGCGAGATGAATATTGGCGTTGATGGTCCCGTTAGCCATGCCGAATTTCAGCGGCTTCAGGCGCAGGTCACCCTTTTCGAGGATGATGTGCGTGGTCAGGTTATTCAGCGGCAAGGTGCTGCCATGTTCGATATGGCCGCCTTTGAAGCGGACGTCGGCGTCCATTACGCCCCACTTCTCCGTCTCAAACCGATCGTAGGGCAGCACTTTCCCGGCCGGTTGTACGTCTTTTTTCACCTCTTTCGATTGGGTGCCTTTCCCGGAATCGACGCCAATCAGCGGGCCTAAGTCCGCCAGCCGCAGCTGTTTCGACTCCATGTCACCTTCCAGTTTCGGACGCGGCTTGCTGGTGCTGTATTTGAGCGTGCCGTGGATGTCGCTGTCACCGATCCGCCCGTTGAAATTGCGATAGTCAAATACGGACCCTTTGTCGGTGTCGATTTTCGCCACCAGATGACCGTCCGTCTCAAACGGTGGGGTGTCAGGCAGCAGAATGCCAGTCAGGTCGTAGAGCTGCCCCAGAGAATCGCCGGAGAACTTAAGACGCAGATCCACGCCGCCCATGTTCATCGGATCGTTAACCGTGCCGCTGAACGCCACCCGTGTGTTGCCGGAGCGGAAATCAGCCTGCACCGGGAACGGCGTGCCTTCGCTGCGCAGCGCCAGCATCCCACCGATTTTCCCCGTCCCGGTTAACGGCTGGCCGTTGTAGCGCCCGCTGGCCTTCAGGCCAAACACGTAATCGCCGGCCTTCGGTCCGTTGCTTTTGCCCTTATCGCCGGTGACTTCGCTAAACGGCAGCGGTTTACCCAACGGATCGACGAAGATCTCGATATTCGCGCGGCTGACTTTATCATCCACCTTGATCCGGCCGCGATCGAACAGCACGTTATCCAGCCGGAATGACCACGAGGAAGGCTGGGCATCTTTCTGCTCGCCGTTGGCAGATGCCAGATTGAAAGTCCAGTTATTGGTTTTTTCCGAGAGGCGAATAATGCGGGCATCGGGCTGCACCAGCTTTATCCACGGCAGATAGACCGTATTGGTCAGCAGTGCCAGGGGGGCCAGCGTGGCCTCGACTCGCGGCAGATGCACCATGGTTATTTCCGGGATGTCAGGCGGGTTGCCTAACAGAACATCATCGGCGTGGACGTGCGGCCAGGGCACCCAGCTCCGCCAGCCCGTTTCGCCCGGCTGGCGCTCCCAGACCACCCCCAGATCGCCCCGAATGGCGAAAGGCCGATTCAGCTCGGCGGACACCTTCTGGTTGATGGTGGGTTTCAGGCGATTCCAGTCGAAGGTCGCGATGATGATGAAAAGTACGACGATAAGCACCGCTAACGTCGCAAAAATGATGGTTGTGGCTTTACCTGTTTTTGTCATGCCGTAAACGCTCCTGTTTGGCCTCACCTTTGATAAATAATAGTTGAGGCTGACAGAAAAGACGGCAAAGCGGCAGATCAGGCCAGATTGAGCATCACGTCTTCGAGGGTTGCCATCGGGACCGGACGGGACAGGAAATAGCCCTGCGCCGCATGAGCCGGGGATTGCTGGACGTCTCGCCACTCCTCCAGCGTCTCGACACCTTCGACAATCACGCCCTGGCAATAGCGGTTCATCAACTGGATAAGCAGCTCGAACAAATTGCGCCCTTCCGGGGTTTTGCGCAGCATGATAAACAGGTCACGCGCCACTTTGATGTAGTCGTAACGCACTTCGCTCAGCGCCGAGAAGTTGGCCATCCCGGTGCCGAAATCATCCAGCCACAGCGGGCCGAAGTCGCACAGCGAGGCAAACGACGAATCCTGCGGCAGGCGGATGTGCTCCACCAGCTCAAAACGCAGCCAGGGGATCTCTTCGATCTGCGCCATCAGCGACGAGTCCTGCCGCATGGCCAGCAGCGTCGGGCCATCGACGTTCACCGATGCCAGGATCCCGTTATCGGCGAAGAATGCGCGCTTCGCCATCAGCACCGCCAACTGTTCTTTAATCACATCAATACGCTGGCGCACCGCCACTTCGGCAAAATAGCGATCCGGCGCAATACGCTGCCCGGGGTGCTCCGGATGCGTCACCACGGTCAGCACTTCGACTGCCATCAGGCAACCATCGGTTTTATAGATTGGCTGGTAAGTATAAGCACGCTCACACTCCAGCCAATAGCGCCGCTCCTGTAGGCCTTCAATGCCTGCATCCGGAATGCTTAGCCGCTGGATAACCTGCTTTAACTTCATCTCAGCTGTCCTGTAAATAGGGGTATCTGTCGGAACTCGTCATTGAGTTATCGGCGCTGAAAGTGAGAACTTTATGTTCAGTGGCGGGCATTTTGTTTTTCTGTGCAGGCGATTCCTGAGGGGAATACGCGCCATGTCAAAAAAATAATGGAACGTTGTTTTAATCTTATTGACCCTAAAACACCCTCAGCGCACACTATTGCTAATTTTTCGATTCCGGGAAGGCTTGACGACTATGTCTAAAAAAATTGCCGTCATTGGCGAATGCATGATTGAACTGTCAGAGAAAGGCTCTGCGGTGAACCGTGGTTTTGGCGGCGATACGCTGAACACCTCGGTATATATTGCCCGTCAGGTTAAACAGGCTGATTTGCAGGTGAGCTACATCACCGCCCTGGGCACCGACAGCTTCAGCCAGCAAATGCTGGAGGCGTGGGAAAGTGAAAACGTCGACACCCGCCTGATTCAGCGCATGGAAAACCGGATGCCGGGCCTGTATTACATCGAAACCGATGAGACCGGCGAGCGCACCTTCTACTACTGGCGTAACGAAGCGGCGGCCAAATTCTGGCTGGAAAGCGACCAGTCCGCGGCGATTTGTGAAGAGTTGGCGACCTTTGACTATCTGTATCTGAGCGGCATTAGCCTCGCCATTCTCAGCCCGGCGAGCCGCGAGAAGCTGTTCTCTTTGCTGCACGAATGCCGTGCCAACGGCGGAAAGGTGATTTTCGATAACAACTACCGTCCTCGCCTGTGGGCCAGCCGCGAAGAGACGCAGCAGGTTTATCAGCAGATGCTGGGCTGCACCGATATCGCATTCCTGACCCTCGACGATGAAGACGCGCTGTGGGGCGAGAAGCCAGTGGAAGAGGTGATCGCCCGTACCCATGCGGCTGGCGTCCACGAAGTGGTTGTCAAACGCGGGGCGGATTCCTGCCTGGTATCACTGGTAGGTGAAAGTGTCGTCGACGTACCTGCGGTGAAATTGCCGAAGGAGAAAGTGGTGGATACCACCGCGGCGGGTGATTCATTCAGTGCGGGTTATCTGGCGGTGCGTTTGACGGGGGGCGATGCGCAGGCAGCGGCCCAGCGCGGCCATTTGACCGCCAGCACCGTGATTCAGTATCGCGGGGCGATCATTCCGCGGGATGCGATGCCGGAGTGATGGGTTCAGTGGTCTTGTTCCGTTCACCATCAGATCGACGTTTATTTCACCCCTACAGAACGTGAACGGGATAAGGGGAGCACCACGCTCCCCTTATCAATCCCCGTGGCCCCGCAACAGAAATCGGTGCTGCGCACTGCCCGGTCTTCCAGCCATCTGCCAGCGGCCGGCTCGACTCGACGGTCCTGTCTCGTTTCGCCTCAGCCCGCCATCCCTGGCGGTCTGACCTTGTCATATGGCTTACAGCCCGGCGATTTCAAGCGGGGACACAATCCGGTTCCAGAGGGAACTGAGGGTGTTAACCTTGTGTCCGTCAGAAAAGAGGTGCGTAAGTGAACGGAACAATTCCACTAACTTCACTCATCCCGCCAGTACAGAAAAGCTAACCCCTACTGGCCCGGCGGAATATCCGTCACATCCTGATGCGCTTCCTCGGTTGCAGCAGGTGCCGCACTCGTCGGGGTCATCAGTTTGCTCCAGGTCTCCTGCAAATCCTTCATGTTGTACTCCGGCTCACCTTTCGGCTGCTGGAGAATCAAGGCCATGTCCTGCGACAGCTGCTGGCGCAGATCCTGATTCAGGCTCTCAACGGTCAGCGAGCTTAAGAACTCCTGGCGCAGCTTCTGGTACTGTTCCGGCGCGATATCCACCACCTGATTTTGCAGCGCACGCATACGCTGGCTGATCAGCAGGTCGGTATTGGTACGCGCATAGGTCGCAAACAGCTTCTGCAGCTCAAGACTCTTCTGCGCAATCAGCGCGTCAAACTCTTCCTTGGTCAGACCGTTTTCACGCACTTTCGCCAACTCTCGCGCCACCAGGCCAAGATTGGCGTCCAGCTTGTCGTTCGGTGAATCCACGTTGATCGCACACTGAGCGCGCAGATACAGCACCCGGCAGTCGAAGCCGATGCCGATATCTTTCACGTTGCTTTTGCTCAGATTCTGCTGCACGTGCCAGAACAGCGCTTCACGCGCCAAATCAGCACGCCAGTAGCGTTGCAGGGCGGCGGACTCACGGATGGGCGCCCACGGCGTATCCCACATGATAGAGAGACGGTCCTGCGGAACCGCGTCGGTCATGATGCTGACGGCCTGCGGTGGCAACGGGGCCAGCGTCGGAACGGCTGCCGGGGTTTCACGTTTGCCTTTCAGCTCGCCAAAGATTTTATTGATTTGCTCACCCACGCTGCGGCTGTCCACGTTGCCGACCACAATCAGGGTCATTGCATCCGGGGTGTACCACTTGTGGTAGAAACTTTTCAGCTGTTCCGCGTCAATGGGCTGCTTCAGCGGTTCGGCCGGATCGTGGCCGAGCATGGTTGAGCCTTTCAGACGATAACGCCACCAGCCCTCTTTCGGGTCCTGGGGCCAGGTCATTACCATGTCTTGCCCGCCCAGCGCGTGATTAACCGCTTCCGGGGTGATATTCAGTTTGCCGCTGGAATCAGACAGCCAGGTCAGCGCCTCTTTCAGCAGGTCGTTGCGGTTGTTCGGCAGACTCAGGCTGAAAAGAGTGTAATCGTAGGAGACGATAGCCGGGGGCATAGGATGCTGCGGGTCGATGCCCTGCTGCCACAATGAACGGGCCTGCATCGTCGGTAGACTGCCGCTCTGCGAGAGCGCCAGGCGTGGAATGAAGTGGCTGTAGCCAACCTGCTGCGTGCTTTCACTCAGGGAACCAATGTTGACCTGTAGGCGGATTTCAACCCTGTCGCTCGGGCGTTGCGGGGTGGCTAAAACCTGCCACTGAAATCCATTCGCCAGTGTTCCCTGTTGCCATGCCGGGTCCGGCTGGAGCGCTTCTGCTTGCGCATAGCCCGCGGCTGCCATCATCAGCATCCCGCCCGCTATGAGTCGAATTTTTGTGCCCTGCATGTAAACCCCTGAATCAACTATCCTGGTTAGAGACTCACCCTACGTCGCCGGGATGAGTAACAAAAACAACTCATGGTCATTTTTATGAGTTCATGACGTCGTTTAGACCGTGTTTTTTTTGAAAAGTCACACGTTCAACGAAAAATAAGGTCAATTATGCGCAGGAGCCCGTAGTCCATCAAGCGACTACGGGCAGATTCGGGGGATAAGTCGCGGGATTATGAGGAAATTTGCTGAGATTTCTCGCTCGGTGTACGGTTATTGAGCGTGTCGTCCAGCTTCTGTGGGTCCAGCTCTTTCACCCATTTCGCCACCACGATGGTTGCCACGCCGTTGCCAACCAGGTTGGTTAGGGCACGCGCTTCCGACATAAAGCGGTCAATACCGAGGATCAGCGCCAGACCCGCCACCGGTAAATGACCGACCGCAGAAAGGGTCGCCGCCAGCACGATAAAGCCACTGCCCGTCACCCCGGCCGCCCCTTTCGAGGAGAGCAGCAGCACCACCAGCAACGTAATTTGATGCCATATATCCATATGGCTGTTGGTCGCCTGGGCGATAAACACCGCCGCCATCGTCAGATAGATGGAGGTCCCGTCGAGGTTAAACGAGTATCCGGTCGGAATAACCAGCCCCACCACCGATTTACGGCAGCCCAACTTTTCCATCTTGTCGAGCATACGCGGCAGCGCGGACTCCGACGACGAGGTGCCGAGCACAATCAACAGCTCTTCGCGGATATAGCGGATAAATTTGAAAATGCTGAAGCCGGTGACGCGTGCGATAGACCCCAACACCACCACCACGAACAGAATACAGGTGATGTAGAAGCAGATAATCAGCTGACCGAGCTGCACCAGGGTGCCAACGCCGTATTTACCGATGGTAAACGCCATCGCCCCGAAGGCCCCAATCGGTGCCAGGCGCATGATCATGTTGATAATGCCGAAGATGACCTGCGAGAAACTTTCAATCACGTTGAAAATCAGCTGGCCTTTATGACCCAGACGATGCAGGGCAAAGCCGAACATCACCGCGAACAGCAGCACCTGTAAAATGTTGCCGCTGGCAAACGCGCCGATCACGCTCGACGGAATGATATCCAGCAGGAAGGCGACAACCCCCTGATCTTTCGCCTGCTCGGCGTAGACCGCCACCGCATGCGCATCCAGCGTTGCCGGGTCAACGTTCATCCCCGCGCCGGGCTGCACCAGATTGACGATAACCAGGCCGATAATCAGCGCCAGGGTACTGACCACTTCAAAATAGAGCAGCGCCACGGCCCCGGTTCGGCCCACGGCTTTCATGCTCTCCATCCCCGCAATACCGGTTACCACGGTACAGAAGATAACGGGAGCAATAACCATTTTGATGAGCTTAACGAAGGCATCGCCAAGCGGTTTCATTTGCGTGCCCAGTTCCGGGTAGAAGTGGCCGAGCAGAATACCGACCGCAATCGCCGTTAGCACCTGGAAATAAAGGCTTTTAAACAGAGTGGTTTTCATAGGATGTCCTTAAGATAAAACCACAGGCTAAGAGGGGTTTTTATTCGCCTGCGGCTCTAAAATAACATCCGATATACAACACAGAAACATTTCCCGGGGCAAATGTTAAAAACTTTGAGCTGACTCGCGCAAGCGCGCAAAAATATTACGCGCTTACATCGTCAGTTTGCGTTGAGAGGTATTGCTGTTCGAACACGTCCGGCGGCACTGCGCGGGCAAACAGGAAGCCCTGGGCGATATCCACCCCGGCAGACTTCAGCCACGCCAACTGGGCGTCATTTTCCACGCCTTCCGCCACAATGCTCAGGTCCATGCTGCGCGCCAGCTGGATAATGGCCGACACCATACTGGTATCGTCCGGCAGGGAATCGACAAAAATCTTGTCGATTTTGAGGATATCCACCGGCAGCGATTTCAAGTGCTGAAGCTGGCGCAGGCCCGCGTAGCCCATGCCGAAATCGTCCAGCGCAATCTGCACCCCTGCATTGCGCAGAGGACGCAGGATAGCCACCGCGGCTTTCGGGTCGTCAATCCGACGGCTTTCCGTCACTTCCAGGATAAGCGTGCCGGGTGCAATACGGTAACGGCTGAGCAGTTCCAGCATGTCGGCCACCATATCGTGATGCAGCAGTTGCAGCGCCGACAGGTTGACCGACAGCGGCAGCATAATGCCGCGACTCTGCCACGCCGCCAGCTGGCGACAGGATTCTTCCAACACCCAATAGCCCACGGTGACCATCAGCCCGCAGGCTTCGATGCGCTCGATAAGATCGGCTGGCAGCTCCCAACTCCCGTCCGGCTGGCGCTGGCGCAGCAGCACTTCCGCGCTACACACCTTTCCGCTGGCGATGTCGGTCTGGGGTTGCAGCCACACCGCAAACTGCTGATTATCAAGGGCGGAAAGAATATCGCTCTCTTCGGTCAGCCGCTGTTGCGCTTTTTCCATCTGCGCTGGGTCGAAAAACTCAATCTGGTTTTTGCCTTTTCGCCGCGCGGTAAAGGCCGCGGAGACGGCCCGGCGGTAAAGCTGTTCGGCGTTCAGTTCGCCGTGGAACATGGCGATGCCGATGCTGGCGCTCGGACGCAGCTGAATGCCCTGCAACGGCAAACGCTCATTTATGATAGTGAGTACTTGCTGACCTAACGTAATCGCGTGCCACGGCTCTTTCACCCCGTGCGCCAGAATCGCGAAGTCATAGGCGCTGACCTGAGCCAGCACCATGCGCGACGAAATCACCGATTTAAGTTTCTCGGCCAGCGTCAGCAGCAGCATCTCGCGCTGGCTTTCCTGCAACACGCCAGCGGTGTCCTGTAAGGTCTCACACGCAACGATCATCAGCGCGGTGGTCTTCTTATGCGCCACCGTCTGCTCGAGCAGCGCGAGTAAGAATGCCTTGTTCGGCAGGTCGGAGACCGGGAAACGGGTGGAGTGGCTGCACAGCTCGGTGTGCTGGCGCAGGATAATCTGTTGATTGCGGTTGTAGCTGCGCACCAGCATGCCGATTTCATCGTCATGATGCAGGCGCGGGAGCGGCAGCTGATGGCCAACCCGCTCATCCGCCGGGAGATCGTTCAGCTCGCGAGCCAGCGCGCGCAGCGGGCGCACAATCAGGCGGTTGATGCACCAGGTGATCGCCACGGTCAGCATCAACACTAAAAGTAAGTAAGCAGTCACTAACGTTGCGAGTGCGCTCATCACGAATTTATAGGTGCGGTACGAGTCTGATTGCAGCACCAGATAGGCCAGCGGCTGTGGGTTAGCCGGGCGTTCCAGCGAATAAATCGGCAGTGAAATCTGCACCGGCAGCTCAAACAGCCGGGTAATCATCACCGGCACCGGGCGCTCTTCAATAAAGCGCATCCGCAGGGCCTGGAACTGATTGGGCAGCACCACGTCGGCCCGGCTGACAATCCCCGCGGGCTGGATGCGTCCGAGAATGGTTTCCGCTTCGGGAATATCCCCTTTCAGGATCGCGGCGGACAGCGGTTCACGCACCGCCCGGGCCACGCTTTCCAGCTGGGTGGCGGTGGTAAAACGGTTTTGTTGCACAAAATGGAACAGCAAAATGGCGCAAAAGACGAACGCAAACACCATGGTGACACCTGCCACCATAGCCATCTGTTTAATTGTGAGTGAGCGGCTAACGCGCAAAAGAACTCTCCCCAGAGTGAAACCACGCCGTTTGGCGCATCACGGTAATGCCGGGTTAGCACAATTGAACCCGGCATTACGTGATTTCCGGCACATTATACGCTAAGTGTTCCATCATCGGGATGAATGAAAACGTATTTAAGCCTATTCCGTTACCAATCGGCGTAAGGCACCAATGGCTGCGGAGGCAGGTCCATGTCACCCTGCCAACCCGCGGCAGAATAGCGGACGTACAACAGCGCGTGGCTTGGGGTGTAATCCTTCGCCTGCTGAATATCGACTGCCGCACCGATAAACCAGTTGGATGTTACCCGTCGCTCGATTAACGCATGGGCGGTATACCCGAAGCCGTTGCTGCTGCTGCCGTCATCAATCTGTCCTGCATTCGGATAATTGGCTGGCAACAGATTTTGCTTAGGATAACGCGCCTGCGAATTATTTTTCGAGTGCGACCACGAAGCCGAACCGCCCAGCTCCCAGCTCCAGTTTTCCGTGCGCTGACGCCAGTTCACCGGCACCGCAAACGACACATACTGTTGCGGGCTGTAGTAGCCCCCCTGGCCGAGGCTATAGCCGCTGAGGTCTTTGTCGTAATGCCAGAGCATGTTGTTCAGGCCGACGGTCACCCGGCGATCATTTTCGTTCACCAGTTTGTAGTAATACCCGGCCATCCAACGGGCGCGCCAGTTATCTTCCACATTCTTACCGGTCAACGAGTCGGCGCTCAAAGAGGCCCAGACGCCATTGGCTTCGCCTTTGTCATAGCTCAGGCTGACCCCGCCCCCGTCGGCGCGAACGCCACCCCATGTGGTGCCGGTATTGGTGTCTTTCTGTCCGCCAAACGCCAGCAGCGAGCTGGAAATCGGGCGGCGATGGCCTTCCACCGTGTAGCCCAGTGAGCCAATGCTACTGCTGTAGCTCAGGCCACCGACCACATCCACCACGTTAAAGCCCATCGGCGTGGTGCCGATGTCAAAATTCCAGGTAGCGTTATGCCAGCCGACCGCCACGCTCGCGCCGCTGTCGCTTTGGCTCTTATCCCCGCCGTGACAGGCCACTTCGCCACAGGTGCCCCAGTTCGGCGAGTAATCGCCGTTGCTGTCGGTGGAGAAGCTCCCGGCGTTCATGGTGACGTAATCACTGCGGAAGAACATGCGCCCATCGGCCAACGGGGCATCCACCTGCAGCATGGTGGTGTGCGCTTTCAGGTCGGAATAGCCCCCGGTGCCGCTGGAGCCCCAGTAGTTATGCTCGAGGGTGACATTCAAGTCCTGCTGACGATAGAGGTCCGCCGCATCGCTGCGCACCCCACGCTTGAGCCAGTCATCTTTCTTATCGTTACGCGTCAGGCGGGTAAAGGTGTCGTTATCCTGCGGACGGGTCGGGGTAATGCCCGCCGCCACCATCGCATCTTTATAACCGTCCAGCGCCTGCTGCGGATGGCCGGTCTGCACCTGGAAGCGCGCGCTATCCCGCAGGACCAGCGCCGTGTCCATCGAGGCGGGCTGTGCTTTTGCCTGCGGCACAATAGAATTGAAAATCTGCTGGGCCTGCGCGGTATCGCCCAGACTGGCGTCCACCAGCGCCATCCGCCGCTGGGTATTGAGCGAGCGCGTCTCACCCGCCGCAGGTGGGTTCAGCGTGGCCAGCTGTTCGCGCGCGGCGGCATCATTGCCCGCCGCGGCATACACTTCCGCCAGACCGAGACGCGCATCCTCGTTGCTGGCCTCTTTCGCCAACACCGCGTTGTACTCGGTCACCGCCGTGCGGGTGTCGCCCCGCTGCTGCGCCCAGTCGGCGAGGGTTAAATCAATTCGCGTCGCCGGGGGCTGCTGTTTCAGCAGCGCAATCGCCTGGTCCTCATGCCCGTTGTCACGCAGCAGATTGGCTCTCTGCATCACCTGATCGAACTGCAAACGGTCGGCCAGTTCCTGAATATTGTCATTCCACTGGCTTTTCGGCAGGGCGTTGAGGTGTGACAGCGCCGCCATGTCCTGGCCATTGCCCGAGAGATACAGGCTGTAGGCGTAGACCTGCTCCGGATCGCCCGATTTCTGGCGCGCCAGATTCATCATCAAACTGTCGGCTTCGCCGCGCTGCCCGGCGCTGGACAGATCCTTCGCCAGACGATAGGTGATCCATACGCTGTCGGGATCGAGCGCCAGCCTGCGCCGCTGAACCTCAGCGGCCTGCGCCCAGCGGCCCTGATTCTCCAGCGCCTCCGCCTGCTGTGACAGACGGTCGTTGGTCAGGCTACGTTCGATATCATCAATGCTTTTGCGCTGGCTGGCAGACAGGCTCTCGATGAAAGCCGTCGCCTTCTCAGGCGACTGCGCGCGATAGATATTCGCCAGGCCGCGCACCGCATTGCTATTGCCGCGATCCAGGCGTAATGCCTGCTGGTAGTAACGTTCAGCCGCGGCGTTATCTTTGCGGGCTATCGCCACGTCGCCGAGGCCCAGCACCGCATAGCTGTTGGTGTTATCCACCCGCTGCGCCTGCTGATAAAAGCGCTGCGCCTGGTCGAGATTTTGGCTTTTCAGCGCCGCATCGCCTTTGCGGATCAGCGGCCAGACGATTTCCCAGGTCTGCGGCTGGCTGGCCTGTGCCTCAGCCACGGCGGCGGCTTTCGCCTCCTGTTGAGCCTTGGCACGGAACGTCGGATCGGCGAGTTGGGTTTGCTGCTCCGCTAACTGGGTCCGCGCCTGATCGGCCAGATCGCCGGTGGCGAATACGGTCAGGAAACGCTGAAGCGCTTTGACGCTGCTGTCGTTAACCGGGCTATTCTTGACCTGGTCATACCAAATATCGGCTGCCGTATTGCGCCCGGCGCTCGATTTCGCCATTTGCTCCAGCACGGCATAGCCTTCCGCGCTGCGGTTATCGCTGAACAACGTTTTCGCCAGCGTGGTTTGCAGCTGGACGTTGCCCGGGTACTTCGCATTCAGGGTCTGCAGTTTGCCGACCGCCTCTTTATGACGGGCGGGCAGTTTCGCCACCGCGGTCCAGTATTCCACCGCCATGTCGCCGTCCGGCGGCGTGCCGTTAAACAGCTGGTCGTACTGAGCGATCCCTTCCTGTACATGCCCGGTAGTGACCTGCAAACGCGCTTCCTGCAACGCCTGACGGCCTTTGCCGCTGGACAGTTTCAGTTCGCTTTGGGAAGACTTATAGGCCTCGGAATCCGGGGCCAGGGTTTTCAGGCGGTCGAACTGCTTCTGCGCGCCTGCGGCATCGCCCTGACGCAGCAGATAGCGCATTCGGGCGGCAATCACCTGGGGATCGTCAGGCGCAATCAGCTCGAGACGGTACAACGACTGACGCACCAGGTCGTCGCGCTTGGCGGATTCCCCGAGGCGCACCTGGCTCATGAGTTGTTCTTGTGCAGTAGTCGGCGCGGCATGGGCGACAGGCGATAGCGCAATGCCGAGCGAGAGGCTGAGTAAACTTAATGAGAACTTACGCATGCCTGGCCCCAGTCAGGTAAAAGCTCACCGCGGGCGGTGAAACGAAAACGATGTTGATCCCATCCTTGTCCGAACAGGGTCAAAACATAGCTGAAATAGGCGTCATTGCCGGGGAAATTATCGGCGACGCGCTGGCGTTGTAGCGCCTGAGCATCACGATTTTGCAGGAACGGCAGCAGCGATGCGGAGAAGCCCACCGGGCCGTTTCCTTCCACCTTCCCGGTGGCGATATCGATTTTTTCTGGCGGTAAGCCCGCCTTTTCTGTTTGGGATGCCATCGGTTTGAACTTCGCCAGCAGCCGTGCTTTTTGCGGGTCGGCGTCGTTCAACATCCCGATCCACAGATAGACGCGGATCGCGTCATAGCTGCCGAGCAGCGATTTATCCTGCTTGAGCTGCCAGCCTTTTTTCTTGTCAAAACGCACCCAGTTTGGCGAGTAGCCTTTCGGCGCGGTTTCCAGCAGCAGCCGCAGATTGGTCGCCTGGATGGCGTTCCACGGTGCGCCGTAGCGCACAAAATAGTTCGCCAACTGCGGCGGGAGATAGCTTGGGTTGAAACGCCAGCCCGCATCGTCGACAAAGCCGACTTTGCCCGGCAGCAGCATCGAGCCCAGGCCCGGGACTTTCACCACTTCGTCACTGGCAATCCGCGACAGCAGCGCTTTACCGGCTTCGCTGTACGCTGGCATCTTCCACAAGCGCCCGGCTTCCAACAGCGACCACGCAATCCACACGTCACCATCGGCGGCGGAGTTGCTGTCAAGCACGCTCCAGCTGTTGTCCTCTTTTTTACCCCACAGCCAGCCCGGCAGATGGGCTTTGATATCGCCTTGCGCCAGGTTGTTCTGCGTCCAGTCGAACAGTGAGGCAAACGCCGCGCGGTCATTGGCCGCTAAGGCGAAGAACATCGCATAGCTCTGTCCTTCGGAGGTGGTAATTTTGCGCGCGTCGCTCGGGTCAATAACGCGCCCGCCGTCGCTGATATAGTCTTTCTTAAACTGCTGCCACGCGGGCCAGTCGCAGGCGGCTGAAGCCTGCAACGTCACCAGTGTGAGTAGCGCCAGGCAGCCCTGGCGTACACCTTTCATCATCGTTTACTCATCATCCGGATCAAGACGGCGGCGGCTAATGATGCGCAGCAGACGCCACAGCACCCACGCCAGCAGAACCACGCTCAACGCGGCCAGGATCGATAACAGAATCGGGTGGTTGGAGAGGGCGAACCACACGCGTTCGTACCACGGCAGGTGGCCGACGTAATACACGTCGCCCACGCGCATGCTGTTCACACCAGACTCTCTGATAACCGACACCGAACCAAACATCGCCGCCCGTTTGCCGCTGTCGTTTAGCGCCTGATTGAGCAGCTCGGAGCCGCGCGGGCTGTCGGCCATCAGCGCAATGACGCTGCGCTGATCGTGGTACGGAGACTGGAAGCCAATGATCGCCGCCATCGGGCCTTTGGAGCTCACGGTAGTCTGCGACATCGGTTGACGTTCATAGTTATCGAGCGTCACAGAGGACAAGGCATTGTGCCGCACCGGGGTTTTCACCCAGCTTTGGGTGGCGTTCACCAGCAGCTCGATATGCTGGTCGTCTTTCAGCTTGTCAGGAATGGAACCGATCAGCAGGATATCTGCATCCTGCTTCTGCATCTCGCCCGGTTCGTCGGTCAGCTTCAGGTTCGCGCCGGTCAGGCCCACCTGACTCCCGATGGTCGCCACGCTGTCCAGCAGGGTGCTGACCTGGTCAGCCGTTGGATTTTTCGGCATCACAATCAGCGTGTCGGAGAGATCCGCCATGCGGCTGAACGGGAAGCCCGCATTGGCAAACGCGCGCAGATCCGGCATTGCCAGGAAGTGATAGTAGCTGGAGAAGTCGATGGTTGAATCGTCCCCAATCACCACGTTGTTCTTGATCGGCTGGAAAGTAATGCAGTTTTCAACCGTCCCGCCCGGCATCGGGTTGGTGTACTGGAAGTCGAAACGCAGCTGGTTCACCGCCCCCAGACGCAGCGCCGGGATCGACACTTCGTTTTTGCCGTCAATCAGACCCTGAACGATCGGCAGACGCATCAGCAGGCTGTGCGTGTCCTGGCTGCTGTTCAGGCTATAGGATTGCAGGAACTGGTTGTTGAGGTTGATATCCATCCGCGAACTGTCTTTGATGGCGGGCTGGGTATAGCGATACTTCAGATCCATATCGATACCGTTGCTGCGCAGCAGATACAAATCCGGCGGCAGGTTCAGCGACAGGTTAATCGACGCCGGTTCCAGCCCGGTGGACTGCAGCTGCTGGTCGTAGGATTTCAGCTCACCGAAGGTGACTGCGCGCTCGGTATTCACCCAGTTCGGGGCATCGTAAGGCTTGCGCTTGAGCAGCGATTTAATGTCATCGACGGTGACGCTTTCGCCACGGAACAGGATGTTACCTGCGGCGATGCCGTTTGCAGCCTGCAACAGATCTTTGTCATCCCGACCCAACACCACCAGCAGCTTGTTGTACGGATCATTCGGGTTGTCGATCATGCTGATCGTCGGGGCCTTCACCAGCGGATAGTCACGCAGGAAGTCCGGGCGTTTATCGTTGGTGGCGAAGACGATGGCGTTGCGGTCCGGCACCTGGTTATACAGCACCGGGAAGGTCTGACCACGCCAGCCCGCTCGTGAGCCAAACCACGAGGCGACAATCGCCGCCGCTTTCTGCTGGTTAATATCCGGCGTACCCGCAAAGACGATCGGCAGATTCAACGGACGATTATCACGGGAATCAAAGAACGGCACCGGGAAGTGCGACAGATCGTTTTTGACATTCAGCTGCTCGAGCGTCATGTCCAGCGAGGTGTTACGCGCCACATCCAGCCACAGTGTGGTGCTGGCGGTGTTTTCACACACGTCGCGGTAGTGACCGACAAACTCCAGACGCACGTTATTTAAATCGGTGATGAACAGCGGGTCGACCGGGACCTGGGCCATCACTTTTTTACCCAGCTGTTCCTTGGTGACCGGCAGCACGCCCATCAGTTCATCGTTGAGATACACCTTCAGCTGCGACTGCACCGGCAGCAGCGCGGGCGAGGGGGTATACACCAGATTCAGCACCGCTTTGGAGACCACTTCGTCACTGCGGGTGCCGAACTGCACTGAGCCGGTTGGGTTGGCGCCTTTCAGCACCATGCTGCCCGGCGCGGGCGCGATTTGGGCGAAGCTGAGCTTCACGTCACGAGTAGGCGAATTTTCAACCACCGCAGGGGTTGCCGCCGCATCAGCGCTGACCGCTGCCGGATCAGTCACCGTTGGACTGACCATCCCCGGCGTGGCGGTAGCCGGAACCGGCGCTGCCGTCGTAGGGTCCACGTCTGCCGCGGTGGCAGGCGCAGCATCGGCTGCCGTCGTTTCGGAATAGGTTGTCAATGGGATAAAAGCGCTCATACCCACTGCCGCTGCGCACATCCAGGAAAGTTTTCTTTTCATCGTATAGTCATCATTGTTGAGCCATAGCCGGTTCAGGCAGTGTCGTTCCCGCGTTGCGCTCCGGGCGGCGCGGTATGAAAGAGACAACCCAGGCAACCAGAGCCAGAAGCGATCGGAAGATAAATTTCACCGAAGGCGGCGCGAATTCCGCCAGGTGGCGATAGCCACGGAACCCCAGTTTTAAAATGTCCAGCATACTCTCCAGCGGTTTGTCTTCCGGATAGCTGTCCTGCCACAGCGCCCAGGTATCGGCGCGGGCAAAGGTACACTGAACAAAATCGATATGCTGACGGGTCGACATCGGCAGCAGTTTCAGACCGACTTCGCTGCCCATCACGCGGGTGACCTGCATCGGGAAGGCATACTCCTGCTGGCCGCGTTTGAGCAGCAGGCTAACGTTTTGCCCTTCCAGCACCTGCGCCTGACCGTTGATTTGCAAGCCCACGCCGCCGTCGGAGAAGTCCTGCAGCGTACAGGAGAACAGGTGTCCATCTTCCCGGGCAATCGCCGCAGGCATTTTCATTTCAACACGGTGGGAGCGACGCACCTGCTTACTTTCCACCGACACCGCCACCGCGCCGCCGAGAATAATCAGGTTGTAGAACACCCACACGATACTGACCCACACGGTCAGAATTTCATTTTCCGGGCCGGTAAAGTGCCGCCAGATACCCACGGCGATGCCGACCAGATTGAGGATAACCAGATACAGATAGGGCCGGGAGATAACCCAGTCGACGTACTCCTCTTTCACCAGACCGCCCTTCGCCGTCACGTTAAAGGTGCCGATTTTCGGGTTAATCAACGCCACGATGGTCGGCGGGGCGATATACCAGGCCAGCACCGTTTCGTAAATCTCACTCCAGAACGAGTGGCGATATTTGCCCTGAATTTTCGAGTTGGTCAGGCTGGCGTGGATCATATGCGGCAGCACGAACAGGGCAATCATCAGCGCCGGGGCGTAGATGATATAGGCATGCAGCAGCAGGAACGCCAGCGGCGCGGTGAGGAAGATCAGACGCGGTACGCCGGACAAGAAGTGCAGCATGGCGTTGGCATAACAGATGCGCTGGGACCACTTCAGCCCTTTGCCGAACAGCGGGTTATCCATACGGAAGATTTGCACCATCCCGCGCGCCCAACGAATACGCTGCCCAATGTGCGCCGACAGGCTTTCGGTTGCCAGACCGGCCGCCTGCGGGATACGCATGTAGGCCGACGTATAGCCGCGACGGTGTAAACGCAGCGAGGTGTGCGCATCTTCGGTGACCGTTTCAACCGCAATGCCACCGACTTCATCCAGCGGGCCACGGCGGATAACGGCGCAGGAACCGCAGAAGAACGTCGCATCCCACATGTCGTTCCCGTCCTGCACCAGACCGTAGAACAGCGTGCCTTCGTTCGGGGTTTTACGGAAACGGCCGAGGTTACGCTCGAACGGATCAGGTGAGAAGAAGTGGTGCGGGGTCTGCATCACGCCAAGTTTCTTATCTTTCAGGAACCAGCCGACGGTCATTTGCAGGAAAGAACGTGTCGGCACGTGGTCGCAGTCGAAAATAGAAACCAGCTCGCCTTTCGCCAGCTTCAGGGCGTTATTGATATTGCCCGCTTTGGCATGTTCATGCGTGGTACGCGCCACGTACTCCACGTTCACGTCTTTGGCGAACTGACGAAACTCCTCGCGACCGCCATCATCAAGGATCCAAATTTTAAGTTTGTCCTTCGGCCAGTCAATCCCCAACGACGCATAGACGGTGTTTTTCACCACGTTGAGGTCTTCGTTATAGGTCGGGATAAAGATATCGACCGACGGCCACAGGGCCATGTCTTTCGGCAGCGGCACCGGCTGGCGGTTGAGCGGCCAGATGACCTGGAAATACCCCAGCACCAGCACTATCCAGGCGTAGGTTTCGGCAAACAGCAGCGTCAGGCCGCACACCAGGCTGACCGGGTCGTCCCAGTTCAACGTCGAGGTATAGCGCCACCAGATATAGCGGCAGGAGACCGTCAGCGACAGCACCACCAGCATCAGCGCCGAGAAACGCCCTGGCATCCGTCGCACCAGTAAGGCCACGCCCCACAGCAGCAGCAGGAAGATAAACTGTGACAGCGGATTAAACGGCTGGGTGACGCACACCAGCGCCAGCAGCAGCGAGCCCCCCACCACCACGCCGAGGATCAGTTTGCGCAGCTTCGGGTTGACGTGGGCCAGTTCCTTTTTATGGTTTATGTGCTCGGTTTTCTTACTCATCCGCTCGGGCAAATCTTCCATCCATTGATGGTAACGCCCGCGCGCACCGGCTAGCACCTTCAGCCCTTTCCAGTTGACATTCTTTCGCTCTCCCATCGGGCGGGTCGCCACCAGCCACAGGCTTTGCAGCAGATAGCGTACCGGGTCGAGCGGGCGCGGACGATGGGCGTCGATATGGGGGTAGTAGGTATGATGGTTGGCGCGGATCTGCTGCCAGCGCGGGTGCTCTAAGGGAAACAACAGCCACGCCAGCGCCACCCAGAAACAGCCCAGTGTCGCCCCAAGCCAGGACGCGTTGTGCTGCCGATAGTCGAGATAACGCGCGCGCAGACGCGCCCCCGCAAGCGGTGCCAGCAAAAGGGCGGTAAGGCGTATCATGGCGCCTGCTCCATCGCCTCGTGCATCCCGGCGTAATGCATCACACACCAGTTGGCGAGAGTGATCACTTCTTCCGCCGCCAGAGAATCACCGCGATATTCCCCCAGCGGCTGCTTGGCGGCCAGGCACTCGGCGATAGATTCATCACGATGGATAACCACCGGCAACATGCGCGGCTGGCTTTGCAGCCAGATACGGTAAATGTCATCCTGGACATGGCTGCCGATACGTAAATCGTTAATCAGAATGTGGCCATGTTTAGGCAAGATTTGTTGATGCAGACGGATATGCGCATTGGCATCCGGATTGACGATGGTCAGCATGTGATGACAGGCTTCGATCAACGGCTGCATCCACGGCGCAACGTCATGCGGGAGATCAATCAGGATCCAGCGACGCGCTCCCTGCGGGTGCAGCGTTTTGACAATCTCAGCCGCCTGATTCAGAACCGGTGTCAAAACGTTAACATTTAACCGTTCCGCTAGAGAAAGCTGGCCAAACGGCAGAAAATCGAGTTGAGAGGTATAGCGCATCCCGGCATCTCGCCAGTCCTGACCGTCAAGCAGCGCACGTGCCCAGCCATCACGGTGAGCAATGTCGTCATTGAAGAAGTAGCGCAGCATATTATCCGGGCAGGCATCAATAATCAGAACCGTCTCGCCCAGCGTCTGCAACGCCCAACCCAGCGCGGCGGTCAGCGACGTGGTTCCGGTGCCGCCTCGCAGGCCCTGTAATCCCAAAATGGCCATTCAGGCTTCCTTATTTTTGTTCTGCAAACTCGGCCAGCAATGGCCAGCGCTTTAAGGCGGCGGCAAGATGCTCGCGTTGGGAAATATCGGTATAATCTATTTCAGGCAATGAAAATGCCCGACTTAAAGCCAAAAAATCATTTTGGAAGGTGTAACCAGGCATTGAATCTGACTTTGTCCGGAGTTCATTTTCAGACATTTCTTTTGACCCTTCATCGGACATTTGGTGGATAAACGTATCGGACATTCCTTTGATTCAAGAAACTAAAACACGGGTTCATCAGCGAGAGACACTCTGTCCGAACGGGGGATTCGTTAACATGCTATGACTGTTACTCTTTAATTTCAATGTTAGGTTTAATCTGAGACTTTTGCTAGTAAACTACTACGTAGTCAAACCTGAACACGAGGGACACCGTGGACCCTGTATTTTCACTTGGAATCCAGTCCTTATGGGACGAAGTTAGCCATATGCCTCTGGGTGGTGTCTGGTGGATGAACGTTGAACGTCGTGAAGACGCCGTGAGCCTAATGAATCAGACGATTGCGGCACAGAATTCTGACGCGAAAGTCGCCGCGATTACGATGGGGGAAAAACCCCACAAATTAGTAAAACTAAATGCATCTCACGGCCCTGAGAAAATACGCCTGTTCAACATGCCAAAAAATGAAAATGGTCTATACTCGCTGCGCCAGGATCTGCTTTGCTCATTAGATCCGGCCGGGTATTTATTTATCCTGTTGTGTTCAGATAATGCCTGGCAGAATATCCCGCCAGAGCGCATCAAAAAATGGCTGAATAGCACCCAGAGCTGGGCCAAATACTACGGCTGCTCGTTACTTATCCTAAATCCGGGAAACAATACGGATTCTCAGATCTCACTCCTGCTGGCTGAATATCGCGCCCTTTCCGGTTTGGCGAGCCTGCGTTTCCTGGGGGATAGCCACCTGCTGGATATTGCGTTTTGGGCTAATGACAAAGGCGTCAGCGCCCGCCAGCAGCTACAGGTCAATAACAGCGGTAAAACCTGGCAGTTGGCGGAGCAGGAAGAAACGGTCGTTCAGCCGCGCAGTGACGAAAAAGATGTGCTCAGCACCAAAAGTGCCCTTGAAGGCGCTCCACCCTTGTCCGAACACTGGACGGTGTTTGATACCAACGATGCGGTGTTTAATGCCGCCCGCTCCGCGCAGGCCGCCACCGTCATTTTCACCGTGGAACAAACCAGCCAGATTGAACAGCTGGCGCATGACATTCACACGCTGCGCCGTCAACGCGGCAGTGCGATGAAAATTGTGGTGCGTGAAATCACCGCCAGCCTGCGTGCTACCGACGAACGCTTACTCCTGGGCTGCGGTGCGAATCTGGTGGTGCCGTGGAATACCCCGCTTTCCCGCTGTCTGACGCTGATTGAAAGCGTGCAGAAACAGCAGTTCCAGCGCTACGTGCCGGATGAGATTGGCACCCTGCTGTCGATGACCCAGCCGCTGAAACTGCGCGGTTATCAGAAGTGGGATATCTTCTGTAAAGCTGTACACAACATCATGAACAACCCACTGTTGCCTGCCGATAATAAAGGGGTCATGGTGGCGCTGCGCCCGGTGCCGGGCCTGCGCGTGGAGCAGGCATTAACCCTGTGCCGCCCCAACCGCCTGGGCGATATCATGACCATTGGCGATAACCGCCTGGTGATGTTTTTGACCTTCTGCCGCATCAATGACCTCGACACTGCCTTAAATCACATCTTCCCGTTACCGACCGGCGATATCTTCTCTAACCGTATGATCTGGTTCGAAGATAAGCAGATTACGGCCGAAATCGTGGAAATGAGCGCGGTGACAGCCGACCGCTGGACCGCGCCGCTGCCGGTAACCACTGAAAAGAACAAGGTGATGAACGCCGTCCACGATGGGCGCAGCTGGCGGCGCTACCCGGAACCACACCGTCTGACTGACGCCCAGGGAGGACAACCACAATGATGTCTATTGCCGATATTATTCAGCTGGTTGTGCTGTGCGCCCTGATTTTTTTCCCTTTGGGATACATCGCGCGTCACTTTTTCCGCCGCATCGAAACAACCTTTCGGTTGATGTTCTTCAGACCCCGTTACGTAAAACCGGCTGGTGTCCTGCGCCGGTCAGATCTCGTCAAGGCAAAGCAAAACGATGACTAACCCAACTCAAACCGCCGTCTCCTCATCGCCATTCTGGCAATACTGGCGCGGCCTTTCTGGATGGAACTTCTACTTTCTGGTGAAGTTTGGCCTGCTGTGGGCGGGATACCTTAATTTTCATGCGCTACAGAACCTGGTGTTCATGGCGTTTCTGCTGCTGCCGATCCCCAACCGCAAACTGCATAAACTGCGGCACTGGATTGCCATTCCGGTAGGGATTGCGCTGTTCTGGCACGATACCTGGCTGCCTGGCCCGGAAAGCATTATGAGCCAGGGCTCGCAGCTGGCGGGCTTCAGCATGGATTATATTGTCGACCTGGTGACGCGCTTCATTAACTGGCAGATGGTGGGGCTGTTCTTCGTCCTGCTGGTCGCGTGGCTGTTTTTATCCCAGTGGCTACGCGTGACGGTCTTTACGGTCGTCATTATGGTCTGGCTGAATCTCATCACCGTGGTGGGCCCGAACTTTTCGCTGTTCCCTGGCGGGCAAAACACCGGCACGGTGACCACCACCGGCGGCACTGCGGCGGCCACGGTGGCAACGGCGAACGCGAAACCGGTGGTCGGCGATATGCCTGCACAAACCGCCCCGCCAACGTCGGCCAACCTGAACGCGTGGCTGTCGAGCTTCTACGCGGCGGAAGAAAAGCGCCAGACCACTTTCCCGACGGCGTTACCGGAAGATGCACAACCGTTCGAACTGCTGGTGATCAACATCTGTTCCCTCTCCTGGGATGATATTGAAGCCGCCGGTCTGGCCCAGCATCCGCTGTGGTCGCACTTTGATATCGTGTTCAAACACTTTAACTCCGCGACCTCCTACAGCGGCCCGGCGGCGATTCGTCTGCTGCGCGCCAGCTGCGGTCAGCCGTCGCATACCAATCTTTATTCGCCAGCCGCCAAGCAGTGTTATCTGTTCGATAACCTGGCCTCGCTGGGCTTTAAAACCCAGCTGATGCTCGGCCACAACGGCGTGTTCGGTGACTTCCTGAAAGAGCTGCGCAACTACGGCGATATGCAGGCCCCACTGATGGACCAGAAAGGGCTCCCGGTCAATTTACAGGCCTTCGACGGTTCCCCGGTGTATGACGACCTGGCGGTGCTGAAGCGCTGGCAGGAAGGGGAAGGTAAAGAGGATGGCGCGCGTACGGCGACCTTCTTCAATATCCTGCCGCTGCACGACGGAAACCATTTCGCAGGCCAGAGCAAAACCGCCGACTATAAAGTGCGTGCCCAGAAGCTGTTTGATGAACTGGATACCTTCTTTACCGAGCTGGAAAAATCAGGCCGGAAGGTGATGGTGGTGATTGCGCCGGAGCACGGTGGTGCGCTGAAAGGCGATAAAATGCAGGTATCCGGCCTGCGTGATATCCCCAGCCCGAACATCACCAACGTACCGGCAGCGATTAAATTCTTCGGCATGAAAGCCCCGCATCAGGGTGCCGCCATTGAAATCGATCAGCCGAGCAGCTATCTGGCGATTTCGGAACTGGTTGCCCGCGCGCTCGACGGCAAAATGTTCACCGAAGACAGCGTCAACTGGGAGCAATACACCAGCGACCTGCCACAAACCGCTCCGGTTTCCGAGAACTCCAACGCGGTGGTTATCCAGTACCAGGGCAAACCGTATGTCCGTCTCAACGGCGGCGACTGGGTGCCTTACCCACAGTAATCGTTCCGCGTAACAACAAAAAACCGGAGCCTTAGGCTCCGGTCAGATTGCTGTCAACGTGCTCACGCGCCCGGCGGCGCTACTCTTGCCGGGCCTACGGTCTCTGTAGGCCCGATAAGCGTCAGACCAGCGGCTTCTCACCGTTCTCGTCCTGATCCACCGCGAAGCAAGCCACCAGTTGACCGTCGTAGTCTTTCAACTGCGGCTGGAGCTGGGTGCAGGGGCCAAAGCGACGACGGCAGCGGGCGTTGAACGCGCAGCCCGGCGGCGGATTCAGCGGGCTAGGCAGCTCGCCGGTCAGCTTGATACGCTCACGGCGATCGTCCGGATTCAGACGTGGTGTCGCGGACAGCAGCGCCTGGGTGTACGGATGACGCGGATTGCTGAATATCTGCTCCTTGGTACCCTTTTCCACACAGCGGCCGAGGTACATCACCATCACTTCATCGGCAATGTGCTCCACCACCGACAGGTCGTGGGAGATGAACACGTACGACAGGCCCATGTCCTGCTGCAAATCCATCATCAGGTTCAGCACCTGCGCACGGACGGAAACGTCGAGCGCCGACACCGGTTCATCGGCAATCACCACGTCCGGGTCGAGCATCAGCCCACGCGCGATGGCGATACGCTGGCGCTGACCGCCGGAGAACATGTGCGGATAGCGGTCATAATGCTCGGTTTTCAGGCCCACTTTGGCCATCATTTCCAGCACTTTTTCCTTGCGCTCCGCCTTGCTCAGGCTGGTGTTAATTTGCAGCGGCTCTTCAAGGATCTGGCTGACTTTCTTGCGTGGATTCAGCGAGCCATACGGGTTCTGGAACACAATCTGGATTTTCTGACGGCGCAGCTTTTCCGCGGTGGCGTCGGGTTGAAGCAGATCCTGGCCCTGATAGTAAAGTTCGCCGCCGGTCGGGATTTCGATCATCGTCAGCAGGCGGCCAAGGGTGGATTTACCACAGCCGGATTCGCCCACGACCGCCAGCGTTTTACCGCGCTCGAGGGTGAACGACACGCCGTCGAGGGCTTTCACCAGGCGCTCTGGGGCAAAAATGCCCTTCTTCACCGGGTAGTGTTTTTTCAGGTCGATAGCCTGCAACAGCGGCTGTTGCGAGGTGGCCTCATGCGTACTCATCGTGTTGGCCTCCCGGCATCATCGAGGGGGTAATGGCATTTGGACTGACGACCGCCGTCGACGGCGTTCAGTTCCGGTTCTTCACTGCGGCATCGGTCGGTGGCATACGGGCAGCGCGGGTTGAGCAGACAACCCAGCGGGCGGTCGTATTTGCCCGGCACCACGCCCGGCAGCGAGGCCAGACGCGCTTTATCCTGGGCAAACTCCGGCAGCGCACGCAGCAGCGCCTGGGTATACGGATGCCGCGGCGCGCGGAAGATATCCTGCGCGGCCCCGGTTTCCACCACCTGGCCTGCATACATCACGATGATTTTGTGTGCCGCTTCCGCCACCAGCGCCAGGTCGTGGGTGATCAGCACCAGCGCCATGTTCTCTTTCTGCTGCAGTTCCAGCAGCAGCTCGATGATCTGCGCCTGAATGGTCACATCCAGCGCGGTGGTCGGTTCATCAGCAATCAGCAGCTTCGGACGACAGGCAATCGCCATCGCAATCATCACGCGCTGGCTCATCCCGCCAGAGAGCTGGTGCGGATACACGTCCAGACGCGAAGCCGCATCGGGAATGCCCACCAGGTTTAGCAGGTCAATGGCGCGCTGACGACGCGTTTTCTTGTTGCCGCCCTGATGCACCTTAATCGCTTCCATAATCTGGAAACCTACGGTGTAGCACGGGTTAAGGCTGGTCATTGGATCCTGGAAAATCATTGCCACTTCCGCGCCCACCAGCTGGCGGCGTTCTTTCTCGGAAATGCGCTTCAGGTCGCGACCGTTAAACTCCAGTTTGTCCGCCATCACGCGGCCCGGGTAATCAATCAGCCCCATAATCGCCAGCGAGCTGACGGATTTACCGGAACCAGATTCCCCGACGATGCCGACCACTTCGCCCTGCTTTACGCTATAGCTGATGCGGTCCACGGCGCGAAACGGGGTGCCTTCGTCACCGAAGTGCACCGATAATTTATCTACATTTAATAACGCCATCTCGTGCCTCTTACTGCTTCAGTTTGGGATCCAGCGCGTCACGCAGACCGTCGCCCATCAGGTTAAATGCCAGCACCGTAAGCAGGATCGCCAGACCCGGGAAGGTCACGACCCACCAGGCGCTTTGCGCGAACTGCAACACATCGGAGAGCATGGTGCCCCACTCCGGTGTTGGCGGCTGCGCACCCATGCCAAGGAAGCCAAGAGCGGCCATATCGAGAATGGCGTTCGAGAAACCGAGCGACGCCTGAACAATCAGCGGCGCAAGGCAGTTTGGGAAAATATTGACGAACATCTGGCGCATCGCACCCGCACCCGCCACGCGAGAGGCGGTCACGTAGTCGCGATGGACCTCGACCAGCACCGCCGCACGGGTTAAACGCACGTAGTGCGGCAGGGCCACGAAGGTCAGCGCCAGGGCGGCGTTACCTATCGACGGCCCGAATATCGCCACCAGCACCAACGCCAACAGCAGGCTCGGCAGGGCCAGCATGATGTCGACCACGCGCATGATGATGTTATCGACGATGCCGCCGAAGTAGCCCGCCACCAGACCGAGGATAATCCCCAGCACCAGCGACAGCACCACCACCAGACAGCCGACCAGCAGCGACAGACGCGCGCCGTACATCAGACGCGACAGCACATCGCGGCCCACATCGTCGGTGCCGAGCAGGTGCGACAGCGTGCCGCCTTCCTGCCAGAACGGCGGGGCCAGCAGCGAATCACGGAACTGCTCCGCCGGGTTATACGGGGCGAGGACGTTAGCGAAAATGGCGACGATCATCACCACCACCACATATGCCAGACCGACCACCGCGCCTTTATTACGTTTAAAGTAGTGCCAGAACTCCTGCAACGGGGTCATGGGCACCGGTGCAGCAACTTTAGTTTCAGTGACTTGTGACATGATGGCCCCTTACTTCCTATGACGAATACGCGGGTTCACCACGCCGTACAGCAGGTCGACCAGCAGGTTAACGAGGATAATCATCGTCGCCACCAGCAGGACCCCGCCCTGCACCACCGGATAATCACGGCGTTGCAGAGCATCAATCAGCCAGCGCCCAAGGCCCGGCCAGGAGAAGATGGTTTCGGTCAGGATCGCCCCGGCCAGCAGCGTGCCGACCTGCAAACCGATAACCGTCACCACCGGCAGCATGGCGTTACGCAGCGCATGGACGATGATGACGCGCATCCGGGTCAGGCCCTTCGCACGCGCGGTACGAATATAGTCTTCGCCGAGCACTTCCAGCATCGCCGAACGGGTCATACGCACAATCACCGCCAGCGGGATAGTGCCGAGCACCACCGCAGGCAGCACCATATGCGCGATGGCGTCGATAAAGTCGCCCGGTTCGCCCCAGATGGCGGTATCAATCAGCATGAAGCCGGTCAATGGCAGGGTATCGTCGAGGAACACCGAATCGCTGATACGCCCGGAGACCGGGGCCAGGTTCCACTGCACCGACACCAGCATGATAAGCATCATGCCCCACCAGAAAATCGGCATTGAATAACCGGTCAGGGCGAGGCCCACGGCGGTGTGGTCGAAGATGGAGCCGCGTTTTACCGCAGCGAGGACACCGACCGGGATCCCGACGGCAACCGCGAAAATCATGGCGCAAACGCCAAGTTCCAGCGTGGCTTTAAAGCGCGGAACGAACTCGTCCCACACCGGCAGACGGCTTTTCAGTGAAATGCCTAAATCGCCGTGAAGCACACCCCAGATGTAATGGAGATACTGTTGCCACATTGGCTTATCAAGGCCCAATGCAGCCAGAAGCTGTGCGTGACGCTCAGGGGATATACCGCGCTCACCGGCCATAATCATCACCGGGTCACCCGGGATCATATGGACAAAGGCAAAGGTCAGCAGGGTAATACCGATAAAGGTCGGGATGACTAATCCCAGACGTCGGAGGATGAACTGCAACATAACCCGGACTCTCTCTCATGACACACTGCCTGGCGACAGCGCATCTGTATTGCTCACAAACATAAATTCCCTCGCCCCTTAGGGGAGAGGGTCAGGGTGAGGGGCATTGACGCGGCACCCTCACCCCAGCCCTCTCCCAGAGGGAGAGGGGGAACAAATTACTTATTATTCGATGGAGACGTTTTCGAAGTGGTGCTTACCTAATGGATCGACCACATAGCCTTTGACTTCTTTACGCACCGGCTCGTATACGGTGGAGTGAGCGATGATCAGCGCCGGAGCCTGGTCATGCATCACTACCTGAGCCTGTTTGTAGAGTTCAATACGCTTGTTGTGATCTTCCGCCGCACGCGCCGGTTGGATCAGGTCTTCAAACGGCTTGTAGCACCAGCGAGAGTAGTTAGAACCGTCTTTCGCCGCAGCACAGCTGAACAGGGTCGCGAAGAAGTTATCCGGATCCCCATTGTCGCCGGTCCAGCCCATCATTACCGACTGATGCTCACCCGCTTTGGCGCGCTTCAGGTACTCGCCCCACTCGTAGGTCACGATGTTGGCTTTCACGCCCACTTTCGCCCAGTCAGCCTGAATCATCTCAGCCATACGGCGAGCGTTCGGGTTGTATGGACGCTGAACCGGCATCGCCCACAGGTCGATGGTGAAGCCATCAGCATGGCCTGCTTCTTTCAGCAGTGCTTTGGCTTTTTCCGGATCGTAGGTGTAGTCCTTAACATCGTCGTTATAGCCCCACATGGTCGGTGGGATCAGGTTCTTGGCAGCAACGCCTGCACCCTGATATACGGCTTTGATGATCGCTTCTTTGTTCACCGCGTAGGTCAGCGCCTGACGAACTTTGACTTCATCCAGCGGTTTCTTCTCGGTGTTGAACGACAGGTAGCCAACGTTCAGACCCGCCTGCGACAGCAGGTTGATGTTTTTGTCCTGCTTCATGCGAGCGATGTCAGCCGGGTTCGGGTACGGCATCACCTGGCATTCATTTTTCTGCAGTTTGGCGTAACGGACGGACGCATCAGGGGTGATAGAGAACACCAGACGGTCGATCTGTGGCTTGGTGCCCCAGTAGCCCGGGAAGGCTTTGTACAGAATACGGGAGTCTTTCTGGTACTGCTGCAGCTGGAACGGACCGGTACCGATTGGGTTCAGGTCAACTTTCTCCGGCGAACCGGCTTTCAGCATGTTGTCAGCATATTCTTTTGACAGGATAGACGCGAAGTCCATCGCCAGGTCCGCGAGGAACGGCGCTTCCGGGCGAGTCAGCACGAACTGAACGGTTTTATCGTCCACTTTCTTCACTTCGCTTATCAGGTCCGGCAGGCCCATGCCTTCAAAGTATTCGTAGCTGCCGCCAGAGACTTTGTGGTACGGGTTTTTGTCATTCTTCTGACGGTCAAAGGAGAACACGACATCGTCGGCATTTAAGTCACGCGTCGGTTTGAAATCTTTGTTGTCCTGCCACTTCACGCCCTGACGCAGGTGGAAGGTATAGGTTTTGCCATCTTCACTGACTTCCCACTTCTCTGCCAGACCCGGAATAATTTCCGTGGTGCCGGTTTTGAATTCAACCAGACGGTTATAAATAGGAACGGAGCTGGCGTCGTAGGTTGTACCAGAGGTGAACAGCTGTGGGTTAAAGCCTTCCGGCGAGCCTTCAGAACAGTAAACCAGGGTTTTGGCCTGTACGCTTGCTGCTACAGTCAACGCCACCAGGCTAAGACCAAGCTTCAGCATCCCTGACTTTTTCAAGGAAATACTCATTATTCTGCTCCAAATGTGATGTTTGTTTGTTGTGTTTTTCCGCCAGGCCTTTATATGTTTTTTACCCGGTCTGGTCGGTGGTGCCCGAAGGCGTTAAAAGGGTTGGAGATTCCTTTCAGAAGAGCGACTGAGTAGCAGCGCAGATCCTCCCTGAAATGCCCCTCATGCCCTACAATCTGTCAACAGAATGTGCAAACGTCAATACAGGTAACCGGGATTTACATCAACGGTGAGAATGGCCTGACAAAGATTAAAAAAAGTTCAGACAGGTATTTTCAGCAGGGAAATTTATGCTACGCGCTTAACAGCAGCACAATCATCTTCACACTTTGCAATAACCAGTGATTAACAATTGTGCTAATTGCTGAAAATTTCTGGCGAAATGGCGATAATCTGAGCGATTAATAGCGTGAACGTTAAAACGCACAGGCGAAAATGCTGAGGTTATCTATAAGTAACGCAATAAAAAGGCTAACCAAATATAAAAAAATACAATGGAATATGTCACAAAACGGTTATCTGACGATGCGAAGAGAGGATGGTGAGGATTTTTGACGGTTATGGTAAGTGTGTATAGCAGGCAGGTTCATTCAAACACAGCAGAGGAAGAGAGAGCATGAGTTCACACCCCCTACGGCAGGTTATCGAGGCATGCGATAAGGCGATATCGGCGAAAGATTACGACGCGCTAATGGCGTATTACGCAGAAGATGCCGCCCTGGTGGTGAAACCCGGCATGACGGTGCAGGGCAAAGAGGCCATCCGCAAAGCCTTTATCGCCATCGCCGATTATTTTCAGGGCCAGCTGGTTGTTGAGCAGGGTGACATGCAGGTCATCGAGGGGGCGGGTAATGCGCTGGTCATTATGGAAACCCGGCTGCGTTTTCCAGGCGGCGACGGAACCCCTGTCGAAATCACCCGCCGCGCGACTTATGTATTCCGCCAGGAAGATAACGGGCGTTGGTTATGCACGATTGATAATTCGTATGGGACAGAACTGTTGGGGTAATTCATTGCTGGGCGGTGCTGCCGTAGACCCGGTCAGCGCAGCGCCACCGGGCGATTAAGGCGATTTACACTGCAACGTTTCATATCACCTTTTCATTTCCTGAAGCGCCCTCGCATTTATTAATTTCTCCCTTTTCCTCCTGCACTGTTTTTTTATTCAGTGGAGTAGTATGTGTGGGCACTGAGAAATACGAGGGGTCTGTAGAGACTGATTATATGAGCGCGGCATGAAAGTGCAGGAACACTTCCATACCGCTGACCACAAGCAACTAAGAAGGAGTTGATTATGGCTGCCAAAAATTTTAAGCCAGAAGTCGCTATTGCCAAAACAGTTTCAAACGCTTTGCCTGTTATTTCAGAAAACCGCGACGCAGCACGCAAAAATGACGGTATTTCTAAGCCCTTACGCCGGATGTCAGTCAGTTATGTCAGTGTTCGGCATTACGACCGTCGGACCAATATAACCAAGCGCTATACCCGCAGCGCCAGTCTGCGTCTGAATGGCCGCTGGATGGAAGAAGCCGGGTTTACGACCGGCACCAACCTGGATATCCGCGTGATGCCCGGTTGCCTGGTGATCACCACCCGCCCGCAGGAAACACCGCTGATGAAGGTGTTGAATAACGTAACGCATCTGCCGGAAAAAGATCGGCAGCAGGTCATGACGTTTTTGCAGGGCGTGATGGCGAAGGTGGCGCTTGAGAAGCGGTAGAGGGTGATGGGGATCCCGCCTTTGAGGGGGCGGGATCGCAAGGAAATTTATTTCTTAAGCAAACGTGGCAACTGATTATTAAGTTCAAGCAGACAGCTATTCATATACTTTTCCGTCTCAGTCGTGACGCGCGCATAATTATTGGCTCGCCAGTCAGATAATGTTGCTTCTACCGGCGTTGGAGAGCACTCCGCTACGGTAAAGGCTGAGAACATATTGCCACCTTCAGGACGCTTATAGAAAATCAGTTTGTATTTAAGCTGATAAGCCGGGTCGGTCGCAGTCGCATCGTTGTAAATTAGCGCCCATGTGGCGTGCCCAATATAAAGTGGTTGCTTGTAAGTATAGCCATTGCCATTGGCCGCGAGCCACTGGCTAATATTCTGCTTCGCTTTCGGCGTAAACACGGTATCCGTTGGGTTGGTCAACGCATCAATAGTGTTTCCTTTATAATTTTCTTTATCAAAATCACCACTATTGATATTACCGGTAAGCGCTCCTAGCACGGCCAGCCCCATCCCCGCTGTAGCATGCGTCGGCGTGACTTCGCGCAGCTTATTATCGGCAATACGATTTTTATTAAGATCGGCAAGTGCTGGCACGCTGAGAATATCAACCGAACTGCCATTCGCCGCGTTGACTGTGTCGGGCTTAACCGATGTAGCACAACCCGATAAGACAGCCATTGCTGCCACGACGGTGAGAAGTTTTATTTTCATTTGTTTTCCTTTTGTTTAAATTAATCAGAGACTTTTCCAGCTCTGTTTTTGGTAAATTCTGGTTAGTTCCATTAAAAGTAGAACTCAAATATTTCTTAGATGTTCATAGCTTAGATGCCATCTACAAGAAGTGGAACGGTCATATAAAGAGTCACAACCTTAAGGACTGGCTATTTATACCTGATTATAACTTTAACTGCGGATAAGAAATTTACCAACAATCAATTGCGCCTATAACGCCTACTATACCACTAATTGCACCACCTAACAGAGTATCCCCAGTCCCTACAAAAAAATACAACTAACTATGTTATATACGTTAGTCTCGATAACCGCAGAAACACTGTTCCAAAGGTTAAACCAAGCTTCATTAGGAAAATACTTATCAAAAAAATGACTTTTCACATTCAACTTTGTCATTAAAAAAATATAGTCCATATGCTGCATAGAGAACAAAAGATATCGCACCAGCTAAATTGGCGAGCAACATATACTCATCAAACTCTCTTCGGTATTCAACAAGTGCTGCGGAAATGTAACTTAACACCAAAAAAGTCAAAGAAATATTTTCAAGAACATCTCGTTTAAAAAACATAAAATTAAAATAAAGCAAAGAATCCTTGCCTACTTTGGGCTCACCAAGTTTTTTATATACGAAAATAAAGAAACATGCTCCCCATGCCAATAAGAAGAGCAGCATCATAAATCCTGATAAATTAAGAGTCATGTCACTTGAAATCATGGTGATATATTTCCTTGGTTGAGTCACCATTTCGAACGTTTTATCTTTCGCATTAAGGTCAGCAACCACCTTTCATCGCTGGATCTTTCGCCTTCACCCTTGATATATGGCAGTGACCACTGTGCATCCTGGCGCCTCTTCTCATCCTGTGCACGGCTTACAATTCATGGCTGATAGTCTTCGTATTCCCAGGCAAAAACCCGGGAGAGCTTTAGTGCTATCTCCATCCAGTCATTGCCATCGCACTGATCGATATAATCTGTGATGGTTTTCTTGATTTCATCCAGATCGTATTTACGTACCAGTAGCGTGTGACGCATCAATTCCGGTAGCCAGTGATGCTTACACAACCATTCAGGGGTGCAGACATGAAGATCGAAGTTATCGGCACCAACGCTATTTTCAGCTCCAATGCGCAGTAGTAACCGAATCGAGAATGAGCTTTCATCTTCCGGGTAAAATTTATCCAGCTCATAATCATCATTTGAAATATTTTTTAAAATAGCGTTCATGTTTATTTCCTAATTTATATCCAGATGACCGTTACCAATCTTGGTTTTATCCCCTGTAACAGGATTTATTTTATATGTTTCAAAATTAGCTTGAGTACCGGTTGTCGCATGTGAACTATTATCTTTTGACGCTGGGAATCGGTACACACGAGTTTTGTCTGCACTCATCAATCCACTACCATCACTTGTAAGTCTGGCACCATCGCCTACCCAAATTTTCCCCAACCGATCCGCTTCAGATGCAGAGCCAGAACCAACTCCGTAATTCAGTTTGCCCTTGTCGCCCTGAACTACTGCTGCCAGCCTTGGATCCTGCTTCGCTATATTATTCAGATTCTGCTGTATCAGATCATCTTTCAGCTTCGGATACTTAGCCGCATTTTCCGCGCCACTGGTCGCTTTTCCAGCATTTACAGCGGCCGATTCAGCTTTACCGGCAACCTTAGCAACAACCTTCTCCGTCAGTATCGCACCACCTTTTACCACTCCGGCACCGCCTGCAAGCAGGCTGGCAATATCCGTAACCAGCTTGCCACCCTCAACACCGGCATTAAACGACCCGTTGGCTCCGGCTTTCTGGTACTCCGCTTCCATCCGGTCAATACGGTCTATATAGGATTGCTTAACCGCATCCGATACCGTGCCCAGGACATCGCCGCTGTTAAACAGCGCTTTCATCGCATCCAGGGTTTCAACCGGATTAGTGCCTGCTTTGACAATACCGTCCACGGTATCGTATAGCCCTGCCGGAACCCCGGCCACCATACCCGCCGCAAAACTGCCATCCTGCCCCAGATCAATGGCCGTCCATTTCGCCTGTGCACCGGCTTTGCAGGCTACTGTCTGGCATTCGGCAATTTCCTTATCCTTCTGAGCCTGCTGTTTCTGGCTCAAATAGTTATTCTCAACCGCATTCTTCCCGGCACTTGCCCCTGCCGCTGCGCCTGCCGTGTCGCCGCCTGCCAGACCTCCGGCCATTCCCGCAGAGATACTCGCCAGCGTGCTGACCGTTTGTTTCTGGTCTTCTGTCAGCGTATCCAGATCCTTCACTCCCGGATACAGCATTCCGGCAATCGCTTTGGCGGCCAGTTCCCCCGAGGCACCACCGACCGCTCCTGCGGCGGCGCTGTTACCCTGCATCGCCGCCGTCACGCCGCCGAGGATCGCGTGCGCAATCGTTTTGGCTGCCGTATTGTCATCAATACCGGCCTGGTGACCAATGATGTTCGCCAGCTCCGGCGCCGATGCCCCTGCCAGCGCGCCAGCAATATTCCCCCCCGCCAGGCCCTGAAGTGCGGCGGTCGCCGCCTGGATACCGCGCTGCATATCGCTGCCGGTGCCGTATTGCCGCATTTCATCTTTATAAGCCTGCGTGTTACGCAGTTCGGCCAGATAGCTCTGCCGCTGTTCTTCTGTCGGGTTATCCGGAAGTGTCGCTTTCGATTCGCTTTTCGCTTTCTCCAGCGCGTTTATCTCACCCTGCGTCCGCGCGATATCCGCCGCCTGGCCGCCAATATCGCTGATGAGACCCACTTCCTGCAGGCGCTTCTGCTCTTTCTCTTTGTCGAAGATTGGGCTGATGCTGTCGTTGGCATGCACCGTGTCACGGCTCAGGTCTGCCACGTCCTGCTTCTGGTTATCCTTGTCGCGAATGGTGAGGGTGCCGTTCGCCACCGCCGCCTGGGTCGTCCCTTCCGCGTGGCCGCTGTTCCCGGCCGCAGATATCATCCCGCCCGGCATGTTGCCCTGGAAGTCTCCCCCGAAGCTGCCGCCACCGCTGAGGCTGATGCCCGAGTGTTCAGTCTTAAAATCCGCTTCGTTGTGGATATCGCTGAAGCCCAGCGTGCCGGTATCCAGACTGTTTTTGTCTGCGCTCGCCGTGGAGGCTATCACTGCCCCGTCGAGCTGGGTGTGACTCCCCACCGTGACATCGAATCCGCCGTTACCCGCATACAGCCCGGTCTGCTCTGCCACCGAGTCGAAGCGGCTCTTCATCTTGTCCTGGCTGGCGTTGATATACCCGGAGCCGGTCATCGACCCGAAGGTGAAGCTGCCGCCCGCTGCGACGCTGGTCTGTTTGCTGTCGTAGTCGTTGTTATCCTGCTGGCTGCTCATCCACAGGTCGCGACCGACATCGGCAATGATTTTATTGCCGTTAACCAGCGCCCCGTTCAGCGTGGTATCCCGCCCACTTTCAATCGTGACGGTTTTACCGCTGTCAACCGTGGTTTCGGTCCAGTCGCTGCCGTTGCCTTTGTCCTTGCCTTTGGCGGCATTCACATTGGCGAAAACGCTGATCCCGGCGCCGTTGCCCCCGGCCCCGATACTGACCCCCACGCCGCCACCGCTGCTGCTGTTTTTCCCGCTGGTTTGCTGGGTGTTGGCGGCTCCGCTCAGCAGAATGTCATTTTCAGCGCTCAGCAGGGTGTCGCCCCCGGCTTTCAGCTGGCTCCCGGCAATCACAATGTCGCCGCTGTGGTCGCCCTTGTTTTTCCCGGTCGCAATCACTGCCAGATTGTTGCCCGCCGTCAGCGTGCTGCCCGCCACCGCATCGCTCTCAGCATGTTGCTGCGACCTGGATTTTTGGGTGGTGAGGGAGAGGCTGACGCCCATCGCGTTCGGGTCACCGGTGACATCCGCGGCCTGCGCAGCCTGCCCGGCCTGAACCCCCGACAGCGCCGCTTTGGTGGCCTTGAGTGCCGCCAGACGCCCGTCGCTCTCATCCTGTGCATCCTGCGTGGCGCTCACGGCATTGTTGATGGCGCTGCCCACGGTCCCAGAGAGGGCCACCGTCAGACCGCTTTTCTTCTGCTCAAACGTCTCGTCGCGGGTCCGTTTGTCATGGCCCGGGTCGATAAGCACACTGTCGCCCACCACCGAGAGATCTTTCTGGGCAATCAGGTCCGCACCGCCGATATGCGCCTGCTTCCCGGCGGAAATCACCACGCTACCGCCCGTCGAGCCCACGGTACTGAAGCTCTGACTCTGGGTGGTTCCCTCTTCGCGCAGGGAATGTTTAGTGGTGCTGCTGCCGATGGTGAAACCGATCCCGCCGCTGCCCATCAGGCCGCTTTTGTGCTCTTCCTTAAAGCGCCAGCTCGAGTCGGTGTTGGTGGCTGCCACGATATCGACATTATTCCCGGCTCCCAGCGCGACCGTTCCGTCGCCGACCACCGAGGAGCCTTTCACCAGCAGGTTGTTGCCCGCCTGCACCTGAACATTATCGCCGCTCAGCAGGGTGCCCGCTTCACGGGTGGCGCTGTCCTCTTCGATGGTATGTGTCGTTTTGCTGCTAAGGAACCCTTTTTTAGTCTTAGTCTGTTCTTTGTAGTGATAGTCACTTTCGGTGGCGGTGGTGAGATTCACGTCGCGCCCGGCGGCCACGCCAATATCACCGCTGGCCGTGACCTGTGCCGCCTGGCTATTCACATCCCGTCCGGCGAGGATCGTGGTGTTGCCACCGCTGGCGATTTCGGTTCCCTGCTGGCGCACGGATTCGTCGATGACCGTCTTCTTTTTCTCACGCGTGCTGCTGCCATCGACCGTTGCCTCAGCCTGCAGATTCACATCGCGCCCGGCCTGGATGCCGACGTTATTTTCAGCCGCGATGCCTGCGGCCTGACTGGTGATATCCCGGCCCGCGACCAACGTCACGTTATCGCCCGCACTCACCGTGGTGCGGTCTGCGCTGCTGTGATGGGTTTCTTTACTGCCGCGCTGGCTGCTTTGGCTGTTATCTGCCGCGTTGAGGTTCAGGTCATTGCCCGCCACCAGCTGCGCCGTTTTTCCAGCGCTGAGGGCGCTGCCCGTCACGGTCAGATCGTTCCCGGCCTGCATCGCCAGATTGCCGCCTGCGGTGATGTTGCTGGCCTCATTTTCTGTCGATGCAGAGCGGGTATTTTTCTGCCCCCAGAAGCCGGATGCGCTGCTGGTGTCGTTTAACTGATTGGCGGCAATATTGATGTTGCCGCCTGCGCCCATCGCCAGGTCGCCACCCGCGCTAACGTTCGCCCCAGTGATATTGATGTCTTTCGCCGCCGCCATAGAAAGGCTATCGGTGGCGCTGATCGACGCCGTTTCACCCACGTCGGTGCCGCTGATGAACACGCTGCCGTTGCGGCCACTGCTGCCGCCACGCCACTGTTCGGTGCGGGTGATGTTGTTGATGCTGCCGGTGGTACTTTCGAGCTGGACGGTTTTGCCGCTGATCGCGGAACCGATATTGTTGATATCGCCCAGCGCGCTCAGGTTCAGCCCGCCGCCTGCGCTGATAAGCCCGGCATTGAGGTTATCGAGACTGTTACTGCTGTCGATAGTCAGCCCGTTTTGTGCCAGCAGCGAGCTGCCGTCGTTGGTCACCTTGCCGCCTGCCAGCTGCACAGTGTTGCCGCCGATCACGCTGCCGTTATGCACTTCGGTGTCTTTGGGTGACAGGTAGACTTTCGGCACCATCACCGTCTTACCGTTGATGGTGGCGGTCTCCCACCACAGGATACTGTGGTCGAGCGCAGCCAGTTGGTCAGCGGTGAGAGCCACCCCGAACCTCAGGCCAAGAGAGGTCTGTGCCTCGGCGGCGCTGTCCATCAGGTAACGCATCTGGTCCAGATCGGAGCCCAGGCCATTGATGTAGCGACTGCCGGTCTGGTTCAGCACGTAGTTCGACACGTATCGGGTATCAAACGCCGCATCGCCGAGGAATCGGTAGTCGTTATCCGGGTTGAGATGCAGCCTGTCCATCATGTATGACGAGCCCAGGAACTGATTGGTGTCGGTGTACTGGCTGTTGGTTTCTCGTGGGGCCGCCCCCGGATTCATGCCGAGCAGTTTCCACAGATCACCAAACAGGCTTTGATCCACCTGACCGAGGCCGTCCAGTTTCGGATTGACGGTGATCAGATACGGGCTGTCCGGGTCGCTCGACGGAACAAAATAGCCGTTCTTACCGGAAGGCAGCGGATAGCTGTCGTCGATCCCGGCAGGCGCCAGGCCGGTGCCATCGGCAATCGACTGTCCGTTATTGCCTGCGTCCTGCCAGGTCGGAGTGGTTATCGCCAGCGTTCCGGCATCGTCCAGCGCTTGCTGGCTGGCACCGTCGCCGATGCTTTGCGCCGACGGGGTGTTCAGGCTTGGCGCGGTAATGGTGTTGCTGATTTTGCCCGCGTTGGCGGTGGTGTTGGTGTTACTGATATCGCTGGCAAAATTCGCGTTAACATTGCCCCCCGCCTGGATGACGGAGCGATAGATTTCGCCGAGTTCTGTCTCAGTCACTTTCCCATCAAGCACAAAGCGAATTTTGTTTGAATCAGGGTTAGGCAAAATTACCGTGCCAATTTCATCACCGGTGGCGGTGATCGTGCCATCCGCTGCAGTGACAGCCAGTGGCCCCTGATATACATACTTCCAGTACTCTGATGACGTTGAGTTCTGCCAGGACTGGTTAGACAGAGTATTGCCAGTTAACGTCATATCACCGGAAGAAAGGATTACGCTGGCATTGTTATCCAGCCGCCCCGCAGAAATAGACAGATTATTTCCTGAACGGATCCCTGCGACACCGCCATCTGCAGAAACCGTGGTTACCGTCTGGCTGAGGGCGTACTTACGTTCTGTATAATCGGCAAACATACCGTATGCCGTTGAACCATCGGAACGATTACAGTGCGTGTTGACTCCCCCAGTACAGATATAGGTAGGGAGTCCGGAGATGTATTTCCCGTAACTGCCATCCTCTAACTGAGAAATATTAATATCCAGCGTCGCATTGCCCAGATTAGGAATAGCGGATGGATTATTGGTTGTGATGCTGGAGGTTGTCAGCCCGTCACGGGTATTCAACAGATGCCCGGTGTTAATCGTGATATCACCGGTCTGGGTCTCAATCGAGCCAGAGGTGTTAATCACCTCCGCGTTCGCCGCACCGGAGGCATTCTTTTGCATCAGCAGATTGTTGCCCGCCAGAATATCGCCGCGCAGGTTCTGGATGCTGTTGCCGTACAGAGAGAGATTTTTGCCTGCATACAGCAGGGCGGTGTTGATAATGGCCGCAGGCGCGTTCAGCACAAGATTGCCTGCCGTGCCCGTGAAACCGTCAAGAGTGATATTGCCGAGGCTGGTCAGGCTGACATCGCCGCCCGCCTGCAGGCTGCCGCTGGCGTTCATCGCCACACTGCGACCGCTGAGCGCGGTCGTTCCCGAACCGGCGGTGATGTGTCCGTTATTACTCAGGTTGCCCGCCGCATTCAGGGTGATGCCATTCCCCTGCAGCGTCCCGCCGTTGGTGATATCGCCCTGGCTGGTCAGCGAAAGCTGTTTGTTCGCCGCAATCACGCCCTGCGCCGTGAAGCTGTTGGTGAGTTTCAGGGTCAGATTACCCAGCGCCACCAGTTGTCCGATGCCGCTCAGGGAGGCGACATCCGCCATCATATCGCCGCCGCTGAACAGTTTACCGTTGCTGTTGTTGAGGGTGTTGCCCGTCAACTGCATGCCCTGGTTGCCCAACAGCGTGCCGCTGTTATTCAGGGTCTGGTAATTCACGTCCAGCATCCCGGCCTGGAACATCCCGGCGTTGTTGAACGTCGCCCCGCTGAGGGTGGCCTTATTCGTCGCCATCACCGTGCCGCCGTTGGCAAGCTTCGCGACGTTGAGCACCAGATTGGTGGCCTGCAGCCAACCTTTCCCGCCGTAGTCAGCCGTAGTCAGGGTGAGGTCGCTGCCGGAGAGCATTTTGCCGCTGTTGCGGGTTTGCGTCGCAGCGGTGAGGGTCGTTTGCCCGTTGCCCTGAATCGTGCCGTCATTGGTGAAGACCGGGGCGCTGATGTTCAACGTCGTCGGGCTGAGAATAACGCCGCTGGCGCGGTTGGTCAGCGCATTAAGCAGGGTGAGCGTGAGGCCATTGTCGCCCTGAACCCGGCCGCTGTTATCGAGACGGTTGGCCCGAAGCTGCGTGCTGGCTCCCTGAATCTGTCCGCTGTTGGTGATATCGGTTGCCGCAACCGACAGCGCGCCACCGGTCAGCAGTTTGCCCTGCTGTTGCAGCGCCCCGTTGAGATCGGCACTCAGGCTTTTCACGCCGCTGATTTCACCGCTGTTGGCCAGGGAATCGCCCTGTAAGGCAAGCGTTGAGGCACTGATCAGGCCCTGATTACTCAAGGCTTTGCCGGTAATGCGCGCCTCGCCAAGGGCGGTGATTTTACTGCCCGTGGCCGCTATCACGTCCCCGCTGAGGGTCAGCGCCAAATCCAGCGCGCTTTGGATAGCCCCGCTGTTATTCAAACGGGCCGCGTCGAGGGTCATATTTTGCCCCTGCCAGAGACCGCTGTTGGTAACCTCGCCCGCCTTGATGGCAAGCGTGCCCTGGCTCAACAGGCTGCCGCCGTTATTCAGCGTCCCGTTGCCGTTTAGCGTCAGCTCGCGCAGGCCGATGACCGTGCCCTGGTTATTCACCCCGTTATAGGTCAGCCCCAGGGTGTCGCCCTGTAAGGTCCCGTCGCTGGTGAACTGCGTGCCGCTAAGCCGCATCTCACCGCCGGAGAGGATCTTGCCGTGGTTGGTCAGCGTCGGAGCCTGAAGAGTGAATTGGCCCTGACTCATCAGATCCCCGTTGTTCAGCAAAGTGCCGCGCAGGGTGGCGTCGAGCGCACCGGTGGCGAGCACCGAGCCGGGGCTGGTCCAGTCTCCGGCATTGACGCTAAGCTGTTGACCCTGGGTAGTGCCCGCGGTGGTCAGCGTGTTGCCCGTGAGAGATAAATCCCCCGCCGTCAGCCAACGTCCGCCCGCCCCCTGATAGAGGCTATCCCCTGACAGCATCAGTTCGTTCGTACCCTGCAACAGCCCGTCGCTGTGCAGCGTGTCGGCATTCACCCCCAGCGCGTTGGCGGTGATTTTACCGGGGTTCGTCAATGAGGAGGCATTCAGCTTCAGGCCACGGTCGCTGGTAATGAGCCCGCTGTTGCTGATGTCCGTCCCGGTGAGAGCCATCTCCCCGGCGCTGGAGAGCGTCCCGCTCTGACTGTTGCTGAAAGTGCCACCGTTCAGGGTAAGCAGGGAATCACTTTGCAGCGCCCCGCTGTTGCTGAGCGAACGGAGGTCAAAAGAGAGCGCTCTGCCCAGCACCTGCCCGCTGTTGATGAGCGTGTGGCCGCGCACGGTGAGAGCGGCATCGCTGGCTATCACGCCGTGGCTGGTGATATCCGGGATATCCAGCGTCAGCGCGGAGGCGCTGTACAAAGTCCCGTTATGCAGGTTGTTCAGGGTATCCGTGCCGAGCGCCAGCAAATTGTCGCCCTGCAGCATGCCGTTGTTGGTCAGCGTCTGCGACTGCGAGCGCAGGGTCGATCCCACCACCGTACCGCTGTTATTCAATTCCGGGGCATTCAGCGTGACGGCGTTTGCGCTGCTGTTGCCGCTGTGGTTCAGCGTCCCGCTGGCGTTCACGGCCAACGCGTTTCTGGCCGCCTGTGTACCGGCAAGCGAAGCCTCACGGGCGGTGATGCTCAGGTTATTGCCGCTCTGAACCTGGGCGCCGCCGACGGTGCTGAGCCGGTCAGCGCTCAGCTGCATATCCCCGCCCGCACTGAACTCACCGTCCAGTGTCGCCGTTGTGGTCTGAACGGAGAGCGCGTTACCGCTGTGGGTCAGGGACGATTTTCCGCTGCTCAGGGTGCTGGCGTTCAGCGTCAGCGCTTTACCCCCCGAGAGCGTACCGTTCTGCGTAACGTTTCCGGCCTTCAACGTCAGCGCGTCATCCGTCACCAGCGAACCGCTGTTGGTCAGGCTGCGACTGGCGGTAATGTCGGCCTTGCCCTTCGCGCCCGCGCTACCTGTTTGCGTGAAATCCTGCGTCTGAACGTTCAGCGTCGTGCCGCTCAACAGCGAACCGCTGTTATTGAGGGTCGTGCTGCTCACCGCCAGGGCATTGCCCTGCATCTGGCCGCTGTTAGTCAGCGTGCTGGCGTTCAGTTGTGCGTTCCCGCCTGCCAGCATTTTGCCGCTCTGGGTCAGGGTGCTGGCGTTGACGTTCAGGTTCTGCCCGGCGGTCATCTGCCCCTGGTTTTTCAGGCTATCGCGGGCGTTGGCGGTGATATGGCGCGCGGCGTTGGCCTGGCTCCCGGCATCCTGGCTGATATTTTTCGCCGCAAGCGACACGTCCCGCCCGGCGGTGAGTTTTTCATTGCGCTGGGTAAGACTGCCGTTGGCGTTCAGCACCAGATCCTGGTCGCTGTTCAGCGAGCCATTCCCCAACGCGATATCGCCCTGGCTGTCGAGTGCAATATTGCCGCTCGCTTTATGGTCGCCGGTCAGGGCGATATCCTGCCCCTTCGCCGCGATTGCGCCGCTGGCCAGGCTGTTGTGAACCGTCAGTTTACCGTTGGCATCGAGAGTGATATCGCCCTGGCGGGCATTCAGGTCGCCGAGGTTAACGCCGACGCCTTTCTCACTGGAAATAAGATGGATCCGGTTGGCGTACATGCCGCCCAGCGCCCCGGTGTCCACCGCGACCGTTGGGGCCGCGCCCTCGCCTTGCTGCGCCTGCACGCTGCCGTTGGCATTCACCCGGTTTGCCCCGGCAATCACCTTTAAATCTTTGGCATGGATAGCAGCATTCACTTCCGTGGCGCGGGAAATAATCGACAATGCATCGCTGTGGCTGGCGTCAATGCCCTGGCCTTCGATGCTGATACTGCCTTTTTTGACATCCAGCGCCTGCAGATTACCCTGCGCGTCAAAGACCGGCTTCCCGGTGGTCAGCGTGGCCTGCGGGGTGTTGATAAACCCACAGCCGTTACAGGTGATGCCGTACGGGTTGGCGACCATCACGTTCGCCGCTTTCCCCGCCACTTCGGTATAACCCTGAAGCTGTGACCGGTTGCCGCCGGTCACTTCGTTGATGATGCCTTTTGCTTCCTGGCCCGCTTTCAGGTTCGCGTTGCCGTTGATTATCCCGCCCAGTTGCGTTTGATTGAGTTTGCCGGTGGCGTTATTGAGGATCAGCCCCTCTTTGCCAACGTTGTAATCTTTGAACTGGTTGTGCGAAATCCCGGCCCCGTTCGGGGTGGCGATATTCACCACCGGCACGCCGTTTGCCGCCTTGTCCGTGGAGGTTTTCCCCTGCGGCGTGATCACCGCGCCCACCGCAGGCAACAGCGGTTGCCCGGCAATCAGGGCGCTAATCACATAGCTCAGCAGACGGAATGACAAACGGACAGGAGGCTGATTCATCTTTTTTTATCCTTAAAATGCGACGGCAACGCGGTAATAAACGCTGACATGATCCGGACCAAGCCAGTCCGGATACACCAGGGGCAGCCCCACGGTGAACGACGTTGAAACCCAACGATTAGCGGTACTCAGCCCGGCGGCGGTTCCCCACAGGGTACCCCCCGCATAACTGTCCAGTTTGTCGGAATGCAGCCAGCCGCCATCCAGGGCAACCAGCGTGCTGACCTGGCCGATAACCGGCAGCGTAAACAGGGTGTAATTGAGCTCGTTCCGCCAGTACGCGCCGTTATCCCCGGAAATACTTTGCTCTTTAAAACCGCGAACGGAGCTTTCACCGCCAATGGTCATACGTTCGCTGCCGTACAGACGGTCCGGCGTCCACTGCCCGTAAACGCTCGCCAGCCACCACAAATCGTTGGCGACCGGCCGCTGGTAACTGCCGTTCAGGCTCCATTTGCGGAACTCGGCTTTCGGTAAATCACCATTCTGGTTGCCGTCACTTTGCGCATCAAACCACGGCATGCCGCGGCTGAAGGTCGGGTTAAAGGTCGCGACCCCGCCGAGGATTTTTTGCGTATGGTTGAGGCCAAACAGCAGGCTGGTGAGCTTCCGGCTGCTGCTCTGGAGCAACACGTCATCCAGATAGTTTCGGTTGATGCGGTGGCTCAGGCCCACAGAGACGCCGGTTTTGATGTCGCCGTTGCGGAACAGCACATGGGATAAATTGACCCGATGCGTCTCGGTGTCTCCGCTGGAACGCCACAGATAGCCATTGTTATCAATGGTGCTGAGGTAGTTGTTCCAGCTGTAGCTGTAGTCGAGCAGGCTGTAACCGTAGGGAATACTGACCCCGGCGGCCACGTTCTGCGCATCCTTTGAATTTGAAAACGCACTGCTGCGACCGCCGCTGACAAACCAGCTATCGGCCAGCCCCAGCAGGTTGTTCCCGGTCAGCGAGCCATTAATCTGCCCGACTCCGGTACTTTTTTGCCCGCTATTATCGAAGCTGACTGCACCACTGAGGGGAAATTCCGGCGTGGCCGTCAGATGCACCACCGACCAGCCTTGTTGAGTGCCGGGAAGAATTTCAATCTGCACCGGTGTGGTCCGGGTGCGATTAATTTGCTCCATGCCCTGTTCAATATCTCGCAAATTAAGAATTTTGCCTTCCAGTCCTGGGAAGGTCATCGTCAGTTCGCGCGCCGGGGCATTATCCATGCGGATTTTTTCCAGCCGACCTTCCAGCACAAACAGGTGTAATTCCCCTGAACGTAAATCCTGTTCGGTCAGGAAAGCACGGCTGGTGATATATCCCCGGCTGATATACCAGTCGGAAATACTATTAGTGAGCTCATTAATACGCGCCATATCGAGGCATTCGCCCTGCCAGGGCGCGAAGAGTTTTTGCTGCTGACGTTCATCAATCAACGTCGCCCCATCCAACACGATGCGCTGGATAGTGAAGCACGGGCCTTTGAGGACTCTCGGCGTTGCGGGCGTGGTGGGTTTCGGCAACGGCTGTACCTGCTCCAGCGCGTCACGCTGCTGCTGGTTCTGGCGCAGTAACTGTTGCTGCTGCTGTTCAATGCTGTCGCGATCGGCGGGTGACAGAAGTGCGGCGGAGACCGTCTGACTCAACAACAATAATATCCATACCGGATATAGAGCTTTCATCCCTGTTCCTGTTAATAATCGTTATTAGGAAACTTCTGGCTTTATGCGTGAGCGCATTTTAAACACACTTTTTTGCATTTGTGAATGTATGGACAAGTTATTCTTATTAGTTGAGACATTTTAAGAAAAAGACAAAACTAAAAATCATTCATTTTCAAATGACTAAAATAAAATTTTAGTATTGCTTAATAGTCATATTCTTAATACTTAATCCCTCTAATAAACGTGCCACAAGAGGATATATCTTGCGGATGTTCATCAAAAACAGGAAGTATTGGGAAGAATAAGTGCCAAAGATAAATAATAACGGAAGTTTATTTATAGAAATGGAAGCGAGCGCCCGGCGGCGCTGCGCTTGCGCGGGCCTACAAGTGGGCGGCAAAATTTGGACGAAAAAAAACCGCTCAAAAGAGCGGTTTTTTCGAATGTGGTCGGCGAGAGAGGATTCGAACCTCCGACCCACTGGTCCCAAACCAGTTGCGCTACCAAGCTGCGCTACTCGCCGAATGCGGAGCGCATCTTACTGCTGCGATGCTACCCCGTCAATCCCTTTTCCACAAAAGCCAGACTGATTGGCGATAAACTCGCCATTGATTTACTGACCTTTTGCCGGAACGTGACACCAGTTGTTGTTCTCGTTGATCCCGCCGTCTGGCGAGGTGTATCCGAGACAGCCCATGATGGTGTCATACAGTTCCACGTGACGACGTGGCACCTTCATGTCGGCTTCTTTCTTCAACTGTTTAAACGCCTGCTGATGCGCGGGGTTTTCCAGATACTTATCAGACATCCACACCAGCATGGGTACCCGGAACTGCTCCGGCGGGGCCAGGTTACGCGGCGTGCCGTGCAGGTGCTCTTTCTCGTTGATCGACTCACCGTGGTCGGCAGCGTAGAAGACGATGGCCTTCTTATCGCGCAACTGGTCCAGCACGTCGCTGATAAAAGTATCCACGTACAGCACTGAGTTATCGTAGGCGTTAATCAGTTCTTTCTTGCTGCAATAATCATTGATGCCGACACACTCTGGCTGCCATTGGGCAAAATCACGGGTGTAGCGCTGGTAGTAACTCCAGTGCGACCCTTTGGTGTGCAGGATAATCAAATGCTTGCCGTTAGGATGGCCTTCCAGCGACTGCGCCACTTCCGGCAGCAGCAGTTTATCCGCTACGTCTTTGCCACGGTTACGTGGCTCAGCGCCAATCTGCTCGCGATAAGCGATGTTGTCGGCCATGGTGTTGCTGTAGAACCACATCTCACTCTGCATCGCGAACAGGTCTGAGCTAAAGCCCAGCTGTTTCAGCACCGCAAACACGTTCTGCTCTTTCAGCGTACGTTGAGGATTGTCCTCCGCCCCGCCCTGGCGCACAAACATGCAGCGCAGTGACAGCTTGGTGGCGGTGTCGCAGGACGTGCCGCGATAGGCGACCAGGTTTTTCTCCTGCGACAGCTTCGGCGTGGTATTTCGGTCATAACCGAGAATGCCCATGTGATCCCAGCGGGTCGTTTCCCCGATGATAAACACCACGTAGGTGTTATCCAGGTCTTTACCCGGTGCCACGTAGGTGAACTTTTTCGCCGGGTTGATTAAGGAGCGACTGTCAGAGGATTCATCCACCTGCGCCCAGGCATATAACCCCAGAGCCGAGACCCAGTTCGAGGGCAGATAGGAGTTGGCGATCACGCCCCCGTAGCTCGGCATATCGCCCTGAGACGTTTTCTCAACCTGTTTTTGATGGCGATCCATCAGACGGATCGGGGCCCAGACCAGCAGCCCGGCCATCAGCACCACGGCAAGATTACGCACGCGCTGTCCACGGGTGCGCAGCTGGCGCAACAGCGTATAGCGGCAGCGGTTGCTCCAGATGAAGAACAGCGGCGGCAGGCTTGAGAGCACGGTCCACATCATCAGGCCGCGACCCATCACTTCTTTGGACAGGTCAACGTCGGTGGTCATCACCGAGGCCACGATGCCGTAGCCAATGACCACGTTCATAAAGGTCATGTAATAACTGGCGGCTGCGGAGATAACCACCACCAGCGAGGCAAGAACCTGCCACGGGCGGCGACCAAACAGTGACAGCAGGCGCAGTAAGAAGAAGGTGGCAAGGACTGAACCACAGAGTTCGATGACGGCAAAAATTCCGTTTTGTGCGGAGAAATCTTCGAAGTAGCCCAACAGACGACGGACCAGCACCGCACCATTCAGGAACAGGCCGATGTAGAGCGCAAGGAACAGACACAGCCGTTGTTGCGTTAACGATTTAATATATTTCATGCAAGCAAAACCCTGGGAAAGGGGGTACAAAAACCGACTTATCTATCGGTATGACAGTAAGCAGATTAAGGAATCGCGTAAGGAACAGTTATCAGAAACGTCTATAAGCGCCACAAGTAGACCATAGCGGAAGGGAAAAGTGTCATCAGGAAGTGTGATCCGGGCAATATTTACAAAAATAATTACCCGGACCGAATGATTAATTGCAGCAATGTGTTATGAGAGGGTTAACCGGTTCGCAGTATCAGGCGTGAACCTGTTGAAGAACCTGGGTTTTTGGCTGACGAATAGTGGTCGACAGCGCCAGAGACAGGATCAGCAGGGCGAAGATGACGCAGAAGGTCACGTAGAAACCGCCGAACAGGGAGGCGATAATCGAGCCACAGATGCTGCCAATCCCGAAGCCGAGATAAATCACACCGTAGTTTTTCGCCAGGTTGTTCAGACCGAAGAACTCGCTCACCAGCGATGGGAACACGGTGATGGTGCCGCCGAAGTTAAAGGCGACACAGGCAATCGCCGCGAAGAAGCTCACCGCGTTCAGCGGGGCGAACAGCAGTGCTGCCATACCGACCAGGGAAATAACCTGCCCGATAGTAATCACGCGGATACGGGCAATTTTGTCGGACAGGATACCGAGTATCAGACGGCCACTCAGGTTGGCGATGGAAATCACGGTCACCGCATTCGCCGCCGTCATCACATCCAGATGGACCATGCCCTGGGCGATGTCTTTCGCCACGCCAATCACATACAGACCGCTCATGCAGGCGGTGAGGAACATCACGGCTAGCATCCAGTACTGCGGTTTACGCATCGATTCCGCGAGGGTGAAGTCATTCTCAACCACGCCGTTGGTGGTTTTCACTTCCTGCTGCGGGGCGTCTTTCATCAGGGTCGCGCCGAAGACAATCATCACCAGCACAATCGCGCCCCAGATAATAAAGGTCTTCTCCAGGCCGACGGTCGCCAGCAGATGGGTGTCGATGAACTTAAAGCCGAGGCTGCCCAGGCCGTATGCCCCGATAGAAAACGCAGAGATCAGCCCTTTACGCTCCGGGAACCACTTCACGCAGTTCGACAGCGTCAGCAGATAGCCCGCGCCGTCCGCCAGACCCACCAGCACGCCCGCACTCAGCCACAGCATCAGCAGATTGTTCGCATGGGCGGTGAGGAAGAAACCGACCCCGAGCAGAATGCCAGAAGCCATCGTGACGCGTTTCACGCCAAAACGTTCCTGCAATTTCCCGGCGACGGAGGACGAAATCGCCAGACCGAGGCTTAACAAGCCGAAGGAAAATGCCACCTGACTCACCGGCGCATCCAGCTTCGCGGACAGCGCACCGTTGAACAGACTCCAGGTATACACCGAGCCCAGTGCAAACTGGGTGATAATGGTCCCGACCAGCGTCAGCCAGCGAGTAGAAGGGCGGATTGCAGCGTTCATCGCGTATTTGCCTTATCAAGATTAACTGCTGCCTAAAATAACGAAGTGCCGTTCATGCCAGGTTAAAAAAGGCATGAACTGCCGTCAGTGCGGAATGAAGTGCATTGTGGGGAGAATGAATGACATTGCGGAAAACGAAATAAGCAATTTGTTAGTGCTTACTATCGCGCTAAAAGCCGCCGCCATTGTGAACCAACGGAAAACATGATGTGTTTAAAACGCTGAATAAATGTTAAAAACGGGCGCTCACGCCCATGATATAGAGGTAGTTCGGGCCTTCACTCAAATTGTCGGCCTGCGATAATGACGCATAGGCGGCGATGCTCGGATTGAGCAGCATATCCGCTCCCACGGTGACATCCATCCAGTTACCGTCCTGCGTGGTGGTCGGGGTGCGATTTAAACCCGACTGCGTTTTCCACTGATTGTCGCCGAACTGTTGGTTGTAGCTGATTTGCGCCCACGGATGCACGCCCCACAGCGGCTGTGAATCAAAGCGCCAGCCCAGGGTACTGATGCTGGCGTGCCACATCGGATCGTTGAGCGCGGTGGGGCTGCTCCCGCTGTCGCCAAACTCATTCCAGGTTGAGGTAGCGGACCCGTCATAGTGCCAGCTCGCCACCGGCCCGGTGGTGAACAACGCGCTCAGGGGAATATTCCACACCATGCTCAGGGTGCGCGTCGCATCCATCGGTGTATCATCAGGGAGATTCATGGCTACGCCGGGCTGAATTTGCGCCGCGCTGATGCGCTCCGCCAGAATATCGTCATAACGCGGTTGGTGATCGCTATCCCAGGTATAGCGTTCAGGCGTATTACTTTGTGGGTCAGTAACGATATATTCCTGTTGCCAGGCAAATGAAGATGTCACCAACGACATCCACACAAAAACAGATACCGGGTAGAGACCACCCCGGAAGCCATTGCATCTCTTAACACTCATTTTGCGACTCCGAAAGAGCCGAATCCGGCATTGTTGTTATGATTTTTTTCGCGACTGCGTATTACTAAATATTGTCATTTTATTTCTGTCGTCAAGGCAGGTTGAACAATTCTTCATCGATATCAAACAGTGGGAGAATCAGATGGAACGTTGCGGTTGGGTCAGTCAGGATCCGCTTTATATCGACTATCACGATAACGAATGGGGCATCGCCCAGCGGGATAACCAAAAACTGTTTGAAATGATCTGTCTGGAAGGCCAGCAGGCGGGGCTTTCGTGGATAACGGTGCTGAAAAAACGTGAAAACTATCGCGAAGCCTTTCACCACTTCGACCCGAAAAAAGTGGCGGAAATGAATGAAGAAGACGTGGAAAAACTGGTGCTCAACGCGGGGATCATTCGTCACCGGGGAAAAATTCAGGCCATCATCGGTAATGCCCGTGCCTTTTTGGCGATGGAAGCCAACGGCGAACCCTTCGCTGATTTCGTCTGGTCGTTTGTCGATAACCAGCCGCAGGTGAGGCACGCCACCACCCTGGCAGAAATCCCCGCCCATACCCCCGCGTCAGATGCGCTGGCAAAAGCGCTAAAAAAGCGCGGGTTTAAGTTCGTCGGCACCACCATTTGTTACGCCTTCATGCAGGCCTGTGGGCTAGTGAATGACCACACCACCGGCTGCTTCTGCTATCCAGGAGGGGATAATGATCCGCAAATGGCAAAGTAGCGATCGCCAGCCGCTGTTAACGCTGTGGCTGGAAAGCACCATTTACGCGCATCCGTTTATTGAAGAAAGTTACTGGTACGACAGCGAGCCGCTGGTGCGTGACGTGTATCTTCCCACCGCCCATACGTGGGTGTGGGAAGAAGACGGCGAGCTGCAGGGATTTATCAGCGTGATGGACCAGCGCTTTATCGGGGCGCTGTTTGTCACCCCGGCCTGCATCGGGCGCGGTATTGGCCGGGCGCTGATCGCCTACGTCTGCGATCGCTACCCGGATTTAAGCCTTGAGGTGTATCAGAAAAACAGCCGGGCGGTGAATTTCTACCATGCGCAGGGTTTTCGGATTGAAGACAGCGCATGGCAGGATGAAACCCGGCAGCCGACGTGGATTATGCGCTGGCAGGCGGATCGAATGCTGTAAGCGGCAGCGCCGGTCCGCGGTATTTCTCCAGCCACACCAGGGCCGTATTTCCCGCACAGCCATTCCCCAGCTTCGAGCTGGGGATATCTTTGGTCAGCACGTTCACCGCCCCGTTTTTGCAAATGCCCCCCGCTTCAGGGTCAAGGTCTGGCCATGCGCCTTCATGCAGACAAATCACGCCCGGACGAATGCCGTCGGTGACCACCGCCCCGGCCAACACCTGCCCGCGCCCGTTCCACACCCGCACCAGGTCGCCATCGGCAATCCCGCGCGCGTTGGCATCTTCAGGATGAAGCGTCAGCGGCTCACGCCCGGCTACCGCATAACGCTCGCGCAGCGAGGTGTAATTAAGCTGGCTGTGCAACCGGTGCGCCGGATGCGCCGACAGCAGTTGAAGCTGTTCTGGCTGCGCGTTGCCGTGCCATTCATCTGGTTCAAGCCAGGTTGGATGGCCTGGACAATCGGCATAGCCAAACCCGGCGATACGCTGCGAGTAAATCTCAATCTTGCCGCTGTCGGTTTTCAGCGGATGGGCCTGCGGATCGTCCCGGAAGGCGGCGAAGCGCACGAACTGCGCGTTCTGCTCGCTCTGCGGCATCTCTATCAGCTGATTGGCCTCCCAGAACGACGGGAACGGCGGGAGCGTCACCTGCTGACTGGCCCCGCGTTGCGCGGCAATCTGATAGAAGGTCTCCAGCCATTGCAGGTCGGTTTTGCCGTCGGTAAAGCGTTCGCGCCCGCCCGCTTCCCAGCGTTCACTGAGCTCGGCGAAGACCTCAAAATCATCCCGCGCCTCATCACGCGGCGACACCACGCGTTTCATCGGCACCAGATGCTGATTGCTGTAGTCGCCGGTCATGGTCAAATCGTTGCGTTCAAACGAGGTGGTCGCGGGCAGGACGATGTCCGCATGACGCGCGGCGCCGGTCCAGAAACACTCGGAGATGACGATCAGTTCCGGCTTCTGCCAGGCGCGGATCAGCCGGTTGGTGTCCTGATGATGGGTAAAGTTGGCCCCGCCCGCCCACCACACAAAACGAATATCCGGAAAATGGCGGTCCATGCCGTTGTGCTGATACGGCGCGCCGGGGTTTTCCAGGGCTTCAACAATGCGCGCCACCGGGATTTTATCCACCGCATCGGTGCCATTGGCCACGCTGCCCTGCATCGACGCCAGAACCGCCGCACGCCGGGTCGGGTTGCCGCCGTTAGCAAAGTGATAAGAAAGGCCGAAGCCACCGCCCGGGGTGCCAATTTGCCCCAGCATCGCCGCCAGCGTGACCAGCATCCAGTGTTTCTGCTCGCCAAACTGCTGGCGCTGCATTCCCCACCCGGACATCAACATGGTGGTATTTTCGTGAAATAACTGCGCCAGTTCGCGAATTTTCGTCGCATCAATGCCGCATATCTCTGCCGCCCATTCGGCGTTTTTTGCCACGCCGTCGCGTTCCCCGGTCAGGTATTCCGCAAAATGGTCATAGCCGGTGGTGCAGCGTTCCAGGAACGTTGCGTCATGCCAGTTGTTTTCCACCAGGGTGTGGGCGATGCCGAGCATTAGCGCCACGTCGGTGCCCATGTGCGGGGCAATCCACTCCATTTTGTCGCCAAAGAAGTCGACGGTTTCTGAGCGCATCGGGTCGATGCAAATCAGGCGTTTACCGCTGTTGCGCAGTTTGTCGAAGAAGGTAATGCCCTGCTCATCGGACGCATTCCAGGCAATTTTCAGGGTGTTAAGCGGGTTGGCGCTCCACAGCACCACCACGTCGGTATGTTCCAGAATCAGCGGCCAGCTGGTCTGCTGCTGATACACCTCATTTCCGCCAACCACGTATGGCATGATGGCCTGCGCGGCTCCGGTGGAGTAATCCCCCAGATGCCCGGTGTAGCCGCCTGCGAGGCTCATGTAACGCTGCAACAGAGTGGCAGCCTTGTGCAATACCCCGTTCGAGCGCCAGCCGTATGATCCGGCGAAAATCGACGCCGGGCCATGGGCGGTGCGAATGCGTTGATGTTGCTGATGAATCAAATCCAGCGCGCGATCCCAGCTTACACGGACAAACTCATCCTGGCCGCGCACGCCCTGTGGGCTGTCCGGTGAGGCGAGGAAACCTTTACGCACCATCGGAAAGCGCACCCGCGTTTTGCTGTGTACCTGGTCACGGACCACGCTTTGCAGCGAGTTCTCAAACGTGCCCGATAATGCGCCGCGCGAGGCCAGCACGGTATCGCCATCGGTTTCGACCAGCATCGGCCCCCAATGGGCGGCGGTCAGAACGGTTTTTGTTGTAGATGAGTTTGCCAAAACGGGCTCCTGGTTAACGGATGCAGGTGTTGCGACGGCGTATTTTTCATCACCGTTCGATTTATTTACACATTTTCGGATCGTTCTGGAATTTTCCACACAATCGCACGTCATAATCAACCGCCACGTCTGCGCTGGCAAAGAATAAAAAGGATTAAGGAAAGAAGATGAAAAAACGCGTGATCATGATTGCAGCAATGGTAAGCGGTGCGCTGGCCCTTTCAGGCTGTACCACCAACCCGTATACCGGCGAGCGTGAAGCCGGGAAATCAGGCATTGGGGCGGGCATTGGCGCGTTAGCGGGTGCGGGCATCGGGATGCTCTCTTCCTCGAAGAAAGACCGCGGTAAAGGCGCTCTGATTGGTGCCGCCGCCGGGGCCGCCGTCGGCGGTGGCGCGGGCTATTACATGGATGTGCAGGAAGCAAAACTGCGTGAGAAAATGCAGGGCACCGGCGTGAGCGTCACCCGTAGCGGGGACAGCATCGTGCTGAACATGCCGAATAACGTCACCTTTGACAGCAGCAGCGCCAACCTGAAACCGGCCGGGGCCAACACCCTCACCGGAGTGGCAATGGTGCTGAAAGAGTACGAAAAAACCGCCGTGAACGTGGTCGGCTATACCGACAGCACCGGCAGCCAGGACCTGAACATGCGCCTGTCTCAGCAGCGTGCCGACTCGGTCGCCAGCGCGCTGATCACTCAGGGCGTGGCCGCCAACCGCATCCGCACCACCGGGATGGGCCCGGCGAACCCTATCGCCAGCAACAGCACCGCCGAAGGCAAAGCGCAGAACCGTCGCGTAGAAATCACCCTCAGCCCGCTGCAGTAATCGTTGTGCCGGGCGGCGGCGCTGTCGCCCCCGGTCAACACCTCGCCTTGCCATAACCCCTCCGCGATTAACGGCTTGCCATCGTCTATTTTCGCGCTAAGGTGTTCACACATTCAGGTGAAGGAAGCCCTCATGGCGAACAAGGCACGAGCCACCATCAGCGACGTAGCGAAAGCGGCAAAAACCGGCAAGACCAGCGTGTCACGTTATCTTAATGGCGAAAAGCATCTGCTCTCCGATGCCCTTCTGGCGCGGATTGAAGCCGCAATTGCCAGTCTCGATTACCGCCCAAGCCTGATGGCACGCGGCCTGAAGCATGGCCGTACCCGTCTGATAGGTCTTATCATCGCCGACATCACCAATCCCTATTCCGTCAACGTGCTCAGCGGCATTGAAGCCGCCTGCCGCGAACAAGGGTTCACCCCATTGGTCTGTAACACCAATAACGAGGTGGATCAGGAACGCCATTATCTCGACCTGCTGCGCAGTTATCAGGTGGAAGGGATCGTGGTCAACGCCGTGGGGATGCATGAGGAAGGGCTGAATCGTCTGCAACAGTCGGCGCTGCCAATGGTGCTTATCGACCGTAAAATTCCTGATTTCGCCTGCGACGTGGTCGGGCTGGATAACACCCAGGCCGCCACCACCGCCACCGAACACCTGGTCGAGCAGGGCTTCGAAGCGCTGCTGTTTCTCAGCGAACCGCTCGGCAGCGTCAATACGCGCCGGGAGCGTCTGGCCGCATTTCACGCTACGCTGGCCCGCTATCCGGGGATCAGCGCCGCAAATAGCGAAGTGCCGCTCAACGACGGGGCGATGATTGATAACGCCCTGCGCCAGTTCCACGCCACCCATCGCGGAATGCGCAAAGCGGTTATCTCTGCCAACGGCGCACTGACGTTACAGGTGGCCCGCTCGCTCAAACGCCTTGGCCTGCACTGGGGCAGCGACATCGGCCTGCTCGGCTTTGACGAGCTGGAATGGGCCGAACTGGCGGGCGTGGGCATCACCACCCTCAAACAGCCCACCTGGAAAATCGGCCATGCCGCCGTAGAGCAGGTGGTACGCCGGATCGAAGGCAGCAACGAACCTATTCGCGAGCAGGTTTTCTCGGGCGAACTGATCGTCCGCGGATCCACCAGCCGCTAATTCCCTTGTGATGGCGATCATAATTCGGGCAAGCCGATCTTTTCTTTGGAACCGGTTCCATCTAGCGTATTAAAGAGAAACCCCTTCTCTTTTCGCTCTGGAGTGACCGGATGGCCAGAAAAATTATCGTTGTCACCGCCGCTTACGGCCACGATCGCCTGCAGGCTCTGGGCGGTCAGCGTGCCGTTTTGCCCGTGATTGCCGCCGCGGGTGCCGACGGCGTTGAAATTCGTCGTGAACTGTTCACCCCGCAGGACATTGACGCCCTGCCGCTGCTGGGCGCAGACATCGCCCGACACTCACTGCTGGCCTGTTACTCCGCGCCAGAAGCGCTGTTCGAGGCTGACGGTAGCCTGAACCCACGTCTTCGTGCCCTGCTGCGGGAAGCCAAAGCCCTTAACGCGCTGTGGCTGAAACTGTCACTCGGTAATTTCACCCAGCCCACCACGCTGGATACGCTGCGCGCTATTCTGGCGGAGTGCAACGTTCCGCTGGTGGTGGAAAACGATCAGAGTGAATACGGCAAGCTGGCCCCGATGCAGCGCTTCCAGGCCGCCGTTCAGGTGAAGAATTTATCGGTCAGGCTAACCTTTGATATGGGCAACTGGCTGTGGCTGGGTGATTCCCCTGAACAGGCCGCGCGTCATCTGGCACCGTCGGTGGGCTATGTGCATGTCAAAGCCGCGGTCCCGCATCACAACGGCTGGCGTGCCGTGCCGCCGGATGCCGATCCGCGCTGGGCTGCCCTGCTGCAATCCTTACCCAACGACGTGCCGCGTGGCATTGAGTTCCCGCTCGAGGGCGAGGATTTGGTTGCCGTCACCCGGCGTTATGTCCACTGGTTACGCGAGGAGTAAGCCATGAATCAGGCACTGGATGTCATTACCATTGGCGAAGCCATGGCGATGTTTGTCGCCCAGCAACCCGGCCCACTCAGCCAGGGTGAAACCTTTGTGAAACGTATTGCGGGTGCCGAGTTGAACGTCGCCACTGGCCTGGCACGGCTGGGGCTGAACGTCAGCTGGGTCAGCCGCGTGGGCGATGACAGCTTCGGCCAGTTCGTGCTGGAATCCCTTCAAAAGGAAGGGATCGACCCCGCAGGCGTCACTCTCGACGGGCGCTATCCGACCGGATTCCAGCTCAAATCTAAAGTTGAAAATGGAACCGATCCCATTGTGGAATACTTCCGCAAAGGCTCGGCGGCCAGCCACCTCAGCCCGGACGATTTTAACCTCGAGCTGTTCACTCGCGCTCGCCATTTGCATCTCAGCGGCGTGGCGGCGGCGTTGTCAGCCAGTTCATTTGAATTACTCGATCATGCCGCGAAAGTCATGAAAAAAGCCGGGAAAACACTCTCTTTTGATCCAAACCTGCGCCCGGTGCTGTGGAAAAGTGAAGCCGAGATGGTCGAGAAGCTCAATCAACTCGCCTGCCAGGCCGACTGGGTGCTGCCGGGTCAAAAAGAGGGGCAGATCCTCACCGGCGAAAGCTCACCCGAAGGCATTGCTGAGTTCTACCTCAGCCGGGGCGTGAAAACGGTGGTGATTAAAACCGGCGCCGACGGGGCGTGGTATCAAACCGCAAGCGGTGAAAAAGGCGCTATCGCAGCGGTAAAAGTCGAAAACGTCGTCGATACCGTCGGTGCAGGCGATGGTTTTGCCGTGGGGGTGATCAGCGCCCTGCTGGAAGGCAAAACCGTGGCGCAGGCCGTTACGCGCGGGAACAAAATTGGTTCGCTGGCGATTCAGGTGCAGGGCGACAGCGAAGGTCTGCCCACCCGGGACGCGCTCGGCGAGGCATAACGCTCAGAACATGACCCAACAACGCTACCCTGTACCCTACAAACAGCGGTAGCACACACCTCACCAACAGAGGCTCGCTTATGAACCGTTCAAGCCATGCAACCAAACGCTGGTGGTACATCATGCCAATCGTGTTTATCACGTACAGCCTGGCGTATCTCGACCGCGCAAACTTCAGTTTCGCTTCCGCCGCCGGGATTAATGACGATCTCGGCATTACCAAAGGCGTCTCCTCGCTGCTCGGGGCGCTGTTCTTCCTTGGCTATTTCTTCTTCCAGATCCCCGGGGCGGTGTACGCCGAACGCCGCAGCGTGCGCAAGCTGATTTTCGTCTGCCTGATCCTGTGGGGCGGCTGCGCGTCGCTCACCGGGATGGTAAGCAACATCCCAATGCTGGCGGCGATCCGCTTTATTCTCGGGGTGGTGGAAGCCGCAGTCATGCCCGCGATGCTGATTTATATCAGTAACTGGTTCACGAAATCAGAACGCTCGCGCGCCAATACGTTCCTGATCCTCGGCAACCCGGTGACGGTACTGTGGATGTCGGTGGTCTCCGGCTACCTGATCCAGTCCTTCGGCTGGCGGGAAATGTTTATCTTCGAGGGCATTCCGGCGGTGATTTGGGCGTTCTGCTGGTGGGTGCTGGTGAAAGACAAACCGACCCAGGTTGGCTGGCTGTCCGAGGCCGAAAAAACCGATTTACAGCAACAGCTCGATCGCGAACAGCAAGGCATCAAAGCGGTGCGGAACTATGGCGAGGCCTTCCGCTCGCGCAACGTGATTTTACTGTGCCTGCAATATTTCGCCTGGAGTATTGGGGTGTACGGTTTTGTACTGTGGCTGCCATCGATACTCCGCAGCGGCGGGGAAAACTTAGGCATGGTGGAAGTGGGCTGGCTGTCGTCGGTGCCTTATCTGGCCGCCACCGTGGCGATGATCCTTGCCTCATGGGCATCGGACAAAATGCAAAACCGCAAGCTGTTCGTTTGGCCGCTGCTGCTGATTGCGGGCTGCGCCTTTATCGGCTCGTGGGCCGTTGGGGCCGATCACTTCTGGATTTCTTACACCCTGCTGGTGATTGCCGGGGCCGCGATGTACGCCCCATACGGGCCTTTCTTTGCGATTGTGCCGGAGATGCTGCCGCGTAACGTCGCCGGTGGCGCGATGGCGCTGATCAACAGCATGGGCGCCCTCGGCTCGTTCTTCGGCTCATGGTTTGTCGGTTACCTTAATGGGGCCACCGGCTCGCCGTCAGCCTCCTACATTTTTATGGGGGTGGCACTTTTCGTCTCTGTGTGGCTGACTTTAATTGTTAAGCCTGCTAATAATCAGACAATCCCTGTCGGCGCACGCCACGCCTGAACCTTTGACACTGGAGAGAGGAATGAAACCGTCCGTCATTCTCTACAAAAAGTTACCTGACAACTTATTACGCCGCCTGGAAGCCCACTTCACGGTGACCCGCGTCCATGACCTGAGGGAAGAGACCGTCCGCAGCCACGCGCAGGCGTTTAAAGAGGCCGTGGGCCTGCTCGGCTCAAGTGAAAAAGTGGACGCCGCGCTGCTGGATAACATGCCCGCCCTGCGGGCTACGTCGACCATTTCCGTGGGCTACGACAATTTCGACGTCGAGGCCCTCAATGCCCGCAAGGTGCTGTTGATGCACACCCCCACCGCGCTGACCGAAACGGTGGCCGATACGCTGATGGCGCTGATCCTCAGCAGCGCGCGCCGGGTGGTGGAAGTGGCCGAACGCGTCAAAGCCGGTGAATGGACCAAAAGCATCGGCCCGGACTGGTTTGGCACCGATGTGCATCATAAAACCATCGGCATCGTCGGCATGGGCCGTATCGGTCTGGCGCTGGCGCAACGCGCGAACTTGGGCTTCGGGATGCCGGTGCTGTATAACGCCCGTCGCCAGCACAAGGAGGCCGAGGAGCGTTTCAACGCCCGCCACTGTGACCTCGACACCCTGTTGCAGGAAGCCGATTTTGTCTGCTCTATCCTGCCGCTGACCGACGAAACGCGTCATCTGTTCGGCGCGGCGCAGTTCGCCAAAATGAAATCCTCGGCGATATTTATCAACGCCGGACGTGGCCCGGTGGTGAACGAGAAAGCGCTGATCGCCGCGCTGAAAGAGGGTGAGATTCTGGCCGCAGGGCTGGATGTCTTCGAGCAGGAACCGCTGTCGGTAGAGTCTCCGCTGCTGTCGATGCCTAACGTGGTGGCGCTGCCGCACATTGGCTCCGCAACGCATGAGACGCGCTACAACATGGCGGCCACGGCGGTAGATAATCTGATTGATGCGCTGAACGGTAACGTGGAGAAAAACTGCGTCAACCCGCAGGTGGCTTGACGGAAGAGAGGAGCCGGGCTGGCAGAGGTGCCGCCCGGCTATTTCACTTAACGCGTGGCGTTAACCGCCGCGGTCCAGGCCTGATTAAACGCCTGGTGCTGGGAAGCCAGCGGACCAATCAGCGAGTTGTACTGGCTCGCCTGTTGAGAGGTCGGGAACTGAATGCCGTTGGCAACGAAGCTCACCTGGGTGTCCTGCTGCGCGATAAAATCGCCCACCTGCACCAGCTGCTGGGTGAAGATCTGTGCCGCCGGGATCAGCGGTTGCATCGCATTGGCTGGCAGGGTCACGACTTTGTTGTACACCTGGTCATAGACCGGCTTCAGATCGTCGTTCTGTTTCAGCGCCGCATGGGCCGCATCGGCCTGCATTTTGGCGTTTTCCAGCTGCTGGCTCAGTACGCCGAGCGAACCATTGGCCTGACGCAGCGGTTCACGCTGGGTCAGGTAATCCTGTGGGACGCGAATGGCATTCACGCTGTCCACTACCGGACGCAGACCAGCATCCATCGCCTGGCTCACCTGCTGTGAGTAGCCATAAATCACCGCGTAATCGGAGACGAACGGACCGAACTGTTTTTTCTGATCGGTGGTCAGCGTTGGCAGACGTTCGCCGCTACGCATCACGGAATTCTGTAGGAAGTCGATGAACGCTTTGCGCTGATCGCCTTCTTTATCGAAACATCCACTCAGGCTAACTACCATCAATAACGCCGCAATAGACGCAAACCAGCGAGAGCAGGACTTTCCTGTCGCCATTTTCATACTCCTTCAGCCAAAAAAGCGCAAACTGGCACACACGTGCCTGACGTTGACAAGGATAGTCGACGAGCGCCTCGCAGGATAGACTTTCCTTCAATCACGCAGGGAAAAGTCGCACACTTTCCTCTCGCGGGATAAATGTTAATTATTTGTTGCCCACATCACAAATCACATCTTTATCGCTCTGCGCCACTTCACGCTTAACTTACTGAAAGACTACTCTTTTCTTCAACGCCCGCATCATCATCGCCACGCGACGGACGATAATCGCACGCTTCCCCCGCTCACCCCGTTGTCGAAAAAGCGCGCGGATGGTTTGATTGAATGAACGATTAACGGATAGATGTTCGGTAATCGCACATTTTACCTCCCAGGAATCGCGCCATGACCAAAACAACAACCGATATCCAGGCCTTTATTAACGACAATCCATTCACCAAATACCAGTGGATGATCCTCGTGCTGTGCTTTATCACCGTCGCGATGGACGGGTTCGACACCGCCATCATCGGCTTTATCGCCTCTGACCTCGTGCAGGAATGGGGGGTGCAAAAATCCGCCCTCGGCCCGGTAATGAGCGCCGCGCTGGTCGGGCTGGCGGTGGGTGCCCTGACCGCAGGCCCGATGGCGGACCGCATTGGCCGTAAAAAAGTGCTGATCCTTTCCATCATCATCTTCGGTAGTTTCAGCCTGCTGACCGCGGCGGCAACCAGCCTCAATCAGCTGACGCTGCTGCGCTTCCTGACCGGGCTGGGCCTCGGAGCAGCAATGCCTAACGCTGCCACGCTGATGAGTGAATATGCGCCGGAACGCCGTCGGGCATTGCTGGTCAATCTGATGTTCGTCGGCTTCCCGATTGGCTCGTCGCTGGGCGGGTTTATTTCGGCCTGGCTTATTCCGCTTTACGGCTGGCAGAGCGTGCTGATCCTCGGCGGCGTCATGCCGTTGATCTTAGCGGTGGTGCTGATTTTCCTGCTGCCGGAATCGGTGCGCTATCTGGTGGCGAAAAACAAATCGCAGGCACAGGTGGCGACCATTCTGCGACGCATCGCCCCGCTGCCCGCCGATCCCCACTTTGTACTGCATGAAACCGGCGGCATGCCGGATAAAACGGCTCTCGGCGTGATTTTCTCCCCACGCTACGCGCTCGGCACGGTGATGCTGTGCCTGACCTACTTTATGGGCCTGCTGATTTTCTATTTACTCACCAGTTGGCTGCCGCTGCTTATCCGCGAAACGGGTGCCACCCTAAGCCAGGCTTCGATTGTCACCGCCCTGTTCCCCCTCGGCGGCGGGATTGGGGTGCTGGTGCTCGGCGCGCTGATGGATAAATTCAATCCGAATAAAGTGGTGGCCGTCGGCTGGCTGCTGACCGGGGTATTCGTGTGCCTGGTCGGATTCTCCACCAGTAGCCTGGTGCTGATGGGGGTGATGGTGTTTATCGCGGGCAGCATTATGAACGGCGCGCAGTCGTCAATGCCCGCGCTCGCGGCAGGTTTCTACCCGACTCAGGGCCGGGCGACCGGCGTGGCGTGGATGCTCGGCATCGGGCGTTTCGGTGGCATTCTCGGAGCCTTCAGCGGCGTGTTCCTGATGCAGGCCCAGCTGTCGTTTGAAACCATCTTTATGCTGCTGGCTATTCCGGCGCTGCTATCGGCCACGGCGTTAATGGTGAAATACGCCCTGACCCGCCCAAATCGTCAGGCCGCAAACACCACCAGCGCTCTCCCTAAGGCGACACAAAAAGCCTGATACGCACGCGGCGGGTGCCAGCACCCGCCTTTGCCGGATATTTACTAACGATTTACAAAAAACGTTCTGAATAACTTTCCCGTTTCTTTATCAAATAATTAGTCGGCGTCTGCCCAGGGCCGAAACGGGTCAGGGAACCGATATCGCACGAATAGTCACCTCCGTGACCACTCCTCATCCTTTTTACTGACTATTCTTAAGAGGCTCTGAGTTGTTCACGTATCCACCGTGTGATGTAGAGGAGTTCTCAATGGAATCTAAAGATCCTATGTTTGAACTGTTGAGCAGTCTTGAACAAATCATTTTCAAAGACGATTCGCAGAGAATTACCCTGACCCAAAAGCCCACAGCCTTTACTGAGTTTGAGCAACTGCGTAAAGGCTCCGGTTTGAAAATTGATGATTTTGCCCGTGCGATGGGCGTCAGCGTTGCCATGGTGCAGGAGTGGGAGTCGAGACGAGAGAAACCGTCGCCCGCCGAACTGAAGCTGATGCGCTTGATTCAGGCCGATCCACGATTAAGTAAGCAGCTGATGGAATGAAGTGACGACCCCCGCCTTGCGGGGGTTTTTGTTTACCTCTCACTGAACACCCAGCCTGACGCCTGCCATTCAAGGCTGTGGGTCAGCTTCAAACCATTTAAAAACGCCTCGTCATGAGACACCACCAGCATCGCACCGGGGAAGTTCGCCAGCGCGGCTTCGATGGCCTGCGTCGACGCCAGGTCCAGATGATTGGTCGGTTCATCCAGGAGCAGCAGTTGGGTAGCTTCCCGCCGCCAGAGCACGCTGGCAAGGGCGGCCTTCAGGCGCTCACCGCCGCTGAGCGATGATAGCGGTAATCCCACCTTATCTGCGGTCAACTGCAGCTGTGCCAGGCGGCTGCGCAGTACGCCCTCTTCCAGCGGCGTATCCGCGAGACTCAAGTGTTCCATCACCGACTGCGACAGACTGAGCTGACTCAGATGCTGATCGAGCCAGGCGGCATTGACTGACAGTTTGCAACTGCCGCTCGCCGGGGACTCCAGGCCCAAAATGGTTTTGAGTAAGGTGGTTTTTCCGCAACCGTTCGGACCACGGAGCGCCACCCGCATCGGACCGTCGAGACGCCAGGTCAGCGGCGCGAGCACGGTATGCGCCAGCACCAGATTGTGCAGTTCCAGTACCTGTTTACCCGCCGCAACCTGATTCCCAGGCAGCGTCATCATCACGGGCATGTCATCCTCTACCCGCTCACGCGCCTGATTGACCGCCGCGTTCAGGGCATCGTTCTGCTCGCGATGCTGACGGCGCAGCGTGCCGGGCCGGGCTTTCGCCGCACCTTTATAGGCTACGCGTTCGAACGAGGCGATATTCAGGGAATCGACGGTGCGCAGGGTTTGGGCCGAGCGTCGCTGGCCGTTATCGTGTTCTTTTTGCAGCCGGGTACGGGTCCGGCGGCGCTCGGTTGCCGCGTGGTCCAGCGCAGAACGCGCCGCCTGCTGTTCCGCTTCACGCTGTTGCTGGTATACCTCAAAATTACCGCCGTACTGCCGCAACATTCCGACTGAGAGTTCCAGAATGCGCGGCAGCTGCGCCAGCAATGCCCGGTCGTGGCTGGCAATCAGCGCCCCGCCGCGCCACTGGGCAAGTTGCTGATAAAACCACGCCCGCCCGGCGCTATCCAGGTGGTTAGTTGGCTCGTCGAGCAACAAATAATCGGCCCCGGAAAGAAACGCGGCGCACAGCAGCGCTTTCACGCGTTCGCCACCGCTCAGGGATGACGCCGGGCGATACGGGTCAAACTCCGGCAACGATAACGCCGTAAACGCGGCAGCCAGACGTTCCGATAACTCCCAGTTACCCTCGAGCACATCCCCGTCATCCGGCAGCATTTCACCATGAGTCACCCGATGCAGAGCGGAGAAGATGTCCGTTAATCCAAGCAAATCCGCCAGCGTACTGTGCGCAGCAAGTTCCGGCTGCTGAGCCACGTAAGCCACATTGGCAGAATGTTCGATATGCCCTTGAGCGGGCGTTTCTGCGCCAGCCAGCAGCTGTAACAGACGCGTTTTTCCACTGCCGTTACGCCCAACCAGGCCACACAGGGAACGTTCAAGGGAGAGATCCAGCGGACCAAATAACACATCGCCCGTCGCAAACTGACAGGTGACCTGATGCAAAATAAACGCAGGGGATTGCGCACAAAAATGAGCCATAAGCACTCCTGAATGAAATCAAAAACCATCCCCGCCAACGCGATTGCGTTATGCCAGGGCCGAATTCATCAGTCGTGATTGTTCATTTTCGGGATGCGCTCCAGAGAGAAGAGAAAAGTCGGGAGACAGGATAGCCGGATTCCGGCCAGGATTTCAAGGTTAAATGTTCGCCAGTGGTGCAGGGATAAAACGCCCGGTAATCATCTACGCTCAGTGAGTTTGCGAGCACGCTTCAGGAAATAACAGGAGTCATGAATCACCTGATGGCGATTCATGACTGAAAGGCGGGGTTAATCGAAAACACCCTTAATGATCGACGTCACGATGGCTGTACTCAGGGCAACCAGCACTAAATCGTTGCCGACGGTCTGCCATTCATAGCCTGGATAATAGGGCAGTTGATTGAGCATCGAACCGGGAACCGTTCTTTTTGCGATGCCTGGAGGTAACGGCTTACCCCGGGCGAGATTTTTAGCAATTCCGGGAGGGAGCGGTTTGTAACCGGTCAAGCCCAGGTTGACTGCAAGCCTGCGGGCATCAGACAAACTGATATCGGAATCCACGTGGTCAGGCTTGCCGTAGTTTTTCCTACTGCCGTGATCGCCTGATGCATTCCCTTTCCCGTTTCCGTTACCTTTATTGCCGTGATCGCCGCTGTTTCCATGGTTACTGCTATTACCACTGTTTCCGCTGTTACCATGTCCGTTGCCATTTCCGTTTCCGTTTCCGGGATTCGCCATCACAGGCAGCACGACCAGAGACAGACTCAGCGCGGTGACCGCCGCTGTAATAAAGCCACGATGTTTACGCATGTTGATTACCTTCAAGTAGGTGATTCCCTATGAACATAAGCCACACTCCTACTTTCGTGCCATGACATTTGTCTGAAATATGAGTTCAGACCGAATTTTTTGTGAACTCGCTTCGGGAAGACACGGACTGAACCCCAGCCATAAAAAAGTAGATGCCCACTGAAGGCATCTACACTGTTCAGATTACTTCAAAATTCTGATATCAATACGGCGGTTTTTAGCCCGATTTTCTGCCGTGTCATTTGGCACAATAGGGTAAGCGGAGCCGAAACCATGAGCCACCAGATTGGCACCGTTGGCACCTAAGTTGATTAAACCTTGACGGACACTATTAGCGCGTTTTTGCGAAAGGTTCAGATTGAAATCGTTATCACCTGTATTATCCGTATAGCCACCCAGTTCCAGTTGGATATTTGGATAGGCTTTCATTATTTCGGCGATGTTTTTCATCTGCTCTTCGGATTCAGGTTGAAGATCTGCGCTGTTGGTTTTGAATTTGAGTCGATCAAAAGAGAACCAAACAGATTTGTTGTCCTTACTTTCAATAAATCCAATCAGCTTATTTTCCATACCTAACTCAGGAAACTTCAGCGTATTACCATCTGGTAATGTCTTACTGATATACTCGCCTAAATTACCCCAAACGCTGGTAGTCTTCGGTTGGAAGAAACAACCGCGCAGCACAAAGATAATCAGCCCGATGAGTAAAATAAACAGCAGCCACCATGGCCATTTTTTCTTATCTGACTTACGTGAAGTCAATGGATAATATTCAGCTAACTCTTCTTTGCTGAGCAAATTAACTAAACCAGCAGGTACGAGAGCATCGGAATGTTTACTATGACTGATTAGCCATTCCTTCAAAGGCAGCGATTGATCATCTTTCATAAGAAGATGCCCTTTGATCGCATTGAAGAAGAAGGCGGACCCGACGGTCATGATTTTACGAATAACTTCAGAAGAGCAACCCACAAAACGAGCTAACTTCATTTCCAGTCCGGTGGTAGACTCGGGGAGGAGCAATGAACTTAACTGTTCATTCAGCGCATTCAGAACTGAAGTGTCATTGGAAGCCGCTTCCCAGGAGAGATGCTGCATTGATTCATAGAACGGAAGTCGCTCCATAATTCTCATAAAATCTTCATGCAAATGAACTGAGTTCAGGCAATCAATTGTTTTATGCATTAATAACGGGAAGATAGCCGAAAGCCCTTTTTGAACATCAAATTCATTTTCGCCAATAGCATCAGATATTGATGCTATCATTTCAGGGGAAATTCCCGTGTCCAATTTCTCAATAATGTTATTTTTCATTTATAAAATCCGTAGCATTCAAAAACCAATCTAAAACAATATTAGATTCAAAGAGCGGAGAGTAAACAACAATAAGTAAATAAGCACAACCTAATTTTCATAATCAAAATAAGTCATTTTGTTTATTCAAAAACAAAACCATGTACTAGGTTGTTTTCTACTGAAACGAAAAAGCAAAAAATAACGATAAAAACTTACAAATACAAACCTCAATCTTCTTACTGCCTCTTTCTATTGATTTGCGATAACAGGTGATGAGCCAATAAAAAACGCCCGAAGATTAACACCATTCACTTAAGATATTTTGATTTCCGTTTTCTGATACTGGCTTTGTCAGTGGACTCGAGGACGTGAGAGATCCATTCATGAGGGATAGTGCGTTGAAAATGAGAAAGCGAGTCGGGTTCAGCCCAGGTTTGTATATCGTCCAGTCAGGTCAAAAGGATAAAAAAGCCCGATCGGGAAATGATGAGGCTTATTGTGAACCATCTGCCAGATCGTTCAACCGTTCGGTTTGCTTAACCGATCGATATTAGCCCGAAGGCGGGTGGCAGCACTCAGCCTCACCACTCACCATAGGGGTAAGTTTTGCCTTTGATAAAGTCTTTTGTACTCTGGTCATAACCATCAGGGATTTTATAAGACATATCGATTCGACTTATACCTCTACAGCCATCCAATTTATCACCAGACAAAGTAGTGATTTTTTTAGGTTCCACCGGCAGGTTGTCGCCGCCGCCACTGTTCTGTAGCCACACTCTGACCTTACCCTCTGGAGCAAGACCAAACAGAATGGTGCTGTACCAGGCCTTTTCTCCCAAACGGTCTAATCCTGTAGAAACATTCATTTTTTCCCTCATTGACTCCGGAAATATAATGCGCGTCTCGTAGGTTTTTTTATCGATAATCGAATCCCAGCAAAACAGTATGGCCACAGGCGGATGACGGGCCTTATTAAATTGCGCGAAGCGCATATAGCGGTTATCCCATCGACCTCTGCTTGAGTCATCATCCTGTACATTGTCGAGATTTCTGAAAGAGTAGAGGATTTTTTTGTTATCTATAATGCCAACATAGTTTACAAAGGCAGGAAGATCGTTGGGCGTGAAGAAAGCAAACCCCCACATTCCGTAAGGCATCTCACCCGTTTCTTCCGGGGTTATGGTTTTCCCCAAATTACAGCCTGTAATAGTCAAAACCAGTATAAAGAAAAGATTTTTTCCATATTTCATTTTTCATTACCGTCCATGTTGTAGGTTGTCCGTTGCCAGTTTTCATCCGGTCGATTTACAAAACCAATAAGCTGCGAAGCAGAGGTCCCGCCATAGGCAATTCCTTTTCCATCAAACGTAATACTGTTCCAGTTTGCCGAGCAGTGGATAAAATCTTTAGCCAGGAGATCTATTTCAAACGGAGTAAAAAATGCGCCCTTATGTCCTGTACGAGCGGCCTTTGATAATTCTATAGCTTTTATATAAAGGGGGATAAGGGAAGACGTAACCTTCAGATTTTTATCTGAATTTTTAATAGGATCAAACACCACACCTGCATCCTGCGCCGCATCCAACATCACCCTCAGCACCACTTTGGACCAGTCGTTCTTCACCAGTCTCTGCTTCATTGTCAGCGCCGCAAAGACCCGCTTTTGCATACCCTCTGTGTGATGAGCGGGTATCCGCTCGTCTTCCCAGACATCTGCGCTAATGTCATTGGTGCGGATAATCGGGGCAATCACGGCGGAAGACTCCAGCACGGACAGTTGCTTAAAGGCATGCTGATATGCCCGCGACTTCTGGGCCAACGTATTCAGCGGGACCGTTTCTGCTTCCGGGCGGGTGAGATAGAGGTTTTCACGCATGACAGGCAAATAGCCGCCGCCGATATCGGAGTGCGCCCCAGGCAACGCCAGTTCCGGCCAGGCCGGCTGGACGCTGTTGAGCGCAAAGTTGAAGCGGCATTCATTCTGCGCCGTGATATGAAACACCTTCTCCGCCACGCCGGGGCGCAGCATGATATTGACCTCTCCGGTGTTGGCCGTGTGTGGATTCAGACCATTTTGTGGCGTGCCAATGGCGGCGACGGTATCAAAAATACCGATAAATCGGGTTTTCCCTGCAGGCGCACCGGTGTAATTGACATGATTCATTCCCTGGCGATTCGCATTGATAATGGCTCTGTCTTCTGTCTGAATACGGTTCGCGAAGTGGCGCGCGGCAGCTGCACCACGGCTAAAACCAAAGATATCAAACTGAAAGGATGTGATCTTCACGACACAACCAGGGATTTTCTGTAGAAGCTTGCGTAATGCGTCGTCTATCGCCCCGGCAATCTGCTTTACCGCAAAGTCCGTCTTTGCGATCACGCCGGTATCGGCCACGCCCAGGGTGAGTCCAATCAGGCTATCCGGCCTCCCGGCTTCAGTACCGATCCCCTCCACATATATGGCTGCCTGCGCCTGCCCTGACTCGAGAGGGATATCCGTTTTGTACAACGTATTTAGCCAGTGAATATTCGTATACCCACCGATATAGCTGGTGGCTCCGATACCTGAAACGCCCATGTTTTGCTGGGCGGTGCGGGCAAGAATACTTTCGGCATCCGGGTCAGAGAGATCAAAGTGAGCAGCGGTTAAGGCGGTCAGCATATTCTGCGTATTCACCGCGTTATTACCGGTTCCATCAAAAAAGACACCCAGGGTCAGGATAATATTACGCGTGTCGGGCTGTGGTTTCTCATTCACTGGAAATAGTTGGTTGTAGTTATCTGGCAGGATCAGGTTACTAAATTCGGTGTTAGCAATAAGATGTTTACAGCGGATATATTCATACGTCACAGCAATACTTTCACTATCGAGAATATCTGGAACAAATGTTGATGTAATCCCCTGTATAGACGCCCCACGCAGTTCTATCTGATAGTATTTCTCCTGTCGCCCGTAGCGGTTGGTGCGATAAAAATCAAAGCTTAACTGTAACCTTTCATTTTCATTAATCGCCGTCGTCAGCAGAGGGGTACTTTTGTCAATCGGCTTATTGAAGCGTAACCCATGATGGTTAACTCCGTTAGAGGTATTCGCGCTACTGTTGGAAAGCTGATAGACAAGAATTTCATCAGTGTGTTGATGCTGAAAGCGATTACCAATGGAGCTATAGGTCCCACAACCGGATGATATTTCACCCTGGCCTTCGCCTTTCATTCTTAAATAAACAGCATGACTCATGCAATGACGTCCTTTTCCGGGATAATGCATATCTCAACTGAATAATCATCATCAGCTTACTCTTTTTATCAGGCTAAATATTGTTTCCCCGATCATATATTCAATAAAGTAAAAAAGAATTCAGAAAATAAAAAACCCGCTTTTCAGCGGGTTTTTTTAATCGTAGGACCGATTACTGCAGCAGGGAAATATCCGCGACTTGCAGGAACAGTTCACGCAGTTTGCTCAGCAACGTCAGACGGTTAAGACGCACCTCTTTTTCATCGGCGTTAACCATCACGTTCTCGAAGAACTCATCCACCGGCTCACGCAGGGACGCCAGTTCGATCAGCGCATCCTGATAACGGCCTTCGGCGAAGAACGGCTGCAGCTTATCGCGCAGCACCACCAGGTGAGTCGCCAGCTTGATTTCTGCCGCGTCTTTCAGGACCGAAGCGTGAACGGCATCGTTCAGCGTTTCGTCAGACTTGGCCAGAATGTTGGAGACACGCTTGTTGGCAGCGGCCAGCGCTGCGGCTTCATCCAGGGTACGGAAGTGCGACACCGCCTTCATACGGGCATCGAAATCTGCCGGACGGGTCGGACGACGCGCCAGCACGGCCTGAATGGTGTCAACGGTGTAGCCTTCGTCCTGATACCAGGCGCGGAAACGGCCCAGCATGAAGTCGATTACCTCATCAACCACGTTGGCGTTGGTCAGCTTGTCGCCGTACAGACGCACCGCTTCTTCGGTCAGCGTTTGCAGATCGAGGTTCAGGTTCTTCTCAACGATGATACGCAGCACGCCCAGCGCAGCACGACGCAGCGCAAACGGATCTTTGTCGCCTTTCGGGTGCTGACCGATGCCGAAGATCCCCGCGAGGGTATCCATCTTATCGGCAATCGCCACGGCACAGGCGACCGGGTTGGACGGCAAATCGTCACCGGCAAAGCGCGGCTGATACTGCTCGTTCAACGCCACCGCCACGTCTTCGGCTTCGCCGTCGTGACGCGCATAGTGCATACCCATGATGCCCTGAGTGTCGGTAAATTCGAACACCATGTTGGTCATCAGGTCACATTTGGAGAGCAGCCCCGCACGCGTAGCATGGTTCACATCGGCGCCAATCTGTCCGGCAATCCAGCCCGCCAGGGCCTGAATGCGGTCAGTTTTGTCACGCAGCGTGCCGAGCTGTTGCTGGAACAGAACGGTTTGCAGACGTGGCAGATGGTCTTCCAGACGCTTTTTACGGTCGGTGTTGAAGAAGAATTCAGCATCCGCCAGACGCGGACGAACCACTTTTTCGTTCCCGGAAATAATCTGAATCGGATCTTTCGACTCAATGTTGGTCACGAAAATAAAGTTCGGTAGCAGTTTGCCGTCGTTGCCATACACCGGGAAGTACTTCTGGTCACCCTTCATGGTGTACACCAGCGCTTCAGCCGGAACGGCGAGGAATTTTTCTTCGAATTTCGCGGTCAGCACAACCGGCCATTCGACCAGGGAGGTGACTTCTTCCAGCAGGCTTTCGCTCAGGTCAGCGTTACCGCCGATTTGACGCGCTGCTTCTTCAGCATCCGCCTTGATTTTGGCTTTACGCTGTTCGTAATCCGCCACAACTTTGCCGCGTTCCAGCAGGATCTGCGGATACTGATCGGCGTTGTCGATGGTAAATTCCTGCTCACCCATAAAGCGATGGCCGCGGATCACGCGATCGGAAGCAATGCCCAGGATAGTGGCAGGCACCACGGTGTCGCCCAGCAGCAGGGTCACGGTGTGGACCGGACGCACGAACTGCACGTCGGACGCACCCCAGCGCATCAGTTTAGGGATCGGCAGCTTGGCCAGCGAGGTGGCGACCATCTGCGGCAGCAGCGCTTCGGCGCTTTCGCCTTTGACGTGCGCACGATACAGCAGCCATTCACCTTTGTCGGTGACCATACGCTCGGCCTGATCAACGGTGATACCGCAACCACGCGCCCAGCCTTCTGCCGCTTTGCTCGGCTTGCCTTCGGCGTCAAACGCCGCAGACACCGCCGGGCCACGTTTTTCAACTTCGCGATCTGGCTGAGCTTCCGCCAGCGCGGCGACTTTCAGCGCCAGACGACGCGGAGCCGCAAACCACTCTACGTTACCGTGCGCGAGACCCGCATTATCGAGTTCTGCCGTAAAGTTCGCAGCGAAGGATTCCGCCAGGTTGCGCAGGGCTTTTGGTGGCAGCTCTTCAGTGCCGATTTCCACCAGGAAAGTTTTTTCAGACATGGCCGCCTCTTATTTATTCTTGTTGCACATCGGGAAGCCGAGGGCCTCACGGGAAGCATAATAGGCTTCTGCCACGGCTTTGGTCAGGGTGCGAATGCGCAGAATGTAGCGCTGACGCTCGGTGACCGAGATGGCTTTACGCGCATCCAGCAGGTTAAAGCTGTGGGCGGCCTTCAAAATACGCTCATAGGCAGGCAGCGGCAGCGGGTTTTCCAGCGCCAGCAGCTGTTGGGCTTCTTTCTCATACTGCTCGAAGCAGGAGAACAGGAAGTCGACATCGGCGTATTCGAAGTTGTAGGTGGACTGCTCCACTTCGTTCTGATGGAACACGTCGCCGTAGGTGGTTTTACCCAGCGGGCCGTCGCTCCAGACCAGGTCGTAAACGCTGTCTACGCCCTGAATGTACATCGCCAGACGCTCCAGACCGTAGGTGATTTCACCGGTCACTGGCTTACACTCCAGGCCGCCAACCTGCTGGAAGTAGGTGAACTGCGTCACTTCCATGCCGTTGAGCCACACTTCCCAACCCAGACCCCAGGCACCCAATGTCGGGTTTTCCCAGTTGTCTTCCACGAAACGAATGTCGTGAATGGTCGGATCCATACCCAGCTCTTTCAGAGACCCGAGGTACAGCTCCTGAATGTTGTCCGGCGATGGCTTAATCACCACCTGGAACTGGTAATAGTGCTGTAAACGGTTCGGGTTTTCGCCATAGCGACCATCGGTCGGGCGGCGGGACGGCTGCACATAAGCAGTCGCCATCGGCTCAGGGCCTAACGCGCGCAGACTGGTCATTGGATGAGAGGTGCCAGCGCCTACTTCCATGTCCAGTGGTTGAACAATGGTGCAGCCCTGACGAGCCCAGTAATCCTGTAAGGTCAGGATCAGGCCCTGGAAAGTCCTGGTATCAAACTTTTGCATATTTTTCGTGCTGGATACGTGTGGAATTAAGGAAGGGTCAAGTATACCCGCTGGCTGCGAGATATACAGTATGAATGGCAGTTGTTTGCGGAAAATTGAGAGAATATTGGGGAAACGCCAGGCATTTCCCTCCTGTATCGTCGCCCGTTAGCGCATCGAAAGGTGTAAAAATTGCCCTTCTGCATCGAAAGAACAGACGAAGCTCTCTTTCTTTGGCGTATTGCCCCGCAGCTCATAGCTGCCCTGGAATTGCTCGAAGCCAATCAGTTCCACTTTCTGAGGCCCAGTGTTGTACCGCGCAGCCGCCTGGCTCTTGCAAAGCTGTTCCATATTCAGCGAACTCACCGGGGGCATTTTAGCGCGTTGCGCTTTTTGCTCAGGTGCGTGGTGAGCACTGCACCCCGCCAGCAGCACGACCAGCAATAGGGATAAACCACACTTCATCATCATTTTTGGTTACGGCCTTCTTCTTTGCCTGTTATTGTCATTTTTAAGACTAGATGCTTTTTATGACTTCGCATTCTGCAAATGCGTTCCGTCATCGACAAGCGCCCCGGGACAAATCAGAATTTTCCATTGCGTCAGCGGCTACAATCGCAGGTCAGAGTTTTTTTCATCTTCACAATGGGGAACGGATGTCAGGAAAGATTAGCTGGATTACCAACCTGCGAGGGATTGCCTGTCTGATGGTGGTGATGATCCATACCACCACCTGGTATGTCACCCACGCCCACAGTATCAGCCCGCTCAATTGGGATGTCGCCAACCTGCTGAACTCGGCCTCGCGCGTCAGCGTGCCGCTGTTCTTCATGATTTCCGGTTATTTGTTCTTTGGCGAACGCAGCGCGGCTCCGCGCCATTTCCTGCGTATTGGGCTCTGTTTACTGTTTTATAGCGCCGTGGCGCTGATTTATATTCTGCTGTTTACCCACATCAACGCTGAACTCTCCCTGAGGAATCTGCTGCAAAAGCCAGTGTTCTATCACCTGTGGTTTTTCTTCGCGATTTTTGTGATTTATCTGCTCTCCCCGCTGATTCAGGTGAAAAGCGTCAATGGCTGGATGCTACTGGCGCTGATGGTGGTGCTCGGCATCGTCGCCAACCCGAATACCGTGCCGCTGAAAACCGGTGGATTTGAATGGCTGCCGGTGAATTTATACATCGACGGCGATACCTTTTACTACGTGCTGTACGGCCTGCTGGGGCGTGCGTTGGGGATGATGGACACTGACAAAAAACCGCTGACGCTGCTGTGCGCCGCACTGTTTGCCGCCGCGGTATGGGTGATTTCGCGCGGCACGCTGCACGAGCTCAAATGGCGCGGTAACTTCGCCGATACCTGGTATTTGTATGCCGGGCCGATGGTGTTCATCTGTGGCGTGACGCTGTTTACGCTGGTGAAAAATACGCTAAACAGCCGCGAACTGCCGGGATTACGCACCATTTCTCAGCACTCGCTGGGGATTTACGGATTTCATGCGCTGGTGATCCACGCGCTGCGGTACGGCGGACTGGATCTCAAGCGCTGGCCGCTGCTGGATATCGGATGGATATTCTGCGCGACGCTGGGCGTCAGCCTGCTGCTGTCAATGCTGTTGCAGCGAATCGACACCCGCAGGCTGGTGAGCTAACGCCCGCTGTCGCGCCCGGTGCAGTTGGCGGGCAGAAGTAAAGCCCGCCGACTGCGCAGCCTGTTCCACCCCGCTACCCTGCAACAGTCGCTGTTCGGCTAACGCCAGCCGCAGCTGTTCCAGATAATCCCGCACGCTGACCCCCAGATGCTGCTTAAACAACCGCGTGAGATGGCGCGGGGTGACGTGGGCCCGGTCGGCAATATCAGCCAGGGGCCAGGCGCGCTGCGGAGCGGCGGTGAGTGCGTCCTGCGCCCGATGAATAGCCGGATGGAGATGATTTCGGTAACGCAGCCACGGTGAAAGTTGCGGATCGTCACCGGAACGGCGGAACCACACCACCATCTCCCGGGCTACCGTCATCGCCTTCTCCGGGCCATACAGTCGGTTAATCAAATGCAGCGCCAGATCGATGCCAGAGGTGATCCCGGCGCTGGTCCATATCCCCTTATCCTCAATGAAAATACGGTTCTCTTTGACCATCGCCCCTGGGGCTGCGGCCCTCAGCCGCGAAATCACATCATGATGGGTGGTGCATTGCACCCCGTGTAACAGCCCGGCTTTCGCCGCCAGCAGCGAGCCCGAACAGACGCACATCAGGGTGATTTTCCCGCTGTGCAGAAGTGGCTGCTGGCGGGTGAGCCAACGGCGTACCAGCTCGGCCTGGGGGGTAGAAAAGAAGTGGTTTGAATCGCAGACCCCGGGCAACACCAGCAGACTGCCCGGCGGGAGCGTGTCTGGCAACGGCTGTATGTTGCCCATCGTCATGCCGATGGAGGTCGGCACCTGAGCGTCTGGCCCGATGTAATGCAGGCGAAATGCGTCACCTGCCAGCACAAACGTTTCTGCCGGGCCAGTCATATCCAGCGACAGGACTCCGGGCAACATCACGAACCAGACATCAGTGGTCATAGCGATTCAAGCGTCTCCGTTACTGTTTTTATGCTGGCAAAGCGCCCTTCGAGCACGGTTTCTGTGCGATGGCGCAGCGTCTCAACGTCCAGCGTAACGCCTTTGTGAGTCATCGGGAAGGTCAGCGTAGCTTCGGTGACAAACGTCACCTGATACCCGAGGTCAGACGCCACGCGCGTGGTGGTTTCACAGCACTGTTCGGTGCGCAACCCGCAGATAATCAGGTGATTAATATCGCGACTGCGTAGCCAAAAATCCAGCCCGGTATCGGTAAAGGCGTTATGCACGTGCTTGTAGAAAGTCACCTGCGGCTGATGGCGTAAAAAGGACATCGGTTTCACAAAGCCGCTTTCCAGCGAAAAGGGGCCCTGATCGTCGACGTGGAAGATATCCACCACCGGGATATCACGCTGCTCACACCCGGCGATCAGCTGCTGTATCGCTGCCTGAAACGCGGGTAAATCGGCGGTTGTCCAGAATGGACGCTGTTCGAAAGACTGCTGGGTATCGATGTTAATCAGAGCGGTGCGGGACATAATGAGACGCCTTTTCGTGTGGATGTAGGCCTATTGTGGCCACGAAAAGGCGTCTTGCTAAGGTCAAAAAAGGACAGCTAACCGTTCATTCAGGACATCAGCGGTTTGAGCTGCTGATAAAGCTGGCGGAAGGTTTCACGCCGTGGGGCATAGGCCGCATTTTTCGCCGCATCTGGCTGATGCGTCTGCTCCAGCGCCAGCTGTGGGAGCAGGTCCGCAACAGGTTTACCGGGGTGCATTGCCAACTGCGCCAGCCGCGCCGCGCCGAGTGCCGGGCCGACGTCACCGCCGGTACGATAGTCCAGCGCCATGCCGCTGATATCCGCCAACATCTGACGCCAGTACGCGCTTCGTGCCCCGCCGCCAATCAGGGTCACGCTTTCAGGCGTAATCCCGCAGCCATGTACCACGTCCATGCCGTCTGCCAGCGCAAACCCGACGCCTTCGAGCACCGACAGCGCCAGCTCCGCCGGGCCATGCTGGTGCGTCAGGCCAAAGAACACGCCTTTGGCATTCGGATTATTGTGCGGCGTACGTTCCCCGGATAAATACGGTAGGAACCCTATCGGGTCAGCATTTTTATCCGCCGTTTGCGCGGCTGCCAACAGCGCGGGCACGTCGCCCAGGCCCGTCAGCTTCGCCGCCCAGTCGAGGCACGAAGCCGCACTGAGCATCACCGACATCAAATGCCAGCGGCCCGGCAGCGCATGACAGAAACTGTGTACCGCGCTTTCAGGTTTGCTGAGAAAGCCATTGCTGACGGCGAAGTAAACCCCGGAAGTCCCGAGCGACAGCATCGCCTGCCCGGCCTCGGCCATGCCAACGCCGACCGCACCCGCGGCGTTATCACCGCCGCCCGCCACCACCGGTATCGCGGGCATATTCCATGCCTGTGCAACAGATGCCAGTAAAGTGCCCGTGATTTCACAACCTTCGAACAATGCGGGCATGTTGTCGCGGCTCAACCCACAGGCCTGAAGCATTTCATCGCTCCAGTCGCGCTTCGCCACGTCCATCCACATTGTGCCCGCCGCGTCGGACATGTCGCTGGCGAACTCGCCGGTCATGCGCAGACGCAGATAATCTTTCGGTAACAACACTTTATCGACCTGTGCAAACACCTCAGGCTCGTGGCGTTTTACCCACAGTAACTTTGGCGCGGTAAAGCCGGGCATCATCAGGTTCCCGGTGATTTCCCGCGAGCGAGGCACCGATGCTTCGAGCAGGGCACACTCTTCGCCACAGCGCCCATCGTTCCAGAGAATGGCGGGCCGCAGTACGCGCTGCTGTTTATCAAGCAGTGTCGCCCCGTGCATCTGCCCGGCAATCCCTAGCGCCTTCACCCCTGCCAGCGAATGCTGCGCACCCAACGCTTTCATCGCGCTGTCCGTTGCCCGCCACCAGCTCTCAGGATCCTGCTCGGACCAAAGCGGATGCGGGCGCGAGACGGTCAGTTTCTCGGTGTGCGAGGCCAGCACGTCGCCCTGCTCGCTGAGCAAAATAGCTTTGACGCCGGAAGTGCCAAGATCGATCCCGATATACATAGTGACGATTCCTTAATTAAACATGCCCGGCGACGCAAGGCGTACCGGGCTTCAGGCTGTAACGAGCTTACTTGTCGAACAGGTAATGATTAACCAGATTTTCCAGCTGCTCCTGATGCCCGCTCTGATGCTGCGGAGACAGGCTATGCTGTTCAGCGTACTTCGCAATGTCGGTGAGTGACATCTGGCCTTTGAGGATCTGCTGGCCCAGTTCACCATTCCAGCCCGCATAGCGACGCGCCACGCGTTTATCCAGCTCGCCGTCTTCAATCATGCGCGCCGCCACTTTCAGTGACAGAGCCATGGTGTCCATTGCGCCGATGTGACCGTAGAACAGGTCATATTTATCGGTGCTCTGACGGCGCACTTTGGCATCGAAGTTCAGGCCGCCGGTGGTGAAGCCACCCGCCTTGATAATTTCATACATCACCAGTGCGTTTTCTTCCACGCTGTTCGGGAACTGATCGGTATCCCAGCCGAGCTGCGCGTCGCCGCGGTTAGCATCGACAGAACCGAACAGGCCCAGCGCAATGGCGGTGGCAATTTCGTGGTGGAACGAGTGGCCCGCCAGGGTGGCGTGGTTCGCTTCAATGTTCAGTTTGATCTCTTTTTCCAGACCGAACTGCTTGAGGAAGCCGTACACGGTAGCCGCATCGTAATCGTACTGATGCTTGGTGGGCTCCTGCGGTTTTGGCTCGATAAGCAGCGTGCCGCGGAAACCGATTTTGTGTTTGTGCTCGACCACCATCTGCATGAAGCGGCCAATCTGCTCGCGCTCCTGACGCAGGTCGGTGTTGAGCAGCGTTTCATAGCCTTCGCGGCCCCCCCACAGCACGTAGTTTTCACCGCCGAGCTGATGGGTCGCGTTCATCGCGGTCACCACCTGTGTGGCGGCCCAACTGAACACTTCCGGGTCCGGATTGGTGGCTGCACCTGCGCCGTAGCGCGGGTTAGTGAAGCAGTTCGCCGTGCCCCACAGCAGCTTAACGCCGGTCTGTTGCTGTTTTTCCGCCAGCACGTCGACCATCTGCGCAAAGTTATTCAGGTACTCTTTCAGCGACGCGCCTTCCGGGGAAACATCAACGTCGTGGAAGCAGTAGTACGGCACGTTCAGCTTGTGGAAGAACTCGAAGGCCACATCGGCTTTACGTTTGGCCAGCGCCAGCGCTTCGCCAGGCTGCTGCCATGGACGGTCAAACGCGCCCACGCCGAACATGTCTGCGCCGTTCCAGCAGAAGGTATGCCAGTAGCACGCCGCAAACCGCAGGTGGTCTTCCATGCGCTTGCCGAGCACCAGCTCATCAGGGTTGTAGTGGCGGAAAGCCAGCGGGTTTTGCGTTTTCGGGCCTTCATAGCGGACCCTGTCGAGTTGGTCAAAATAAGCTTGCATAATTGAACTCCATTAGACGCGGCGAATACCAGGTTGTGGGCTAATACTGTTACCTGTTTGGCGGTTGCTCAATTACGTTATTTCACACTGAGATTAAGAGAATCCACAAACGTGCGCTGGCTCGCAAAATATTTCCCCTGTTGGCTCTTTTTTCGGCCTTGCTTCCAGACATCAATGCAACAAATAGCTGAAACGATTTAAAATCAGATCGCGGTCATAAATCAGAAAATAAACCAAATATCGTAACCAGAAGATAAAAATCTATAATTGCCATAAATCCCTCCCGTGCTAAAAATTTGCTGCGTATCCGTCGTATCTGTTTCTTTTATCGCCAATCTCAACACCCTCTATACCCAGAAAAGGCCCTACGATGATGAAGATAAAGATAAAGAACCTCTGCCTCACGCTCTGTGCCTCGCTGCTGCTGACAAGCTTTGCAGGCATCGCCAAAGAAGTGAAAATCGGGATGGCTATCGACGACCTGCGTCTGGAACGCTGGCAAAAGGATCGCGATATATTTGTGAATAAAGCCGAATCATTAGGCGCAAAAGTATTTGCGCAGTCAGCCAACGGTAACGAAGAAACACAAATGTCGCAAATTGAAAATATGATCAACCGCGGCGTCGATGTGTTGGTTATTATTCCTTACAACGGTCAGGTGCTCAGCAACGTCATTAAAGAAGCCAAACAGGAAGGCATAAAAGTGCTGGCGTATGACCGTATGATTAATAACGCCGATATTGATTTTTATATTTCTTTTGATAATGAAAAGGTCGGTGAAATGCAGGCCCAAAGCCTGGTTGATAAAGTGCCGACCGGGAATTACTTCCTGATGGGCGGCTCACCGGTGGATAACAACGCCAAGCTGTTCCGTGCTGGTCAGATGAAAGTCTTAAAACCGTATATCGACGACGGTAAAATTAAGGTCGTGGGCGATCAGTGGGCCGACGGTTGGCTGCCGGAAAATGCGCTGAAAATTATGGAGAACGCGCTCACCGCCAATAACAACAAAATTGATGCCGTGGTGGCGTCAAACGATGCCACCGCCGGGGGGGCAATTCAGGCGCTGAGCGCTCAGGGTCTGGCGGGCAAAGTTGCCATTTCCGGCCAGGATGCTGACCTCGCAGGGGTGAAACGCATTATCGCCGGTACCCAGACCATGACCGTGTATAAACCCATCACCCAGCTCGCCACCACCGCCGCTGAAATTGCCGTGGAACTGGGCAACGGGCAGCAGCCTAAATCTGACGCGACGCTCAATAATGGCCTGAAAGACGTGCCTGCACGCCTGTTAACGCCAATTGAAGTCAATAAAACCAACATCGACGACACCGTGATTAAAGACGGCTTCCACAAGAAGAGCGAACTGTAATTCCGCGCGCCCCTCTCTCGAGGGGCATTTCCCTTCTACGTGGAACGCTACACGGAGTCGCTATGCCTTATCTACTTGAAATGAAGAGCATTACCAAAGCCTTTGGCGCGGTAAAAGCTGTCGATAATGTCAGCCTGCGCCTTAACGCCGGGGAAGTGGTATCCCTGTGCGGGGAAAACGGATCGGGGAAATCGACGCTGATGAAAGTGCTGTGCGGCATTTACCCCCACGGCAGCTTTGAGGGCGAAATTGTGTTTGCCGGTGAACCGCTCCAGGCGGCGCATATTCGCGACACTGAGCGCCGGGGCATCGCCATTATTCACCAGGAGCTAGCGCTGGTGAAGCATCTGACGGTACTGGAAAACATCTTCCTCGGGGCGGAAATCTCCCGCCACGGCATTCTCGATTACGACCAGATGACCCTGCGCTGCGAGAAATTGCTCGCCCAGGTCAGCCTTGCCATTTCGCCCGATACTCGGGTAGGCGATTTAGGGCTGGGACAACAGCAGCTGGTCGAAATAGCCAAGGCGCTGAACAAACAGGTACGTCTGCTTATTCTGGACGAACCGACAGCGTCGCTCACCGAACAAGAAACGGCGGTGCTGCTGAATATTATTCGTGACCTGCAAAACCACGGCATCGCCTGTATTTATATCTCCCACAAGCTTAGCGAAGTGAAAACTATCTCGGACACCATTTGTGTTATCCGCGATGGGCAACACATCGGTACCCGCGACGCCAGCGGGATGAGCGAAGACGACATCATCACCATGATGGTTGGTCGCGAGCTGACCGCGCTGTACCCGAACGAACCCCATACGCCCGGAGAAGAAATCCTGCGGGTGGAAAACCTTACCGCCTGGCATCCGGTTAATCGTCATATCCGGCGGGTGGATAACCTCTCCTTTTCCCTGCGGCGCGGGGAAATACTCGGTATCGCCGGGCTGGTCGGGGCCGGACGAACCGAAGCGGTGCAGTGTCTGTTTGGCGTCTGGCGCGGACGTTGGGAAGGCCGGGTATTTATCGACGGTCAGGCGGTGAACATTGAGAACTGCCAGCAGGCGATTGCTCACGGCATCGCGATGGTGCCGGAAGACAGGAAGAGAGACGGTATCGTGCCGGTGATGGCGGTCGGGAAAAACATCACCCTCGCCGCGCTGGACCAGTTTTCCGGTCCGCTCAGCGCGCTGGATGAGGCCGCAGAGCAGAACTGCATTCTGCAATCTCTTTCACGCCTGAAAGTAAAAACCTCTTCGCCCGAGCTGGCGATTGGCAGACTCAGCGGCGGTAACCAGCAGAAGGCGATTCTGGCCCGCTGCCTGCTACTCAATCCGCGCATTCTGATCCTCGATGAACCGACGCGCGGGATTGATATCGGCGCGAAATACGAAATCTACAAACTGATTAATCAACTGGTGCAGCAGGGCATTGCGGTGATCGTCATCTCTTCCGAACTGCCGGAAGTGCTCGGTCTGAGCGACCGCGTGCTGGTGATGCACGAAGGCAAACTGAAAGCGAACCTGGTCAATGATCAACTGACCCAGGAACAGGTAATGGAAGCGGCTCTGAGGAGTGAACGTCATGTCGAAAAACACGCCGTCTGAACTGAAGCTCGAGACGCGGGCGCCTGTCGCCTTCGCCGGGCTTAAAAATCTCAATTTGCAGGTGTTTGTGATGATTGCCGCGATCGTCGTCATCATGCTGTTCTTCACCTGGACCACCGACGGCTCGTACCTCAGCGCACGTAACGTCTCCAACCTGCTGCGCCAAACCGCCATCACCGGCATTCTGGCGGTGGGCATGGTGTTTGTGATTATCTCGGCAGAAATTGACCTGTCGGTTGGCTCGATGATGGGCCTGCTCGGCGGCGTGGCGGCAATTTTCGATGTCTGGCTCGGCTGGCCTTTACCGTTGACCATCGTGGTCACGCTGGCGCTGGGCCTGGTGTTAGGGGCGTGGAACGGTTGGTGGGTGGCGTATCGCAAAGTGCCTTCGTTTATCGTGACCCTCGCCGGGATGCTGGCGTTTCGTGGCATTCTGATTGGCATCACCAACGGCACTACCGTCTCGCCGACTAGCCCGGCAATGTCGCAAATCGGTCAGAGCTATCTGCCGGACGGTATTGGCTTCATCATCGGCGTAGTAGGGCTGATGGTCTTTGTCTCCTGGCAATGGCGCGGCCGACTGCGTCGTCAGGCGCTTGGGCTAAGTAACCCGGCCTCCACGCGCGTGGTGGGACGTCAGGCGATCACCGCCGTGATTGCGCTGGGCGCTATCTGGATGCTGAACGACTATCGCGGGGTGCCAACGCCGGTGCTGATCCTCGCCCTGCTGTTGCTGGCTGGCATGTTTATGGCTACCCGCACCGCATTTGGTCGGCGCATTTACGCTATCGGCGGCAACCTGGAAGCCGCCCGCCTGTCGGGCATTAACGTGGAACGCACGAAGCTTGCGGTGTTCGCTATTAACGGCCTGATGGTGGCTATCGCAGGATTAATTTTAAGCTCGCGTCTTGGGGCCGGGTCGCCTTCTGCGGGGAATATCGCCGAACTCGACGCCATTGCCGCCTGTGTGATTGGTGGCACCAGCCTCGCAGGCGGCGTGGGAAGCGTGGCGGGTGCGGTAATGGGCGCGTTTATCATGTCGGCGCTGGATAACGGAATGAGCATGATGGACGTGCCGACTTTCTGGCAATATATCGTTAAGGGTGCCATTTTGCTGCTGGCGGTGTGGATGGATTCAGCCACTAAGCGGCGGGCCTGATCGCGGCAGTTTCCGCTACGATGGCGGTGCCTTCGGGTATCGCCATTCTTGTCTCTTCAGGAAAGCAAAACATGTTTGAAAAGCGCCACCGCGTCACGCTGTTATTCAACGCCAACAAAGCCTATGACCGTCAGGTCGTGGAAGGCGTGGGCGAGTATTTGCAGGCGTCGCAGTCGGAATGGGACATCTTTATCGAAGAGGATTTTCGCGCCCGCACTGAAAACATCAAAGAGTGGCTCGGTGACGGCGTGATTGCCGACTTTGACGACCCGACCATCGAAGCCCTGCTCGGCGATGTGGAGGTACCAATCGTCGGCGTGGGCGGCTCTTACCACCGCCCGGAGCAATATCCCGCGGTGCACTATATTGCCACCGATAACCATGCTCTGGTGGAAACCGCGTTTTTGCACCTGAAGGAAAAAGGCGTCCACCGTTTTGCCTTTTACGGACTGCCCTCCTCAAGCGGTAAACGCTGGGCGATGGAGCGTGAGCATGCGTTTTGCCAGATAGTGGCGAAAGAGAAATACCGTGGCGTAGTGTATCAGGGCCAGGAAACCGCCCCGGAAAACTGGCAGCATGCGCAGAACAGGCTGGCGGACTGGCTGCAAACGCTGCCGCCGCAAACCGGGATTATCGCCGTGACCGATGCCAGGGCACGCCACATCTTGCAGGCCTGCGAACATTTGCACATTCCGGTGCCCGAGAAGCTGTGTGTGATTGGCATCGATAACGAAGAGTTGACGCGCTATCTGTCACGCGTGGCGCTGTCGTCTGTGGCGCAGGGGACGCGTCAAATGGGCTATCAGGCCGCCAAGCTGTTACACCGCCTGCTTGATAACGAAAGCCTGCCGCTGCAACGTCTGCTGGTTCCCCCGGTGCGCGTGGTGGAACGCCGCTCGACGGATTACCGATCGCTCGACGACCCGGCGGTCATTCAGGCGATGCACTACATCCGCAATAACGCCTGCAAGGGCATTAAAGTGGAACAGGTGCTGGATGCGGTAGGGATTTCGCGTTCGAATCTGGAGAAACGCTTTAAAGAGGAAGTGGGGGAAACCATTCACGCGGTCATTCACAGTGAGAAACTGGAAAAGGCCCGCAGCCTGCTGGTTTCCACCTCATTATCCATAAACGAGATTTCGCAGATGTGCGGCTATCCTTCGCTGCAATATTTTTACTCGGTATTTAAAAAAGAGTACGACGCCACGCCGAAAGAATATCGGGAACGCTTTGGTGAAACGTTGATTTAGAAATTAAAAACTTAAAAACAAAAACGCCTTCCGATGGAAGGCGTTTCTTAGCTGACGGGTTGCCATTACATATGGGCGGCAATCAGACGCTGGTTATCCTGGTACATACTGAACAGGAAGTTGTTATAGCTCGACCCACGAGTCGAATAGCCTTTCAGCTTGTGGATCATCGCACTGGCCGTGACTTCCTGGTCCGTTTTACGCAGCTGCGCACGGGACTTACGGAATGACTTATAAGCCGGATGCGTGTTCAGGTTCACCACATAGGCATCCACAGACTCTTTGACCGAGTCAAAGTGAGAGTAGCCTTTCACCTTGCCACTCCCCACAGGACATTTGCCCGAACCACATTTCATGCCGAACAGGTTGTTGTTGTTACGCGCCAGTTTGGACGTACCCCAACCGCTTTCTGCTGCGGCCATGGTTGCCACCATGCTGCCAGGAATAATATCCACACGCTCAAGCAGCGAGTTCCACGGAATTTTACGCGTGTTCCCGGACCACCTGATTTTGTAGCGCTGAGTCATTTTTTTCATGCGCGCGCGTTCAGAAGGCGACCAACGACCATCGTACTGCTTGGAAACAAGCCAGTTACGATCGGCGGTGATTGCCGCATTTTGGCTGGTAATATAAGGCATTACGGTCCGGAGAAACGCTTTTTTACGAGGTGTTCCGGAAGGGTATTTTCGCAAATCAGGAAGTGAACTACTCTTTGCACTATTGCGAGAATACTCTTGTTTACTGCTAACCTTACTACTACTGCTTGCCTTTATTATTGGGGCTTTGTGACTCGTTGTTGCTGTGTGCGTCTTTGCCAGCACGCTACCTGAAAATACACAGGTGAGTAACATGAGTATCGCGGCCCCATATCGTCGAATGGGAGTCGATATCATTAGGTCTCCTGGTCGGAAAAAATCATTCCAACACGTTGTTTTATCCACATAACTGCGAAATGAATCGCGAATCATAGCAAAAATACCGTGTGGACGCACCCAAAGAAATAATCCAATTCCGAAACAATGTCACGCATAAACCGCTCCCTTTCGGCTCATAAGCCTGAAATTGCTGGCTTAATCGCAGAAATTCCTTTTCTGATTTGAAGCCGATCACTCACCCTGCGCCATCCTCCCCTTGAATGTGGTTCAGGGATGAGGGACCGGATGGGTTCTGCTGGCAAAATGTACAAAAATCGACTCTGGTGAACGGAATGAAACGTGCCGCTCTGATATTGCTTCTGCTGCCCGAAATTGCCCTGGCGGCATGGACCGCGCCGGATTTTCCTGCCTTCAACGCGCAAGGCAGCGGAAAATTTGTCAGTCAGAAAACGCTGACGAAGGGTACTCGCCCGCTGACGTTAAATCTTGACCAGCAGTGCTGGCAGCCCGCCTCGGCTATCAAACTCAATGAGATGTTGTCGCTGGAACCCTGTCAGGGCGCGGCCCCGCAGTGGCGACTGTATCGTGACGGGGAATACACCCTAACCGTCGATACCCGCTCCGGCACGCCGACGCTGATGCTGAGCGTGGAAAGTACCGCCACGCCGTCGGCAAAGGTCGAGACCCGCCAGTGTCCGCGTTGGGACGGTAAACCACTAACGATGGATGTCAGCAAAGTTTTTACCGAAGGCAGCAAAGTCCGTGACTTTTACAGCGGCCAGACCACGTCGGTAAGCGGCGGGAAAATCACCCTGCAACCAGCCCCTGACAGCAACGGCCTTTTGCTGCTGGAAAATGCGCAGTCAGACTCATCCGCCGCCTTTAACTGGCACAATGCCACCGTCTACTTTGTGCTAACCGATCGCTATGTGAATGGAGATCCCGCCAACGATAACAGTTACGGTCGTCACCAAGACGGATTGCAGGAGATAGGCACTTTTCACGGCGGAGATTTGCAGGGACTCGCCAGCAAGCTCGATTATTTGCAGCAGCTCGGGGTGAATGCGCTGTGGATAAGCTCCCCGCTGGAGCAAATTCATGGCTGGGTCGGCGGCGGCACCAAAGGTGACTTCCCGCACTACGCCTATCACGGCTATTACCCGCAGGACTGGACGAAACTTGATGCCAACATGGGCAACGAGGACGACCTGCGCCATCTGGTGGACGAAGCGCACAAACGCGGGATCCGTATTCTGTTTGACGTGGTGATGAACCACACCGGCTACGCCACCCTGGCTGACATGCAGCAGTATCAGTTTGGTGCACTGTATTTACAGGGTGAGGAGCTGAAAAAAACCTTGGGCGAGCACTGGACCGACTGGAAACCCGGCCCCGGCCAGAGCTGGCACAGCTTTAATGACTACATCAACTTCAGCGATAAACCCGCGTGGGACAACTGGTGGGGCAAAAAGTGGATCCGCACCGATATCGGCGACTACGACAATCCCGGCTTTGACGATTTAACCCTGTCGCTGGCTTTCCTGCCGGACCTCAAAACCGAATCGAAGGAAGCGTCTGGCCTGCCGGTGTTCTATCAACACAAGCCGGATACCGCAGCTAAAGCGATTGCAGGCTTTACGCCACGCGATTATCTGACCCGTTGGCTGAGCCAGTGGGTGCGCGATTATGGCATCGACGGTTTTCGCATTGATACCGCCAAACACGTTGAGCTTCCGGCCTGGCAACAGTTGAAAACCGAGGCCACCGAGGCGCTGGCGCAATGGAAGAAAGCCAATCCGGGCAAGTCGCCGGATAACGGTCCCTTCTGGATGACCGGCGAAGCCTGGGGCCACGGCGTGCTAAAGAGTACGTATTACCACAACGGCTTCGATGCGATGATTAACTTCGATTATCAGGATCAGGCGGCGAAAGCGGTGGATTGCCTGGCGAATATCGACCTCACCTGGCAACAGATGGCCGACAAGCTGCAAAACTTCAACGTGCTGAGCTATCTCTCATCGCATGATACCCGACTGTTCCTCGAGGGCGGCAGCGAGGCCGCAGAGCTATTGTTACTGGCCCCCGGTGCGGTGCAGATATTCTACGGCGATGAGTCGGCGCGTCCGTTCGGCCCGACCGGGTCTGACCCGTTACAGGGCACGCGTTCGGACATGAACTGGCAAGACGTCGTCGGCAAAGAGGCCGCGACCGTCGCCCACTGGCAGAAACTCGGCCAGTTCCGCGCCCGTCACCCGGCGATTGGTGCGGGCAAGCAAACCACGCTTTCATTGCCGCGGGGTTACGGCTTCATGCGCGAGCAGGGCGATGACAAAGTGATGGTGGTGTGGGCAGGAAAGCCCTGAGGCCTAAAACAGAGTAATCATCCGTGATGTGAGACATCAGCAGAAGAAGAAACCAAAGGTGCAACCCTTGCCCGGTTTGCACCTCGCTGGCGCAGGGGTTATGGTGAGCCCCTAACCAGTAAGACCGACAGAACACCTGCATATGACTTTTTCACTTTTCGGCGACAAATTCACCCGTCATTCCGGTATCACCCGCCTGATGGAAGATCTCAACGATGGCCTGCGTACGCCAGGTGCCATCATGCTCGGCGGCGGCAACCCGGCGCAAATCCCGCAGATGAACGACTATTTCCACCAGCTGCTGGCGGATATGCTGGAAAGCGGTAAAGCCACTGAGGCGCTGTGCAATTATGACGGCCCGCAGGGTAAAACCGAGCTGCTGGCAGAGCTGGCGAACATGCTGCGCGACGAGTTGGGTTGGGATATCGGACCACAGAACATTGCACTGACAAACGGCAGTCAAAGCGCGTTTTTCTACTTGTTCAACCTCTTCGCTGGTCGCCGTGCCGACGGGACCACCCGTAAGGTGCTGTTCCCACTGACCCCGGAATACATCGGCTATGCCGATTCCGGCCTCGAAGAAGACCTGTTTGTCTCGGCCCGGCCAAACATCGAGCTGCTGCCGGAGGGCCAGTTCAAATACCACGTTGATTTCGAACACCTGCGCGTCACCAACGAAACCGGGATGATCTGCGTTTCGCGGCCGACCAACCCGACGGGTAACGTTATCACCGACGAAGAGCTGATGAAGCTCGACGTACTGGCTAATCAGCACGGTATCCCGCTGGTGATTGATAACGCCTACGGCGTGCCGTTCCCGGGGATTATCTTCAGCGAAGCGCGCCCGCTGTGGAACCCGAATATCGTGCTGTGCATGAGCCTGTCGAAGCTCGGCCTGCCTGGCAGCCGCTGCGGCATTATCATCGCCAATGAGAAAATCATCAGCGCGATAAGCAATATGAACGGCATTATTAGCCTCTCTCCCGGGGGAATTGGCCCGGCGATGATGTGCGAGATGATCAAACGTAAAGACCTGCTGCGCCTGTCTGAAACGGTGATTAAACCGTTCTATTACCAGCGCGTGCAGGAGACGATCGCCACTATTCGCCGCTATTTACCCGAAGAACGCTGCCTTATTCACAAACCAGAAGGGGCAATTTTCCTCTGGCTGTGGTTTAAGGATTTGCCGATCACCACCGAAATTCTTTATCAGCGCCTGAAAAAACGCGGCGTGCTGATGGTGCCGGGCGATTTCTTCTTCCCGGGGCTCGATAAACCCTGGCCGCACACGCATCAGTGTATGCGTATGAACTATGTGCCGGATCCGGAGAAAATCGAAGCGGGCGTTAAAATCCTCGCCGAAGAAATAGAAAATGCCTGGCGTGAAAGTGGATGCTAAGCCCGGCGGGTACTGAAAATTCCTAGCCGGAATTAATATGCTCTTTGCAATAGCGACGCTTCCACGCCGCGGGTGTGAGCCCGGTGTGTTTGCGGAAGATTTGTCGGAAATAGCCGGCGTCGTTGAATCCACAGCGTGCCGCCACTTCGGTTAACGACAGCGAATCACTGATCAACAGCTTCTCGGCCGCCATCACCCGTTGACGATGAAGCGACTCGGTCAGCGTCAGGCGAAACGTGCGCCGATATACGCGACCGAGGTAGTCCGCATTGCAATGCAGCTCTTTGGCAAGCGTTGAGGTTGAAAGCGGCAGATGAAACTGGGTGCGGATACTCTGTTGCGCCTTCCACGCCAGCGCCACGCCGGGGCTGTCACCCACGCTTTCCTCTACGCCCGCCGCCGAAAGCTGCTGGAGGATCAGTAGCAAAATGCACTCCAGCGCAATGCTGCGATGCACGTTCTCCTGCTCGCTCAGGAACTGGCGGAACAGGGCGATAATGTACTGCGGATGGCTCACGCTCGTGTGCTGGGGAATACTGAGTAACGTCTGGCGCAGGGCCGAGTCTGCCGCGCTTTCCAGCCAGTCAAAATGCAGCCAGTAAAATTTCAAATCGCCCGGAAACTGGCCCTCGCCAACGTGCTGACACCCCGGGCGCAGCAGCAGGCTATCACCTGCCTGCACCCTAAACAGCTGCCCTTCCTCGCGAATCTTTAGCTCGCCACGTTCGACAAAAACCAGTTCCCAGGAGGTGAGTCTACGCGCCGGATGGCTGCCCACCCCGCGGGAAATGAACAGACCACCGTTTTGTACGCGAATCGGAAAAGCTATGGATAATTCGAGCATGGATATGTGTTTTTCCGCTTACTGAAAGATAAAAATTCACCTTTAGCATTGATTATTAACCATAAATAGCGCCATCACCGGACAGCGATCACAGTTTGCACATCAGGTCGGAATCCTCACCTTTTTATACTTTTCCCTTCCCTTGTTGCGCGGGCGATTCCGGGCAGAATTGAGGATGTACCTTGCATATCACATCCGAAGCCCGCGAAAAAGCGGGTCATACCCCCTGACTTACGTGAGGAGTTTTCGATGACTTCTGCTCCGATTACACAAGCCGAACTCGCCCAGCAGTCCATTAACGACGCGCTGTCGCTGCGGGAGAAAATCGGTTACGGGCTGGGCGACGCCGGCGGGACGGTGATCACCTGCCTTATCATGAACTTTCTGACCTTTTTCTATACCGACGTTTTCGGTCTGACCCCGGCGCTGGTCGGCACGTTGTTTATCGCCCTGCGCGTGTTCGATGCGATTTCTGACCCGATTATGGGAGTGATCGCCGACCGAACCCAAAGCCGCTGGGGACGCTTTCGCCCCTGGCAGCTGTGGATTGCGCTGCCGATCGGCATTATCGGCGTCCTGACCTTTACCGTCCCCGACGTCAGCATGAGCATGAAAATCGTTTGGGCATTCGGCACCTATCTGCTGCTGTCCATCAGCTACACCGCCATCAACGTACCCTACTGTGCGCTAATTAACACCATGACTACGCGCCATACGGAAGTGCTGGGCTGCCAGTCCTGGCGCTTTGTGCTGTGTGGCGTGGCGGGGTTTTTAGTCTCCGTTGGGCTACCGTGGTTAGTCTCCGTATTCGGTAAAGGCGACGTGGCGCACGGCTGGCAAATGGGCGTCAGCATTCTATGCGGCGTGGCGGTGGTGATGTTCCTGTGCTGCTTCTTCTGGGTACGCGAGCGGGTGCCGCTGGACGCGCTGGGCAAATTTACCCTACGCCAGCACATCGCCGGGCTGCGGAAAAACGACCAGCTGCTGCTGATGCTGGTGATGTCCTTCCTGCTGATTAACGTCTTTAACATTCGCGGCGGGGGCTATATGTACTTCATCACCTACGTATTACAGGGCAGCACGGCATACACTTCGCTGTTCTTCACCATGGTGACCTTCGCTTCAATTTTAGGTTCGATCCTCGTCAATCCGCTGACCAAACGCGTCGATACCGTCAAACTTTACTATTACACCAATCTGGTTTTAGCCGCACTGGCGGTGGCGATGTGGTTCCTGCCCGTTGGCCCTGCGTGGCAGACGCTGTGGCTGGTTGTCATCCTTGGCAACGGCATCATCCTGGGCTTTACGCTGCCGCTGCACTTCGGCCTGATGGCCTTCGCCGACGATTACGGCGAGTGGAAAAACGGGGTGCGTTCCTCAGGCATGAACTTCGCGTTTAACCTCTTTTTCATCAAGCTCGCCTGGGCCTCAAGCGCCGGGATTGTCAGCCTGGTGTTTATCTTCGTGGCCTATCAGCCCGGCATCGGCAACCAGACGGCGGCCTCGCTGCACGGCATGACCGCGATGGAAACGCTGCTGCCCGCCGTGTTCCACCTGCTGCTGGCCTTCACCCTGCGTACCTGCAAACTCAATAACCCAATGATGTCGCGCATCGCCAGCGATTTACGCGTGCGCCATGTTCAGTCTTAAGGAGACCGTTATGTCTGTGATGGAAGTCGATTTACACAAGCTCAAAGTCAACGATCCATTTCTTGGGCAGTATCAGCAACTGGTTCGTGATGTGGTTATTCCCTATCAGTGGGACGCGCTGAACGACAGGATCGCACAGGCTGACCCGAGCCACGCTATCGAAAATTTCCGTATCGCCGCTGGGCTGTCAGAGGGTGAGTTTTACGGCATGGTTTTCCAGGACAGCGACGTGGCGAAATGGCTGGAAGCCGTGGCGTGGTCGCTGTGCCAAAAGCCGGACCCGGCGCTTGAAAAAACCGCCGATGAGGTGATTGAACTGGTGGCCGCCGCCCAGTGCGACGACGGCTATCTCAACACCTATTTCACCGTCAAAGCCCCGCAGGCGCGCTGGACCAATCTGGCGGAATGCCATGAATTGTATTGCGCCGGGCACATGATTGAAGCAGGCGTGGCGTTCTTCCAGGCCACCGGCAAACGCCGTTTGCTGGAGGTGGTCTGCAAACTTGCCGACCACATCGACAGCGTGTTTGGCCCCGGCGAGTCGCAACTGCGCGGTTACCCCGGCCATCCGGAAATCGAGCTGGCGTTAATGCGCTTGTTCGAGGTGACGCAGGAACCGCGCTACCGCGAACTGGTGAACTTCTTCGTCGAACAGCGGGGAACGCAGCCGCATTTCTACGATATCGAATATGAAAAACGGGGAAAAACCTCGTACTGGAATACCTATGGCCCGGCATGGATGGTGCAGGATAAAGCCTACAGCCAGGCGCATCAGCCTCTGGCTGAACAGCAAAGCGCCATCGGCCACGCGGTGCGTTTCGTCTACCTGATGACCGGCGTGGCCCATCTGGCGCGTCTCAGCCAGGACGAAGCCAAGCGTCAGGACTGCCTGCGCCTGTGGAACAACATGGCTCAGCGTCAGCTGTATATCACCGGCGGGATCGGTTCCCAGAGCAGCGGCGAAGCCTTCAGTAGCGATTACGACTTACCGAACGACACGGTGTATGCCGAAAGCTGCGCCTCGATTGGGCTGATGATGTTCGCCCGCCGAATGCTTGAGATGGAGGCCGACAGCCAGTACGCCGACGTAATGGAGCGCGCACTGTATAACACCGTGCTCGGCGGAATGGCGCTGGATGGCAAACACTTTTTCTACGTCAACCCGCTGGAAGTGCATCCTAAATCGCTGAATTTCAATCATATCTACGATCACGTCAAGCCGGTGCGTCAGCGCTGGTTCGGCTGCGCCTGCTGCCCGCCGAACATTGCCCGGGTGTTGACCTCCCTCGGGCACTATATCTACACCCCACGTGAGGACGCGCTGTACATCAACCTGTATGTTGGCAACAGCGCAGAGATTGCCGTCGGCAATGAGACGCTGCGCCTGCGTATCAGCGGTAACTTCCCGTGGCAGGAAAAAGTCACGATCGCCATCGACTCCGCGCAGCCGGTGCAGCACACCCTGGCGCTGCGTCTGCCAGACTGGTGCGATGCCCCACAGGTGACGCTCAACGGCGTGCCGGTAGCGAAGGATATCCGCAAAGGGTATCTGCATATCAACCGCCGCTGGCAGGAAGGTGACACCCTGACGCTCACCCTACCGATGCCGGTACGTCGGGTGTATGGCAATCCGTTAGTGCGCCACGTCGCCGGGAAAGTGGCGATTCAGCGCGGACCGTTGGTGTACTGCCTTGAACAGGCGGATAACGGCGAAGAGCTGCATAACCTGTGGCTGCCAGAGTCGGCAACCTTTAACGCCTTTGAAGGCAAAGGGTTGTTCGCGCACAAGGTGCTCATTCAGGCCGAAGGCTATAAGCACACCGCCGCCCAGCCCGATCAGCAGCCGCTTTGGCATTACGACCGCTCGCCCGCCACGCGTCAGGCGCACACCCTGACCTTTATTCCGTGGTTCAGCTGGGCCAACCGCGGCGAAGGCGAAATGCGGATTTGGGTCAACGAGGGGTGATTTTTCCGTTTGCCGGGCACAATGAAACACGCCACCCGATGGAAACGGTGGATGATATCTATTCCTGGGCCGATATCCTAAAAGCCACGGCGGCGCTTTATCTTTAAATGTTAGGGCTGCCCGCCCGGCGGCGCGAGCTTGCCGGGCCTACGGTTGGAAGGGTAGGCCCTGCAAGCGAAGCGCCGCTGGGCAATTAAATTCGCTCTCCGGCAACCATTTCGGCTGTATCGCCCGCCCAATCCAACAGATAAAGCCCATTGCGTACATCGCGATGAAAGGTGGAGAACGGCCACGATTTCACCTGCTTAACCCACCCATGTTTCACAGGATTGAAACAGGTCACTGCGCCGGTCTCTGAGATTGACGGTGAAAAACCACGACCCACCTTTAATGTAGTTACGGCGATAATTTGACATGGTGTGCTCTGCTTACTTGCCCGGCGGCGCGAGCTTGCCGGGTCAACGAGATGTGCCGCTCACCCCAGCAGAACACGCCGTGCGGCTTCGGCGAGAAAGGCACTACGGTTGCTAAAGCGCGGGTGTTCGCGCACAAATCCATCGATTTTGACCAACAGCCGACGCGGGAGCGTGATATTGATTCGCTCCGCACGACCATCGAATTGGTGCATGTTGATATCCACCAGTAGCCATTGCCCGCCGCTGAAATCCTCTCGTCGGGTTTCCAGATGATGCTCAACAATGCCCGGCGTCGGAATATCTTCTTGCATCTCACACAGCGTTTCGAAGTGCGCCACCAATGCATTTCTTGCATCCTGGAAAGCGTCATCAAGCGAATCACCAGCAAAGTAACAGCCCGGAACGTCAGGGAAAAAACCGCTGGCGCTGCCATCAGCATCAGAATGGATATAAGCCGGATAAAACATATTTGCTCCTGATACGTTAGATTTTGAGCCCGGCTTGCCGCCAGATTTGCATCAGCGTGCCGGGTTTAATGTCTTTTTTCGGATGCGGAACGGTTACCAACCCGAGGCGTTCCGGATGATGGAATTGGTGATGGCTTCCCTTTGTACGCTTCTGGACCCAGCCGTGCTTTTTCAATATCACAATCACTTCCGCACTGGTCACGCTGCCTGCCTTAAATGATTATACACACCATACACATTCAATGAGTATCAGCCATCACAATACCGCTCCCCACCGGGTATGACCTTTGCTGATTTTTCATTCGGGAAAGCTCGCCGCAAAAAAGTTAATGTGCCGTGCAATCGACAGGATTTTTTGCGGGCATAGACGCAAACCTCCTCAGCCAAGCGGTTTGTCAATCCGTGTGCTTTACGCTGACACTATTTGACAATTATTGACCTGGCAGTAATCATAAAGTTAATTACTGACCAGGCAGCTATCATGACAACGCATTCGCAATCCCCCGCTAAAAACCTGCATCTGGGTTTACTTTTTCATCTGACCAACCAGTTTAAAGATCAGCTCATTGGGCATTATTTCTCCGGGGCGGGGATTACCGCGCCACAGTTTAAAGTGTTGATTAATATCTATAAGGGCAATACCAGCCCGGCGGAGATTTGCAAGAGCTTGCTGATGGATACCGGCGCGATGAGCCGGATGGTTGAGCGCATGGTAAAGAGTGGGCTTATCGAACGTCATCGCAACGCACAGGACAAACGCCAGGTGATTCTGGCCCTGACCGAGAAAGGACAGTCGCTGTGCAATACGTTTCAGAATGAAGCGTTAAATACCATTCTGGCGGAACTCACCGCCCGTCTGACCGCCGAAGAATCCCAGCAACTACAAGCTCTTATTATCAAAATGCTGCCGGATGAATACACGGCGCCCCATCGCTAAGCTCCCTTTTTAAGGCCCTGAACACTATGGAAAACACCGCTCCTGAAGCCACTCAGCGTCCAAGCCGACGCAAACGTAACTTCGCTATTTTATTGCTGATCCTGGTGCTGGCCGCCGCGGGCTGTCTTGCCTGGTATCTGCTGTATGCCCGCTATTACGAATCCACCGACGATGCCTACGTCAACGGCAACCAGGTCACGCTCACACCGCAAATTGCCGGGACCGTGACCCAGGTGACGGTGGACGAAGGCGATTACGTGCAGAAAGGCCAGCCGCTGGTGCTGCTCGACCCGAGCGATACCGAAATCGCATTGCAGCAGGCCGAAGCTGACCTCGCCAGCACCGTGCGTCAAGTGCGTGGCTTATACAGCACCGCCGATAATTACCGTGCCCAGGTCGATGCGAAAAAAGTTGCCCTGCAAACGGCGCAGAATGACTACAGTCGTCGGCAGAAAATTTTCGCCAGCGGCGCCATCGCGGCTGAAGACCTGTCGCACTACCGCGATGCAGTGACCAGTGCGCAAAGCGATTTGCTCGCCGCGCAGCAGGCGTTGAAAACCAATCAGGCGATGGTGGATGACACCGTGATCGACAGCCATCCGGAAATTAAAACCGCCGTCGCAACGCTGCGTCAGCGCTATCTGGATAACGCCCGCAGCACGATTGTCGCGCCGGTCAGCGGGTATGTCGCCAAACGCGCGGTGCAGCTCGGGATGCGCGTCACCTCAGGCACCACGCTGCTGTCGATCGTGCCGCTGAAGGAAGTGTGGGTCGATGCCAACTTTAAAGAGAGCCAGATGCAGGATATGCGTCTGGGGCAAAAAGTGACCCTGAATGCTGACCTCTACGGCGATGACGTGCAGTACCACGGCACCATCGAAAGCTTAGGTATCGGCACCGGGAGCGCGTTTTCCCTGCTGCCAGCGCAGAACGCCAGCGGGAACTGGATAAAGATCGTGCAGCGCCTGCCGGTGCGTATTTTGCTCGACGAACACGACATGCAAAAACACCCGCTGCGTATTGGCCTGTCGATGAATGTGAAGGTCGATATTCGTGACCTCGATGGCCATCTGCTGCCGCAAAAAATCGTCAGCCAGCCGCGCTTTACCACCGACGTGTACAACACGCCGATGGCCGCCGCCGACAAACTGGTCGCACAAATCCTGCGTGATAACAGCCGCGCCGTAGCCGCACAGCGCTAAGAGAGCCCGCATGTCTGAATCGAAGGCGGCCTATACGCCCCCGAGCCTGTTTCTGGCGACGCTGGCACTGTCGCTGGCCACGTTTATGCAGGTACTGGATTCCACTATCGCTAACGTGGCGTTGCCGACTATTTCCGGCAACCTCGGGGTTAGCGCCGATCAGGGCACCTGGGTGATCACCTCCTTCGCGGTGTGTAACGCCATCGCCCTGCCGCTGACCGGCTGGTTTACCCGTCGCTTTGGCCAGCTGCGGCTGTTTATCGCCTCGGTGGTGTTTTTCACCCTGACCTCGTTCCTGTGCGGGTTTGCCCACAGCATGACGGAGCTGATTATTTTCCGCGCACTGCAGGGGTTTTTCGCCGGGCCGATGTTCCCGATGTGTCAGACGCTGCTGCTGGTTATCTTCCCGCCGATGAAGCGCAGCATGGCCCTGGCGCTGCTGTCGATGGTCACCGTGGTGGCGCCCATCGTGGGGCCGATAACCGGCGGCTGGATAACCGACAACTATTCGTGGCCGTGGATTTTCTACATCAACGTGCCCATCGGGATTTTTGCCTCAATTGTGGTCTGGACCCAGCTGCGCGGGCGCGAAGAAACCACTCAATCTTCGCCTATCGACTACATCGGCATTGCGCTGTTGGTGCTGGGCGTCGGGCTGTTGCAGGTAGTGCTCGATAAGGGCAACGATGAGGACTGGTTCTCCTCGACGCCGATTATCGTGATGTCGATTGTGTCGGCGGTAAGCCTGATTGCCTTTGTGCTGTGGGAGCTGGATGACAAGCATCCGATCGTTAATCTGCGGCTGTTTAAGGACCGCAACTTCGCGATTGGCACCCTGGCGCTGATGCTCGGCTATGCGGCATTCTTTGCAATTAACATTATTCTGCCGCAGTGGCTGCAAACGCAGATGGGCTATACCGCGATTTGGGCGGGGCTTGCCGCCGCACCGATGGGCTTTTTACCGCTGCTGCTAACCCCAATTATCGGCCGTTACGCCACCAAAGTGGATTTGCGTATTCTGTGCTCGGTGTCGTTCCTGACGATGGGCGCGTCCTGCCTGATGCGCGCGCAGTTCTCCACCGATGTGGACTTCCGCCCCATCGCCAGCGTGCAGATGTTCATGGGGATCGGCGTGGCGTTCTTCTTTATGCCGCTCACCACCATCGTGCTGTCGAATTTGCACGGCAATCAAGTGGCGGAAGGTTCGGGGCTGGCGACGTTTTTCCGCGTGCTCGGTGGGTCGTTTGCCTCATCGCTGACCACCTGGATTTGGCAGCGCCGCGAAATCTTCCATCACGCGAATCTGGCGGAGAACGTGTCACAGTACAATCCGGCGGCGGTGGACTACGTGCAGAAGATGGGGGGCCCGACGCAGCAGCACTTTGCGCTGATCGATAAAACTATCGAACAGCAGGCGTACATGATGTCGACCATCGATTATTTCTGGATATTAGGCTGGGGCTTTATGGGGCTGGTGCTGATTATCTGGTTTACCCGGCCACCGTTTGTGAAGTCCGGCGCACCGTCGGCAGCCGCGGCCGCGGGGCATTAAACGCCCGATGGCACTGCGCTTACCGGGCCTACACACCGTAGGCCCGTCTATTTCCCGCTAGAACAGACCTAACGGTTTATCGGAGTAGCTCACCAGCAGGCACTTGGTTTGCTGGTAGTGTTCGAGCATCATTTTGTGGGTCTCGCGGCCAATCCCTGACTGCTTGTAGCCCCCGAAGGCGGCATGGGCAGGATAGGCGTGATAGCAGTTGGTCCACACGCGCCCGGCCTGGATCCCGCGGCCCATTTTGTAGGCCAGATTGCCGTTGCGGCTCCATACGCCCGCCCCCAACCCGTACTGGGTATCATTGGCAATCGCCAGCGCCTCCTCCATTGTTTTAAAGGTGGTGACCGACAGCACCGGGCCAAAGATCTCTTCCTGGAATACCCGCATATTGTTTTTACCAAACAGGATAGTCGGCTCGAGGTAATAGCCCTCTTTCAGCTCCCCGTCGAGCACCTTGCGGCGTCCGCCAGTCAGCACGTCCGCCCCCTCTTTCTTGCCGATATCAATGTAGTTGAGGATGGTGTCCATCTGTCCGCTGGAGACCTGCGCCCCCATTTGGGTGATGCTATCGAGCGGGTTGCCGCTGCGAATGCTTTCCACCCGGCGAATGGCGCGTTCCATAAAGCGCTCATAAATCGATTCATGCACCAGGGCACGGCTCGGGCAGGTACAGACTTCGCCCTGATTGAAGGCAAATAGCGCCAGCCCTTCCAGCGCTTTCTCAAAGAAAGCGTCCTCTTCGTCCATCACGTCGGCGAAGAAAATATTCGGCGATTTGCCGCCGAGTTCGAGGGTCACCGGAATGATGTTCTGGGTGGCGTACTGCATGATTTGCTGGCCGACTTCCGTCGAACCGGTAAAGGCAACTTTATTGATGCGTTTTGACGTCGCCAGATATTCGCCGATTTCCCCACCCGCGCCGTTAACCACGTTAACCACGCCCGGCGGCAGCAGGTCGCCGATTATTTCCATTAGCATCAACACCGACAGCGGTGTCAGTCGGGCAGGTTTGAGGATAACGCAGTTCCCGGCGGCCAGCGCCGGGGCCATTTTCCAGCTCGCCATCAGCAGCGGGAAGTTCCACGGAATGATTTGCCCGACCACGCCGAGCGGCTCGTGGAAATGATAGGCCACGGTGTCGCTGTCGACTTCGCTGATCCCGCCCTCCTGCGCACGAATACAGGAGGCAAAATAGCGGAAGTGATCGATAGCCAGCGGCACGTCGGCAGCGGTGGTTTCACGGATAGGTTTGCCGTTATCCCAGGTTTCCGCCGTCGCCAACAGCTCAATATTCTGCTCCATGCGATCGGCAATTTTCAGCAGGATTGCGGCCCGATCCTGCACCGAGGTGTGCGCCCATTTGTCTTTGATTTTGTGCGCCGCATCGAGCGCCAAATCAATGTCTTTAGGCCCGGACGAGGCCACTTCGCACAGCAACTGGCCGGTTACCGGGGTCAGATTTTTGTAGTATTCACCGTCCGCCGGAGCGACCCAGTTGCCGCCGATAAAGTTGTCGTAACGGGGTTTAAGTTTCAGCGGGTAACCATAAACGCCGGGCTGGATGCCCGTGGAGGGAGGATTGTTGGTCATTACCGTCTCCTTGCAGTGGGGTGTCCTGTAAGGGTAGACGCGGCTGGCGATTTATTCGCCAGCCGTTCATCGCTTTACGAGCGGGGTCACGGATTGCGGTTATCGGCGTCCGGGAACAGCATGCCATCACGCAGGAGATGATCGTTGCCGCGACGGCGGGTAAAGCCGATGCGGTCGAAATATTCGAGGATTTGAATTGCCAACTTACGCCCGACGTTGAGGCTGTCACGGAAATCCGCAGCGCAGGTTGAGCCACGGGCGGTATCCAGCCCGCGAATCAGCCCGGCAAACTGCACGATGCGATCGTTGCGGTAATAGCGATCTTTGACGATGGCGGTGATCATCCCCTGCTGCGCCGCCTGCCGCAGCGTGACGCGCATGACCTGCTCATCGGTGCCGGTGTGCTGCGCCAGATCGCGCACCCACCACGGCTCGTCGCCAAATAACGGCTGCGCTTTGTGCCAGACGGCAGCCTGCTCGTCGGTAAATCCGGCTTTGTGGCTCGGCAAATGCAGCCAGCCGTGATGGCTGTCGATCAGGCCAGAAGCCCGCATTTTGTCCAGCAGCATCAGTACCAGCGCCTCGTCTTCCATCGGCAGCGCAATCCGGCGCAGACGCTCGCGGCCCGGGCCGGGTTCATCCCGGTGCTGGTCGTGATAGGTCGCCAGCGCGTTGAGCAATTTTTCCTGCCAGCGGGCGGCCAGGCTGGCGCTGAGCAGGCTGTCGCCCGCCATCAGCACGTCGGCCTGGGCGGTGAGTTCCGCCAGGCCCGCCGCGTTGAGCTGCCGCGCCCAGCCAAATTCGCTCAGGCGAAGCGCATCGCGCTGCAAATGGATATCCAGCGCCTGAGCGCTGTTTTCAGCCGTGGCCAGCGCCGAGAGCCAGCTCAGGTATTCCGGTTTTCGTTTGCCGCGACGTGGGGGATGCAGCGTCACTACCCGCGCGCCCGCCAAAGTGACGCGGGCCGAGATATCGCGCAGCACCAGCCGATCGTTGTCAGCCAGCCACAGCGGCGAGTCGAGTACCAGTTCCGCCAGATTGTTGTCCAGCAGCGACACCCGCCCGGTGATATGGCTCGCCGCGTGATGAATGTGCAGCGGCTGCCACTGAGTAAGCGGCGTGTGGCAATGCAACTCGACAATCACCCGCTCCGATGGCTCATCTGGCTGCTGCGCCAGCAGCCAGTCGCCGCGAGTGAGGTCTTCTTTCTGCGCATCGCCAGTGATGTTCAGGGCGATACGCTGCCCGGCATGGGCCTGGTCGACGGGCTGATTCTGTGCATGCAGGCCGCGCACGCGCATCGGGGTGTTGACGCCCGTCAGCCACAGCGTATCGCCAATCTTAACTTCGCCAGACAGCGCGGTGCCGGTTACCACCAGCCCAGCGCCTTTGACGGTGAACGCCCGGTCGATAGCCAGGCGGAAACGCTGATGTGCCACCTGCTGGCGTTCAGCCAGCTGTAAAAGATGCGCCCGCAGGGCGTCGATGCCGTGCATTTGCGTGGCGGCGGTCTCAAAAATCGTTACTGGGTCAAAGCCGTATTCGCGCAGAACGTCCTGAACTTGCCGATGAACCTCGGCAATTCTGGCGGCATCAACACGATCAACTTTGGTCAGCGCCACGGTTAACGTCGGTTTCCCGGTCAGCTGTAAAATCGCCAGGTGCTCACGGGTTTGCGCCATCACCCCGTCATCACAGGCCACCACCAGCAGCGCATGATCGATCCCGCCGACACCCGCCAACATATTCGCCAGAAACTTTTCGTGGCCCGGCACGTCGATGAACCCAGGCACGCGTCCGTCCGGCTGCGGCCAATAGGCGTAGCCCAGATCGATGGTCATTCCGCGCGATTTTTCTTCCGGCAGGCGGTCGGCGTTAACACCAGTGATCGCCTGCAACAGGGTAGTTTTGCCGTGGTCGACGTGACCGGCGGTGGCAATAATCATTTCAGCACACTCTCCATGAATCGCGCCTCGTCCTCGAGGCAGCGCAGATCGAGCCACAGGCGTCCGTCATAAATACGCCCTAATATCGGCCTCTCAAGCCGACGCCAGCGTTGTGCCAGCGCATCGAGGGTCGTACCGCGACCGTCGTTGGGGGTAAAGGTCAGCGCGTGCGATGGCAGTCGGTCGACGGGCAGCGAGCCGCTGCCGATTTGCGATAAACAGTTTTCCAGCCGCACGGTGAACGCCGGGTAATGCGCCTGCAGCGCGGCCAGCAGCCGTTCGCCCTGGGCATGAATGTCATCCCGCTCGCGGGTTAACAGACGCAGGGTCGGCAGCGACTGGCGTAATTTTTCCGGGTGTAGATACAGACGCAACGTGGCTTCCAGCGCCGCCAGGGTCATTTTATCCGCCCGCAGCGCCCGCTTGAGCGGGTGCTGTTGCAGTTTTGCAATCAGCTCGCGCTTGCCGACGATAATTCCGGCCTGTGGCCCGCCGAGCAGCTTATCGCCGGAGAAGCTCACCAGACTCACGCCGCTGGCGATCAGCGCCTGCGGCATCGGCTCTTTCGGTAAACCGTACTGGCTTAAATCCACCAGCGAGCCGCTGCCTAAATCAGCCACTACCGGAATGCCCTGCTGCTGGCCGATGGCCGCCAGTTCGGCTTCATCCACCGCTTTGGTAAACCCTTCCACGCTGTAGTTGCTGGTGTGGACTTTCATCAGCAGCCCGGTGCGCTCGCTGATGGCTTCCCGGTAGTCGCGCGGATGGGTGCGGTTGGTGGTGCCTACCTCATGCAGCGTACAGCCCGCCTGGCGCATCACGTCCGGGATGCGGAACGCGCCGCCGATTTCCACCAGCTCGCCGCGAGAGACGACCACTTCCTTACCGTTGGCCGTCGCCGCCAGCATCAGCAGTACCGCCGCCGCATTGTTATTGACGATGCAGGCATCTTCCGCCCCCGTCAGGCGGCAGAGTAAATCTGCCAGGGCGCGATCGCGATGTCCGCGGCCGGCGTCATCCAGCGAATATTCCAGGGTGACCGGGGCGCGCATCACCTGGCTTACCGCCGCCACCGCCGCTTCTGCCTGAATGGCACGCCCGAGATTGGTGTGCAGTACGGTGCCGGTCAGGTTAAACACCGGACGCAGCGGGCTTTGTGCCTCCGCCGATAATCGCCCGGCAACGGCCTGCGCCCAGTCTGCGCCCCAGGCAGGCAGTTCGCCCTGTTCACGGATAGCCGCCCGGGCCTCGGCCTGCAACTGACGCACCACGTTCGCCACCTGGCTATGCCCGGCGTGGTCGATGAGCGAGGTAAAAGCCGGGTCGCGCAACAGGCGATCGGTGGCGGGTATTTGACTGAACAGCGAAGGGTTTTCCGGGGTCATGAGCAAGCCTGTGGTATGCCCCCTCCCGACGGGAGAGGGGAATAAACGTGCGGGAATTGTACTGCGGTTAGGGGCAGAACGATATTGATCGCGTTAGGCTTTTGGCGGTTCTGTGCGCGCAAAACTGTCGCGCTGGAACAACGTTTCCACCAGCTTCACCAGATGCGGACGGGTGGCGCACCAGCCCGGCGACACGCGGCGGAAATTGAGGTAGCCCACCGCACAGGCTACGGCGATGGTCGCCAGGTTCAGTTCATCGGCCTTCAGCGTGCCATCGGCAGCATAGGCTTCCAGGGCATCCAGCGCGCGGGTAATTTTCTCGCGCTGGCGAACCAGTTCTTCCGGCGATTGCTGCGCCGCCGGGCGCGCCTGTTCCCGCACGGACACCAGGCCCGCATCCATAATGCCATCGGCCAGCGACTCCAGCTGGCGCATCCGCAGCGCCGCTTTGGGGTCGCGGGGCACCAGCGCCGGGGCGATATCCAGCAGTTCGATATACTGCGCAATCAGCGGTGAGTCGTACCAGCATTCACCGTCGTCGGTCACCAGCGCGGGCACTTTACCGAGCGGGTTGTACTTCGCCACGCCGTTTTCAGCGTTGTAGGGCATCTCGTTGATAAACTCGAACGTTATCCCCTTTTCCAGCAGGATAACCGAAATTTTACGCACAAACGGGCTGGTATAACTGCCGATCAGTTTCATCGCCTGCTCCCTTAATACTCCGCAAAAATATCAGTATGGCGCAGGCGCATTAAAAATTCAGGTTAATGATCGAGATACAGATAGTGCATCCAGCTGGTCATGCGCAGCAGCACTTTGCGCATCACCGCCACGTGGCTGAAATGGTCGGAATAGACCGCCACCTGCGCAAAAATGCCGTCCGGGAGGGCCTCCACTTGGGCATTCGACTCCAGTTCGATAAGGGCTAATACGCCATCGCTACCGGGCGTGACCGTTAACGATTGCAGCGTACCTTGTGCCTGATACGAGCCGCCGGGAACGACGGGAATGACACTGGTCAGTTTCCCGACGAAAACCTGCCCCGGCAGCGCATTGAACACCACTTCGGCCTGATCGCCCGCTTCAAGACGTAACAGTGAATTTTGCCGGAACTGGGCGATAATTTGCCGTTTTTGTTCAGGGATAAACACCATCACCGGGCGCAGCGGTAGCGCAGCCGCGTAGGTGCCAGGACGAATCAATACCTGGGTGGCATAGCCATCGCTGGGGGCTCGCACAATGGTCTGATCGAGGTTATAGCGGGCTTCCGTCAGTTGCGCCCGCAGGCTCACGATCTGCGATTGCTCGCCGTTAATCACGCTGTCGAGCTGGCTTTTTATCTGCGACTGCTCAGCAACCGACGATTTCACCAACGCATCCTGGGCGAGATAATTTTGCCGGGCGTTGTCGATATCACTTTCTGAGAACGGATTCACTCTCGCCCTGCTGCCTTGCAGGTAACGCTGATAGTCCTTGTAAAGGCGGTCGCGTTCAGCGCCGACACGTTGGGTATTGGCGATGGCCTCGTTCAGTTCCCCCTTCATGGCATCGGCATTATGAATAGCCGTCACCAGATCGGCCTCCAGGCGGCTGACCCGGGCCTGATAGCGGGTCGGATCGAGTTTAAACAGCACGTCGCCTTTTTTAATCAGCTTATTTTGTTGATCCGTCACTTCGCTGACGATACCCGTTACCTGAGGGGTAATGGGAATAGAGATCACCGCTTTTTGTGCCTGGGCAGTATAAGGGTGGTTGTAATTCATTAATAAAATAAGCCCGCTAACGATAAACACGCCACCTAATGCAGCGGTCGGCACCGTCCATTTATTTACCGGGATTTTGAAGATCTTAAATATCGCCCAGGCCAGCGCGACATAGGTCAGAATAATGAGCAAATCCATGATGGTTACTCCGCTGGCGAGCGTGATGTTTCCGCGAGTTTTTGCTCAAGCTCCGTGACCCGGCGCTGCAACTGAGCGAAAGATTCCTGTTCTGCCTGCTGCATTCCCCAGCCGCGCTCCGGGCGATAGAGAGTGGCCCAGATCCATAAAAACGGCCAGATAACGTGAAGGGTAAACAAACTCACCCAACCCGCGACGTGGATAGCATCGGCATGAGGGTGATTACGGGATTTGGCGATAAGATAAGGAATATCATGCAAAATAATGATCCCGTAAAAAATCACCAAAAAAACGAAAATAAGCACACCCAACGCAAAATAATTAAGAAACATAGCCGCCTCGAAATTACGACACGCCCATCGGCACGCGCCCCATTGCGAAGCGCCTGAGTGATAACTGAAAAAATAATCGTTAGTCGGTCATATTGCTATAACACAGAATCACTAAACTCGCCGTCCGTTGCCCTGGAATTATCTCAGCGTGATGACGCACCGAAATGCAGAACATGCGGACGATCACAGTTGCCCGCGCGCAGATGAAAATACTTTGTGACGCTAATCACATATCAACAACAAACAGCCGCTAATAAAATGTGATTAACATCACACCAACAGCCCTTTGCGGGTGATTTTTCAGCCACCGCACTTTTTTCATACGGGCATTTTGTGACAATGATCACGTCAATTACGCCTCACCACCCTATATTAGCGTGATTCAGATCACACAATCTGGGGCTCGCTGGACAGTTGAACGATTCAGTGCCAGATTTCGCATCATCAACAGGGTCCGGCTACCTCTGCCGCTACTTAACAACAAACCAAACCTCGGGCTTTTAGCCTGCGCGACAGCAAACATAAGAAGGGGTGTTTTTATGTCATCCGATATCAAGATCAAAGTGCAAAGCTTTGGTCGATTCCTCAGCAATATGGTGATGCCAAACATCGGCGCGTTTATCGCGTGGGGTATCATTACCGCGTTATTTATTCCAACAGGGTGGTTGCCAAACGAAACGCTGGCGAAGCTCGTCGGCCCAATGATTACTTACCTGCTGCCACTGCTGATCGGTTATACCGGTGGTCGTCTGGTTGGCGGTGACCGCGGCGGCGTGGTCGGTGCGATTACCACCATGGGCGTTATCGTCGGTGCGGATATGCCGATGTTCCTCGGCGCGATGATTGCCGGTCCCCTGGGTGGCTGGGCGATTAAGCGTTTTGACGCCTGGGTAGACGGTAAGATCAAATCCGGTTTTGAAATGCTGGTGAACAACTTCTCTGCGGGCATCATTGGTATGATCCTCGCGGTACTGGCGTTCCTCGGCATTGGCCCTGCGGTTGAAGTGCTGTCCAAAGTGCTGGCTGCTGGCGTTAACTTCATGGTTGTGCACGACATGCTGCCGCTGGCGTCTATCTTTGTTGAACCGGCGAAAATCCTGTTCCTCAACAACGCCATCAACCACGGTATCTTCTCGCCGCTGGGTATTCAGCAGTCCCATGAACTGGGCAAATCCATCTTCTTCCTGATTGAAGCTAACCCAGGTCCGGGTATGGGTGTTCTGCTGGCATACATGTTCTTTGGTCGCGGTAGCGCCAAACAGTCTGCGGGCGGGGCGGCTATCATCCACTTCCTCGGCGGTATTCACGAAATTTATTTCCCGTACGTGCTGATGAACCCACGTCTGATCCTGGCCGTTATCCTCGGCGGTATGACCGGTGTGTTCACCCTGACTATCCTCAACGGCGGCCTGGTGTCTCCGGCCTCTCCAGGCTCTATCCTGGCGATTCTGGCGATGACGCCGAAAGGCGCTTACTTCGCTAACATTGCGGCGATTGTGGCGGCAACGGCAGTCTCCTTCGTGGTTTCCGCCGTCCTGCTGAAAACCAGCAAAGTGAAAGAAGAAGACGATATTGAAGCGGCAACCCGTCGTATGAACGACATGAAAGCCGAATCCAAAGGTGCTGCCAATCCGCTGACCGCGGGTGACGTGACCAACGACCTGAGCCACGTGCGTAAAATCATCGTCGCCTGTGACGCCGGTATGGGTTCCAGCGCCATGGGTGCAGGCGTGCTGCGTAAGAAAGTGGCGGATGCGGGTCTGAGCCATATCTCTGTGACCAACAGCGCGATCAACAACCTGCCGCCGGATGTCGACCTGGTGATCACTCACCGTGACCTGACCGAGCGTGCGATGCGCCAGGTACCACAGGCTCAGCACATTTCGCTGACCAACTTCCTCGACAGCGGCCTGTACACCAGCCTGACCGAGCGTCTGGTTGCCGCACAGCGTCACGAAGATAACGAAGTGAAAGTGCGCGACAGCCTGAAAGACAGCTTCGACGCTGACGACAGCAACCTGTTCAAACTCAGCGCAGAAAACATCTTCCTCGGCTGTAAAGCGTTCAGCAAAGAAGAAGCTATCCGCTTCGCCGGTCAGGAACTGGTGAAAGGCGGCTACGTTGAACCTGAGTATGTGGAAGCAATGCTGGAACGTGAAAGACTGACCCCGACCTACCTGGGCGAATCTATCGCGGTACCACACGGCACCATCGAAGCGAAAGACCGTGTGCTGAAAACCGGCGTGGTATTCTGTCAGTACCCTGACGGCGTGCGCTTCGGCGAAGAACCGGACGACATTGCCCGTCTGGTGATTGGTATCGCAGCGCGCAATAACGAACACATCCACGTTATCACGAGCCTGACCAACGCGCTGGACGATGAGTCTGTCATCGAGCGCCTGGCGACCACCAACAGCGTGGGCGAAGTTCTGGCACTGATCTCGGGTAACAAAGTCGCCTAACGGCAACGCCCCTCTCCTGTAACAGGGAGAGGGTTCCGGTGAGGGGAAATTCGCCGTCCCTCACCCGAGCCCTCTCGGGTAAAAACATTGATGAAGGTTGAGACTATGAAAGCATTACATTTTGGCGCAGGTAATATCGGACGTGGCTTTATCGGCAAACTGTTGGCTGACGCGGGTATCACCTTAACGTTTGCCGATGTGAATCAGGTGGTTCTGGATGCCCTGAATGCCCGTCATAGCTATCAGGTGCATGTGGTTGGCGAGAACGAGCAGGTAGAAACCGTCTCCGGCGTGAACGCGGTCAGCAGCATCGGCGATGACGTGGTGGAATTGATTGCCGAGGTTGATCTGGTGACCACCGCCGTTGGCCCGGTCGTGCTGGAGCGAATCGCCCCGGCAATTGCTAAAGGCCTGGCAAAACGTAAAGCGGCGGGCAACACCACCCCGCTGAACATTATCGCCTGTGAAAACATGGTGCGTGGCACTACGCAGCTGAAAGGCCACGTTGACGCCGCGCTGGCTGACGACGATAAGGCCTGGGTTGCCGAGCACGTGGGCTTCGTCGATTCCGCCGTGGACCGTATCGTCCCGCCGTCTGAATCCGCCACCAACGACCCGCTGGAAGTGACCGTTGAAACCTTCAGCGAGTGGATCGTCGATAAGACCCAGTTCAAAGGCACGCTGCCGACTATTCCAGGAATGGAATTAACTGATAACCTGATGGCATTTGTGGAACGCAAGCTCTTCACCCTGAACACCGGGCATGCTATAACCGCGTACCTCGGTAAGCTGGCAGGTCATCAGACCATTCGTGATGCAATCCTCGATGAGAAGATCCGTGCGGTGGTGAAAGGCGCAATGGAAGAGAGCGGTGCGGTGCTGATTAAGCGTTACGGGTTTGATGCCGATAAACACGCTGCCTATATCCAGAAAATCCTTGGTCGCTTTGAGAACCCGTATCTGAAAGATGATGTGGAACGCGTAGGCCGTCAGCCGCTGCGTAAACTGAGCGCGGGCGATCGCCTGATTAAACCGCTGCTCGGCACTCTGGAGTACGATCTGCCGCACGCCAGTCTGGTGAAAGGCATTGCCGCGGCGATGCACTATCGCAGCGAGCAGGACCCGCAGGCGCAGGAACTGGCGCAGCTTATCGAGTTGAAAGGCCCGCAGTCAGCCCTGGCCGAGATCTCCGGTCTGGATGCCAACAGCGAGGTGGTCGCCCAGGCCGTTGCGGCCTATAACACGACCGCATGATGCAGGACCCGGTGCTGCTCTTGCAGCAGCACCTCAACACAAGATTGTCAGATATGCAGGCCATAATGGAACAAACGCAAGCCTTTGAAAACCGTGTGCTTGAGCGTCTGAATGCTGGCAAAACCGTACGAAGCTTTCTGATTGCCGCCGTCGATCTGCTGACCGAGGCGGTAAACATGCTGGTGCTTCAGGTGTTCCGCAAAGACGATTACGCGGTCAAATACGCAGTGGAGCCGTTGCTGGACGGCGAAGGCCCGCTGGGCGATCTGTCGGTACGCCTGAAGCTCATTTATGGGCTTGGGGTGATAAGCCGTGCGGAATACGAAGACGCCGAGCTTCTCATGGCGCTGCGCGAAGAGCTGAATCACGACGGCAATGAGTACGCGTTCACCGACGATGAAATCCTCGGCCCGTTCGGCGAGCTGCATTGTGTTGTCGCGCTACCGCCGCAGCCTGCATTCGATACCAGCGATGCAGAGCTGTTTGCCATGCAGAAACAGCGTTACCAACAGGTCGTCCGCTCAACGATGGTCCTGTCTCTCACCGAGCTGATTTCACGGATCAGCTTGAAAAAAGCCTTCCAGAAATAATCCGCTCAGCGAGCTCTGACGCTCACTTTCCTGACTGCATGCCGGTTGATCGACCGCCAAATTACGATAATTAACTATCGGGAAAAGCGCTCAGCGCATACTATTAAGCATCGATATTTTTTTACTAGCAAAAGCCACAGACCATGAAAGAAGTTGTTAAGAACGAAATCAAACGCCTGAGCGACCGCCTGGACGCTATCCGCCACCAGCAGCCGACCCTGTCTCTGGTCGATGACGCTGAGAAATACGCTGAACTTGAAAAAGAGAAAGCGACGCTGGAAACCGAAATCGCGCGCCTGCGTGAAGTGCATACTGAGAAGCTGAGCAAAGAAGCGCAGAAGCTGATGGATATGCCGTTCCGTCGCGCGATCACCAAGAAAGAGCAGGCCGACATGGGCAAGCTGAAGAAAAGCGCGCGCGGCCTGGTGGTTGTCCACCCGATGACCGCTCTCGGCCGCGAGATGGATCTGAAAGAGATGACCGGTTTCGCGAAGACTGAGTTTTAATCTCCCCGGTCTGTTACCTCCTCTCCCGCCCGGGAGAGGTCTCCCTGCAATCCCTTCATAACCACTCTGTTTAGATTGGCCCTACCAATTCCCATTCGTTGTGCCCATCGCTTCACAGAACCCACATCTCATGCAACATATGAATTGCCTGACGGCAACATATGGTTAACTATTCTTTGGCATTACCCTCACATCACCCTATTGGCAGGACCACTTTTACAAAGCGTGTGACGCCGAGCTGAGCGCAGACTCGCCCGCGTCGCCGTGGAGTGGTTCTCAGGAGACCTGCATGAACCTCTGGCAACAAAACTACGACCCTGCGGGAAACATCTGGCTCTCAAGCCTGATTGCCGCCCTACCGATCATCTTTTTCTTCTTCGCGCTGATTAAGCTCAAACTGAAGGGCTATGTCGCCGCGAGCTATACCGTTGCTATTGCGCTGGTTGTCGCATTGCTGTTCTACAAAATGCCGGTCGACCGCGCGCTGGCGTCCGTGGTTTACGGCTTCTTCTACGGTCTGTGGCCGATTGCCTGGATTATTATTGCCGCGGTCTTTGTCTACAAAATTTCGGTGAAAACCGGGCAGTTCGACATCATCCGATCATCGATATTATCGATAACCCCGGACCAGCGCCTGCAAATGCTGATTGTCGGCTTTTCGTTTGGCGCGTTCCTGGAAGGGGCCGCAGGCTTCGGCGCGCCGGTGGCGATTACTGCCGCCCTGCTGGTTGGACTCGGCTTTAATCCACTGTATGCCGCGGGCCTGTGCCTGATCGTCAACACCGCGCCGGTGGCATTTGGCGCGATGGGCATTCCGATTCTGGTTGCCGGACAGGTCACCGGTCTCGACAGCTTTGAAATCGGCCAGATGGTGGGCCGGCAGCTACCGTTCCTGACCATTATCGTACTGTTCTGGATCATGGCGATTATGGATGGCTGGCGCGGGGTGAAAGAGACCTGGCCTGCGGTGATGGTGGCGGGCGGTTCATTCGCTATCGCCCAATATCTGAGCTCAAACTTTATCGGCCCGGAACTGCCGGACATTATCTCGTCGCTGGTGTCATTGGTGTGCCTGACGCTGTTCCTGAAGCGCTGGCAGCCGGTGCGTATTTTCCGCTTTGGCGATGTGGGGGCGTCGCAGGTGGATATGACTCTCGCTCGCACCAAATACACCCCCGGGCAGGTGATTCGCGCCTGGTCGCCGTTCCTGTTCCTCACCGCCACCGTCACGCTGTGGAGCGTTCCGCCGTTTAAAGCGCTGTTTGCCCCTGGCGGCGCGCTGTATGACTGGGTGATCAACATCTCCGTGCCCCACCTCGACAAACTGGTCGCACGCATGCCGCCGGTGGTTCATGACGCCACCCCGTACGCGGCGGTGTATAAATTTGACTGGTTCTCGGCCACCGGGACCGCGATCCTGTTTGCTGCCCTGCTGTCGATTGTCTGGCTGCGGATGAAGCCGAAAGACGCCGTCGCTACCTTTGGGCATACGCTGAAAGATTTGGCGCTGCCGATTTACTCCATCGGTATGGTGCTGGCGTTCGCGTTTATCTCTAACTACTCCGGCCTGTCGTCTACCCTGGCACTGGCGCTGTCACATACCGGCAGCGCGTTCCCGTTCTTCTCGCCGTTCCTCGGCTGGCTGGGCGTATTCCTCACCGGGTCGGATACCTCCTCGAACGCGCTGTTTGCCGCCCTGCAAGCCACGGCCGCCCAGCAGATTGGCGTGTCTGACGTGCTGCTGGTCGCGGCGAATACCACCGGGGGCGTGACCGGCAAGATGATTTCGCCGCAGTCTATCGCTATCGCCTGCGCGGCGGTGGGGCTGGTCGGCAAAGAGTCGGACCTGTTCCGCTTTACGGTTAAACACAGCCTGATTTTCACCTGCATGGTGGGGATTATTACCACCCTGCAAGCTTACGTCTTAACCTGGATGATCCCATGATTGTGATGCCCCGGCGTCTGGCAGACGAGGTTGCAACCCGAGTGCGGACGCTGATTGAAGAACAACAGCTGGAGGTGGGAATGCGATTACCCGCCGAACGCCAGCTGGCCATACAGCTCGGCGTATCGCGTAATTCACTGCGGGAAGCGCTGGCGAAACTGGTGAGCGAAGGGCTGCTGGTCAGCCGTCGTGGCGGCGGCACCTTTGTGCGCTGGCAGCATGAGCCGTGGTCTGAGCAAAATATCGTTCAGCCGCTGAAAAGCCTGCTCGCCGACGACCCGGATTACAGCTTCGACATCCTCGAAGCCCGCCACGCCATTGAGGCCAGCACCGCCTGGCACGCGGCCCTGCGTGCCACCGAAGCCGATAAAGAGAAAATTCGCCTGTGCTTTGAAGCAACGCAAAGTGACGACCCGGATTTGGCCTCACAGGCCGATGTGCGCTTCCATCTCGCCATCGCCGAAGCGTCGCACAACGTGGTTCTGCTGCAGACCATGCGCGGTTTTTTCGACCTGCTGCAGTCGTCGGTCAAACAGAGCCGCCAGCGGATGTACCTCGTCCCGCCGGTGTTCGCCAGACTGACCGAACAGCATCAGGCGGTGCTGGACGCTATCCTCGCGGGCGATGCGGAGGGCGCGCGCCAGGCGATGATGTCGCACCTCGGATTCGTCCACACCACCATTAAACAGTTTGATGAAGACAGGGCTCGCCAGGCGCGGATCACTCGCCTGCCCGGCGACCATAACGAGCATTCCAGGGAGAACCATTGATGATTATTTCAGCCGCCAGTGATTATCGGGCCGCGGCCCAGCGCATCCTGCCGCCGTTTTTGTTCCACTACATCGACGGCGGGGCATACAGCGAGCACACCCTGCGGCGCAACGTGGCGGATCTTTCGGAGGTGGCGCTCCGCCAGCGCGTGCTAAAGAACATGTCCGATTTGAGTCTGGAAACCAGGCTGTTCAATGAAACGCTGTCGATGCCCGTCGCGCTAGCCCCGGTGGGGCTGTGCGGGATGTATGCCCGACGCGGTGAAGTGCAGGCCGCAGGCGCGGCAGATGCCAAAGGCATTCCTTTTACCCTGTCGACCGTGTCGGTGTGCCCGATTGAAGAAGTGGCCCCGACTATCAAGCGCCCGATGTGGTTCCAGCTGTACGTCCTGCGCGACAGAGGCTTTATGCGTAATGCGCTGGAGCGCGCCAAAGCGGCGGGATGTTCAACCCTGGTATTTACCGTGGATATGCCTACGCCGGGCGCGCGCTATCGCGATGCCCATTCCGGAATGAGCGGCCCGAACGCGGCCCTGCGCCGCTACTGGCAGGCGATGACTCATCCGCAGTGGGCATGGGACGTGGGCCTGAACGGTCGTCCGCATGATTTGGGCAATATCTCCACCTATCTCGGCAAACCAACCGGGCTGGAAGATTACATCGGCTGGCTGGCGAATAACTTCGATCCGTCCATTTCGTGGAAAGACCTGGAGTGGATCCGTGAATTCTGGGATGGCCCGATGGTGATCAAAGGGATCCTCGACCCGGAAGATGCCCGTGATGCGGTGCGCTTTGGTGCCGATGGCATTGTGGTGTCCAACCATGGCGGCCGCCAGCTCGACGGCGTACTCTCGTCCGCCCGCGCGTTACCGGCTATCGCCGACGCGGTGAAAGGGGATATCGCAATTCTCGCCGACAGCGGCATTCGCAACGGCCTGGACGTGGTACGCATGATTGCGCTGGGTGCCGACAGCGTGCTGTTAGGGCGAGCCTATTTGTATGCGCTGGCCACCCACGGCGGGGCGGGCGTGACCAACCTGCTGAATTTGATTGAGAAAGAGATGAAGGTCGCGATGACCCTGACCGGAGCGAAATCCATCGGCGAAATTTCCCGCGATTCGCTGGTGCAGGAAGCGAAGCATCTGGCGGCCGCGCTGGCACCGGTCACGCGCGGAGACGCGGCCTAAAGCGCCCTCTCTCCAAAGGGGCGAGGGAACGAAAAAATTCTGCTATGCTGCCCCCGCAATTAAGGGGGCACTATGCTTAACATCGTTTTATTCGAACCAGAAATCCCACCCAATACCGGCAACATTATTCGCCTGTGCGCCAATACCGGTTTTCGTCTGCATATCATCGAACCGATGGGTTTTACCTGGGACGATAAACGTCTGCGTCGTGCCGGGCTGGATTACCACGAATTCACCTCCGTGCAGCGTCATGCCGATTACGCGGCGTTTTTCGCGGCGGAACAACCGAAGCGTCTGTTTGCGCTCACGACCAAAGGCACGCCTGCGCACAGCGCGGTGAGTTATCAAGCCGGTGACTATCTAATGTTTGGTCCGGAAACGCGTGGCCTACCCGCCAGCATTCTGGATGCGTTACCGCCAGAGCAAAAAATTCGTATTCCGATGATGCCGGACAGCCGCAGCATGAACCTGTCGAATGCGGTGTCGGTAGTGGTGTATGAAGCCTGGCGCCAGCTGGGATACGCTGGCGCGGTACTACGTAGCTAATTATTCCAAAATCGCCCGGGGGCGCTGCGCTTACCGGGCCTACGGGTCAGATACCGTCGCCATACTCGAAGGTATGGTGAATACCATTGAAATGTTGATCCATATCCATCGACGGCTTATCGCTGTCAGGCTTGCCGACGATTCGCGCCGGTACGCCTGCGGCGGTGGTATGCGGCGGAACGGGCTGTAACACCACGGAACCCGCACCAATCTTCGCCCCGCGTCCCACTTCGATATTACCCAGAATTTTCGCTCCGGCACCAATCATCACCCCTTCACGAATTTTCGGGTGGCGATCGCCGCTGGTTTTACCGGTCCCGCCGAGGGTGACGGATTGCAGAATAGAAACATCGTTTTCGATAACCGCCGTTTCACCCACCACAATCCCGGTGGCGTGATCGAGCATGATCCCACGGCCAATGGTTGCCGCCGGATGGATATCCACCTGGAAGGTCACCGATACCTGATTTTGCAGGAAAATCGCCAGCGCCCGACGCCCCTGATGCCACAGCCAGTGGCCGATACGATAGGCCTGTAGCGCGTGGAAACCTTTCAGGTACAGCAGCGGCGTAGAGTATTTATCCACCGCCGGGTCACGGGTGCGCACGGCCTGGATATCACAGGCGGCAGCGGCAATCATTTCCGGGTCGGCGGCGTAGGCTTCTTCCACCACTTCACGAATGGCGATAGCAGGCATGATCGAGGAGGCGAGCTTATTGGCGAGCATGTAGCTCAGCGCGCTGCCGAGGTTTTCGTGCTTGAGGAGCGTTGCGTGGTAAAAACTGGCGAGCATCGGCTCACAGTCAGCCAGCGCGCGGGCTTCGGCTTTAATATTGTTCCAGACGATATCCAGTTCTTCACACGGCATTGCGAACTCCAGCAGATAGCGAATGACCGGTCAGTTCTGCGCTGACCGGGTCATTGAGGTGACTAGTTGTGGCTGCGCTCTTCCTTGCTGGCACGACCTAATAGGGTCAATGCTGCCTCGCGAGCATTCTTTCCGCAATACAATACCTGATAAATTTCCTCGGTTATTGGCATTTCGACACCAAATCGGTGAGCGAGTGCCCTGACCTCTTTGGTATTGCGGTAACCTTCAACCACCTGACCAATCACGTCCTGCGCGGTTTGCACATCTTTGCCTTCGCCGAGCATCATGCCAAAGCGACGGTTGCGCGACTGATTGTCGGTACAGGTCAGCACCAGGTCGCCCAATCCCGCCATCCCCATAAAGGTGGACGGTTCGGCGCCGAGCGCAGCGCCCAGACGCGACATCTCAGCCAGCCCACGGGTGATCAGCGCCGTGCGCGCGTTCGCCCCGAAGCCCATGCCGTCGGACATGCCTGCACCAATCGCAATCACGTTTTTCACCGCGCCACCCAGCTGGACGCCGATGAAATCCGGGTTGCTATAGACGCGGAAGCTCTTGCCGCAGTGCAGCAGCTTTTGCAAATCGTCAGCAAACTTCGCATCGGTTGACGCCAGTGAAATTGCGGTCGGCAGGCCTGCCGCCAACTCTTTGGCAAAGGTCGGGCCGGAAATCACCGCCAGCGGGATATCGTCGCCCAAGGCTTCGCGTGCGACATCCTGTAACAGACGCCCGGTTTCAGCTTCCAGACCTTTGGTCGCCCAGACCAGACGCGCGTCCTGACGCAGCAGCGGTTTTAACTGGCGTAGTACGTCACCAAACACATGGCTTGGTACAACCACCAGAATATCGCGGCTGGCGGCCAGCGCCGTGGCGAGGTCAGCCTCAAGGTGCAGCGTGTCGGGGAAAGGCACATCGGGAAGGAAGGCCGCGTTGCAGCGGTCTTGTTGCAGGACCGCGAGGTGTTTCGGGTCGTGTCCCCAAAGCACCACATCGTGGCCATTTCTTGCCAGGGTGATGGCAAGAGCGGTGCCGTAAGAGCCGGCACCGATCACAGTCATTGCAGCATTAAGTGCGTTCATCAGGCATCCTGATGTTGTTCGGCACCTTCGCCAGCCTGCTGTTGCAGATAGTTCATGAACAGCGCATCAAAGTTGACTGGCGCAAGGTTCAGTTGCGGGAACGTGCCGCGGGAGACCAGGCTGGTGATGCATTCGCGCGCATACGGGAACAGAATGTTCGGGCAGTATGCACCCAGGCAATGCGCCATCTGGTTGCCGTCGATACCTTCGATGGAGAAAATGCCGCCCTGCTGAACTTCGCACAGGAACGCGGTTTCTTCGCCCAGAGATGCAGTAACGGTTACACGCAGTACGACTTCGTATACGCCTTCAGCCAGTTGGGATGAAGCCGTATCCAGATCAAGTTTAACCTCTGGCTGCCAGTCTTTCTGGAAAACATGCGGCGCATTTGGCGCTTCAAATGAAACGTCCTTGGTGTAAATGCGCTGAATCTGGAAAGTCATTTCTGGGTTGTTTTGTTCTGACATCTTTTTTTGTCCTTAAAAGGGATTATTTCAGCAGGGGATCAAGTCCACCACGCTCATCAAGTGCATACAAGTCGTCACAGCCGCCAATGTGCTGTGCATCAATAAAAATCTGCGGCACCGTGGTGCGGCCACTACGTTCAATCATCTCTTCACGCTTCATCGCGTCGCCATCGATTGGCAGCTCGTGAAAGGTGACGCCTTTGCTGTTCAGCAGCGCTTTCGCGCGATGGCAGAACGGACAGGTTGCTTTGGTATAGATCTCAATATTGGCCATGACGTTACCTCAGACTATTACTTTCCACGAACCAGCGGCAGGTTCTCACCGCTCCAGCCAGCAACGCCTTCTTTCAGAACGAATACGCGCTCAAAGCCCGCTTTGTTCAGCGCGGTGGCCGGATCTTGTGCCTGCATACCGGAACCATCTACTACGATGATGGGTTTATCTTTGTGTTTTTCAAGCTCGCCAAGGTTGTTGGCTTTGATTTCAGTCGGCAGCAGGTTGATAGAACCGGCAATGTGACCTTTACGGAAATCATCACGCTGACGCAGATCGACCACCACTGCATCTTCTTTGTTGATAAGACGCGTCGCTTCACCGCGAGTGATCACTTTGATTTTAGAGGTCAGGCCTTTAAACGTCGTGAACAGTACGGCAGCCAGTAAGCCAACCCAGGCGATACTCAGTATGGGATGACGGCTAACAAATTGCATAATTTCTTGCATGGGGGGTGATAACTCCCGACTCAGTGATTAAAAAAACAGGAAAGGAGTATACCTGTGCAAGGTGGCAAATACAGCAAGCCGGACTCAAGCTAATCTAATTTCTGCGGGCTGTTTCGAGAAATTATGCCCAAAATTGATGAAACACATCCTCTGGCTCGCCTGTTCTTTGATCTTCCAGGGCAGATTTATCGATTCAGCTGTAGTAAAATTACGCAAATTTTTCATCTCGTGAGCATGAGGTTGTCGCAATGTCTGTTACTAAAAAACCAATGGTGCTGGTGATTCTGGATGGCTATGGCTATCGCGAAGACCAGCAGGATAACGCGATTTTCAACGCGAAAACGCCCGTTATGGATGCCCTGTGGGCCAAACGTCCGCATACGCTGATTGACGCTTCCGGCCTGGAAGTGGGTCTGCCAGACCGTCAAATGGGTAACTCCGAAGTCGGTCACGTCAACCTGGGCGCGGGCCGGATCGTGTATCAGGACCTGACCCGTCTGGATGTTGAAATTAAAGAACGTACTTTCTTTGAGAACAGCGTGCTGACCGGTGCGGTAGATAAAGCCGTTGCCGCAGGCAAAGCGGTTCACATCATGGGTCTGCTGTCTGCCGGTGGCGTTCACAGCCACGAAGATCACATCATGGCGATGGTTGAGCTGGCCGCGGAACGTGGCGCAGAAAAAATCTACCTGCACGCCTTCCTTGATGGCCGCGATACCCCGCCGCGCAGCGCTAAATCCTCTCTTCAGCAGTTCGAGGAGAAATTTGCTGCGCTGGGTAAAGGCCGCGTAGCGTCCATTATTGGCCGTTACTTCGCAATGGACCGCGACAACCGTTGGGATCGCGTGGAACAAGCGTACGACCTGATGACCCTGGCGAAAGGCGAGTTCCAGTTTGATACCGCTGTTGCAGGTCTGGAAGCGGCTTACGCCCGTGAAGAAAACGACGAATTCGTTAAAGCGACCGTTATCCGCGCTGAAGGCCAGGCTGATGCCGCGATGGAAGATGGCGATGCGCTGATTTTCATGAACTTCCGTGCTGACCGTGCGCGTGAAATCACCCGTGCATTCGTGAATAAAGACTTTGACGGCTTCGCGCGTAAGAAAGTGGTTAATCTCGACTACATCATGCTGACCGAATACGCCGCAGACATTAAAGCCCCTTGCGCCTACCCACCTGCGTCCCTCGCGAATACCTTCGGCGAGTGGATGGCGAAGAAGGACAAAACCCAGCTGCGTATCTCCGAAACTGAGAAATATGCGCACGTGACCTTCTTCTTCAACGGCGGCGTTGAAGAGCCGTTTGCCGGTGAAGAACGCATCCTGATCAACTCCCCGAAAGTGGCGACCTACGATCTGCAGCCAGAAATGAGTTCTGCAGAATTGACTGAAAAATTGGTCGGCGCAATCAAAGGCGGTCAGTACGACACCATCATCTGTAACTACCCGAATGGCGACATGGTTGGCCACACCGGCGTAATGGAAGCGGCAGTGAAAGCGATTGAAGCGCTGGACAACTGCATTGCGGAAGTCACTGCCGCAGTAGAATCCGTTGGTGGCCAGATGCTGATTACCGCTGACCACGGCAACGCCGAGCAGATGCGCGATCCGTCTACCGGCCAAGCGCACACCGCGCACACCAACCTGCCAGTGCCGCTGATTTACGTCGGCGACAAAGCGGTTAAAGCGGTCGATGGCGGTAAGCTTTCCGATATCGCCCCAACCATGCTGACGCTGATGGGCATGGAAATCCCGCAAGAGATGACTGGCAAGCCGCTGTTCATCGTGGAATAATCCCTCCCCATGAGGGGAAAGGCGATTTTTTCAAATACATGGATCGCGACGGCTGTCCGATCCGTTTGCTACGCCAGCGCACTCAGCGCTGGCGTATTGCTGTGCGCGGCATCCGCCCATGCGGACGATCGTGACCAGTTGAAATCGATTCAGGCCAATATCGCCAGCAAAGAAAAGGCGGTACGCCAGCAACAACAGCAGCGCTCTGCCCTGCTCGCCCAACTCAAAAAGCAGGAAGAAGCGATTTCCGCCGCCGCCCGCAAACTTCGCGAAACCCAAAATACACTGGCTGACCTCAATAAGCAGGTTGATGCGATGAACGCGTCAATTGCCAAACTCGAGAAGCAAAAAGCCGCTCAGGAGCGTTCACTCGCGGCCCAGCTTGATGCCGCGTTTCGTCAGGGCGAGCACACCGGAATTCAGCTGATCCTCAGCGGGGAAGAGAGCCAGCGTGGCCAGCGTCTGCAGGCCTATTTCGGCTATCTCAACCAGGCCCGCCAGGAAACCATCGCCGATCTGAAACAGACCAGCGCCGAAGTGGCGACGCAAAAAGCCGAGCTGGAAGAGAAACAGAGTCAGCAGCAAACGCTGCTGTACGAACAGAAAGCGCAGCAGGCTAAGCTTGAGCAGGCGCGCAACGAACGTAAGAAAACACTCGCCGGGCTGGAGTCCTCGATTCAGGCCGGTCAGCAGCAGCTTTCCGAACTGCGTGCCAACGAATCCCGCATGCGCTCGCGTATTGCCCAGGCCGAAGCCGCGGCACGCGCACGCGCCGAACGTGAGGCCCGGGAAGCGCAGGCCGTTCGCAATCGTCAACAGGACGCCTCGCGCAAAGGCACCACCTACAAACCGTCCGAGAGCGAACGCTCGCTGATGTCCCGAACCGGCGGCCTCGGTTCACCGCGTGGTCAGGCCTACTGGCCGGTTCGCGGCCCAACGTTGCATCGCTATGGCGAACAGCTGCAGGGTGAACTACGTTGGAAAGGGATGGTTATCGGTGCCTCTGAAGGCACCGAGGTGAAAGCCATCGCCGATGGCCGGGTTATCCTCGCCGACTGGCTGCAAGGTTACGGCCTGGTGGTGGTGGTTGAGCACGGTAAAGGCGACATGAGTCTGTATGGCTATAACCAAAGCGCGCTGGTCAGCGTCGGGACCCAGGTTCGCGCCGGTCAGCCGATTGCCCTTGTGGGCAGCAGTGGCGGTCAGGGTCGACCGTCACTCTACTTCGAAATTCGCCGCCAGGGTCAGGCGGTCAATCCACAGCCGTGGTTGGGAAGATAAGTTTTGCTTCAATTTCGCTCGCTAGCGTTGTCCGTCACCGCCGCACTGGCGATGATTTCCCCGGCCCACGCCGGAAAACTCTCGATAGTCATTGATGATTTTGGCTACCGTCCGCATCAAGAAAACCAGGTCCTGGCTCTGCCCAACACCATCTCCGTTGCCGTGCTGCCGAACGCGCCACACGCCCGTGAAATGGCGACCAAAGCCCATAACAGCGGCCATGAAGTGCTTATCCATCTGCCGATGGCGCCCCTGAGTAAACAGCCGCTGGAAAAAGACACCCTTCGCCCGGAAATGAGCAGCGATGAGATTGACCGCATTATTCGTGATGCGGTCAACAAGGTGCCGTATGCCGTGGGTCTGAACAACCACATGGGCAGCGCCATGACCTCGAGCCTGTTTGGGATGCAGAAGGTGATGCAGACGCTCAGCCACTACAACTTCTATTTCCTCGACAGCATGACGATTGGCAATAGCCAGTCAATGCGGGCTGCGGCGGGCACGAACGTGAAGGTGATTAAGCGCCGGGTGTTCCTCGATGATACGCAGAACGAAGCGGATATCCGGGTGCAGTTTAATCGTGCTGTCCAGCTGGCGAGACGTAACGGCTCAGCGATTGCCATCGGCCACCCGCATCCCTCAACGGTTCGCGTGCTACAACAAATGGTCTACAACCTGCCGCCGGATATCACCCTGGTGCGCCCGAGCAGCCTGCTGAACGAACCGCAGGTGGATAACTCAACGCCAAATAACGCCACGCCGGTTCAAACAACCGCCCCGCGTAACCCGTTCCATGGCGTGAAGCTGTGTAAACCTAAGCAGCCGCAGCAGCCGGTTTACGCCAGCCGCTTCTTTAACGTGTTGAGTGACAGCATTACGCACAGCACGCTGGTGCAGTATATGCAGCTGCAATGGCAGGGTTGGGATAAGCCTTAATTCCGGCCATCAGGCGAAAACGATCACTCAATGGCTTGAGAGTCCGAATGTTCTTTAGCAACGGGCTCTTTTTTCTCCTGGTGCTGATACCAGGCTTTGAAGTATTTCAGAAAGCTGTATGAGGTGGCGTATAACCCCGTCACGATGCCCACTTTTCCGTATCGCCACGCCCCACTGAAAAGATACCATTTGAAAAATGCACCAATCGCGCTAATCACCCCGCGGGCAATCGACGGTCGAATCTTCTGATACTTAACCAGTCGAGTGGTGTAGCTATTGAGCTTATTGAAGACTTCATGGAGCGAGTAAAACGTATCGTGGCGCACACGGCCGGGCATGACAGCAGTCATCACATTGCCCTCAACCTTGTCGTCGACTGGCCGATTATTGAATTGTGCCTGTGTGCGATTAAATAGCCGTACCGGGAAATCGGGAGAGGACACGGGGTAAATTGTGCGGACTTCTTCGCCCAATACATGCCAGTGACGCGCAATGCGCCAGGCGTAGTGTGCATCGGGTTCTTCTCCCGCTTTAAGCGCCAGAATAAACTCTACGGTTTCAGCATCCAGAATTTCGTCACTGTCCATGCAGAGCACCCAGTCATGGGTAGCTAATTGCGTAGCGTGCTGCATTTGCGCGCCGTGCATAGCGTAGGGATGATGACGGGGCGTAATACCATACTCCTGGCAAATACATAACGTCGCATCCGTACTGCCGGAATCCACCACAATAAACTCATCCGCCACTGCCACCAGCGGAGGCAGAACTTCACGCAACAGACGTGCAGAGTTAAAGGTCAGTAAGCAAACAGTGAGTTTGAACATAGGCGCTACAAAGTTAAATGGAACCTCAACAAACTTTATAAACGTATGGGCAAAAAAGCGAAGAATTCCTGGCGGAAATCCGAATTTGAACTAATTAACGTGAAACTGGCACGAAAAAAAAGCGCCCGAAGGCGCTTTGTCTGATTAATCCCAGCTCAGGATAACTTTTCCGGATTGACCTGAACGCATGGCGTCAAAGCCCTTCTGGAAGTCGTCGATGCCGAAACGGTGGGTGATAATCGGGGAGAGATCCAGGCCTGACTGGATAAGCGCCGCCATCTTGTACCAGGTTTCGAACATCTCACGGCCATAAATGCCTTTGATGAACAGCCCTTTAAAGATGACTTTGGTCCAGTCGATAGACATATCTGATGGCGGAATACCCAGCATCGCGATACGACCCCCGTGATTCATGGTGTCGAGCATAGTGCGGAACGCCGGTGGTGCGCCGGACATTTCCAGGCCCACGTCAAACCCTTCGGTCATGCCCAGTTCGGCCATCACGTCGGTCAGGCTTTCTTTGGACACGTTCACCGCACGGGTGACACCCATTTTACGCGCCAGATCCAGACGGTATTCATTCACGTCGGTGATGACTACGTTGCGGGCGCCGACATGTTTCGCCACCGCCGCCGCCATGATGCCGATTGGGCCTGCGCCGGACACCAGCACATCTTCACCGACCAAATCAAAAGAGAGCGCCGTATGAACCGCATTGCCGAACGGGTCGAAGATGGAGGCCAGATCGTCAGAGATGTTGTCCGGGATTTTGAACGCGTTAAACGCCGGAAGAACCAGATACTCGGCGAAACAGCCGGGGCGGTTGACGCCCACTCCGGTGGTGTTGCGGCACAGATGGGTGCGGCCAGCACGACAGTTACGGCAATGCCCACAGGTGATGTGACCTTCACCGGAAACGCGGTCGCCGATTTTAAAGCCCTTCACTTCCTGACCGATGCCAACCACTTCGCCAACATATTCATGGCCGACGACCATCGGCACCGGAATGGTTTTTTGTGACCATTCGTCCCAGTTATAGATGTGTACATCGGTACCACAGATAGCGGTTTTGCGAATTTTAATCAGCAGATCGTTATGACCGACTTCCGGTGCCGGAACGTCGTTCATCCAGATGCCTTCTTCAGCCTTCAGTTTCGATAATGCTTTCATCTCACATCCTCAGGCAATCACGCCCAGTTGCTTACCGATGCGGGTAAACGCGTCCACCGCACGTTCAATTTGCTCAGGGGTATGCGCCGCAGACATCTGGGTGCGGATACGCGCCTGACCTTTTGGCACCACCGGGTAGAAGAAACCGGTGACGTAAATCCCTTCTTTTTGCAGCTCGCGGGCAAAATCCTGCGCAACGGACGCTTCACCTAACATCACCGGAATGATGGCATGATCGGCCCCGGCTAGGGTAAAGCCTGCCGCAGACATTTTCTCGCGGAACAGGCGGGCGTTGGCCCACAGACGGTCACGCAGTTCAGCGCCGGACTCCACCATTTCCAGCACTTTGATTGAGGCAGAAACGATAGCCGGGGCCAGAGAGTTGGAGAACAGGTACGGACGGGAGCGCTGACGCAGCCATTCAACGACTTCTTTACGCGCCGCGGTGTAACCGCCAGATGCGCCGCCGAGCGCTTTACCCAGCGTGCCGGTGATGATGTCTACGCGACCCATTACCTCGCAGTATTCGTGGGAGCCACGACCATGTTCACCCACAAAACCGACCGCATGGGAGTCATCCACCATCACCAGCGCATCGTACTTGTCGGCCAGGTCACACACGCCTTTCAGGTTGGCAATCACGCCATCCATCGAGAATACGCCGTCGGTGGCGATCAGCACGTGGCGCGCCCCGGCTTCGCGGGCTTCTTTCAAACGTGCTTCCAGTTCCTGCATATCGTTATTGGCATAGCGGAAACGCTTGGCCTTGCACAGACGCACCCCGTCGATGATCGAGGCGTGGTTCAGGGCATCGGAGATAATTGCATCTTCCGCGCCGAGCAGGGTCTCGAACAGGCCACCGTTGGCGTCAAAACAGGAGGAGTACAGGATGGCATCTTCCATACCGAGGAAATCGGCCAGTTTCTTTTCCAGCACTTTGTGGCTGTCCTGGGTTCCGCAGATAAAACGGACGGAGGCCATGCCGAATCCGTGGCTGTCCATGCCTGCTTTCGCCGCCGCGATCAGTTCAGGGTGGTTCGCCAGCCCCAGATAGTTATTGGCGCAGAAGTTGATGACATGGCTGCCATCACCGACGGTAATATCCGCCTGCTGGGCAGAGGTAATGATGCGTTCTTCTTTAAACAACCCTTCCGCGCGAGCGGTTTCCAGGTCGCTGGTTAACTGTTTGTAAAAATCACCACGCATTGCAACTCTCCAGATTCGGCAAAATTTGGCACATATTACCCAAAGCTCTACGCTGATACGAGATGACACAGCACCCGTTACCCGTTTTTGCAGCATAAATCACGTGTACCCCTGCGGGTTGTCGGTGAATGTGAAGACTCCGCACAGTGGTGGTATGATAAGAACCATTAGCGTCCGGGATAGTCCCGGTCACCCACATTTCAAAGGTTATCGTTATGATCATCGTTACCGGCGGCGCAGGCTTCATCGGCAGCAACATTGTTAAAGCCCTGAATGATAAAGGCATCACTGACATTCTGGTGGTGGACAACCTGAAAGATGGCACCAAATTCGTCAACCTGGTGGACCTCAACATCGCCGACTATATGGATAAAGAAGATTTCCTGATCCAGATTATGGCTGGCGAAGAGATGGGCGAGATCGAAGCAGTGTTCCATGAAGGCGCGTGCTCTTCTACCACCGAGTGGGACGGCAAGTACATGATGGATAACAACTATCAGTACTCCAAAGAGTTGCTGCACTACTGCCTGGAGCGTGAAATTCCGTTCCTGTACGCCTCGTCTGCAGCCACCTACGGCGGCCGTACCTCCGACTTTATCGAATCCCGCGAGTACGAAAAGCCGCTGAACGTGTACGGCTACTCCAAGTTCCTGTTCGATGAATACGTGCGTCAGATCCTGCCGGAAGCCGATTCTCCGGTGGTGGGCTTCCGTTACTTCAACGTCTACGGCCCGCGCGAAGGCCATAAAGGCAGCATGGCCAGCGTGGCCTTCCACCTCAACACCCAGCTCAATAATGGCGAAAGTCCGAAACTGTTTGAAGGCAGTGACAGCTTTAAGCGTGACTTCGTGTACGTAGGCGATGTGGCCGCCGTAAATCTGTGGTTCTGGGAAAATGGCGTTTCCGGTATCTTCAACCTCGGTACGGGTCGGGCGGAATCCTTCCAGGCCGTAGCCGATGCCACGCTGGCGTACCACAAAAAAGGCAGTATCGAATACATTCCGTTCCCGGAAAAACTGAAAGGCCGCTACCAGGCATTCACTCAGGCTGACCTGACCAACCTGCGTGCGGCTGGCTACGATAAGCCATTTAAAACCGTGGCCGAAGGCGTAACGGAATATATGCACTGGCTGAACCGCGACAACGATACAAATTCACAAAATCATTGAAGCAGTATCAAGGCGGCAACTGAGTGAACCCCAGGAGCATAGGATAACTATGTGACTGGGGTGAATGAAGGCAGCCAACGCAGAGACAGCTTGAAGGATGAAGTGAATGAAGATATTGGTGGTTGGCCCGTCATGGGTGGGCGACATGATGATGTCGCAAAGTCTCTATCGCACGCTCAAGGCGCGCTATCCCCAGGCGATCATTGATGTGATGGCACCCGCGTGGTGCCGTCCGCTTTTATCGCGTATGCCGGAAGTGAATGAAGCGATCCCCATGCCGCTGGGGCACGGCGCGCTGGAAATTGGCGAGCGTCGTCGGCTTGGAAAAAGCCTGCGTGAAAAACGCTACGACCGCGCGTATGTCCTGCCAAACTCGTTCAAATCTGCCCTGGTACCGTTCTTTGCGGGTATTTCGCAGCGTACCGGCTGGCGCGGTGAAATGCGCTACGGTTTACTGAATGACGCTCGCGTGCTGGATAAAGCTGCGTGGCCGCTGATGGTCGAACGCTATGTGGCGCTGGCCTATGACAAAGGCGTGATGCGCTCTGCGAAAGATTTACCGCAACCGTTGCTATGGCCGCAGCTTCAGGTGAACGAAGGCGAAAAATCGCAGACCTGTACCGCATTCAATCTCTCGACGGAACGCCAGATAATCGGTTTTTGCCCCGGGGCCGAGTTTGGCCCTGCAAAACGCTGGCCACATTACCATTACGCCGAACTGGCTAAACAGCTGATCGACGAAGGGTATCAGGTGGTGCTGTTCGGCTCCGCCAAAGACCACGATGCCGGGAATGAGATCCTCGCCGCACTCAGTCAGGAACAGCTGGCCTGGTGCCGTAATCTGGCGGGTGAAACCCAGCTTGAACAAGCGGTCGTTCTGCTCGCGAGCTGTAAAGCCGTCGTCACCAACGACTCGGGGCTGATGCACGTTGCGGCGGCGCTGAACCGCCCGCTGGTTGCGCTTTACGGCCCAAGCAGCCCGGACTTCACTCCGCCGCTGTCGAACAAAGCTAAGGTAATCCGGCTGATTACTGGCTACCACAAAGTCCGCAAAGGCGATGGCGACGCCGGTTATCACCAGAGCCTGATCGATATTACGCCAGCGCGCGTGCTGGAAGAGCTAAACCCGCTGTTGCTGGCCGAGGACGTGTAACGAATGCGCGTGCTGATCGTTAAAACCTCCTCAATGGGCGATGTGCTCCACACCTTGCCCGCCCTGACCGATGCCACACAAGCGATCCCTGGGATCCGCTTTGACTGGGTGGTGGAAGAAGGCTTCGCACAAATTCCCGGCTGGCATGCGGCGGTGGATAGCGTCATTCCGGTGGCGATTCGCCGCTGGCGCAAAGCCTGGTTCTCTGCCCCGGTAAAAGCCGAACGCCGCGCGTTTCGGCAACTCGTGCAGGCGGAACAATATGACGCCATCATTGATGCCCAAGGGCTGGTGAAAAGTGCGGCACTGGTGACGCGCCTGGCGCACGGCACAAAGCACGGCATGGATTGGCAAAGCGCCCGCGAACCGCTGGCCAGCCTGTTCTACACGCGTCGCCATCACATCGAAAAGCAGCAGCATGCCGTCGAACGCACCCGGGAACTGTTTGCCAAAAGCCTCGGTTACCCAAAACCGCAGACCCAGGGCGATTACGCGATTGCACAGCATTTTCTGACCACCCGCGACACGGCCGCTGCGCCTTATCTGGTCTTCTTGCACGCCACGACGCGTGATGAAAAACACTGGCCAGAGTCGCACTGGCGCGAACTGATTGCCCGCCTGGCGCCTGGCGGTCTGCAGATAAAATTGCTGTGGGGCGCCCCGCATGAAGAAGCGCGCGCAAAACGTCTGGCACAAGGGAATGTTAACGTAGAGGTTCTGCCTCGCATGAGCCTTGAAAAGGTCGCGCATGTGCTGGCGGGTGCTCGGGCAGTGGTCTCCGTCGACACAGGGCTAAGCCACTTAACGGCCGCGTTAGATCGCCCGAATATCACCCTTTACGGCCCTACCGATCCCGGTCTTATCGGTGGCTACGGAAAAAACCAAACCATTTGCCGCCCTGAGGGTTCAAACCAATTGAGCCAGCTCAGCGCGTCCACCGTTTTTGAGCAATTAATGCCCATCCTGGATGCAGAGAGTCATCATGCCTGATTTTTTCTCACCGAATCGTCCGCCAAAGCGGGTTCTGGTCATTAAGCTTCGCCATCACGGCGATGTACTCCTGACGTCCCCGGTCTTTACCGTATTGAAGAAAAACTGGCCAGACGTTGAGGTTGATGCCCTCGTTTATGATGATACGCAGGCGATGCTGACCAGCCATCCGTCTATTAATCAGGTACATACCATTGGCCGCAACTGGCGCAAGCAGGGTTTCATCAAACAACTGACGCTGTACCGGGCCTTGCTCAACACGCTGAAAGCCCGCGATTACGATGTGTTAATCAATCTGACTGAGCACTGGCACGGCGCGCGCCTGGCCCGTCGCCTGAAGCCTCGGGTATCCGTCGGCTTCAAACCGGATAAACGCAGCGGCCTGGCACGCCGTCGTTGGGTGAAATCCTTTACCACCCTTTACCCTGCGATTCAGGATAACTCTCGCCATATGGTGGAGGTGAATCTGGATGCGCTGCGTCATATCGGGATTCATCCGCAGACCGCCGAAGATAAGCACACGCTGTTTGTGCCCGGTGAAGAGGCGGAAGCCTCGATTGCGCAGAAACTGGCAGATTTTGGCGTGGCCGCCAACTCGTACGTGCTGGTGCACCCGACGTCCCGCTGGATGTTCAAAGCCTGGACGTTGGATAAACTCGCCGCCACCATCGATACCCTTTCCGCACGCGGCCTGCCGATTATTCTCTCTGCGGCTCCGTCCAAAGAAGAAAGTGAGTACATGGATGGCCTGCGGGCACTGCTCACCCAGCCATATCACGATTTAAGCGGCAAACTGAACCTGAAAGAGTTAGGCGCATTGATGAAGCACGCCCGGCTCTATTTTGGCGTGGATTCCATGCCGATGCATCTGGCGAGCGCCGTCGGCACCCCAACGGTCGCTATTTTTGGCCCAACCGGGGCGATTAAATGGGCACCGTGGGGCGTGCAGTATCGGGTGATCACCGTCGGATTTACCTGTCAGCCCTGCGGGAAGGCAGGCTGTGGTGATAGCCATGTTTCCGACTGCATTACCGCCATCACGCCTCAGCAGGTGTTGAGCGCTATCGATACGCTGCTTTTGGAAAACCCGGCATGAAGCTCGCTATCGTCAGACAAACCTACAATCCCAACGGCGGGGCCGAGCGATTTGTCTCCCGCGCCCTGAATGTACTGGCCCGCGATACCGAGATTGATGTCACGCTGATTGCGCGCAAATGGGAAAATGCGGCGGGCTGGAATACGTTGACCCTCGATCCACCGTTTCGCAATCGCCAGGCGCGGGAAGAGGGTTTCGCCGCCGCCGCCGCGGCACACTTCAACGATTTTGATCTCGTCCAGAGTCATGAACGTATCCCCGGAGCCTCAATTTTCCGCGCGGGCGACGGCGTTCACGCCGCATGGCTTGAGCAATACAACCGCATTCAGTCGCCGTTATCGCGCTGGGCACAGTCGTTTAGCCGTTACCACCGCTACATTCTGAACGCGGAGCAGCAGATGTTTACGCATCCTAATCTGCGCAATGTTATTTGCAATTCGCGGATGGTGCGGGACGATATCGTCCGTCGCTTCGGGCTCAGCGCCGACAAGCTGACCGTGATTTATAACGGGGTCGATACGCAACATTTTCATCCCAACGTGCGTCAGTTATCGCTTCGCGCGCAGCTTGGGGTTCCTGAAACGGCATCGGTGCTGGCCTACGTCGGTTCCGGATTTGCGCGTAAAGGCGTTGCCACCGCGCTCAAGGCCATTCAGCCTCATCAGGATGTCTGGCTGTTGGTCGCCGGGCGCGATAAACATGCGGCAAAATTTGCGAAACTGGCCCATAAGTTGGGCGTCGCGGCTCGGGTCAAATTTCTCGGCCCGGTGGCTGATGTACGTGAAGTTTATGGCAGTGCGGATGCCCTGATTCTGCCCACGCTCTATGATCCGTTCCCCAATGTGTGTGTGGAAGCGCTGGCCTGCGGTTTACCGCTGCTGACCAGTCACGGTTGCGGAGCCGCAGAGTGGTTAACCGAAGGGAAAAATGGTTGGGTTCGCGATGCGCTGGATGTGGCAGGTTACCAGCAGGCGATCGGCGCGTGGCTTGAAGGGCGGCATCGTGGGGTTGATTATGCGGCAGCGGCACGCGCCACCGCAGAACCCTATACCCTCGATAACATGGCCCGCCAGCTTCAGACCCTTTATCGTGAGTTGCTGAGCTGAGCGGCGTCGCTGAAGACTTTCTCCATCGCCGTCAACATACACTCCCGGGTGAAATGCGAATTCAGATATTCATTGCCCTGGCTGGCGAGTTGGCGGCGCAACGCTTCGTCGTGATACAGCGTGAGGATCGCCTCACGCAAAGCATCAACATCCCGCTGGCCAATTAATAACCCCGTTTGCCGGTCGATTATCGCATCCGCCGTGCCACCCGCATCAGTGGCGATGGTCGCTACGGCGGACGCCAGTGATTGCAGTACGCCCTGCGGCACACCTTCCATATCGTGTGATGGGCTAATCGCCACATCGAACGCCGGGAACCAGCGTTCAGGGTCGGCCCGATGACCCGCAAACACCACGCGCGTTAACAGATTTTGCTGGATAACTTCACTTTCCAGCGCTTCACGGTGCGGCCCATCGCCGACAATAGCGAGCTTGATTTGCGGAATATCGATTTGTGCCAACGCGTTGATCAATACGCTGTGGCCTTTATTCGGCCGTAAATGTGACACCACGCCGAGCCAGAAATCGCCCTGACGCAGATCGCAGTGATTGCGCGCGGCTTCTTTATCCCCCGGATGAAAACGCGATGTGTCCACGCCACTGGGAACTGAAGTAGTGTTTTCCAGCGGAACGCCTAATGCAACCATCTGCAAACGCAGCGCTTCTCCGGTGGAGACAATATGTTTGCAGGCCTTGCGAAACAGCCAACGTGTAGTCCAGTTGTTACGTGGCACCCCCGAGGCGTGGCGCGTGCGCACCAGCGGAACCGGACGGGATAAAAACAGATTCGCCAGCGCCACCAGCCAGGTATCGGCGGAGTTATGGCTGTTAATGACGTCGATGCTGTCGCGGTTGTCACGCAACCAGCGGCGCAGTTGCAGCAAATTGCCGACATTCTTCCGGCGCAGCGGCATGGTTACCACATTGAGCCCTGCCGATTGCGCCAGCTGATGCAGCGGCGCAGTTTCAGGGCAGAGGATGGTCACCTGATGCCCGCGTTGTATCATGCCCAGAGATTCATTGATGATACGCAGCGGCTGACCGCCTTTTCCGCCATCGGCTTCGGTGTGGACAATGTGCATACTTTTCCTGTTCATAACCTACATATCAAAATCATCGGCGTAGTATATACGTTGCTCTGATGTAATACATAAAAGACCCCGCAGTTACAAATGAGAGAGATTATTCCTGCTTACAAACATTGCCCTTCTGTAGCAGGGGTATCTGTGGTAATTTTCTCCGGTTTTTTAAATGGCACTGCGTAAACCCAGTGGAAACCACACAGCGTCCAAATCTTGCCGGTAAAGATGCCGAAGTCCGTAACCAGCCAAAAAACTATGACAAATACTCGAAATATCCTGACAGGGGCGATCATCCTGTCCGTATTGGCTTTATGTTTTATCTGGCCGATCCCAAATGATCAGCTACCATTTCATCGTAATGGATTGATTTACCCCATTATTGTCGTTTCTTTTGGCCTGTTTTTCAGCTCCATAACCGCAAAGCAAAGTCTGAATTTCAGCAAAGTTAAATTCGTGCTCATCGCACTGTGGATATTGACCTTTTTCATTCTGATTAACGGCTTTTTTGTCGCCCCCGATATCAAAGAGATGGTGTCAACCTGGGATGGGCAATGGCTGCGTCCGGTATTGCTCTTCTGCGCCGGATTGGTGTTATTACCGGTAATCCAGACCCATTTCTCCTCGCTGACAGCAGCTCGCCTGTTTACGCTCGTTATCCTCTTCTTCTGGGGAGTCGTACTAATACACCTGCTGGATACCGCTTATCTCTACTGGCGTGATGGCATCATCCATTGGGGCGAGACGCGTATTGTTTACAACCGCACGCGGATGAGCTTCCAGGTGAACATGATAACCGGCTTTATCCTTGCAGAGCTGCTCTCACGCGGACTGCTGCGTCAGCGCTTCCTGCGCCTTAGCACACCGGTCCTGTCGTTCATGCTGCTCTGTAATTTGGTGTGCACCGGCCTGGTGGATACCCGCTGGGGCACCATCGGCCTGGTAGGCAGCCTGTTCTCGACTTTTATCCTTTTAAGCATGCATAGCATGCGCCGTAGTCGGGTTCTCCTGACGGGCGGTATTCTGCTGGCGATTGTTATCGCCTCTGTGGCGCTGGGCTATGCATCCTGGAAAACGGACCCGCGCTGGCAAAATCTTGAAAGTGATGCGGTGGCGGGATGGAATGCACCCTTTTCCAGCTTCTGCTACAACAGAACAAATGGAACCAGGCCATTAAACGATCTCGGTGTGCCAATGAACCATTCCAACGGTTGTCGCGCCAGCTTCTTCCACCAGGGCTGGAAACTGGTGGGTGAACATCCTGCCGGGATGGGGCCGCGCAAAGAGGCATTCCGCTACGTACTGCGCCAGGATACCCAGGATAAACGCATTAATATCCCGCACAGCCATTATGGTCTGATTGAATTTGGTATTCAGAATGGCATTGCCGGGATCGCCGGATGGCTGATTCTATTGGCGGGATGCTGGTATATTGGCTGGAAAGAGTTCCGTCACGGCAACACCATGGTTGGGATGTTCCTGTTATTGTTCACCATTGGCTTCTTCTCCCGAACTATGGTCGACCATAATCTGAAAGATCACTATCTGGAGCAGTACATGTTCCTGACCGGATTGCTGATCGGCATGTGTGCCCTCCGAACGCCGCAAGCCACAGATAAACCTGCCTGAATGCGTATTGACCGCGTCCAGTCGCGATAAGCATGGCGCGGTCGAATCCTGCAGAACTCTTTAGCCTGACGGCTGTCGAATTGCCATCGCACGATACAGTTAGACTTTGATAACCACGTCACCGCGTTATACAACGGAGAAAGCATGTCTGGTACGCCGCAATTAAGCCTCATTGTCGCCGTTTACAATGGCGAGAAATTTCTGAGTGCTTTCTTTGACAGCATCAAAAAACAGAATCTCGACAATCTGGAACTCATTATCGTTAATGATGGTTCCAGCGATGGTTCGGCAGAAATCATCAGCCGCTATGCTGTCGAGTTTAGCGATTTTAAGGTGATTGATCAGGCTAACGGTGGTGTCTCGGCGGCACGCAACGCCGGGCTTGCCGTGGCGAAAGGGGAATATGTTGCCTTTCCGGATATCGATGATGTTATCTATCCCGGAATGTACCCACGCCTGCTGGAAATTGCCTTTGCCGGTCAGTTGGATGTCGCGACCTGTAACGGGACCTACATTTACGACGATGGCCGTCCATCGAAAAAGATCTTCCCATCCGATAAGCTCTCTTCAACTGATGTGCTGGATGGCCCGACCTGGCTGCAAAAGGCGCTGGAGTCGCGCAAATTCCTGCATGTCACCTGGCTGAATATCTATCGTCATGCCTTTATCAAAGAGCAGGAATTTACCTTCGAGCACGGCCTGCGCCATCAGGATATTCCCTGGACAACAGAAGTGCTCCTGACCGCGAAACGCGTACAATATGTGGATGAGGTATTTTACGATTATCTGATTCACTCCGCCTCGGTTTCCCATACTCCAGGCACAGACGATACGCGGATGCGCTCATCTCGCCATTATATGAAGATTCTTGAGATGCTGGATGCCATCAACAAGCGCCATCCGGAACAGGTCAAACGCGTACCGGCCTGCCAGTGGCAGATTGCGAAAGAAGGCCTTGGGATCCTGCACAGCATTAACAACATTGAAGACATGGCGAAAAAGCGCGAGATAACGCGCGAGCTTTTCGACAGAGGCATCTGGTCAATGATCTGGCAGAATGCTCGTGGTTTTCGCCAGCGGTGGCGTTTGGGACGTCGCTACTTCCGACTTAAAAAAATTCTCGGCTAACGGACATTATGAGCAAACTTAAACTCCACGCGGTTTCCCGCGCTGATTTTATCGCTAAAAACTATGCAGATTTTCAGACCCTGCTCGATAACCGTGTAAACCCGGACGCTATCCCGGAACGCTTTTATTGCGGCGGACGCGGCGGATGGACATTCCAGACGACGCTGGCATTGAAACACTACTATGGTGATGAGATCGAATGTTCGTTCGGTTCAGAGTGCCGTTCTGACGCCATTAATCTGATGCACAACGACGACTTCGGATCGCGCGTAAAACCCTGGCGCGGCGTTACCGTCGTCGCACGAGCCGATCGCCCACCGGTTATCGGGGCAGATGTTGTGGTTGATCAAAATCCGGAAGTCGATGGCCACAGCAATCGTATTTTCGTTCCTTACTGGCCGCAGCCGGGCGTAAAACCTCGCCAGCGTACCGATGAAACCATTAAAACGGTGGCCTTCTTCGGCCGTGTTGATAGCTTCCCGGAAGCGTATCGTGAAGGCACTTTTAAGCAGCGCCTCGCCGAGCAAGGCATCGAACTGCGTATCTCGTTTGATAACTGGACTGATTACCAGGACGTAGATGTCTGCATCAGTTTTCGCAAATCCCACGACCATAAACTGGCTCGCAAGCCTGCCAGCAAACTTATCAACAACTGGCTGGGAAAAACGGTGATGGTTTGTGATGATGAGCCGTCGTACCGCGCTATTCGCGAAAGCGAACTGGACTATCTGATTGCGAAAAACCCGGATGAAGCGTTTGACGCGATCATGAAACTGAAAAACTCCCCTGAGTTGTACCGCCAAATGCGTGAACAGGGCGACAAACGTTTGCAGGTCTATTCCCGTGAAGCCGTTGCGGCGCGGTGGTTAAGCCTGTTTGAGGATATCTGGCGTAAAGGACTGCATAATCGCCCTACACTGGTTCGCGCATTACGCTTTGGTTTTGGTAAAGCGATTCGTCCGCTGACTAAAAAGTTCTGAGTAAGATTGAGTCCATTCATGTTTAAAACATCTGCACAATCATCACTCACCTCCCGTGGCAATATCATGCGCACGGTGGGGTTAACGCTGGCCTTTCTGGTGCTCTTCTCGCTGTCCGAAGCGATTATTTTACTGAAGGACCACGTTTATCAGCCTAAAGCTGGCGACATATCGTTGTATCTCATTATTTCACTGCTGGCAGCAGTCAGTGCGCGCTTTTTCCTGACACGCTGTCTATTGGCCATCACGTTCATCGTGCAGATATCCGAAGCCATCTATTACCAGTTCTACGGCCAATTCTACGGCCCGAGCGAAGTATGGCTGGCGTTTGTCGAAACCAAAGATATTGCCAGCGGTATCACCGACAGTCTGGGCTCGCTGGGTGTCTATTTTGCCATTATGGTTGTGGCCGTGGTATTTGCGCTGGTATTTACCCGTCGCCTGGCACCGCAATGGAATAAATGGCTCGCAATCCCGTGCCTGCTGGCGATCGTCGTAATGTTCGTCGGTCAGTTCTATAAAGCCGTCGATGGTCAGATGTATAAGTTTAACCCTGACCTGCGCCACTCGCTGCTGCGTAACGGCTTGTCGGCAATGAGTTTTAGCGCCATACGCCTCATTCCGGAAGCGATGTCCGGTGAAAACCAAAACCTGACCCATTACGAGCCTTACCAGGTCACACCGGTTGAAGGCACACATGCAGGGAAATACTCGATCATTCTGGCGATTGGTGAGAGTCTGAACCCGCATCACGTTAGCGCCCTGGGTTACGAACGCGACACAACGCCTGAACTTAAAGCGCTAATGCAGCAGTATCACGGAACGGGCCGCTTGATTGTGTCTAACGCTGTATCAACGCGCGTGGCAATTCCGATGCTGGTGAACAATTTGCGCGAACCTGACAACTATGGGGCGTATAAGTCGAAAGCGACGAACATCTTCGCTAACGCCAAAAAACAAGGCTATCAGACCGCATTCATCTCTGCGCAAGGGTTGGAAGGACTGAGTAACTGGATTGGTATCCACGACATAGATCTGTGGGAAGATACGCAAATCCGCCCGGCCCCAGAAGTCGGTGCGGACGTAGTCCTGACACCGTCCGTTGATAAAGCTACGCTCGACTGGAACAAACCGTTCCTGATGGTGCTGAACAGTCGCGCGCCGCACATTCCGTACGAACGTAATATTCCGCAGGGATTCGCGAAATTCTCAACGCCGCGTCTGAGCGATGACGTGGCGCAAAAGAAAAATGAGTACGATGATGCGGTTCGCCTGTATGACCGAGAGTTGGCATCGGCAATTCGCACCGCTATGGCCAAGTCAAAGCTGCCGGTGCTGGTGTTTATCACCTCCGATCACGGTGAACGCGTGGGCGACGGGGGTCTGTTCGGTCACTCCATTGTCGAAATGCCGATTGCCCAGGTGCCGTTTATCTACTTCAGTAACGACCCGGCTTATTCAATGAGCGCCATCGACTCACCGATGCCGTTGAACCACTACCAGGTCGCTACGCTGATAAACAAAATGCTGGGCTACTCGGTGAGCAACCCGAACCAGAAAGATGACAGCTACTTCATTACCGGTGGTGACATTCGTGGCCTGTCGGAACGCGTGACCTACCATCTGAACGCGCTCCCCGAAGCAGAGCGTTAATCCAGAACACGACAAACGGGCAAGCGATTGCCCGTTTTTTCATTTTCGAATGAACGTATCGCAGTCAAATGAACGAGCAAAAGCGCCAAAGAGATAGCTTTAGACGGCCTAAATGCTTAGAATTTGCCCGCCGAAATACAAAAACGGATAAATCGCTTGGAATTTCTGTATACCACCTTGCTCTACCTCATTCAGCCGCTGGTCTGGCTACGATTACTGTTGCGCAGCCGCAAGGCGCCCGCGTACCGTAAACGCTGGGCTGAACGCTATGGCTTCTGCAAAAACAAGGTAGTGCCTGATGGCATACTGCTGCATTCCGTCTCTGTGGGCGAAACGCTGGCCGCTATTCCTCTGGTGCGTGCACTGCGCCACCGTTATCCATCATTGCCGATAACCGTCACCACCATGACGCCAACCGGCTCAGAACGTGCCTTATCCGCCTTCGGGAAAGACGTCCAACACGTCTATCTTCCGTACGATTTGCCCGGGGCGATGAACCGCTTCTTCAACACCACGCGACCAAAGCTGGTTATCGTGATGGAAACCGAGCTGTGGCCGAATATGGTCGCCGCCCTGCATAAACGCAAAATCCCGCTGGTGATTGCCAACGCCCGCCTGTCCGAGCGATCGGCGAAAGGCTACGGTAAGCTCGGCAAGTTTATGCGCCGCCTGTTGAGTCGCATTACGCTGATTGCCGCGCAGAATGAGGAAGACGGGAACCGTTTCCTTTCTCTGGGCCTGAAACGCAACCAGCTCGCAATTACCGGCAGCCTGAAATTCGATATCTCCGTGACGCCAGAACTGGCGGCACGTGCCATCACCCTGCGTCGCCAGTGGGCCCCACATCGTCAGGTGTGGATAGCCACCAGTACCCACGACGGCGAAGAGAAAATTATTCTTGAGGCGCATAAAAAGCTGCTTGAGGCGTTCCCTAACCTGCTGCTGATCCTGGTGCCACGCCATCCTGAACGTTTTGCTGATGCACGCGAACTGGTGCAGAAAGAGGGGATGACGTTCACTCTGCGCAGCACCGGTGAAATCCCGACCACGGCAACCCAAGTGGTCATCGGCGACACCATGGGCGAGCTGATGCTGCTATACGGAATTGCTGACCTCGCCTTCGTTGGCGGTAGCCTCGTCGAGCGCGGGGGTCACAACCCGCTGGAGCCCGCCGCACACGCGATTCCCGTGTTGATGGGCCCTCACACTTTCAACTTCAAAGACATCTGCGCCAAGCTGCAGCAGGATGACGGTCTGATCACCGTCACCGATACCGACACGCTGGTGAAAGAAGTCTCTACGCTGCTCACGGACGAAGATTATCGCCTGTGGTACGGCCGTCACGCCGTCGAGGTGCTGCATCAGAACCAGGGCGCACTCGCCCGTCTGCTACAGTTACTGCAACCCTATTTGCCTCAGCGGAGTCACTAATGCCCCCACGCCTGTCGGTGGTGATGATTGCCAAAAACGCCGCTGATGTGCTGCCAGAATGTCTGGCGTCGGTGCAGTGGGCCGATGAAATTGTGCTGCTGGACTCCGGCAGCGACGATAACACCGTTGGACTGGCACAAAGCCTCGGCGTAAAGGTCCACGTGAATACCGACTGGCAAGGTTATGGCATTCAGCGCCAGCGCGCACAAGGCCTCGCGAGCGGCGATTACGTGCTAATGATCGATACCGACGAGCGCGTCACCCCTGAACTCGAGCAATCCCTGCGGGACGTGCTGTCAGCCCCTCAACCGGGCGCGGTCTATAGCATCGCCCGTCGGAACTATTTCCTGGGGCGTTTTATGCGCCACAGCGGCTGGTATCCGGACCGCGTGTTACGTCTTTATGAGCGCAGCCGGTGGCAGTACAACGACAATCGGGTACATGAATCTCTCGACTGTCGTGATGCCCGGGTGATTGAGCTGAAAGGCGATCTGAAGCATCTGACCTGCCGTGATTTCGCCGACTTCCAGCGTAAGCAGCTGGCGTACGCCACGGCTTGGGCACAGGAACGCCATCAACACGGTAAGAAAACGTCTCTGACCGGCGTGTTCAGCCATACGTTAGGCGCATTCATGAAAACGCTGGTGCTCCGCGCAGGCTTTCTCGATGGCGCACAGGGCTGGCTGCTGGCCGTCGTGAACGCGCAGTATACGTTTAACAAGTACACCGAGCTGTGGGCGCTGAACCGCGGCTTTAGCAACAAGGCGTAAGTCATGAGCACAAAAGCCATCTATCCAGGCACCTTTGACCCGATAACCAATGGGCACATTGATATCGTCACACGCGCCAGTCGCATGTTTGATAACGTGCTGTTGGCGATTGCTGCCAGCCCGAGCAAGAAGCCGATGTTTAATCTGGATGAACGCGTTGCGCTGGCACAACAGGCCACATCGCATTTGCCTAACGTCGAAGTGGTGGGCTTTAGTGACCTGATGGCCAATTTCGCTCGCGCACAGCAGGCCAATATTCTGATCCGCGGCTTACGCGCAGTGGCAGATTTTGAATATGAGATGCAGCTGGCGCACATGAACCGCCATTTGATGCCCGATCTGGAAAGCGTATTTCTGATGCCATCGAAAGAGTGGTCGTTTATTTCATCATCACTGGTGAAAGAAGTGGCGCGCCACGACGGCGACGTCACCCACTTCCTGCCTCCGGCCGTCCATCAGGCATTAATGGACAAGCTTAAGTAATCACTTCTGACAGTGGCGGCAGTAAAAGGTCGCCCGCTGGGCATGTTTGGTGGCAATAATCGGTGAACCGCAGACCCGACAAGGCTCATCTTTCCGGCCATAGACCTGCAATTCCTGAGCAAAATAGCCCGGCTTGCCGTCGCTTTGCAGAAAATCCTTCAGCGTCGTTCCGCCCTGTTCGATAGAGCGCAGCAAAACCGCCTTAATCACCCGCACCAGCAGCTCACACTCTGCCTGAGACAGCGACGACGCCAGCCTGTCAGGATGGATACTCGCCGCAAACAACGATTCACTGGCATAGATATTCCCGACACCCACTACCAGTTTGTTATCCATCAGCCACGGCTTGATCGGCGTTTTCTTTTTCGCACACTTCTCGCGGAAGTATTCAGCGTTGAACGCGTCACTGAGCGGCTCCGGCCCGAGATGCGCCAGCACGCTGTGGCCCTCAAGCTCTTTGGTCCACAGCCAGGCCCCAAATCGACGCGGGTCGGTATAGCGCAGCACCTTCCCGTTGCTCATCACCAAATCAACGTGATCGTGTTTCTCGGCGGGCCGTTCTTCCGGCAGGATACGCAGGCTCCCGGACATGCCCAGATGCACGATAATCCAGCCGTCAGGCAGTTCTAACAGGAGATATTTGGCGCGGCGCTGAACGCTGAGCACTGGCTTATCGCTGAGGCTGTGGATTTCGGCAGAAACCGGCCAGCGTAATCGGCTATTACGTACAATCGCGTGCAGGATAGTCTGACCGACCAGATGCGGTTCAATACCGCGGCGGCTGGTTTCGACCTCAGGTAATTCTGGCATGACGTCTCCAAAGACAATGCAGGATGCTTCTATTATGGGGACGAGCAGAAAACAAAAAACCCCGCCGAAGCGGGGTTTTTCTTCAAGAAAACTAAAATTATTTGATTTTAGCTTCTTTGTACAGCACGTGCTGACGGACAACTGGATCGAACTTTTTCAGTTCCAGTTTTTCCGGCTTAGTACGCTTGTTCTTCGTGGTGGTATAGAAGTGACCAGTACCAGCAGAAGAAACCAGCTTGATTTTCTCACGAATACCTTTAGCCATGATTTAATTCCTCTTAGTACTTAGTACTTTTCGCCACGGGCACGCAGTTCGGACAGAACTGTATCGATGCCTTTCTTGTCAATTACACGCATACCTTTAGCAGATACACGCAGGGTGACAAAGCGCTTCTCGCTCTCAACCCAGAAACGGTGAGAGTGCAGGTTCGGCAGGAAACGGCGCTTAGTCGCGTTCAGTGCGTGGGAACGGTTGTTACCGGTCACCGGACGCTTGCCAGTTACTTGGCAGACTCGGGACATGTCTATTCTCCAAAAATCAAATTAGCTCGAGCTTCGTATAGGGTATTGGCGCCTCGTCAGGCTGCTACAGCCCGGTCTGACGGTTCTAAGTGAACTCGTATAGCCAGGCCCAAATGCCAAACCCGAGATTCTCAAAGGTGGCGTAGTATACGCTGACTCCGCGGTGTGCTCAAGTCCCGAACAGACAAAGATCCCGATGGATCGCTAAATCCAACCGTGTTCGGCAAAAGAAACCATTTCACCTTTACCGACAATGAAATGATCGAGGACGCTTATCTCCATGAAGTTGCAACACTTTATCACTCTTTCGGTAATGATTCTATCCGCTTTACTCGGCTGGGCGCTGCCTGAAGGATGATTGTGTGCGAGGATCAGCGCGGCGGCGTTGACCTTAATCGCCTCACGCACAATCTCGCGAGGATGCACTTCGACGTGGCTTAAGGTACCGCTAAACAGCCGACAATGCTTCAGCACCCGGTTCTGGTTGTCGAGGAAGATAACCATAAAGATCTCACGCTCTTCATTTGCCAACTGACTTTGAAGGAACTCTCGCGTGATATCGGGGCTGCTGAGCGGGTCTTCCAGCAGCATCAGGCGCACGTTAAAGAAGCGTCGCGCCAGTTCGGCAATCCCTTTCAGTTGGGCATACTTGGCAATACCGATGCCGTCCATCTTAATGAGTGCAGACTCTGAAGCCAGCAACAATCCGTGCAGCGAGCCAAAATGTTCCAGCAGATAGCGGGCGAACGAGAGCACATCCCGGCGCTGTGTTCCGGTTCGCAGAAACAAGGCCAGCAGCTCCACATCACTCAGGGCTTCAATTCCTTTGATTTGCATTTTTTCGCGCGGCAACATCAGCTCAACGTCTTCCATAAACGCTCTCCTTTTGACGAGCGCCATCTTGCCACGCCTGCATCACCCCACACGACTACGCAATTTCACTCTTGCGTAATGCCTCGCAAAGTGGATTTTCCTTTGCAGCACGACAGCATCGGGATTGTGATAAAATGGCCAGATTCCTACCTCCTTCACAGGAAAGAATCATGATGAGCCTGGCCGGTAAAAAAATCGTTCTCGGCGTCAGCGGCGGTATCGCTGCGTATAAAACGCCGGAACTGGTGCGTCGTTTGCGCGAACGGGGTGCCGACGTTCGTGTCGCCATGACCGAAGCAGCAAAAGCCTTCATTACACCGTTGAGCCTACAAGCGGTTTCCGGTTATCCGGTCTCCGATAGCCTGCTGGACCCGGCTGCCGAAGCGGCGATGGGTCATATCGAACTCGGGAAATGGGCCGATTTAGTTATCCTGGCGCCGGCCACCGCCGATCTCATTGCCCGCGTTGCCGCCGGCATGGCAAACGACCTGGTCTCAACCATTTGCCTGGCTACACCGTCGCCGGTGGCGGTCGTTCCGGCAATGAACCAGCAGATGTATCGGGCCGCGGCTACCCAGCAAAATCTGAATACGCTCGAATCACGCGGCGTTTTGCTTTGGGGCCCGGATAGCGGGAGCCAGGCGTGTGGCGACGTCGGCCCTGGCCGTATGCTCGACCCGTTAGTGATTGTCGACATGGCCGCAACGCATTTTTCGCCTGTCAACGATCTGCAACATCTCAATATCATGATTACCGCAGGCCCGACGCGAGAACCTCTCGACCCGGTACGCTACATCACAAACCATAGCTCCGGTAAAATGGGATTTGCGATTGCCGCCGCAGCGGCACGTCGTGGCGCGAACGTCACCCTGGTTAGCGGCCCTGTTTCGCTGACGACGCCACCGCTCGTGCAGCGTATCGATGTCACCACCGCACTTGAGATGGAAGCGGCGGTTCAGGACAATGCTCAGGGTCAGCACATTTTTATTGGCTGCGCCGCCGTCGCGGATTACCGTGCAGCAGCGATTGCGGATGAGAAAATTAAAAAGCAAGGTGATGAATTAACGATAAAAATGGTCAAAAACCCGGATATCGTTGCCGGTGTTGCCGCGTTGAAAACTTCTCGTCCTTACGTCGTAGGGTTTGCCGCAGAAACAAATAATGTGGAAGAATACGCGCAGCAAAAACGCGCCCGCAAGAACCTTGATCTGATCTGTGCGAACGACGTATCGCAGGAAAATCAGGGTTTTAACAGCGATAACAACGCCTTGCACCTATTCTGGCAGGATGGAGATAAAGTCTTACCGCTTACGCGAAAGGAACTCCTGGGCCAATTACTACTGGACGAGATCGTTACCCGTTATGATGAAAAAAATCGACGTTAAGATTCTGGACCCGCGCGTTGGCGAGCAATTCCCGCTGCCAACTTACGCCACCTCCGGCTCTGCCGGACTTGACCTGCGAGCCTGTCTTGATGACGCCGTGGAACTGGCTCCTGGCGCAACCACCCTGCTGCCAACCGGTCTGGCTATTCATATCGCCGATTCGTCTCTGGCGGCGGTTATTCTGCCACGCTCAGGCCTCGGTCATAAGCATGGTGTCGTGCTCGGCAACCTGGTCGGCCTTATCGACTCCGATTACCAGGGCCAGCTGATGGTTTCCGTGTGGAACCGTGGTCAGCAAAGCTTTACCATCGAGCCGGGCGAGCGTATTGCCCAGATGGTGTTTGTTCCTGTCGTTCAGGCAGAATTCAACCTGGTGGAAGAGTTTGACACCACCGAGCGTGGCGAAGGCGGCTTCGGTCATTCAGGACGCAAATAAGCCGTTCTGAAGCAGCATCCTACAGCGAAATAATGCAATAACATCACCGCAAGCGACCGTTTGCGGTCGCTGTGTGGATGCCCGCCAGACGAGTGTTTATTTTCAGGGGTATTTGAATAACATGGCAGAAAAACAAACCGCGAAACGGAATCGTCGCGAAGAAATACTTCAATCTCTGGCACTTATGCTTGAATCCAGTGACGGTAGCCAACGTATTACCACCGCAAAACTGGCGGCATCGGTCGGCGTATCCGAAGCGGCGTTGTATCGTCATTTTCCAAGCAAAACCCGGATGTTCGATAGCCTGATCGAGTTTATCGAAGACAGTCTGATTACGCGTATCAATCTGATTTTAAAGGATGAGAAAGATACCAGCGCTCGTCTGCGCCTGATTGTGCTGTTGATCCTCGGCTTCGGGGAACGTAACCCTGGCCTGACCCGCATTTTGACCGGCCATGCGCTGATGTTTGAGCAGGACAGGCTGCAGAGCCGCATCAATCAGTTGTTCGAACGTATCGAAGCTCAGCTGCGTCAGGTGCTACGTGAAAAGAAAATGCGCGAAGGTGAAGGCTATACGACGGATGAAACGCTGCTCGCCGGTCAGCTGTTAGCGTTTTGCGAAGGGATGCTGTCTCGCTTTGTACGCAGTGAATTTAAATACTGCCCAACGGAAGATTTTGATGCCCGTTGGCCGCTGGTTGCGGCGCAGTTACAGTAAGAAAACCGGGCGTAAAGCCCGGTTTCGTTTTTAAACGCCAAACTCTTCGCGGTAAGCTCGGACCGCAGCCAGGTGGTCAGCCATCTCCGGCTTCTCTTCCAGATAAGCAATCAGGTCTTTCAGGGTAATGATCGAAATCACCTGGCAGCCATAGTCGCGCTCCACTTCCTGAATAGCAGAAATCTCACCGCGGCCTCGCTCCTGACGGTCCAGAGAGATCAACACCCCGGCCAGGGTCGCACCGTTGGCCTGAATAATCTCCATCGATTCGCGAATCGCCGTCCCGGCGGTGATCACGTCATCGACCAGCATAATGCGCCCTTCCAGCGGGCTTCCTACCAGACTTCCGCCTTCGCCGTGATCTTTGGCTTCTTTACGGTTGAAGCAGTAAGGCACGTCACGCTCATGATGTTCCGCTAACGCCACCGCGGTGGTGGTCGCAATCGGAATACCTTTGTACGCAGGGCCAAACAGCAAATCGAAATCAATGCTGGAATCCACCAACGCTTCTGCGTAGAAACGGCCTAACAGTGCCAAATCGCGCCCGGTATTAAACAGCCCGGCATTAAAGAAATACGGACTCTTACGCCCAGATTTCAGCGTAAATTCGCCGAACTTCAGTACCTGCTTGTTAAGCGCAAATTCAATAAAATGGCGCTGATACGGTTTCATGGATTCGCTCCTCATCTTACTTTTCTACGGACAAAAAAAAGGGCGACAACGTCGCCCTTAAAATCAATTTTCCAGTGCCGCTTTCTGCGTCGCGACAATGGATTCAATTCCCCCTCTGGCCAGCGCCAGCAGGGTCAGCAATTCTTCATGGGTGAACGGCTCGCCTTCTGCCGTGCCCTGAACTTCGATGATGCGACCGTCTTCAGTCATCACCACGTTCATGTCGGTCTCTGCGGCGGAATCTTCTACATACTCGAGATCGCACAGCGCTTCACCCGCCACGATGCCGACGGAAACCGCAGCAACCATGCCTTTCATTGGGTTGGTTTTGAGCTTACCGGCAGCCACCAGTTTATTCAGCGCATCTGCCAGCGCCACGCAGGCACCGGTAATGGAAGCCGTACGCGTGCCGCCATCGGCCTGAATTACATCGCAGTCCAGGGTGATGGTGAACTCGCCCAGGGTTTTCAGATCGACCGCTGCGCGTAGCGCACGGGCGATCAGACGCTGGATTTCCATAGTACGGCCACCCTGCTTCCCTTTTGCCGCTTCACGGGCATTACGGGTATGCGTCGAACGCGGCAGCATGCCGTATTCGGCGGTGATCCAGCCCTGGCCCTGGCCTTTCAGAAAGCGCGGTACGCCTTCGTCAATAGAGGCAGTGCACAGCACTTTCGTATCACCGAATTCAACCAGCACGGAGCCTTCAGCGTGTTTGGTGTAGTTACGGGTCAGAGTTACGGGACGCACCTGATGAGCGCTACGGCCTGCTGGACGCATGATGATATCTCCGGCTTAAAACGAGTGTGGCGCGCATTATACACAAAATCATTTAGGTTGCATTGCGGCGGCAACTGAGTGAATTCCCAGGAGCTTACATCAGTAAGTGACCGGGGTGAGCGAAGGCAGCCAACAAAGAAGCAGCCTGAAAGATGACGTGTATATACGGATTAAGGATGCATATTCCTATCATGAGAAAGCCCCGCTAGCTATAATCCCCCCATCACTCCTTTCAAAACAGGAACGTCTATGATCCGCAGTATGACCGCCTATGCCCGGCGTGAAATCAAGGGTGAATGGGGCAGTGCCGCGTGGGAACTGCGCTCGGTAAACCAGCGTTATCTCGAAACTTATTTCCGCATGCCGGAGCAGTTCCGTAGCCTGGAGCCCGTGGTTCGTGAGCGTATTCGTGCCCGTCTGACGCGTGGTAAAGTCGAATGCACGCTGCGTTTTGAGCAGGATCCGAGCGCCCAAGGTGAGCTTATTCTCAACGAAAAGCTGGCTAAACAGCTGGTTAACGCTGCCAACTGGGTCAAAATGCAGAGCGACGAAGGTGAGGTTAACCCGGTCGATATCCTGCGCTGGCCGGGTGTAATGGCCGCACAAGAGCAAGACCTGGATGCCATCACCGCGGAGATTCTTTCAGCCCTTGATGGCGCTTTGGATGATTTCATCGTGGCCCGTGAAACCGAAGGCCAGGCGCTGAAAGCCCTGATCGAACAGCGTCTCGACGGTGTTAGCGCAGAAGTCAGCAAAGTACGTGCCCATATGCCTGAAATAATGCAATGGCAACGCGAGCGTCTGGTCGCCAAGCTTGAAGAAGCGCAGGTCCAGCTTGAGAACAACCGTCTTGAGCAGGAGCTGGTGATGATGGCGCAGCGTATCGACGTCGCTGAAGAACTCGACCGACTGGAAGCCCACGTCAAAGAGACCTGGAATATCCTGAAGAAGAAAGAAGCCGTTGGCCGTCGCCTCGACTTTATGATGCAGGAATTCAACCGCGAATCGAACACCCTGGGTTCCAAATCCATCAACAGCGAAGTCACCAACTCTGCCATTGAGCTGAAAGTGCTGATTGAGCAGATGCGCGAACAGATTCAGAATATCGAATAAGCGCCTGGAAGCCCGGCTCTCCGGGCTTCTTCTCACCCCACGCTCGTCACCGTAAATCCCACGCTACACACAACGCCTATGGCATACTTTTTCTAATCCATAATTGAACACCCATTCCGCCAAACCTTCACGCATAAGCAACATTGAATAAGAAAAACTAATCCATTCTGATTTGCCTTAGAAAATCTCAATCGTGATGCAGCGCACAAATCGCTAATCTGCCTCGACACAGTTCGGGGGCGACCATGCTGCTACACATTCTCTATCTTATCGGTATCACTGCGGAAGCAATGACAGGCGCGCTGGCGGCAGGTCGTCGTCGGATGGATACCTTTGGCGTCATTATTATTGCCACCGCGACAGCGCTGGGTGGTGGTTCAGTGCGCGATATTCTGCTCGGGCACTATCCGCTGGGCTGGGTGAAGCACCCGGAATATGTGGTTATCGTGGCGGTTGCCGCGGTGCTGACCACCATCGTGGCACCCGTGATGCCGCATCTTCGCAAATTGTTCCTGGTGCTGGATGCCCTGGGTCTGGTGGTATTTTCCATTATCGGGGCGCAAATTGCCCTCGACATGGGTGAAGGCCCCATTATTGCCACCATCGCGGCGGTCATCACCGGTGTCTTTGGCGGCGTGCTGCGCGATATGTTCTGTAAACGCATTCCACTGGTATTTCAGAAAGAGCTGTATGCCGGCGTCTCGTTTGCCTCAGCGGTGCTGTATATCGCCCTGCAGCACTACGTCAGTAGCCATGACGTGGTAGTGATCGCCACGCTATTGTTTGGCTTTACGATGCGCATGTTAGCCCTGCGGCTGAAGCTTGGACTGCCTGTTTTTCATTACACGCACAATTCACATTAATTTTTACCCAAAATATGGGGCACATGCTCTGCCTGGTGATTAATTTACGGTGAAAAACACACATCCCGCACAGCGAAATTTTGAAAAAGCGGATACAATAGCGACAATTTTTTAAGTCCAATTTACGTTAAGTCTCTTATGTCGTTTATTAGTGCATCGCTACCTATTCTTAAAAAGAATCTTAGCCAGTATTTTATCCTGGCGTTTCTTTTTTCCATGCTGATTCAGATCTGGCCTGCAGCCGTCACGCTGCCGTTCAGGTTCGTGATCCGCATTGCGATTTGTAACGCACTTTTGCTGCTGTCAGCCGCTGCGGTCTACCGCTACTTTGTTGGGAAATTATTCTCTCTGCTGCTGACCATCGCCTTAACCTTCAATTTTGCGATTTCATTTTGTACCTGGCGCATATACCAAAGCGAATTCAGTAGCGTTTTCGCTATGAGTATTTTGACCACGCACTTCAGTGAAGTGACCAGTATGTCTGGGCTTTTTACCTATTACATACCAATCATTGCGCTCTATTTCATCATGACACTGCTGGCCATTCGTTATCTGGCTGAAAATACTTCCACCATGACTCAACGCGTGGGGATGAGCTTGTTAGTGGTGTTTTTTATCTGGTACACCTCAGCATGCTGGTTGAAGCAGCGTAAAGATCTGGAAGTTTATTACCCGTTAAGCTCTCGAGTTTTGGCTAATACCCCATTTTACATAGGATCGGAATTTATTATTGCGGTGCGTGACAGTAAACTCGCCGAGCAAATTTATAAGGCCGATCTTCACTATCCCGCATTAACCGCAAGTGATACCGGTATCGAGAACTATGTTGTTATCGTGGGTGAATCTGCCCGCCGCAGTAACATGCAGCTCTATGGTTTCGGCCTGGATACCACCCCCGTTGCGTCCGCCTTTCGTCATAACGCGCTGGTCTTCAAGCACGCGATTGCGCCTGCATCGGCAACGGTGTTGGCTGTACCGATGATCCTCAGCAAAGCAGATCCTGACAATTTCACTGCCAATGAACTGGCCGATAATATTCTTCGCGTTGCCAATGAAGCAGGTTTTTACACCGAGTGGATCAGTGCCCAGGGTAATTCCGGGAAAAGTAATAATTATGTGGTAGCGATTGCTTCACTGAGCCAAAAGGCACAGTGGATCAGCACTAACTATGACGAAGAGCTTCTTCCTGCGCTGGATAAAGCCCTGACGGTTGCGGGCCGCAAACTGATTGTTTTGCATATCAATGGCAGCCATGAAATGGCCTGTATTCGCTATCCAGCCTCTGCGGACTATTTCCATACCCAAGATAAATATGAAGATTGTTATAACAACGCTATTCGTTATACCGACCACGTTATTGGGGAAGTCGTCAAACGACTTAACAACAGTGCCTCGGCGCTGCTCTATTTCTCCGATCATGGTTTAGAGAAAAACCCAAGTCTTGAATCACACTATATGCACGGTTCTCGTAATCCGAGTAAGGAAGCCTATGATGTGCCTCAATTTATCTGGTACAGCCCGTCAGCTCTTGCCAACAAACCGCGTCGACTTGGTACAGTAGAAGAACGCTACTCCACGGCGCATAACTATGAATTGATGCTCAGTTTGATGGGAATTTCTACGGGAGTCTCTCACTGCGAATCCCCTCTTGAAGCCTGTTATAAACCAGAGACATCATTCCCGGTGATGGATGGTGGTCGTCATATTTTCGATTATGACGATCTGCGTGACACCTTCGGTTCGCCAGAGAAAAATACACGTTTTCGCAAAGTAGGGAAAAACTCCCTTTAAAAACCCTCAATGTGATAACCCGTAAGCCACCGCGCCAACGCCTTAACCTGCGAATCCGCCAGCCAGCGCCTCAATTGGCTGGCTTTGGTTTTTCCGATCATCGGCAGTTTTTGCCAGTCTTCTGTTTGTATCTCCACAAGCTGCGCCCAGCCTTGCACCCGCAGGCTCAATAGCGTTTTTTGATTGAGTGGAATACCCATCGCCAGCAGCCAATGAGTAAAAGGTTGCTGCTTCGCCAGATTAAATTGATGCCAGAGCATTCGCGCTTTACCTGCCGACACGCCTGGCGTTTGGCGCAGTTGCGCTTCATCCAGCGCCAGCCATGAAAACAGGTGTTCGAAATGATGTGCCTGAGACAGTGTCAGCCAACTCGCTTCGCCCACACCGTCAATGTGCAGCTGTTGAGCTGCCCATACCAGCCGCGCCAAAAACTGTGGCTGGCACTCAGGTGAGGACCAAAAGCAGGTCAGCTCATTAACGTTTCCAGCCGGTGGTGTGGGCTTAATGCGCTGAACGGTGCGCCAGGCAACGCTATCAATACGCGGGATGCCTTGCCCGGCGAGGCTGATATTCAGTCGATCGCCGAGGGCAATATCCCACTCCTGCCAGCGCCGAAGTGACCCGATATTCACCCGGCGAACCTGTTTATCATCCAGCATAACGGGATCAAGCCGAGCCACCACAGCTACTTTACCGGTGCGCCCCACACCAAACTCAATGGCTTTCACCTCGGCGATTTGTGTTGCTGGCGGATATTTCCAGGCTGCTACCCAGGTGCCTTCTCCCGGTTGCCAGTGCCGCCCATCGGGCTCTTTTGCCGAACGCAGTACAACGCCGTCGGTGGCAAAAGGCAGCGGCAAAGAGAACCAGCGCTGGCGTTGGGCGGCCACCTCTGAAACGGTCTTCACGGGAAGAGAGTATTCCTCCACCAGAGCAAAACCGGCCTCATGCAGACATGCCAGCCGCTGGGGCATCTCCTCAGGGCCATCCGGCCAGCCCCAGATAAACACGGCCAAGTCAGAGAGCAGGCCAGAGTCGGTCTTACGGAGCATGGCACCCGCGACTTTTGAACGGGCGTTTATCCCCCCCTTTTGCCGTTGGATGTGTCCGGCTTGTCGAAGAAAAAGCTCCCCCTGCAGCACGCTGTTGGCCAACCTGCCCTGGAGTTTTTTGGGGATCGCTGGAATTTGAAACACCTTCGCCGTCCAGTCCTCTCCGGCCAGGCCATCTCCCCGACTGATCGCCTGCACCAGTTCGCCGCTACGATAAACGAGAGTCATTGCCACACCGTCAACTTTGGGCTGGATCCATAAGTCTGTTTTATCGTGCATCCAAAGGGCGACGGCCTGGTTGTCTTTCAGCTTACGCACGCCGGTGTGCGCCACAGGATGAGCGAGAGCGCCTTTCAGCGCAGGTATTTCGGGGATTTCGACTGCTTTATCAAAGCATCGACGCCACTGTGTTAACTGGGCGCTGAGCTGATCGAATTCATCATCACTCACCTCACTAATCCCCGACAGCCAGTAAGCTTCATTCCACTCGTCTATTTGCCGCTGCAGACGGGTAATCTCCTGTGTGGCCCTGTCCGCAGACCAGTCGGGGCAAGCCGCCTGGGCGGAACACGCCAATGCCGCCAATACCACCATCACTATTCCTCTTATCCCTGTCATGTCTCTTCTCCTGCCTAATTACGGCAGGTTGTAACGCGACCACAATCAGCTGGCGAGGCGGGCTTTACGGGTTTGCGCAGAGGATTCAGAGAAACATGCGTTGTTGCTGCAACAGGCAGAAAAATCAGGAAAGCAGTGCGCAAAAGTAAAGAAACTCACGCAAAAAGTGTGACAAAGACTACGTCACGCAGCGGCGACGTGTATAATAGGCTCGTATGTAGACTTTCTTTCGACTCAACATACACAAGACTCTCATGGCTCAAGGCACGCTTTATATTGTTTCTGCCCCTAGTGGCGCGGGTAAATCCAGCCTGATTCAGGCATTACTGAAAACCCAACCGTTATACGACACCCAGGTTTCTGTTTCACACACCACGCGCGCGCCGCGGCCGGGTGAAGTTCACGGTGAGCATTATTTCTTTGTGGATCACGCCGAATTCAAAGCGATGATTGGCAGAGATGCGTTTCTTGAGCACGCAGAAGTTTTTGGTAACTATTACGGTACTTCGCGTGAAACCATCGAGCAGGTTCTGAAATCCGGCGTCGATGTGTTCCTTGATATCGACTGGCAGGGCGCGCAGCAAATCCGCAAAGCCATGCCGGAATCGCGCAGTATCTTTATTCTGCCGCCGTCGAAAGACGAACTCGATCGCCGTCTGCGCGGTCGTGGTCAGGATAGCGAAGAAGTGATCGCCAAACGTATGGCGCAGGCCGTGGCGGAAATGAGCCACTACGCCGAATATAACTACCTGATTGTGAACGATGATTTTGATACCGCCTTGGGCGACTTGAAAACCATCATTCGTGCTGAACGTCTGCGCATGAGCCGCCAAAAACAGCGCCATGACGCTTTAATCAGCAAACTATTGGCAGACTGAACCCACATTCAGTATCATGCCCAGTCATTTCGTCATCTGTGGAGCTTTGAAATATGGCACGCGTAACTGTTCAGGACGCTGTAGAAAAAATTGGTAACCGTTTTGACCTGGTGCTGGTCGCCGCGCGTCGCGCTCGTCAGATGCAGACAGGCGGTAAAGATCCGCTGGTACCGGAAGAGAACGACAAAACTACCGTAATCGCGCTGCGCGAAATCGAAGAAGGTCTGATCAACAACCAGATCCTCGACGTTCGTGATCGCCAGGAGCAGCAAGAGCAGGAAGCCGCAGAACTGCAGGCCGTAACCGCCATTGCTGAAGGTCGTCGTTAATTAACCCTGCGGGTCGCCCTTGTATCTGTTTGAGAGCCTGAATCAGCTGATTCAAACTTACCTGCCAGAAGACCAGATTAAGCGTCTTCAGCAGGCCTATCTCGTCGCACGTGATGCTCACGAGGGACAGACACGTTCAAGCGGTGAACCCTATATTACCCATCCGGTAGCCGTCGCCTGCATTCTGGCCGAGATGAAACTCGACTATGAAACGCTGATGGCCGCGCTACTGCATGACGTGATTGAAGATACTCCCGCCACCTACCAGGATATGGAACAGCTGTTTGGTAAAAGCGTTGCCGAACTGGTAGAAGGGGTGTCGAAGCTTGATAAGCTCAAATTCCGCGATAAGAAAGAGGCGCAAGCCGAAAACTTCCGCAAGATGATTATGGCGATGGTGCAGGATATCCGCGTCATACTCATCAAACTCGCCGACCGTACTCACAACATGCGCACTCTGGGCTCTCTTCGTCCGGATAAACGTCGCCGCATCGCCCGCGAAACGCTGGAAATCTACAGCCCGCTGGCGCACCGATTAGGTATCCATCACATCAAAACCGAGCTTGAAGAGCTGGGCTTTGAAGCGCTGTACCCGAACCGCTATCGCGTCATTAAAGAAGTGGTTAAAGCGGCACGCGGTAACCGTAAAGAGATGATTCAAAAAATCCTTTCGGAAATCGATGGGCGTTTGCAGGAAGCGGGTATTCCATGTCGCGTCAGCGGCCGGGAAAAACATCTTTACTCCATCTACTGCAAAATGGTGCTCAAAGAGCAGCGTTTTCACTCGATCATGGATATCTACGCCTTCCGCGTGATCGTGCATGATTTCGACACCTGCTATCGCGTTCTGGGGCAGATGCACAGCCTGTACAAACCGCGTCCGGGCCGGGTGAAAGACTATATCGCCATTCCGAAAGCGAACGGATATCAGTCCTTGCATACTTCCATGATTGGCCCGCACGGCGTGCCGGTTGAGGTGCAGATCCGCACCGAAGACATGGACATGATGGCAGAGATGGGTGTTGCCGCTCACTGGGCGTACAAAGAGAACGGCGAAAGCAGTACCACCGCACAAATCCGCGCCCAGCGCTGGATGCAAAGCCTGCTGGAATTACAGCAGAGCGCCGGTAGCTCGTTTGAATTTATCGAGAGCGTAAAATCTGATCTCTTCCCGGATGAGATTTATGTTTTCACCCCGGAAGGCCGCATTGTCGAACTGCCTGCTGGCGCTACGCCGGTCGATTTCGCCTATGCGGTGCATACCGATATCGGTCATGCCTGCGTGGGCGCACGCGTCGACAGGCAGCCGTATCCTCTGTCGCAGCCGCTAACCAGCGGGCAGACGGTGGAGATAATTACCGCACCGGGCGCTCGTCCGAACGCCGCGTGGCTGAACTTTGTTGTCAGCTCTAAAGCACGCGCCAGAATTCGTCAGTTGCTGAAAAACCTGAAACGTGATGACTCCGTCAGCCTTGGCCGTCGCCTGCTGAACCATGCGCTCGGCGGCAGCCGCAAGCTGGCAGAAATTCCGCAGGAAAATATTCATCGCGAACTGGTCCGTATGAAGCTGCCGACGCTCGACGATCTGTTGGCCGAAATTGGTCTGGGCAACGCCATGAGCGTGGTGGTCGCGAAAAATCTTCAGCAGGGTGAAGCGGGCGCGGCACAGCTGCAGCCTACGCCAACCGGCCACGGTCATCTGCCGATTAAAGGCGCCGATGGCGTGCTGATCACCTTCGCCAAGTGCTGTCGTCCTATTCCAGGCGATCCGATCATCGCCCACGTCAGCCCGGGCAAAGGGCTGGTTATCCACCACGAGTCGTGCCGAAATATTCGCGGTTACCAGAAAGAACCGGAAAAATTCATGGCCGTGGAGTGGGATAAAGAGACCGAACAGGAATTTATCACCGAAATTAAGGTGGATATGTTCAACCATCAGGGTGCGCTGGCGAATCTCACCGCCGCGATCAACACCGCCTCATCCAATATTCAGAGCCTGAATACGGAAGAGAAAGATGGTCGCGTCTACAGCGCCTTCATTCGTCTGACGGCACGCGATCGCGTCCATCTGGCCAACATTATGCGCAAAATTCGCGTTATGCCGGATGTGATTAAAGTTACCCGTAACCGAAACTAGTGCAATGAATACACAGCGTTATGCGCGTATATGTGAGATGCTCGCCAGGCGTCAGCCTGATCTGACGGTCTGCATGGAGCAGGTTCATAAGCCTCATAATGTCTCCGCGATTATCCGCACGGCCGATGCCGTTGGCGTGCATGAAGTCCACGCCGTCTGGCCGGGCAATCGCATGCGCACCATGGCCTCTGCCGCTGCAGGCAGTAACAGTTGGGTGCAGGTTAAAACCCATCCAACCATTGGCGATGCGGTGAGCGTGCTGAAAAGCCGTGGCATGCAAATCCTTGCAACTCATCTCTCTGATAACGCTGTCGATTTTCGTGAAATCGACTACACGCGTCCGACCTGCATTCTGATGGGTCAGGAAAAAACCGGCATTACTCAGGAAGCCTTAGATCTCGCCGACCAGGACATTATCATCCCGATGACCGGGATGGTGCAGTCGTTGAACGTCTCCGTGGCCTCGGCGCTTATCCTCTACGAAGCCCAGCGACAACGGCAAAATGCCGGTATGTATCAGCGCGAAAACAGCGTGCTGGCGGATGACGAGCAGCAGCGGTTGCTGTTCGAGGGCGGTTATCCCGTTCTGGCGCACGTCGCAAAACGCAAAAAGCTCCCCTATCCGCACGTCAATGACCGTGGTGAAATCGAGGCCGATGCAACCTGGTGGGCCACCATGCAGGCGGCGAAGTAAACCATGAAAGGCCGTCTGCTGGATGCCGTCCCGCTCAGTGCATTAACGGGCGTTGGCGCAGCGCAAACCAGCAAACTGGCGAAAATCGGCCTGCATAACGTGCAGGACTTGCTTCTGCACCTGCCGCTACGTTACGAAGATCGCACCCAGCTTTACCCCATTAATGACCTGCTGCCTGGCATCTACGCCACGGTGGAAGGCGAAGTCCTCAACAGCAATATCACCTTCGGCGGTCGCCGAATGATGACCTGCCAGATCAGCGACGGCACCGGCATCCTCACCATGCGCTTTTTCAACTTCAACGCGGCGATGAAAAACAGTCTCGCCACCGGCCGCCGTGTGTTGGCCTACGGGGAAGCCAAGCGCGGGAAATACGGCGCGGAGATGATCCATCCGGAATACCGCGTGCAGGGCGATTTGAGCGAGCCAGAGTTGCAGGAAACGCTGACGCCGGTCTATCCGACCACCGAAGGCGTTCGTCAGGCCACGCTGCGCAAGCTCACCGACCAGGCGCTGGATTTGCTCGACACCTGCGCCATTACCGAACTGCTGCCGCCGGAACTGGCGCAAGGGTTGATGAGCCTGCCGGAAGCGTTACGCACGCTGCACCGCCCCCCGCCGTCGTTACAGCTGACGGATCTAGAAAGTGGTCAACACCCGGCACAGCGCCGCCTGATCATGGAAGAGTTGCTGGCCCATAACCTCAGCATGCTGGCGCTTCGCGCGGGTGCCCAGCGCTATCACGCAGAATCACTCCCGGCGAAAGACGAACTGAAAAACGGCCTGCTTGCCGCCCTGCCGTTTAAGCCAACCGCCGCACAGGCGCGGGTCGTGGCTGAAATCGAAAAAGACCTGGCGCAGGATATCCCGATGATGCGCCTGGTTCAGGGCGATGTCGGCTCGGGGAAAACGCTGGTTGCCGCTCTGGCCGCCCTGCGGGCTATCGCTCACGGCAAACAGGTGGGGTTGATGGCGCCGACCGAGCTACTGGCTGAGCAGCATGCCAATAACTTCCGCAGCTGGTTTGCGCCGTTGGGCATTGAAGTGGGCTGGCTGGCGGGCAAGCAGAAAGGCAAAGCGCGGCTGGCGCAGCAGGAAGCTATTGCCAGCGGTCAGGTGCAAATGGTGGTCGGTACCCATGCCATTTTCCAGGAGCAGGTGCAGTTTAATGGCCTGGCGCTGGTTATCATTGATGAACAGCACCGCTTCGGCGTCCACCAGCGTCTGGCGCTGTGGGAGAAAGGTCAGCAGCAGGGCTTCCATCCTCATCAGTTGATCATGACCGCGACACCTATCCCGCGCACCCTGGCGATGACCGCCTACGCCGATCTCGACACCTCGGTTATTGACGAGCTGCCGCCGGGCCGTACCCCGGTGACCACCGTGGCCATTGGCGATACGCGGCGACATGAAATTATCGAGCGTGTTCGCCATGCCTGTATGCACGAAGGTCGTCAGGCCTATTGGGTCTGCACCCTGATTGAAGAGTCCGATTTACTGGAAGCGCAGGCGGCAGAAGCAACTTGGGAAGAGCTGAAAATCGCGCTACCGGAACTGAATATCGGTCTGGTGCATGGTCGTATGAAACCCGCTGAGAAGCAGGCCGTGATGCAGGCCTTCAAGCAGGGTGAACTCCATTTACTGATCGCCACCACGGTGATTGAAGTCGGGGTGGACGTGCCCAACGCCAGCCTGATGATTATAGAAAACCCAGAGCGTCTGGGCCTGGCACAGCTCCACCAGCTACGCGGACGCGTAGGCCGTGGCGCGGTCGCCTCACACTGTGTACTACTCTATAAAGCACCGCTGTCAAAAACGGCGCAAAAACGCTTACAGGTCTTGCGCGACAGCAACGACGGCTTTGTGATTGCACAAAAAGACCTCGAGATCCGTGGCCCGGGCGAATTGCTCGGTACTCGCCAGACCGGTGCAGCCGAATTTAAAGTGGCCGATTTGCTGCGCGATCAGGCGATGATCCCCGACGTTCAACGCATTGCGCGCCATATTCATGAAAGATATCCCGAGCAGGCGCAGGCGTTAATCGAACGCTGGATGCCGGAAACCGAACGATATTCCAACGCGTAGCCGTCAGCGCTGCGTGCCATTTTTAGCTTCCACAATGAGTATGTTATGAGACGAGAACTTGCCATCGAATTTTCGCGTGTGACCGAAGCCGCCGCGCTTGCGGGTTATAAATGGCTGGGCCGGGGTGATAAAAACACCGCCGACGGTGCCGCGGTGAACGCCATGCGCATCATGCTCAACAAGGTCAATATCGACGGCACAATCGTGATTGGCGAAGGTGAAATCGACGAAGCCCCGATGCTGTTTATCGGCGAGCAGGTCGGGACCGGCCAGGGCGACGCGGTGGATATCGCGGTCGATCCGATTGAAGGCACCCGCATGACCGCCATGGGCCAAGCCAACGCGCTGGCGGTACTGGCGGTCGGCGACAAAGGCTGCTTCCTCAACGCGCCGGACATGTACATGGAAAAACTGATTGTCGGCCCGGGCGCGAAAGGCGCCATCGACCTCAATTTGTCGCTGGAAGAGAACCTGCGTAACGTCGCAAAAGCGCTGGATAAACCGCTGTCAGAACTCACGGTGACCATTCTGGCCAAGCCGCGCCATGACCAGGTGATTGCTGACATGCAGAAACTCGGTGTGCGGGTATTCGCTATTCCCGATGGCGATGTGGCGGCCTCGATTCTCACCTGTATGCCGGACAGCGAAGTGGACGTGCTGTATGGAATTGGCGGCGCGCCGGAAGGCGTGGTGTCGGCAGCGGTGATCCGCGCGCTTGATGGCGATATGCATGGCCGTTTGCTGGCCCGTCACGATGTCAAAGGCGACACGCCAGAGAACCGTCGTATCGGCGAAAACGAACTGGAACGCTGCGCCGCGATGGGCATTGAAGCCGGTAAAGTTCTGCGTCTCGACGAAATGGCCCGCAGCGATAACGTCATTTTCTCCGCCACCGGGATAACCAAAGGCGACCTGCTGGACGGGATCACTCGCAAGGGCAATATCGCCACCACCGAAACCCTGATGATTCGTGGTAAATCGCGCACCATCCGCCGCATTCAGTCGATTCACTATCTCGATCGCAAAGATCCCGAAATCCAGCGTCACATTCTCTGATTCATTTGATCAATAGAGCTTTCCGGCCCTTTGGGGCTGGAAATCTTTCCTCCGGGTGGCGAAGATAGGACTATCAACGTAACGAGGAGACTAACATGGCGGATTGGGTCACAGGCAAAGTTACCAAAATCGAGAACTGGACAGATGCCCTGTTCAGCCTCACCGTTCATGCCCCCGTTCACCCCTTCACGGCCGGACAGTTCACCAAGCTGGGGCTGGAAATTGACGGCGAGCGCGTTCAGCGCGCCTATTCCTACGTCAACGCCCCGAGCAATCCCGACCTCGAGTTTTATCTGGTTACCGTCCCGGAAGGTAAGCTCAGCCCGCGGCTGGCGGCGCTGAAACCCGGCGATGAAGTCCAGCTGGTCAGCGAAGCGGCAGGGTTCTTTGTGCTGGATGAAGTCCCGGACTGCGAGACCCTGTGGATGCTGGCGACCGGTACCGCGCTGGGGCCGTATCTCTCGATTTTGCAGGAAGGCAAAGATTTAGCGCGTTTCAAAAATCTGGTGCTGGTACACGCCGTGCGTTATGCCGCCGATTTAAGCTATCTGCCGCTGATGCTGGAGCTGCAACAGCGCTATGAGGGCAAACTGCGGATTCAAACCGTGGTGAGCCGTGAAGCTGTGCCTGGCTCGCTTACGGGCCGCGTTCCGGCTCTGATTGAAAGCGGCGCGCTGGAAGCCGCAACGGGCCTGACGATGACCGCTGAAAACAGCCATGTCATGTTGTGCGGCAACCCGCAGATGGTGCGCGACACCCAGCAGTTGCTAAAAGAGTCCCGGCAGATGACCAAACATTTGCGCCGCCGACCGGGCCATATGACCGCCGAGCACTACTGGTGATCAGCGGTATTTAACGTCCAGCGTCTCTTTCCCGTATTTATTTTCACCCTGGGTGCCAACAAACGCGCCCAGGTCAATCAGCATCATCACGATGATCAGAGTGGGAATAAAGCGGCCCACGCCCCACTGCCAGACGCCCGGCAGCATCGCCCAGTTCCCGGCGAGCAGCATCCACGCCAGGATCATCAGCAACGCCCAGATGCCTGATTTACCGCGATCGTGCAGACGTTTGACGGTCACCGCCGCAGTCGGCCACAGCAGACACACCAGCGCAAACGCGGCAGTTTGCAGATTCAGCCAGCCCCCCCCGGCCAGGGTGAACAGCACAATCATCGCCAGCACCCAAATGCCAATCCAAATCCAGAAGTCACGGCGTCCAATACGCCCATTAATCGAAAATAACCACTGCTGTAGGGTCATGGAAAAATCCTTATCATCGTAATGGGGCGTAGTTTACCCTGAAGTGGTCTCTTTTTGACAAGCGGGGCGGTTTACCGTTTTAATCGTCACAGGAAAAAATCTTAGGTGATGTAGATGATCAAATGGCTGACTTTGTGTTTTCTTGGGCTGATGGCGCTGGCTATTGGCCCGAATGCGCTGTCGGCTGAAACAGGCGAGAACACTACCGCGCCTTATCTGCTCTCGGGTGCGCCAACGTTCGACCTCTCGGTCAGTCAGTTCCGCGAGAAGTTTAATGCCGACAATCCAACGCTGCCGCTGAATGAATTTCGCTCGATAACCACCAGCCGCGATAAGCTCAACCTCACCCGCGCTGCCAGCAAAATTAATGAAAATCTGTATGCCTCCACCGCCCTGGAGCGCGGCACGCTGAAAATTAAATCGATGCAGATTACCTGGCTACCGATTCAGGGCCCGGAACAAAAAGCCGCCAAAGCGAAAGCACTGGAGTACATGAGCGCGGTGTTACGCGTCTTTACTCCGGCGATCACCAAAGCGCAAAGCCTGCAAAAACTGCAAAAACTACTCAACGCCGGGAAGAACAAGCGGTACTACACCAGCAACGAAGGTGCACTTCGCTATGTGGTCGCAGACAACGGTGAAAAAGGCCTGACCTTCGCTGTTGAACCGATTAAGCTGGCGCTATCTGAGACTCTGGAAAGCAACAATAAATGACAAAAAGCAAAGCCTTTCCAGCGTCGAATCTCTATACTGTTTCACAGACCATGCCGCCCTAATGGGTGGCCATATTCCTTAATTCGCTCAAGTAGCGTGGAGAATTCAAATGCGACATCCTTTAGTGATGGGTAACTGGAAACTGAACGGCAGCCGCCACATGGTGAACGAGCTGGTGACTAACCTGCGTAAAGAGCTGTCTGGCGTGACCGGTTGTGGCGTGGCTATCGCGCCGCCGGAAATGTACATCGACCTGGCTAAACAGGCCGCTGGCGGCAGCCATATCATCCTGGGCGCGCAGAACGTTGACCTGAACCTGTCCGGCGCATTCACCGGTGAAACCTCTGCGGAAATGCTGAAAGATATCGGTGCGAAATACATCATCATCGGTCACTCTGAGCGTCGTACTTACCACAAAGAATCTGACGAACTGATCGCCAAGAAATTCGCCGTGCTGAAAGAGCAGGGTCTGGTGCCGGTTCTGTGCATCGGTGAAACCGAAGCAGAAAACGAAGCGGGCAAAACCGAAGAAGTGTGCGCCCGTCAAATTGATGCCGTTCTGAAAACTCAGGGCGCAGCGGCATTCGAAGGCGTGGTTATCGCTTACGAACCTGTATGGGCTATCGGTACCGGCAAATCTGCCACCCCAGCTCAGGCTCAGGCGGTTCACAAATTCATCCGCGATCACATTGCTAAAGCCGATGCGAAAGTGGCCGAGCAGGTCATCATTCAGTACGGCGGTTCTGTTAACGCTGCTAACGCTGCTGAACTGTTCACCCAGCCGGACATCGACGGCGCGCTGGTTGGCGGTGCTTCCCTGAAAGCTGACGCTTTCGCGGTGATCGTTAAAGCTGCAGAAGCCGCTAAACAGGCTTAATCGCTGTTGTAGTTCAAAACATAAGGCCCGGTCTGCGTCATTGCGACCGGGTTTTTTTATGGCTTTGCAAGGCGCGGCTTTACTGCAAGATCTCGCAGCGGTGATCCTGAATTTCTTCCGCCGAGGCACGGTTCAGGGTGAGCAAATCACGCTCGGTCGCCAACAACACAAAGGTTCCGTCGCTCTGCTGCGCCATCGCCAGGGCAAAGCGACCCATGTGGTCACGCGCTTCTGGCACTTCTTCCGCCAGCATCAGGAACGGACTTTTCTGCGCCAGTTCCGTTTCCGTCACGCGGCGCGCAAGGTATTGATGGCTGCGTAATCCCCCCGGCAACGGTTGCCAGCGGCTGTTGATGGAATCCAGGCTGGCGTCGAGTTGCTGGCGCACATCGGGCCGCAGGCAGGAGATGTGGATGTGGAAATGGTTTTGCGTGCGTCCGGTCCGCGAATTGATGGTCAGTGAGACAGCTGAATCAGGCACCGGTGAGCCGTGTCGGGCGCTCATTAGCTGACGGCTTTGCCAGGCCTGCCAGAAGTAATTCGCGGTGTGTGGGTTGAGCAGCAGCGGGCTTTCCGTGCCATTGATGCGATAAGTCGGCATCAGCAGATACTGCAGAGGCCCGTTCCGGTCTTTAAACAGCACATAGCCCCCCTGCAGATTCACCGACGCGCACGGCGCAGGCGACTGATGCTGTTGCTGGTTAGGTACGCACTGGTCGATAACAAAGTGGCGTAAGGCATCGGGATTGCCTGAGTGCAACCAATACCAGCCGCCCGCGGCCGCCCCGCCGACTAAAACAATGATCCCCAGAATCAGGTAGTTAATGCGCTTCATTTTTCGGTCCCTGTGAAAGCTCTGAAGCGCAAGGGTAACGCAAACTGATGACCAAATGAAAACGGCCCCGTAGGGCCGCTTCGTTTTTGGTGTTTATCGTTGACTGATTTGGTCAAACGTACCGCCGTTGGAGAAGTGGTCTTTCTGCGCTTTCGTCCAACCGCCAAATTCCTGATCGATGGTGAACAGCTTCAGTTTCGGGAATTCCGCTTCGTATTTCTTCGCCACTGCCGCGTCACGCGGGCGGTAGTAGTTCTTCGCGACAATATCCTGGCCCTCTGGGGTATACAGATACTTCAGATAAGCATCTGCTACGTCGCGCGTGCCTTTTTTGTCGACCACTTTATCGACCACGGAAACGGTCGGTTCAGCCAGAATCGATTCGCTCGGGGTCACGATTTCGAATTTATCTTTGCCGAGTTCGTTCGTCGCCAGCAGGGCTTCGTTTTCCCAGGCGATCAGGACATCGCCAATCCCGCGTTCGACGAAGGTGTTGGTCGAACCGCGCGCGCCGGAATCCAGCACTTCGACATTTTTATACAGGGCTTTCACGAAGTCCTGGGCTTTCGCCTGATCGTTGTTGTTGTGGTGCAGGGCATAACCCCAGGCTGCCAGATAGTTCCAGCGTGCGCCGCCGGAGCTTTTCGGGTTCGGGGTGATCACCGACACGCCCGGTTTGATCAGATCATTCCAGTCATGAATTTGTTTCGGGTTGCCTTTACGCACCAGGAAAACGATGGTGGAGGTATAAGGTGCAGAGTTATCCGGCAGGCGTTTGATCCAGTTTTTATCGATACGACCGCGCTCGGCAATGGCATCCACGTCATAGGCCAGTGCCAGAGTCACCACATCGGCTTCAATACCGTTGATAACCGAGGTGGCCTGCTTCCCGGAACCGCCGTGTGATTGACGAACGACCACATTGTCACCGGTTTTTTGTTTCCAGTAAGCGCTGAAAGCTTTGTTGTAGTTGTCGTAAAGCTCGCGCGTCGGATCGTACGAGACATTGAGTAACTGAATATCTTTTGCCAGAACGCCAGCAGAAGCCAGCAGCAACGTTAACCCGAGGCCTAACTTGTTCATCGACCACTCTCTTATGTGATGTTGTGATGAGCCTAGCCTGCCAGAAACAGATCCGATGATTAAAGAATAAAAAAAGATTGGCTATAACTTTATGAAATAAGGGCATTGACCGTTCACACCAACAGGGAATTATCAGCTTTATTTATTAAATAACCTGCCCCTATCATTCCCACCAATAAAGATTAAATAACCGGAAGGTTCCAGATGTTGTTATTAAAGCAACCCTGACGCCATAAAATTAACCGATATATCTTTTCTAATAATGTTATTAAGTTGAGTAAAGGTTAAGTTCAGGGATACCATTGCGGCGCGGAAATATTTATCTTATGTATCATGCATTTAAATGTATGCAATACTGTTAATCACTCCGAATACAATTGTTTTAATTACGCCCTGAAGATTTATTTTAGCGTGGCAATATTTATAAAAACAAACGAATAAATTACTCATTACTTATAGAGCCAAATGAAAAACTCATGGTTTAACGTCTTTGCGTTGGTACCCTTTTTAACGTTACTTACCAGCTGCACACTCTCTCCCGGACAAGATCTGAGCCTTTCGCACAAAGCGCAGGTGACAGGGGCGAACGATGACTATGACATCAACCAGATGGTCAGCGTAATGCCTTTAACGCCGCAGGTTATTGACCGGCTGCGCTCCCCCGTCGTTTCCTCACGGCCCAATCCCCAACTCGAAACGCTGATCGGTCAGTACGAATACCGTATTGGCGTGGGCGATGTCCTGATGGTCACCGTGTGGGATCATCCGGAACTCACCACCCCGGCAGGCCAGTATCGTAGCGGCAGCGACACGGGGAATTGGGTCAAATCTGACGGCACCATTTTCTACCCTTACGTCGGCAAAGTAAGGGTCGTGGGGAAATCGCTGGAAGAGGTCCGCACCACCCTCACGCAAGGATTGAATAGCGTTATCGAAAGTTCGCAGGTGGATGTCAGCGTGGCATCGTTTCGCTCGCAGAAAGTCTATATCACTGGCGAAGTGGCAAAATCAGGGCAGCAGGCCATTACCAATGTCCCCCTCACCGTGATGGATGCAATTAATACCGCCGGCGGTTTAACAGCCGATGCCGATTGGCGGAACGTGGTGCTGACACATAACGGTGCGGATACCAAAATTTCGCTTTATGCCCTGATGCAACGCGGGGATCTTACCCAAAATCATTTGCTCTATCCGGGCGATATTCTTTTCGTACCGCGGAACGATGACCTGAAAGTATTTGTGATGGGCGAGGTCGCCAAACAGAGCACGCTGAAAATGGATCGCAGCGGCATGACGCTTGCGGAAGCTTTAGGTAACGCCAACGGGATTAACCAGAGCATGGCGGATGCATCAGGGATATTTATTATTCGCCAGAAAGCGAAAGAGGCCGATGGGAAAATTGCCACCATTTATCAGCTGGATGCAAAAGATGCATCCGCCATGGTGCTCAGTACCGAATTTCAGCTGCAACCCTACGATATCGTCTATGTCACCACCGCGCCGCTGGTGAGATGGAACCGCGTTGTTTCGCAGCTGGTTCCGACCATTAGCGGGGTGCATGATCTTACCGAAACGGTCCGTTACATCAAAACGTGGCCTCGCTAATGTGTAATGCCATTCTCGTCATTTGCACGGCCAACATCTGCCGCTCTCCCCTCGGCGAGCGGCTGTTGCGCCACCGTCTGCCGCATAAAACCATAGCTTCAGCGGGAATGGCCGCTCGGGCTGGCCAAAGCGTAGATCCTGATGTAAAGCGCGTCGCCGATCGACACAAACTATCGCTTGATGGCCATCAAAGTCAGCAATTTACTGCTGCACTGAGCGCCCAATACGATCTCATTCTGGTGATGGAGAAACTGCATCTCAAACACATCGCCCATATTGCACCTGAAGCCCGCAGTAAAAGCATGCTACTGGGCTACTGGTTCAATCAAATGGAAATTCCCGATCCGTGGCACCAAAGCGATGAAGCCTTTAATCACGTCTTTCAATTGATCAACCAATCTTGTCAGGCGTGGGTCAGCAAACTCGCCAGTTAATAATCAGGTAGCGACGTAATGTCATTAATAAATATAAAAAACGCCTCTCGGCCTCAGGGCGAGATCGAAGAGATTAATCTTGTGATGCTGCTGGGCGTGCTCTTCGATAGCTATAAGCTTATCGTAGCGATAACAGTATTATTTACCCTCGCGGCAATGGGTTATGCCCTGAATGCCACCCCGATTTATCAGGCCAATGCGCTGGTTCAGATTGAACAAAAACAGGGGAACGCATTACTTAACAACTTGAGCCAGATGCTGCCGGATAACCAGCCGCAATCGGCGCCAGAAATTATGCTGCTGCGCTCACGGATGATCCTTGGCACCACCGTTGATGCCCTGGCGCTCCAGACGACAATCCAGCCGCGCTATCTCCCGTTAATCGGTCGAACGGTAGCCTGGCTGCGAGGGCAAAAGCCCGGCAAGATAGGGTTAACGCAACTGGTTCTCCCACTCAAAAACGATGAAAGCGCCAGCGCCACGCTCAGGGTCATCAATAGCAACCAATATCATCTTTCCGGGGAGGGTTTTGAGCTTGATGGCCACAAGGGCAAACGCCTGGAAAAAAACGGTGTGTCGCTGCTCGTCACTGAAATCAATGCCGAACCCGGCACGCTGTTCACGGTGACCCAAACGTCGCGTCTGCAGGCCATTTCCCTGTTGCAGGCAAGCTTTAACGTCTCTGAACAGGGAAAAGACACCGGCATGCTTAACCTGACCATGTCCGGCGAAGACCCGCAGCTGATTAACGCGATTCTGCAGAATATCGCCGAGAACTATCTGGCACAGAATATAACCCGGCAGGCGGAGCAGGACGGCAAAAGTCTGGCATTTCTTGATACGCAGCTGCCCGCGATCCGCCACGACCTTGACCGTGCAGAAGATAAGCTCAACGCCTATCGAAAACAGAAAGACTCGGTCGACTTAAACATGGAAGCCAAATCCGCCCTCGACCAGATCGTTAACATTGAGAATCAGCTCAATGAACTGACATTCCGCGAAGCGGAAATCTCGCAGCGCTATAAAAAAGAGCATCCGAACTACCGGGCCTTGAGGGAAAAGCGCCAAACGCTGCAAAGCGAAAGGGCCAAGATGAACAAGCGCGTCAGTGCCATGCCCTCAACGCAGCAGGAAGTGCTCCGCCTGAGTCGGGATGTGGATTCGGGACGGGCGGTCTATCTCCAGTTACTTAGCCGACAACAGGAACTGAGCGTCGCCAAATCCAGCGCCATTGGCAATGTGCGGATCATCGACGATGCGGTCACGTTGGTAAAACCCGTCAAACCCCAAAAAGCGATTATTGTGGTGGTTGGCATGATGCTGGGAGCCATGGTTTCCGTCGCGATTGTGCTGTTGAAATTCTCTCTTCATCAGGGGATTAGCTCTCAGGAACAGCTGGAAGAGAGAGGCATCAACGTGTTTGCCAGCGTTCCCCACTCCGAGTGGCAGCGCAAAAAAAATATCAAAAGCCTAACAGGCACGGCCAGCCTGGTGTTGGCCATCAAAAATCCCGCAGATATGGCTATTGAGACCCTTCGCGGCCTACGTACCAGCCTCTACTTCACCATGATGGAGGCGAAAAATAACGTGCTGATGATTTCAGGCGTCAGCCTTGGCGCGGGCAAAACGTTTATCAGCAGCAACCTGGCGGCTGTCATTGCGCAGACGCAGAAAAAGGTACTTTTGATTGATGCCGACATGCGCAAAGGCTATTTGCACGAGTTGTTCGGTCTGGAGGAAAGCAGCGGGCTGGCAGAAATACTGCAGGGGACCAGCACCTTTGAACAGAGCGTGATTTCACTGCCTGATATCGGGCTGGATTATCTCTCGCGCGGCCATGTCCCCAACAATCCGGCGGAGTTGCTGACGAGCCCCGCCTTCAAGGCACTGCTCGACACTGCCTCTTCCCGCTATGACCTGATTATCATTGATACTCCACCGGTGATGGCGGTAACGGATGCAACGATTGTGGGCCGTCATGCGGAAACCATCATGATGGTGGCGCGTTTTGAAGAGAATACGGCGAAAGAGGTTGAGGTCTGCATCCGTCGTTTTAAACAGAACGGCATCGCAGTCCAGGGGTGGATCCTGAACGGTGTGAGGAAAAGGAAAAGCAGCGACTACGGTTATGGATACAGCACGTATGGCACGTCGTATCGTCAGGAAAAGGCCTGATGGGTTAAATTTCCCTTCCCCACTGAAAGGGGAAGGGAACGAAGATTACACTTCTTCCATGCGGCCCAGCAGCGCCTGCAGACGTTCCTGCCAACCGTGCTGCTGTTCTTTCAGCTGGTTGTTTTCGCGCTCAAGATCTTCACGACCGTGCTGTGCGTTCTGTACTTCCTGCGACAGCGCGTTGTTTTTCTCTTTCAGCTCTTCAATTTCCATCTGCAGCAGGGTGATGGTATCAATCGCCTGCTGTACTTTAGATTCCAGTTTCTCAAACACTTCTAATGACATCGTCATACCTCTCCTGAATTTGCAAGGCGTTGATCTCGTCCCGGAACCCCGGCGACGCCTTAACGAAAATGTGCGCACTACTATGCATCCGATTGTATGGAGCGCAGCACCTGCTGTCCAGCGCCAGGGCGCACGGATCGTGGTTTGCAACACTTTTCAGTCTATACCTAACGCATTCGGCGCAAATCCCCCTAAATTGTTAATCCATTCGTTAAGAAAATGGTTCGACGCACGGAGGTCGAATGGTCAAATCACGCACTTTTTCGCGCGATAACGCTCATTTTATTGACGGGGCACACAGAATTTGATTTCGATATTTCTCGTTTTTGTTCGTTAACGATAAATTAACACCATGCCTACATGGCAGCATGGTCGTCTTCGGCCACCATGTTCACAATAAACGTTCACCATAATCATTCATCAGTCTTCAGGATCCGATCATGAGTCAAACATCAACCTTAAAAGGCCAGTGCATTGCCGAGTTCCTTGGTACCGGGTTGTTGATCTTCTTCGGTGTGGGATGCGTTGCCGCGTTAAAAGTTGCAGGCGCGAGCTTCGGTCAGTGGGAAATCAGTATTATCTGGGGCTTGGGCGTGGCGATGGCCATTTACCTGACCGCAGGGGTTTCCGGCGCACATCTCAATCCGGCGGTTACCATCGCACTCTGGCTGTTTGCCTGTTTCGACGGGCGTAAAGTTGCCCCCTTCATCATTTCTCAGTTTGCCGGCGCGTTTTGCGCAGCGGCGTTAGTTTACGGGCTTTATTACAATCTTTTCATCGACTTCGAACACACGCACAATATGGTGCGCGGCAGCGTTGAAAGTCTGGATCTGGCAGGCATTTTCTCAACTTACCCGAACCCACATATCAATTTTGTGCAGGCCTTCGCGGTAGAAATGGTCATTACCGCTATCCTGATGGGCGTGATCCTTGCGCTGACTGATGATGGTAACGGCGTGCCGCGTGGCCCGATGGCACCGCTGTTAATCGGCCTGCTGATTGCGGTGATCGGGGCATCAATGGGGCCGTTGACCGGCTTTGCGATGAACCCGGCCCGTGACCTGGGACCCAAAACCTTTGCCTGGCTTGCGGGCTGGGGTGAAATGGCCTTCACCGGCGGGAAAGATATTCCGTATTTCGTGGTGCCGCTGTTCGCACCCATTGTCGGCGCATCGCTGGGCGCTTTCGGCTATCGCAAGCTGATTGGCCGCCATTTGCCGTGCGACGTTTGTGTAGCGGAAGAGAAAGAAACCACCGCCAGCACCCCTCAACACAAAGCTTCGCTGTAATCTGACTACGGGACTAAGCATTATGACTGATAAAAAATACATCGTTGCCCTCGACCAGGGTACAACCAGCTCCCGCGCCGTTGTCATGGATCACGACGCCAATATCGTCAGCGTTTCACAGCGCGAATTCACCCAAATTTACCCTAAGCCGGGCTGGGTCGAGCACGACCCGATGGAAATCTGGGCCTCCCAAAGCTCCACCCTGATTGAAGTACTGGCGAAGGCCGACATCAACTCCGATCAGGTAGCGGCGATTGGGATAACTAACCAGCGTGAAACCGCCATCGTTTGGGATAAAGAAACCGGCAAACCAATTTACAACGCCATCGTCTGGCAGTGCCGCCGCACCGCAGAAATCTGCGAGCAGCTGAAACGCGATGGAATGGAAGACTACATTCGCAGCACCACAGGCCTGGTTATCGACCCGTATTTCTCCGGGACTAAAGTGAAGTGGATCCTCGACCACGTGGAAGGCTCACGTGAGCGTGCCAAGCGTGGCGAACTGCTGTTCGGCACCGTCGATACCTGGCTTATCTGGCGCATGACCCAGGGCCGGGTACACGTCACCGACTACACCAACGCCTCGCGTACCATGCTGTTCAACATCCATACACTGGACTGGGACGACAAAATGCTTGAGGCGCTGGACATCCCGCGCGCCATGCTGCCGGACGTGCGCAAATCATCCGAAGTGTACGGTCAGACCAACATCGGCGGTAAAGGCGGGACGCGTATTCCTATCGCCGGAATTGCCGGTGACCAGCAGGCGGCGCTGTTCGGCCAACTGTGTGTCAAAGAAGGGATGGCGAAAAATACCTACGGTACCGGCTGCTTTATGCTGATGAACACCGGGGAAACCGCGGTGAAATCCGAGCACGGCCTGCTGACCACTATCGCCTGCGGCCCGAGCGGGGAAGTGAACTACGCGCTGGAAGGCGCGGTGTTCATGGCGGGGGCGTCTATTCAGTGGCTGCGTGACGAAATGAAGCTGATTAACGACGCGTTCGATTCCGAATATTTCGCCACCAAAGTGAACGATACCAACGGCGTGTACGTGGTTCCGGCGTTTACCGGTCTGGGCGCACCGTACTGGGACCCGTATGCCCGAGGCGCAATTTTTGGCCTAACCCGCGGCGTGAACTCGAACCACATTATTCGTGCCACGCTGGAATCTATCGCCTATCAGACCCGCGACGTGTTGGAAGCAATGCAAGCTGACTCCGGGATTCGTCTGCACGCCCTGCGCGTGGACGGCGGTGCGGTTGCCAATAACTTCCTGATGCAGTTCCAGTCAGACATTTTAGGCACTCGCGTTGAGCGGCCTGAAGTGCGTGAAGTGACGGCGCTAGGCGCGGCTTATCTTGCCGGTCTGGCAGTCGGGTTCTGGCAGAATCTGGATGAGCTGAAGGAAAAAGCGGTGATCGAACGTGAGTTCCGTCCGGGGATTGAAACCACCGAGCGTAACTATCGCTACAGCGGCTGGCAGAAAGCGGTCAAACGCGCAATGGCGTGGGAAGATCACGAGTAAATCAGGTTAGGCTTTGTATGCCCGGCAAGCGAATGGACTGCGCCGCCGGGCAATTCATCAACCGAACATCGGTAACAATAAATACAGCTTAATCACCAACGCATTCACGATATCAATAAAGAATGCGCCAACCATTGGCACCACAAGGAACGCCGTATGTGACGGACCGAAACGTTCGGTGATCGCCTGCATATTGGCAATCGCCGTCGGCGTCGCACCCAGACCAAATCCACAGTGGCCCGCCGCCAGCACCGCCGCGTCGTAGTTTTTACCCATCATGCGATAGGTGACGAACACCGCGTACAGCGCCATCGCCACGGTTTGCACTGCCAGAATCGCAATCATCGGTAGCGCCAGGGATGCCAGTTCCCACAGCTTCAGACTCATCAGCGCCATCGCCAGGAACAGCGACAGCGACACGTTCCCCAGCACCGACACCGCACGCTCAAACACGCGATAGAAGCCCAGCAGCGCCAGACCGTTGCTGAGGATCACCCCGACAAACAGCACGCAGACGAAGGTTGGCAGCTCAAAGGTGGTGCCCACCAGCCAATGCGCCACAATTTTACCGAGCGTCAGACAGATGGCGATCATGGCGATAGTTTCAATCATCACCAGGGAGGTTATCATGCGGCCCACGTCCGGTTTTTCGAACGCGGTCGGCACCGCCTGATCGTCCGGATTCCCGTCCGGCGTTGAAGAGTGTTTCACCAGATAACGCGCCACCGGGCCGCCAATCAGGCCGCCCAGCACCAGACCAAAGGTCGCGCAGGCCATCGCCACCTCGGTAGCATTGGCAAAGCCATAACGCTCAACGAACAGCTTACTCCAGGCCGCACCGGTGCCATGACCGCCGGACAGCGTAATCGACCCGGCCAGCAGACCCATCAGCGGATCCAGCCCCAGCATTTTCGCCATCCCGATGCCGATGGCGTTCTGCATCAAAAGCAGCCCAACCACCACAATCAGGAAGGTGCCAAGCACTTTACCGCCCGCGCGCAGGCTCGAGAGATTCGCATTCAGACCAATGGTCGCGAAAAACGCCAGCATCAGCGGATCTTTCAGACTCATGTCGAAATCGACTTCCCAGCCCATGCTTTTTTTCAGCACCAGTAGCGCCAGCGCAGCCAGCAGGCCACCCGCAACCGGTTCAGGGATGGTGTATTTCTTGAAGAGGGGAACGGTATGGACCAGTTTGCGTCCTAACAGCAACACCAGTGTTGCCGCAACAAGCGTCGATAAGGTATCGAGATGAAACATAAAAGCTCCTTGTTAGCGCATAATCCAATATCACGCGATGTGATGTCCTGCGGCGAAAAGTTCTCATCGTTTATCATCAGGAGCCGAATTTTACGCAAAACGCAGTGAAAAATGACAGAGAAAAATAATCAAAGCGGTGAAATTTGCGACAAAAGCAGCAAAAACAGCATAAAAATCTGCTTGCTTATTCGTCCTTAATATATTGAAAGCAACCGTTTGCTTTTGCCTGGCAGTCCGCTAAAATCCCCCCTTTTCCACACGGGATTGCCTCTGAAAATGTCAGTGAACACCATCGAAGCTGAAAATGCGCAACCGATTGCGCAGACACAGAACAGCGAGCTTATCTACCGCCTTGAAGACCGACCTCCGCTGCCACAGACCCTGTTCGCTGCCTTCCAGCACCTGCTGGCGATGTTCGTGGCGGTTATTACCCCCGCCCTGCTAATTTGCCAGGCGCTCGGCTTACCCGCCGAAGATACGCAGCACATCATCAGCATGTCGCTTTTCGCTTCCGGTGTGGCATCGATAATTCAGATTAAAGCGTGGGGCCCGGTTGGCTCCGGACTGTTGTCGATTCAGGGCACCAGTTTCAACTTCGTGGCTCCGCTTATCATGGGCGGTACCGCGCTGAAAACCGGCGGCGCAGATGTGCCAACCATGATGGCCGCCCTGTTTGGCACCTTAATGCTCGCAAGCTTCACCGAAATGGCGCTCTCCCGTGTACTGCATCTGGCGCGCCGCATTATTACTCCACTGGTCTCTGGCGTGGTGGTGATGATTATCGGCCTGTCGCTGATTCAGGTGGGCCTGACGTCCATCGGCGGCGGCTATGCGGCGATGGCTGACCACACGTTTGGTGCCCCGAAAAACCTGCTTTTGGCGGGTATCGTGCTGGCTATCATCATCGTTCTTAACCGTCAGCGTAACCCGTACCTGCGCATAGCGTCGTTGGTCATTGCGATGGCGGCAGGCTATGCAGCGGCCTGGCTGTTGGGCATGTTGCCGGAAACCGTGCCGACCAACAGCCCGGTAATCATGGTGCCGACCCCGCTCTATTATGGTCTCGGGATCGACTGGAACCTGCTGCTGCCGTTGATGCTGGTGTTCATGATCACCTCCCTGGAAACCATCGGCGATATTACCGCCACCTCCGATGTCTCTGAGCAACCGGTCTCCGGCCCGGTATACATGAAACGTCTGAAAGGCGGCGTACTGGCCAACGGCCTGAACTCCTGCGTGTCCGCCATCTTCAACACCTTCCCTAACTCCTGCTTCGGCCAAAACAACGGCGTAATCCAGCTGACCGGTGTGGCCAGTCGCTACGTGGGCTTTGTGGTGGCGCTGATGCTGATCGTGCTGGGCCTGTTCCCGGCGGTGAGTGGTTTCGTGCAGCACATTCCTGAGCCGGTACTCGGCGGTGCGACGCTGGTGATGTTCGGCACCATCGCGGCCTCCGGGGTGCGTATTGTGTCGCGCGAGCCGCTGAATCGCCGTGCGATCCTGATTATCGCCCTGTCGCTGGCGGTGGGCCTCGGCGTTTCCCAACAGCCGCTGATCCTGCAATTCGCGCCGGACTGGCTGAAAAATCTGCTCTCCTCCGGGATCGCCGCCGGCGGCATCACCGCGATTGTTCTGAACCTGGTTTTCCCGCCAGAAAAGAACTGATCCTCATCACGGCGGCGCTATCGGTGCCGCCGTGAAACCTTATTACACGAATCCTTCCTTGAGGATTGCGCACAAATCGTGCATAACTCCTTTATGTGCCCTTCATTGGATGGAAGACGATGAAATTTATCGGGAAGCTGCTGGTCTGGCTGCTTATCGCCCTGCTGCTGGTTGTGGTGGCGTTTTACTTTTTGCTGCAAACACGCTGGGGCGCACGTGAGGTCAGCGGCTGGATTTCCAGTAACTCCCAATACCACATCGCTTTCGACGCGATGGATCATCGTTTTTCCTCTCCGTCACACGTCCTGCTGAGAAACGTCACCTTTGGCCGCGATGGCAAGCCCGCGACGCTGGTCGCCAAAAGCGTCGATATTGGCCTGAGCAGCCGTCAGCTCACCGATCCGCTGCATGCCGATACCATTACCCTACAGGATGGCACCCTGAACCTGTCGCCGTCCAACGCGCCGTTCCCGTTTGAAGCCGATACCCTGCAACTGCGCAATATGGCGCTGAACAGCCCGGAAAGCGGCTGGGATCTTAGCGCTCAGCGCGTGACCGGCGGCGTATCACCGTGGGTGCCAGAAGCCGGCAACGTGCTCGGGAAACAAACGCAAATTCAGATGAGCGCAGGCTCGATGACCCTCAACGGGATCCCGGCCACCAATGTGCTGGTGCAGGGCAGCATCGACAATGGGGTGGTGACGCTCGGCACGCTGGGGGCCGATATCGCGCGCGGCTCGCTGACCGGGAACGCCAAACGCAATGCCGACGGCAGCTGGCTGGTTGATAGCCTGCGCCTGACCGATATCCGTATGCAGAGCGATAAATCACTGGCCGATTTCTTCGCCCCGCTGATGACCGTCCCTTCGCTGACGATTGGCAGCCTGGAAGTGACCGACGCCCGACTGCAAGGCCCGGACTGGGCGATTGCCGATTGGGATCTCAGCCTGCGTAATCTGACCCTGAGCAACGGTGGCTGGACCAGCGACGGCGGGCGTCTGTCGATGAACGCCGACGAATTTATCTATGGCTCGATGCACCTGATGGACCCTATTTTTAACGCCGAATTTTCGCCGCAGGGTGTGGCACTCCGCCAGTTCACCTCGCGCTGGGAAGGCGGGGTGGTACGCACCTCCGGCAACTGGTTACGCAACGGCAACGCGCTGGTGCTCGATGACACCGCCATCGCAGGGCTGGAATACACCCTGCCGTCCAACTGGAAGCAGCTGTGGATGGCCCCCCTCCCGGCCTGGCTGCAAAGCGTCACCCTGGCGAAATTCACCGCCAGCCGCAATCTGATCATCGATATCGACCCGGCGTTCCCATGGCAAACCACTTCCCTCGACGGCTACGGTGACAACCTGCAGCTGGCGAAAAACGGCAGCTGGGGCGTATGGCGCGGCAGCGCGGCACTGAATGCCGCTGCCGCAACCTTCAACCGGGTGGACGTGCGCCGCCCGTCGCTCAAACTGGTGGCTAATGACGCGCAGGTTAATATCAACGAGCTGAGCGCGTTCACCGAAAAAGGCATTCTCGAAGCCACCGGTGCGGTGTCGCAGCAACCGCAGCGGGAGGTCGCCATTAACCTGAACGGGCGCGGCGTGCCGCTGGATATTTTGCAACAGTGGGGCTGGCCAGGGCTGCCTCTCGGCGGCGACGGCAACCTCCAACTGCGCGCCAGCGGCAACGTGCAGGCCAATGCCCTACTCAAACCGACGGTCAACGGACAGCTGCACGCGGTGAATATGAGCAAGCAAGAAGTCACCCAGACGATGCGCAACGGCGAAGTGAGTACGGCTGCACCTATTTCGCCGCCTGTGCCGTAATTTCCCCCTCACCCTGACCCTCTCCCTCCAGGGAGAGGGGATTGTTTGCCACCCTAAAGTTGTCAAAACGTTAAATACGTCACAAACAAAATGTTACACTGCGCAACTTTCCCATCGAAATTGCGCAGGTGTCCCATGAGCGAATGTACTGAAACACTCCCCCGCGGTGAGACGCTAACCCGTCCAAACTGGTCGGCGGTTTTTGCCGTGGCGTTTTGCGTTGCCTGCCTGATTACCGTTGAATTTCTTCCAGTGAGCCTGCTGACGCCGATGGCGCAGGAGCTTGGCATTACCGAAGGCGTGGCCGGGCAATCGGTCACTACCACCGCCTTCGTGGCGATGTTCGCCAGCCTGTTCATCACTCACGTGATTGGCCGCACCGACCGCCGTTACGTGGTTATCCTGTTCTCTGTTCTGCTGACGGTCTCCTGCCTGCTGGTCTCGTTTGCCACAAGCTTCGGCCTGTTGCTACTCGGGCGTGCCTGCCTGGGGCTGGCGCTCGGCGGGTTCTGGGCGATGTCAGCCTCGTTAACCATGCGGCTGGTTCCGGCGCGGATGGTGCCGAAAGCGCTGTCGGTAATTTTTGGCGCGGTATCTATCGCGCTGGTGATTGCCGCCCCGCTCGGCAGCTTTTTAGGCGGCATTATTGGCTGGCGCAACGTGTTTAACGGCGCGGCGTTGATGGGTCTGCTGTGCGTGATCTGGGTCTGGAAGGTGCTGCCGTCATTACCCGGCGAAACCGGGCCGAAAGCAAACATGTTTGGACTATTAAAACGCCCTGGCGTGCTGGCAGGGATGACGGCGATTTTCATGGCTTTTGCCGGTCAGTTCGCGTTCTTTACCTACATTCGCCCGGTATTCATGAATCTTGCGGGCTTTGATGTCGATGGCCTGACCCTGGTGTTGTTGAGTTTTGGCATCGCGAGTTTTGTTGGCACATCGCTTTCAGCCGTGATCCTCAAACGCTCGGTGAAAGTGGCCCTGGCCTGCGCCCCGCTGATCCTCGCGATAAGCGCGTTGGTACTGATTCTGTGGGGAAGCGAGAAATTCGTGGCCGCCACGGTGGCGGTTATCTGGGGCTTTGCTTTTGCGCTGGTGCCGGTCGGCTGGTCGACGTGGATAACCCGCTCGCTGTCCGATCAGGCGGAGAAAGCCGGTTCCATTCAGGTAGCGGTTATCCAGTTAGCCAACACCTGCGGGGCCGCCGTGGGCGGCGTGGCGCTGGACCATTTCGGTTTACTCTCGCCGCTGATGCTTTCCGGCACCCTGATGCTACTCACCGCCTTATTGGTGGCGACGAAAGTACGGATTAAATAAGCCTTCCGCCCGGATCACATATCCGGGCACTGGATTTGCCCGATGGCGTCCCAGTAGTTCTTCTGGTTATTACGTTCCATTGCCAGCGTCGCGTCACGCACGTGGCGCTTGTTATCTTCGTTCGCGAGAATTTTGTTAGCGAAGTCGGTTTCGCTCAGGTTTTTGCTCGGGGTACAGGTTTTTTTGACGTCCTTCATCACCTGCATTTTTTGCTGTTCAAACTGCAAGCCTTGCAGTGGAGAGTTGGCATACGCGGCCGGGACGGCCAGACAGGCCAGCAGACAAAGTAATGGCGTAGTTTTCATAATGGATCCCTTATTTTGCAAGGTGCAATACCTCTACTATATGTTCAGGCCGTTGAATGCGCAAAAGCATGATCAACTTACCCGAGCCTGGCGTGACGGCGTGAATCGAGCGAAATCAGCACCACCGACGAGAGGATCAGCAGCGTACCAATCCAATCCGGCAACGCAAAGCTGACGCCCAACAGCAACACCGACAGCAGCGCGCTACTCAGCGGTTCAGCGCAGCTCAGCACGCTGGCCTTCGGGCCGCCAATCATCTGCGCGCCCTTCAGGTACAGGCTGAACGTCAGCGAAGTGCCAATCACCACCAGATAGAAAAACGCCAGCAGCAGATTACCGCCGATAGCGAAATGTAACCCCTCCCCGGCGTAGAACGGCAGCAGACACGCCCCGCCCAGCAGCATACTCCAGCCGACAATCGGCAGCGTACCGTAGCGCGCAATCAGCGTAGACGGATAGGTGGTATAGAACGCGGCGGCAAAGGCCGAGGCAATTCCCCAGAACAGCGCCGCAGGGGAAATGGACAGCGACGTCGGGTTGCCGTGGGTGACCAGCAAAAATGTGCCGATAAGCGAGGTCAAAATGGCGGCAAACACCAAAATGCCGGGCCGCGATTTCCGGGCAAGGGCAAACCACGCCACGATAATCGTCGGCGACAGGAACTGCAGCACCGTCGCCGTGGCAGCATTCGATTTTTCGATGGTCATCAGGAAGGTGAGCTGCACCGTTAGCGCACCGACAATCGAGAACAGCAGCAGGCTCAACGCATCTTTGCGGCTCTTAAGAATGCTGAAAATATTATCGCCATGCACGAAGGCCAGCATCAGCAGGATGAACCCGGCGAACAGCAGGCGCACCATGGTCAAAAACGGCGACGACATCTGACTCTGTTCCATGATGTATTGCGCACAGACGCCGGAACTGCCCCACAGCACGGCGGCTATCAGTACGTTCAGCATCCCTTTCCTGGTCGAGCCCATCTTTCCCTCAACAACCTGATTTCTTTGCCTGGAATCATATCACTGATTGAGATGTTGGTGTCCGCACTCAATAATGGAGGGAGTTTTAGGCACATCAACGCGGAGACAGGCTATGCAGATTGAGATTACCGAGAAAGTGACTCAGCAAGACCAGGAAGCATTACTCACCGGATTACGCGCTTTTAACAGCCAATTTATTGATACCAAAGACTGGCACGATCTGGGGGTTTACTCCCGGGATGAGAGTGGAAACATGCTCGGCGGCCTGATTGGCAAACGCAAAGGTGACTGGCTGTGTATCGACTTTTTATGGGTCAGCGAAGCCGCGCGGGGTCAGGGGCTGGGCGGAGAGCTGATTCGTGAAGCGGAAAAGCGCATCCGCGAGTGGGGCTGTCGTCATATGCTGGTCGACACCGCCAGTTTCCAGGCGCTGCCGTTTTATCAGAAATGCGGCTTTACCCTGCATAACACCATCAATGATTTCCCGCATCAGGGAATGCAGCGTCACTACCTGACCAAAGCCCTATAACCGCCGATCCCCTGGCCCATCATCGCCAGCGCGTGGCGCACAATAGTGTCAGGGGAAACGGATTTCAGGCGTTCGTCGGTACGCAGACGGGAAAACGGCACCAGCACCAGGCTAATCAGCGTCGTCACCAGCAGCTCCGGGGACAGGTCGCGGTTCAGTTTCCCGCTTTCCTGCCAGTGCGCGACGGTGGTGAGCAGTTTCTGGTGCTTGTCTTCGCCGAAACGCGCCTGCATGTGCTGGCGCAGGATCGGCATTTCGCCAATCATCTCCTGCATCCACAGCGGGGCGAACCAGGCGTTCTGCTCCGCCAGTTCCGCCAGCACCCGCACCATTTGGGTGAAGGCGCTTACCGGGTCGTCCTGATGCTCGACAAACGCGGTGCTGATGCGATTGCGCAGCGGCATGAAGCGCTCTTCGAGTAGCTGTTCGATCAGCGCTTCGCGGCTGTTGAAATAGTAATGCAGCATCGCGGGCGTTACCCCCGCCTCTTTGGCGATAGCGTTCAGCGACACGCGGGCGATCCCTTCGCGGGAAAACAACGTCAACGCGATATCCATCAGCTGTTCACGGTTGTCGGCTCCGGCCTTCTTTCCGCGCGGACGCCCTGGGCGACGCGGCTTCTCGGAATTATCCTTGCCATTCTGTGCTTTCATTTGCGGGGTGTCCCTTGACCTGAACCATAACTTACATAAATATTAATTAGGTATTTAATTAATTTCAAGCGAGCCTGTTATGGAGTCTCAAGAGACGACTCAACCGCAGCACGTTCCGGCAACCGGTGTGAAGTCCATCCGCCTGTTGTTCAGCGCTTTGCTGTTAGTCATGCTGCTGTCGGCGCTGGATCAGACCATTGTCTCGACCGCATTGCCGACGATTGTCGGTGAACTCGGCGGCCTCGATAAGCTGTCATGGGTGGTAACCGCCTATATTCTGACGTCGACCATCGTGGTGCCGCTGTACGGTAAATTCGGCGATCTGTTTGGCCGCAAGCGGGTGCTGCAGATCGCCATCGTGCTGTTCCTTGTCGGTTCCGCCCTGTGCGGACTGGCGCAGAACATGACCCAACTGGTGCTGATGCGCGGCCTGCAAGGTCTGGGCGGCGGCGGTCTGATGGTGATCAGCATGGCGGCGGTCGCCGACGTGATTCCCCCCGCCGATCGCGGGCGCTATCAGGGCCTGTTTGGCGGCGTGTTTGGTCTCGCCACGGTGATTGGTCCGCTGATTGGCGGCTTTATCGTGCAGCACACCTCCTGGCGCTGGATTTTCTACATCAACCTGCCGCTGGGCCTGTTTGCGCTGTTGGTGATCGGGGCGGTATTCCGCAGCACCAACAAACGCACCACCCATCAGATTGACTGGCTCGGCGCGCTGTATCTCAGCATGGCGCTGCTGTGCATCACCCTGTTTACCACCGAAGGCGGCACGGTACGCGAATGGAGCGACCCGCAGCTGTGGTGCATTCTGGCGTTCGGTCTGGTCGGTATTGCAGGGTTTATTTATGAAGAACGGCTGGCGTTTGAGCCGATTATTCCGCTGTCGCTATTCCGCGACCGCAGCTTCCTGCTGTGCAGCCTGATTGGCTTTATTATCGGGATGTCGCTGTTTGGCTCGGTCACCTTCCTGCCGCTCTATTTGCAGGTGGTGAAAAACGCCACCCCGACCGAAGCCGGACTGCAGCTGATCCCGCTGATGGGCGGCCTGCTGCTGACCTCGATTATCAGCGGACGGCTGATCAGCCGCACCGGGAAATATCGCCTGTATCCGATCGTCGGGACGCTGTTGGGCTTTATCGGCATGCTGTTGCTGACCCGCATCACCATTAACTCCCCAACGTGGCATTTGTACCTGTTCACCGGCGTGCTGGGAATGGGCCTCGGCCTGGTGATGCAGGTGCTGGTACTGGCGGTACAGAACTCGGTGGCGCCGAACCTGTACGGCGTGGCGACCTCCGGCGTGACGCTGTTCCGCTCGATTGGCGGGTCCATCGGCGTGGCGCTGTTTGGCGCGGTGTTTACCCATGTGCTGCAATCCAACCTGACCCGTCTGCTGCCGGAAGGCGCTGAAATGCCGCGCGCCTTGAACCCGGTGGCGGTGCATCATCTGCCGGAAGCCCTGCGGGCCGATTACCTCGATGCCTTCGGGGCCGCCATCCATGCGGCATTCCTGATGGCGGCGTGTATCATGGTGCTGGCGTTTGCGCTGTCGTGGTGGCTGAAAGAAGCGCCGTTGAAGAAGTCACATCATTAAACAAAGTTGTGCCAGGCTGAGTAAACCTGAACCTGTCGGAGTGAGTTATGAGTGAACAACGTCCGCCTTTGCCCCCGTTTACCCTGGAAAGCGCGATTCAAAAAGTGCGCGCCGCCGAAGATGGCTGGAACAGTCGCAACCCGGAGAAAGTCTCGCTGGCCTACACGCCTGACAGCAGCTGGCGCAATCGCAGCGAGTTCGTTGAAGGCCGCGACGCCATCGTGGCGTTTCTCGACCGCAAATGGCGCAAAGAGCTGGAGTATCGGCTGATCAAAGAACTGTGGGCCTATACCGACAACCGCATCGCGGTGCGTTTTGCCTATGAATGGCATGATGAAAGCGGCAACTGGTTCCGTTCTTACGGTAATGAAAACTGGGAATTTGATGATAACGGCCTGATGAGCAAGCGCTATGCCTGCATCAACGATCTGCCGATCGCCGAATACGAACGCCAGTTTCGTTGGCCCCAGGGCCGACGCCCGGACGATCATCCCGGCCTGGGTGCGCTGGGGCTGTGACCGGCTGTTGCCTCACGAGCGGGGGATTTTCCCCCACTCACTGACTGTGTGGCCTGAAAAATCTCCCCTAAAGTGGGGCCCAACATCTGAAAACAACCACGATGAAGGGCTCCTTTATGCGCACATTTTCTGCTCCACTTTGTTTACTCGCACTCTGCCTCACCGCCTCTTTACAGGCCAACGCGGCGCAGGCCGCCAATGACTGCGGCGTGCCGCAGCTGACCACCTGCCCGGATCCGGTTGATACCCAACTGCCTGACGTAAAAGACATGCTGACCTGGAACCAACAGCAGCGCGTGGTTGGCTTTCGCAACGACTATCGCTCCTATGCGGGCGACGTGTTTAAAGCGGGCCACGCCCGGCCCATTCCGGTCATGGAACGCTCCCTGAGCGCCGCGACCTATCACTATCAGGGCCACGATTATAATTTGCAGGATTACCTCAAACGTAACGACGTGACCGGAATGATGGTCATCAAAGACAGCAAAATCGCGTACCAGTATTACAGCCACGGCAACACTCCGACCACGCTGTGGACCTCGCGCTCGGTAGGGAAATCAGTGGTCTCGACGCTGGTCGGTGTGGCGGTAAAAGAGGGCAAGATCGCCTCGCTGGACGATGAAATCGTCAAATATAACCCTGACGTTAAAGGCACTGCCTGGGAGCACGTTACGGTGCGCCAGCTGATGCAGCACACCTCCGGCGTGACCTGGAATGAGGATTACACGAATCCGCAGTCTGACTTCGCAAAACTGACCCAGTGTGAGGCCAATAAAGATACCTACGCCTGCGTGAACGCGCTGGTGAAAGACCCGAAACGCAGTGCCTACGCCAAGCCGGGCGCGACCTGGTCTTACTCTTCCGGCGGGGCATGGCTGCTGGGCGATACCCTGGAGAAAGCCACCGGGAAATCGCTGGCGCAGAACCTGCAGGAGAAAATCTGGCAACCGTACGGCATGGTGAATGACGGCGTGTGGCATAGCTATCAGCCTGGCAAACACGACGTTGGCGCGCATGGCTTTAACGCCACCCTGCAAGACTGGGGCAAATTCGGGCTGTTTATCATGAACAACGGCGTATTGCCGGATGGCACTCAAACGCTGCCGGATAACTGGGTGAAAGACGCCAGAACCTGGAACACCGCCGATAAATCGGTTTCTGCTGGGCATCCTGATGGGATGTATGGCTATCAGTGGTGGAACAACAGCGTGCCGGTGAACGCCAAAGACGTTGGCCCAAAACAAGGGTTATCGAGCCAGGACACGATGTGGGCGCTGGGTATTTTTGGCCAGGTAATTGTGGTCAATCCGCAGCAAAAACTGGTGATCGTGCAGTGGTCCGCATGGCCGAAAGCCGAGCCGTCCTTCAGCGCTCAGCCGCTGGAAGCGTCGCTGATGTTTAACGCGATTGCCAATACCCTGAAGTAACCCGTAGCCCGGTCAGCGCATCGCCACCGGGCGCCCGGCGGCGCGTTGCTTGCCGGGCCTACGCGTTCGGGCGCTATAGACCGGCTTTATCACCTTTTCGTCTCTCTCATTCCTTTTCGTTTTTATCCTCGCCTCAACAAAGTCGCTATAGTCATTTTTCATAAGGCACACCTTGTTTTAACGGACTGTTTAAAAAGGAACTCTGGCGTGAAATTACCTCTTCATCATCTCGGCGCCCTGCTGCTGACCGGCCTCCTTCTGGCAGGCTGTGACCAAAAAACGGACACCACCAAACACATTAAAGTTGGCGTGATTAACGGCGCGGAACAAGACGTGGCCGAAGTGGCGAAGAAAGTCGCCAAAGACAAATACGGCCTCGACGTCGAGTTGGTCGGGTTCAGCGGTTCGCTGCTGCCCAACGACGCCACCAACGCCGGAGAACTGGACGCCAACGTGTTCCAGCATCGTCCGTTCCTGGAACAGGACAACAAAGCGCATAACTTCCATTTAGTGCCAGTAGGAAACACTTTCGTGTTCCCGATGGCGGGATATTCTCGCAAGATTAAATCGGTTTCCGAGTTAAAAGACGGGGCTACGGTCGCCATTCCTAACGATCCGACCAACCTGGGACGCGCGCTGTTACTGCTGCAAAATGAGAAGTTGATCACTCTCAAACCGGGCAAAGGCCTGCTGCCGACGGCGCTGGATATCAGCGACAACCCGCATAAACTCAATATTATGGAGATGGAAGGGGCGCAGCTCCCGCGCGTGCTCGACGACCCGAAAGTCGACGTGGCGATCATCAGCACCACCTACATCCAGCAGACCGGCCTGTCACCGGTGCATGACAGCGTGTTTATCGAAGACAAAAACTCGCCATACGTGAACATCATCGTCACCCGCGAAGACAACAAGGACGCGGAGAACGTGAAAGAGTTTATGCAGTCGTATCAGTCGCCAGAGGTGGCGAAAGCGGCAGAAAAAATCTTTAACGGCGGGGCCGTGCCCGGCTGGGAATGAGTGAGTCACCTGTAGCGACATGGGCCAGCGGGATGCTGGCCCGATTTATTTGTGGGTTACAGACCGCCCTCATAGAGTTGCTCGATGCTTTTCGTTGGCTCGGTCACGTCTTACTCCATGCTGCGTAAACGCCTGGCAGCTCGTTTCAGCCTAATATTCGGTGCAGGCGGATTGCTGATGGCATCCATCACCAAGTACCGTGATTCCTCACTAAGAATCTGGCAGCGATGTTGCTCTGTCATTTTCGCTATTTCTTCAATCACGATCTTGTCATTGTCAGTTAATTTGAGATGGATGCACTGCTTTTTCTGTGCTGACATGGCTTTACTCCTTTATAGCCTGACTAAGCCCGTTCAACTGCTCAGGCGTTGCCGTTGTATGATAAATCCGACGCAATAAGCGCTAGACCATTTTCACCGCCGACAATGTTCCCTGAATTTCTGCTAACGCCCGTTTCGTTTCGCGCAGTTCTTCAATCAGCGCCTGTTCTTTTGGGCTATCGGCGAGCAGCACGATACAGCCATCCATCACCTTCACCGCAATATGATGACCGATATTAAAGCCCGCCGCGCGCATCCACTTCCCGCAAATCGTTATGCTTGGGGTATTTCTGTCACGACTTCGTGGACGATATCCCACAATTAACTTGCGCTCGGTTTCAGTGAACGGACGCTCTGTTGTAGAATGCGAATCAGCCATAATCAACTCCTTGATAGTTGGTGCGGTTAGACGCTTCGGCTGTGTTGCCGCACACCGGAGCGTTGCTTGAAATGGAGGTTTAGGTGGCCTCCTAATTGTATTCAGCATATAGAAACAGGTGGCCACATGTCAATCATATCGCGCGAAAAAAAACCAAAAGGTGGCGGTCAGTCTCCGCAGTTTAAGATGCGTATTGACCCAGCATTGAAGGAACAGCTTGAAGCAGTGGCGAAAGAGGAAGGCGTGAGTCTCGCCAGCTGGTTGAAGGGGCTGGCGAGAGAGGCGTTAAGACAAAAAGGACAAACTCCACACGGCTGACCTCTTATTAAATTAACAATATTATTTATAGGATTTATATGTACATAACATCGATTGAGCTGAATGGGTTATGGGGAGTCAAAAGCTACAACCTTAAGCTAAATAGAGACTTTAATTTTCTTATTGGTCCTAATGGTTCAGGAAAAACAACATTATTAACATTAGTCACATCAATTATTGAATTAGATATTGACACTTTAAGTCGTATCGATTTTTATGAATGTACCATTAGCTTTTCTAATGATACACAAAATTCTAAATTATGTGTATTGAAGGGTGATGATTCAAATGGCGATAGTCTAATAAATTATATTATCAGTAATTCAGACACTGATGAACCTCATGCTTCTGATATTTTCAAATGTCGTGGAAATGAGAGACATGAAAATCCAAACGATTATTTTGTACTAGGTAGACATAAAAGAAAATATTTAATGTCTGAGCAACTAACAAACTTTACTAAACAACTATCGATGACATGGTTACCAATTGGAAGAGGTAACCCTGCATCCTTTGAATATGACCGAACAGTTAATAATTCTGTTGATTATAGACTTGGCGTGGTCTCAGACAGTTTCGTTAAATATATATCCGTCATCAATCAAACTGTTTCTGAACGAATGAATTATTTTCAAAAAGATATTTTTCTTTCTGCTATTGACTTTACTTTTGTTGATCAAATCAAAAATAGGTCAACAAGTTTTGACACAAAAAAAGAGAAAGATATACTTATAGAAGCGTTTAAAGAGGTCGGCATAAAGGAATCAATGTACCAGAAAAAAATAAATAAAATGTTCAATATTATAAATGAAATAGAAAGGAAGCGAAACGCCAAGAAAAACCTCGATCTTACTTTCGAAGAAATCATTTGGATTTTTAACACATGGAAATCCCATTATCTTGTTGAGAAATACAATGAATACAAATTTGAAAAAAATAAAATAAATGAAAGCATTGATTCATTTATAAAAATACTCAATGATTTATTTGAAGGAAGAAAAACTTTTTTTGTATCAAAATCCAATGAATTATGCGCATATTCACCTGACGGTTACGAAATTAAATTGAATGATCTGTCTTCAGGGGAGAAACAGTTACTCATAATTTTAGGGGAGGCATTGTTACAAAATGGAAATAGATGCTTATATGTGGCCGATGAACCAGAGTTATCACTTCACGTTACATGGCAAGAGAAACTCGTTAATAGTATCATTAAAATAAATAAAAATGCACAAATTATTTTCGCAACACATTCGCCAGATATAGTTTCCTGGCGCTCGAACAAAACTATAGCTATGGAAGAGATATAATAATGACTTTCACAAGAACAGCAGGAGGTTTAAATGCACAAAATGTATTTTATAATGCTGAACTCATAGCATACATTGAGGGAAAAAAAATGGAAGATAGCGAACAGACATTCGATTACCATTTTTACAGCGCTTTGTTTAAAAAATACATACCAAATAAAAACATCAAAATAAAAGTTATCGGTAGTTGTGTTGAAGTATTAGATCTATATTACAAAATAGCAGATAATAACATTAATAATTCATTTGCCATCATTGACCGTGACTATGATGGGATTATTAGTTCAAGAATTAAAGATTATAGATTACTTTACACATATGGTTATAGTTGGGAAAATGACTTTTGGTCTTTAAAAATATGTACAACACTAATAAATGTTTTTACAATGAACTCGGTGCATGCGTTAGCTGAGTTCTATAAAAAAATATCCTATGCTGAAAGAAGACTGAGCTTTGCACATAGAGCCAATTTATCCTTTCGTATAAATGGCATGTCTTTATTCTACTTGGGAAAAAAAGGCGGGGATGATGGCATTAGTATTCACCCATCAAGTAAAACGTTAGTAACAAAAAAAGAACTTAGTAAATTCATAGCAAAAGCCAGGTCAACTGATAATTTAAATGAGATAAAAAAACAAATGATAGCTATATCTGGGTCATCTTGTCGTCTTATTCAAGGACATTACTGGGAATTTTTGATACTCCAATTTATTAATGCATTATCAAAGAAACATTCTATTACCCGAACAACAGCGCCACATGAGACCATTAAAGCAATGGCGTTTAGCTATTTCTCGGCAGCTCCAGAATCTTTTCTTCATGAAGAAGTTAAAAACCATTATGAATGCGCTTTTGAACCATTTATAAGAAATTGAGAGGAAGACTAAAGTTGGCGGAAGATCACAGGAGTCGAACCTGCCCGGGGCCGCTGGCGGTCCCATCTGGATTTGAAGTCCAGCCGCCTCACCGGAGACGACGACCTTCCGCGCCTCGATTGCTACATGGAGGCGGGGCGCATTATAGCTACTTTCAGGCAGTTACCACACTCTTTGATGTAAAAATTTACGCGTACCTGTGCAGTAAATCACCGTATTGAGCATAAACCCTCAGGAAATCCTCAAGTTACATTTTTACACATTCTTCTCCTGAACCGCGATCACAGAAAACAAGAAACGTAATCCGCTAACAAGATATTGGAATTCCATCGGCAGGGACGATGGATTACAACCATGTAACCGGTTACTGGAAGTCGATGACGCTGTTAAGGATAAAAAAATGACTCACGAAGTGTTGTCCGTGAAGGAGAAGATTGGCTACGGCATGGGAGATGCCGCCAGCCATATCATTTTTGATAACGTCATGTTGTACATGATGTTTTTTTATACCGATATCTTTGGTATTCCCGCTGGTTTCGTTGGCACCATGTTCCTGCTGGCCCGTGCGCTGGATGCGATCTCTGACCCGTGCATGGGCCTGCTCGCCGACCGCACCCGCAGCCGCTGGGGGAAATTCCGCCCGTGGATCCTGTTTGGTGCCATCCCGTTTGGCCTAGTATGCGTCCTGGCCTATAGCTCGCCCGACCTCTCCCTCAACGGCAAAATGATTTACGCCGCTCTGACCTACACGCTGCTTACCCTGCTGTACACGGTGGTGAATATCCCTTACTGCGCCCTGGGCGGAGTGATCACCGGCGACCCAGAGCAGCGCGTCTCCCTGCAATCCTGGCGCTTTGTGCTGGCTACGGCGGGCGGGATGCTCTCCACGGTGCTGATGATGCCGCTGGTTAACCTGATTGGCGGCGATGATAAAGCCTTTGGCTTCCAGGGCGGGATCGCCGTGCTGTCGGTGCTGGCGTTCCTGATGCTGGCCTTCTGCTTCTTTACCACCAAAGAACGCATCCAGGTGCCGCCGAGCACCTCGTCAATGCGCTCCGACTTGAAAGATATCTGGCAAAACGATCAGTGGCGTATCGTCGGCCTGCTGACCATCCTCAACATCCTCGCCGTCTGCGTACGCGGCGGCGCGATGATGTATTACACCACCTGGATTATGGGTTCCGCCGGGCTGTTCACCGCCTTCCTGTGCACCTACTGCGTCGGCAACCTGATTGGCTCGGCGCTGGCGAAACCGCTCACCGACTGGAAATGTAAAGTGAGCGTGTTCTGGTGGACCAACGCCGCACTGACGGTGCTGAGCGTGGCGATGTTCTTCGTGCCGATTCAGGCCAACCTGGTGATGTTCGGCTTCATCTTCGTGATTGGTGTGCTGCATCAGCTGGTGACCCCAATCCAGTGGGTAATGATGTCCGACACCGTCGATTACGGTGAGTGGTGCAACGGGAAACGCCTGACCGGGATCAGCTTTGCAGGCACGCTGTTCGTGCTGAAGCTCGGCCTGGCGCTGGGCGGGGCGATGATTGGCTGGATGCTGGCGGCAGGCGGTTACGACGCCGGGGCGAAAACCCAAAACGCCGACACTATTAACATCATTATCGCGCTGTTTACCCTGGTCCCGGCGGCCTGCTATCTGCTGAGCGCCATTATCGCCAAGCGTTACTACACGCTGAAAACCCCTTATTTACGAAAAATCATGGCGGATATCGCGCAGGGCGCGCGCCGCAATCAGAAAGAATTTGAGCAGGCTCCGGTCAGCAAAGAATTAGCGAACTAAGAGGAACAAGGCATGAAAATCAGTGATGGAAACTGGCTCATACAACCTGGCCTGAATCTTATCCACCCGTTGCAGGTGTTTGATGTCGAACAGCAGGGCAACGAAATGGTGGTCTATGCCGCGCCGCGTGACGTGCGCGAACGTACCTGGCAGCTGGATACCCCGCTGTTTACGCTGCGCTTTTTCTCCCCGCAGGAAGGCGTGGTCGGGGTGCGCATTGAGCACTTCCAGGGCGCGCTGGATAACGGCCCGCACTATCCGCTGAACGTACAGAAGGATGTGCCCGTCGAGATGCAGAACACCGCCGAGTTTGCCGAGCTGAAAAGCGGCAACCTGAGCGTGCGCGTCTCCAAGGGCGAATTCTGGGCGCTCGATTTTCTGCGCAACGGCGTGCGTATCACCGGCAGCCAGGTGAAAAACAACGGCTACGTGCAGGACAGTAATAGTTCCCGCAACTACATGTTCGAGCGCCTGGATTTAGGTGTGGGTGAAACCGTGTACGGCCTCGGCGAGCGCTTCACCGCCCTGGTGCGTAACGGCCAGACCATCGACACCTGGAACCGCGATGGCGGCACCAGCACCGAACAATCCTACAAAAACATTCCGTTCTACATCACCAACCGTGGCTACGGCGTGCTAGTCAATCACCCGGAGTGCGTGTCGTTTGAAGTCGGTTCCGAAAAAGTGTCGAAAGTGCAGTTCAGCGTTGAAGGCGAATACCTCGAATACTTTGTGATCGACGGCCCAACGCCGAAAGAGGTGCTGAACCGCTATACCCAGTTCACCGGCCGCCCGGCGCTGCCGCCAGCGTGGTCATTCGGCCTGTGGCTGACCACCTCGTTCACCACAAACTACGACGAAGCGACGGTAAACAGCTTTATCGACGGAATGGCCGAGCGCAATCTGCCGCTGCACGTGTTCCATTTTGACTGCTTCTGGATGAAAGCTTTCCAGTGGTGCGATTTTGAATGGGACCCGGTGACCTTCCCGGATCCGGAAGGCATGATCCGCCGCCTGAAAGCCAAAGGGCTGAAAATCTGCGTGTGGATCAACCCGTATATCGGCCAGAAATCGCCGGTATTTAAAGAACTGAAAGAGAAGGGCTATTTGCTCAAACGCCCGGACGGCTCGCTCTGGCAGTGGGATAAATGGCAGCCGGGGCTGGCGATTTATGACTTCACCAACCCGGAAGCGTGCCAGTGGTACGCCGACAAACTGAAAGGCCTGGTGGATATCGGCGTCGACTGCTTCAAGACCGATTTCGGCGAACGCATCCCAACGGACGTGGTGTGGCACGATGGCTCCGACCCGCAGAAAATGCACAACCATTACGCGTTCATCTACAACGAACTGGTGTGGAATGTGCTGAAAGAAACCCTCGGCGAGCAGGAAGCGGTGTTGTTTGCACGCTCGGCCTCGGTCGGGGCGCAGCAATTCCCGGTGCACTGGGGTGGCGACTGCTACGCCAATTACGAGTCAATGGCGGAAAGCCTGCGCGGCGGGCTGTCGATCGGCATGTCTGGCTTTGGTTTCTGGAGCCACGATATCGGCGGCTTCGAAAATACCGCCCCGGCGCACGTGTATAAACGCTGGTGCGCCTTTGGGCTGCTCTCCAGCCACAGCCGCCTGCACGGCAGCAAATCCTATCGTGTACCGTGGGCGTACGACGATGAATCCTGCGATGTGGTGCGCCACTTCACCGAGCTGAAATGCCGGATGATGCCATACCTCTATCGCCAGGCAGCGATTGCCAACGAAACCGGCACCCCGGTGCTGCGCTCGATGATGCTGGAGTTCCCGCAAGACCCAACCTGCGATTATCTCGACCGTCAGTATATGCTCGGCGATGCCGTGTTGGTCGCGCCGGTGTTCAGCGAAGCAGGCGATGTGCAGTTCTATCTGCCAGAAGGCCGCTGGACGCACCTGTGGCACAACGACGAGGTGCAGGGCAGCCGCTGGCATAAACAGCAGCACGACGCGCTGAGCCTGCCGGTGTACGTGCGTGATAACACCCTGCTGGCGCTGGGTAACAATACGCAGAAGCCTGATTACGCGTGGCACGACGGCACCGCGTTCCAGCTGTTTGCGCTGGAAGACGGTTGTGAAGCGGTGTGTCAGGTTCCGGCGGCGGACGGTTCAACGCTGTTTACGCTGAAGGCGAAACGTCAGGGTAATGCGGTGCAGGTGCAGGGTGAAGGCGAGGCCCGTAACTGGACGCTGTGCCTGCGCAACGTTCCGCAGGTAGCCAGCGTGCAGGGCGGTTCTCAGTCCGGCAGCGAATGGGGCGTGGTGATTGCCCCGCAGGGTAATTCAGTGGTGATAACGCTCTAACGGGAGTGGTCTGTTTCCCCTCCCTCATGGCGAGGGGAAACGACTCAGTGCAGCCAGGTCACGCCGTCCTGCGGCATGAACAGCATATTGTAGCGATGCTGGAACGCATTGAATTCCGCCACATCCGGCTCCAGCTCCCGCAAGAAGCTCAGCGCCAGACGAGTCTGCGCATCGGTCACGGGGGCGGCAAGACGCGCTTTTTGCAGCTGGCGGTGCCAGTAAAGCATATTGGTCTCGCTGGCATCGACCACCGCCACCTGCCAGATAAGCAAAATCTGCGCGGCATTCTGCAAATGCGCTTCATTCGGGCGATGTAAATAGCCCAGAAACTCGTCCCCCGCGCGTTTGCCCATCTGATCGACCATCGATTCAATGTGCATTGGTGTGATCCCCAGCCGTTCGCTCAGGCGTTTGATCGCCCGACGCGAATCGGAGGTGATTACCCGAAATCCCACCACAAATACCACTCCCAGAGTGGCTAACGTCAACCAGATCATGCCGTCCTCTCAGCTTTACTCAGCCCGGACATGATAAAGACATCCATCGCGAAGTCGACAGAAGGATCATTCAAAAAACAGACCCAGTTTGTTGAACACGCCCGGGTCGCTTTGATGGCGCGTCACGTGGGCAACGTCCTCCAGCTTGTCGATTTGGCTAATCATTTGTTCGAGGCGCTGATCGTTGTTCACCAATAGCCAGATTCGGCTTTTGTCGCTGTTCTGAATTGGCAGACACAAAATGCCTTCCACGTTGAACGCCCGGCGGGCAAACAGGCCGCACACGTGAGTCATTACGCCCGGGTGGTTACGCACGGTGAGTTCCAGAATAACGTTGTCATGAATTGCGTTTTGCATGGCTTATTCCCCCACCATTTCAGTATTTGCGGCACCCGGTGGGACCATCGGCCAGACTTTTTGTTCAGGATCGATACAGACGTGAATTAATGCCGGGCCTGGGCGGGAAATGATTTCCTGCAACGCGGCCTGCGGATTTTCGGCGGTATTCAGGTCGCAGGTTTGCAGGCCAAAGCCTTGCGCAATTTGCATAAAATTAATCATGCCCGGATAGGTCGCGGCGAACACGCCCTGTTTGTAGAACAGACTTTGCTGTTGATGCACCAGCCCCAACGCCTCGTTGTTCATCAGGATGATTTTCACATCGAGCTGATTTTCCGCTGCGGTCGCCATCTCCTGAATGTTCATCATCAGGCTGCCATCACCGGAAAAACACAGTACTTTACGATGCGGATTCGCCAGCGCCGCGCCAATTGCCGCCGGTAAGCCAAAGCCCATGGTGCCCAGACCGCCAGAGGTCAGCCACTGACGCGGACGGTTGAGCGGATAGGCCTGCGCCGTCCACATCTGATGTTGCCCCACGTCGGTGGCGACAATCGCCTCGTCATCCACGCAGGCCGCCACGGCGTTAATCAGCCCATAATGGGTCAGCGGGTCGCCCGCCTGCGGAATGGCCGACGGAAACTCCTGCTGCAAATCGGCCACCAGCTGACGCCACTCAGTGCGTGGCTGGGCTTCAATCAACGGGATCAGCTGGTCGAGCACTTCACCCACGTCAGCCTGAATCGCCACGTGCGGTTGTTTGATTTTACCCAGCTCCGCGCGGTCGATATCCACGTGGATAATTTTGGCATTCGGGCAGAACTGTTCGGTTTTACCAATCGCCCGGTCATCAAAACGTGCGCCTAAAACAATCAGTAAATCAGATTCTTGCAGGATAAAGTTGGTGCTGCGCGCGCCGTGCATCCCGAGCATCCCTAACGACAGCGGATGCGCTTTCGGCAGCATGCCGAGCGCCATCAGGGTCATGGTAGTCGGCAAATTGGCTTTTTCAGCCATCTTGCGAATGTGCTCCGGGACGTTAATCACCCCGCCGCCCAGGTACAGCACCGGGCGCTTAGCCGCGTTAATCATTGCTGCCGCGTCGCGCACGTCGGCCAGGTTAAACACCGGAGCGGGCGCTTTGCAGCCCGGCATCGGCAGGTCATCGATATCAATTTCAGCGGTCTGAACATCCTTCGGAATATCCACCCATACCGGGCCAGGGCGGCCTGACTGTGCGATACGAAACGCGTCGCTGATAACCTGCGGCAGTTCGCTGATGTCACGCACTAAATAGTTGTGTTTGGTAATCGGGATGGAGATGCCGTAGGTGTCCACTTCCTGGAAAGCGTCGGTACCAATCATCGAGGCCGGAACCTGACCGGTGATGCACACCAGCGGGATGGAATCGAGACGCGCATCGGCGATGGCGGTCACCAGGTTGGTTGCGCCCGGGCCGCTACAGGCCATGCACACCGCCGGTTTGCCCTGGGTGCGCGCCATACCCTGGGCGATAAACCCTGCGCCCTGTTCGTGGCGGGCCAGCACGTGGCGGATTTGTTTGCTCTGGCTGAGGGCGTCGTACAGCGGTAACACCGTTCCGCCCGGAATACCCGTGACGGTGGTAATGCCCTGACGTTCCAGTAAGTGAACGATCAGCTGTGCGCCGGTAAAACGCTTAGCCTGGGAGGTCGTCTGCGTAGACGCCGAGTTTGACGACATTGTGCCCGAAGTTGCCATGTTCCAGTCCTGTTCTTCTGGGCCGACTTTCCGGGGGGCTTAAACGAAAAACCCCGCCGGTTTGCGCCGGCGGGGTTTTGGAATCGTGTGTTCCGGACCCTACGGCGCATTGCCGACGACCACCACCACACGCACGACGACCACTGCGGCTGGTTGCGCAGTTGGTAGTAGGTTGATTGCGTTCAGGTTAGTGTTCATTAGGGACCATGACGTTGTGTGAGTAACTGGATTTATACAAGCACAGCCAATCCTTCGCGGCAAGCGCTTTATCGCCACACGCAAAAAACTGCGAACTTTGTCACATTTAGCTGCAAAACCTCAGAAAACAAAAAACCCCGCCGGAGCGAGGTTTTGTCAGTGGTTTACGGTTGGTGGCCGCGAAGCGCACTGTGTTACGTCAACCGCAGAAGTATACGCGATCGGCGGCGATCGCGCAATTTACGTCACGGTTTACCGCGTTATGCAGTATGCGACAGCCGCCGGATTTTGTCGATAAAATACTGTTCATCCATACAGCGCCTATCTATACTGAAGCTGTTCACAGTGAGCCATGTGGGGGCCGCATGTTCGACCGGCGCGCAAAAAAGTCCTGGCTGAAACGGGTGGTGCCGTCAGCGCCTTAACCCCCGGGAGAGCACACTGTGTTACGTCAACATCACGGCTGATGACAGGCAGCGGAAAGGCAAGTCAGTCGGAAGTTCTCCTGTAACCTGAGGAGAAACGTATGGGTGGAGTGGAACTGGCACTGTTAGTCCTGAAACTCATGGTTGCGTTGCTGCAACTGCTTGATGCAGTCCTGAAAACCTTCCGGTAATCAGGTTCAGGCCGTACCAAAGAGGGGCGGGCAACCGCCCCTCTTTCACGCTTTTCCCTGTGGCAACATTTGTTGCCGAACCTTGTGTATAAAACCTGCCTGCTGCCGCTTCGTCGATCCTGCCGTTATGGTTGTTCTGTCATTTTACTGTGGTAGATTTCTTCCGCGTTTTGCGGATGTGCCAGTCACATATTCTTTCTTTTTAACCATTCACAAAGTATTCATCGAATGAAAAGGCATAAGAACGTCAGTTTGCTGTTGATGTTGGTGCTGCTGGTTGCCGTTGGGCAGATGGCGCAGACCATTTATATCCCGGCGATTGCCGATATGGCGCGTGAGCTGAACGTGCGTGAAGGCGCGGTGCAGAGCGTGATGGCCGCGTACCTGCTGACCTACGGCGTCTCACAGCTGTTCTACGGCCCGATTTCAGACCGCGTGGGCCGCCGTCCGGTGATCCTCATCGGGATGACGATTTTTATGCTTGCGACGATTGTCGCCATGACCACGCACAGCCTGACGATGTTAATTACTGCCAGCGCCATTCAGGGCATGGGCACCGGGGTGGGCGGCGTGATGGCGCGTACCCTACCGCGTGACCTGTACGAAGGCACGCAGCTGCGTCATGCCAACAGTTTGTTGAACATGGGGATTTTGGTCAGCCCACTGCTGGCCCCGCTGATTGGCGGGATGCTCGATACGGTGTGGAGCTGGCGGGCGTGCTACGGTTTCCTGCTGGTGCTGTGCATCATTGTTACCTTCAGCATGGCACGCTGGATGCCGGAAACCCGTCCACAAAATGCTCCGCCGACCCGGCTGGTCACGCGCTACAAAACGCTGTTCGGCAACAGCGCGTTCACCTGTTATCTGCTGATGCTGATTGGCGGCCTGGCAGGCATTGCGGTGTTTGAAGCCTGTTCTGGCGTATTGCTGGGCGCGGGATTGGGTCTGAGCAGCATGGTGGTCAGTATCCTGTTTATTCTGCCCATTCCGGCGGCGTTTTTTGGCGCGTGGTTTGCCGGTCGACAGAACAAGCGCTTCTCAAGCCTGATGTGGCAGTCGGTGATTAGCTGCCTGCTGGCGGGCGTAATGATGTGGATCCCGGGTCTGCTGGGCGTGATGAACGTCTGGACGCTGCTGGTGCCTGCCGCCCTGTTCTTCTTCGGGGCAGGTATGCTATTCCCGCTGGCGACCAGCGGGGCGATGGAGCCATTCCCGTTCCTCGCCGGAACGGCTGGCGCGCTGGTGGGTGGCTTGCAGAATATTGGCTCCGGCGCGTTAGCATGGCTGTCGGCGATGCTGCCGCAAAACGGCCAAAGCAGCCTCGGCCTGCTAATGACCCTGATGGGATTGCTGATCCTGCTGTGCTGGCTGCCGCTGGCGTCGCGCTTTAACCAACATCAGCAAACCATTTGATGGAGATAATGGCCCACTGGCGCCAGGGGCTGAACCGTAGGCCCGGCAGGTGTAACGCCGCCGGGCGCTTTAGAACGTTGTCAGCAATCAGAACATCAGTGCAGTTCTGGCCAGTAGTCCTTATTGGCCTCGATTAAATCATCAAGGATAGCCTTCGCAACCGATGCGCTCGGTACGGTTTTAGACAGGGTGATCGCCTGCCACAGTTTCTGATAAGAACGATGCTCCCAGGCATCGACCACCAGTTTTTCCACCGCCACCTGCTGGCTCATCAGCCCTTTCTGGAAATGCGGAATATCGCCCACCACCAGGGGTTCAGGCCCATTTTTGCCCACCATACATGGGATCTCCACCATCGCATCGGCATCAAAGTTATGGATTGCCCCGTTGTTTGGCACGATAAGCAGCATCCGTTCCTGAGTGTTAAAGGCGATCGCCGCCGCTAAATCCACGATGTATGACGCGTGCTCATCAATTTCCAGTTCGCCTGCCGATGATTTTCCGGCCTGAATAATGGCGTTACAGGAGCCGAAAACATGCTTCTCGCGGTGCTCCATCACCTCATTGGCGCGGGTATGATTCGGGTTGGAGTGCTTCACCACATAATCAGGGAACAGATAGTACTTCAGATAGGTATTCGGCATGGTATCGGGATCCAGCGCCTGCACATCCCGGGCTTTGACGAAAGTATCGTTCCAGCTCGCTTCGGTATGCGGATCGTCAGATGGCGGCACATAGCCAAATTTAGCCACGTGTTCGCGCAGTTTAGGCATTAAATCATTGCCGTTCAGATCTTCAATAGAGGTCCACCAGCCGAAGTGGTTAAGCCCGTAATAGCGAGTGCGCATCTGTTTTCTGTCAGGCAGACCGACGATTTCCGCCATACGGCTCTCGATGCCTATCGGCATGTCACAGATGTTGAGAATTTTTGCGTTAGGCCGCAGGCGACGCGTGGCTTCCGCCACAATCGCTGCCGGGTTGGAATAGTTCAGCATCCAGGCGTTTGGCGAATATTTTTCCATATAATCCACCAGCTCAAGCACGCCGCCAATCGAGCGCATTCCGTAGGCAATCCCACCGGGTCCACAGGTTTCCTGGCCCAGCACGCCGTGGCGCAGCGGGATTTTTTCATCTTTTTCACGCATCGGGTATTTGCCGACGCGGATATGCGCCATCACAAAATCCACATCGGTGAACGCGGCTTTCGGGTCGGTGGTGTAGCTAAATTTGATGTCCGGAGCCTGCTCCTGAAGGATAATTTTGCAGGCTTCGGCGACGGTCTCCTGGCGAGCGCCGTCGTTGTCATAGAATGTCAGCGCGCGCAGCGGCAGGCGATCCTGATTGGCCAGCAACATCAGGACAATTCCGGGGGTAAAGGTGCTGCCGCCACCGGCTACAACGATTGAGAATTTTTTCATGATACTGCCTCCGTCATGGATTTGGGTTCGGTTATCGGTGTTTCTTGCATCAGGGTTTCCAGCTGGTCACGCACCACCGGCACATTCAGACCGACAATGACCTGTATGCCGTCGCCGCGTCGAACCACGCCGTGCGCGCCCAGCGCTTTGAAAATGTCGTCACTTTGGGTCTGTGCCATGTCGGCCAGCGTGATGCGCAGGCGGGTGGCGCAGTTATTAATGCTGCGAATGTTGCTGGCTCCACCAAGCGCCTCAAGGAACCCGGCGGCCTGGCCGCGCTGAATCTCTTTGGCCGTCGAGGCCGTAGTTGGCTGGCGTGAAGCCTGATAGTCGGCTTTGCTGTAGAGCTTGATTTCACTCTCTTCGCGGCCCGGCGTTTTAATGTTGAAGCGCAAAATGAGGGTGCGGAAAACCACGAAGTAAATGACGGTGAAGGCCAGACCGATGGCGATTTGGGTAAAAATCATCCCCGAGTGGTTGTGGAACATGGGGATCCAGTCCAGCGGCAGAATGGTATCGATTAAGCCGCCCCCCATATTTCCGGAGACACCCGCCATGTACATCACGGTCGCCATGGTGGCCGCCAGTATTGCGTGCAGGACAAACAGCGGCGGGCAAATAAACAGGAACGTAAACTCCAGCGGCTCGGTTATCCCCACCAGCACGGCGGTCAGCGCCGCCGGAATAAGCAGGCCAGCCACTTTTTTACGATTCTGCGGGGCGGCGGTGTAGTACAACGCCATCGCAATTCCCGGTGCGGCGAAGACTTTTGAGTTGCCGAACAAGGCAAAACCACCTTCCGGGAACAGGGTTTTCAGGGATTCGGTTGATTGACTAAATTCCAGCAAATGCTCGGCCCAGTACACCTGAATGCCGCCTTCAATGGCCGCCGGACCAAACACAAAGGGACCATAGACAAAATGATGTAAGCCGGTCGGGATCAGCACCCGTTCCAGGAAGGTATACAGCCAGACGCCCCCGGCTCCTGCGCTGCGTAAAAAGGCTTGCAGTGATTCAATCCCTAACTGGACTTTCGGCCAGCCCAATAATGTGAGCCAGGCGCAGGGGATCATTACCAGGAAAGCAATCATCACCACAAACGAAGTGCCCTGAAAGGTGCCGAGGAATACCGGTAAAGGTTTATCAAAATAGCGATTATGAAGACCGGTCACGAGCCCTGAAATAACGATCGCACCGATAATACTGGTATCAAGGGTTTTAATTCCGGCGATCATTGTCAACCCACTTCCCGCCACCGCATCCAGCGTAAAATCAACGCCAAAATAATGACCCCAGGTCATGCCCATGGCGTTGATAAAATAGTTCCAGGTTAAAAAACTGACCATTACTGCCAGACACGCCCGGCCCGGCGCCTGCTTTGCCAGGCCGATCGGCAATCCGACAGCAAAAATAAGTGGCATATTACGGAAAACCGTCCAGCCGCCCTCTTCAATAATATGAACAATCTGGCGAAATAAACTGTCTGGCGCGGTTAATGATTCACTTACAAATAAGGGGTTTTGCAACATAATTGCAATGCCAACCACAATACCTGCAAACGGAAATAACAGGACCGGGGTAAACATTGCACCACCAAAACGTTGTATTTGACTGAGCATTTTTACATCCTCATCGAAACTGGTAGGGGAAGAGCTCTTATTGGATTTATGGACTGACCTGGCATGAGCATATGAAGTTACGTCGCGGCAATGCGGATATGCCGCTGCGTTCCGTGACCGTGTTCATAGTTTAAAAAGACACCATGATGTCTACTTTTTGTTTATAAATCAGACATCACCGGATCAAAATGTCCTGGTGACTGGCTAAGAGAGGTCTACTGGTGATCTACAAATCCATTGCAGACAAACTCCGTCTGCGCCTGAATTCCTCAGATTACTGCGTGGGCAGCCCGCTCCCCGGCGAGAAAGCGCTGGCGCGGGAGTTTGGCGTGGCGCGTATGACCATCCGCAAAGCGACCGAGCTGCTAATGACGTGGGGACTGGTCGAGCGCCGACACGGCAGCGGCACCTTTGTGGCACGCAAAGATGTCCATCAAGAAACGACCAATCTGACAGGCCTAGTGGAAGTCATGCTCCTGCAGGGAAGGTCGGTGGTGAGCAAGGTGCTGACCTTCGAAGTGATCCCTGCGCCCCCGGCGATTGCCGGTAAGCTGCGGATCCCGGTGAACAGCCAAATCTACTTTTCCCGACGGATTCGCTATGTCCAGGGCAAACCGCTGCTCCTGGAAGACAGCTATATGCCGGTCAGCCTGTTTCGCACGCTGTCGGTGGCGCATCTGGAAGGGTCGAAATTTGATTACATTGAGAAGGATTGCGGGATAACGATCAGCGGTAATTATGAAAGCCTGGCGCCGGTATTAGCCGATAAACAGCTGGCTACATCGCTGAATGTGGAACTGCATACCCCACTGCTGTGCATTACTTCGCTGTCCTATAGCGATAGTGGGGAATTTCTAAATTATTCGGTGATGTTCAGAAACGCGCGGGAATACCAGGTGGATTACCATTTACGGCGTATCCACCCGGAAACACCGCTAACCCATGCCCCAGAATAGTACCGCCAGCAGCTGCGGGGTGATGATGCGCAGGAACATCACCAGCGGATACACCGTGGCGTACGAGAGCGCCGCCGCGCCGCTGGTGGCATGCAGATTGTTGGCGAAGGCTAGTGCAGGCGGATCGGTCATCGAACCCGCCAGCATGCCGCACAACGTGAGATAGTTCATGTTGGCGAACATCCTCGCCAGAATGCCGACCGTCAGCAGCGGGATAGCGGTGATGAAGATGCCGTAGACAATCCAGCTCAGGCCATCGCCTTCGGTCAGCGTGCGGACAAAATCGCCGCCGGACTTAAGACCGACCACCGCCAAAAACAGCACTATCCCCAGTTCGCGCAGTGCCAGGTTGGCACTCGGCGGCATAAACCAGTACAACTTCCCGATGCTGCCTATGCGTCCGAGGATCAGCGCCATAATCAGCGGCCCGCCCGCCAGACCGAGCTTCAGTGCCACCGGGAAGCCCGGGATAAACAATGGCACCGAACCCAGCAGCACGCCCAGCCCGATACCGATAAACACCGGTAACATCTGTACCTGCTGCAATTTTTGCTGCGCGTTACCGACCTCCGCCGCCACCGCATCAATCGATGCGGGCCGCCCGACCAGATTGAGGATATCGCCAAACTGCAGACTGGCATTGCTGCTGGCCACCAGTTCGATACCCGCGCGATTAAGGCGTGAGATAACCACGTCATAGCGCTGTTTCAGGTGCAGATCGCGGATTTTCTTACCCAGAACCTTCTCATTGGTGACCACCACGCGTTCAACTTTGAGGTCGGTACCGCGCGTCGACAGCGACGTTTCCACCTCTTTACCAATCACCAGCTGCGCATTGTGCAAATCCGCAGGCTGACCAACCAGATGCAGCAAGTCGCCCACGTGGATCAGCGTCCCGGGCGACGGCACCATCAGCATTTCATCGCGCTTGAGCCGCGAGCAGATAATGTTGTCCCCGTTGAGCACCGGCACGTCCTGAATCGCCAGATTGTTAAGGTTAGGGTTTTCGACCCGGATATTGATGGTTTGCAGCAAGACATGACCGTTCCCAACGCTGGTATCAAACTGCTGCGCTTCTTTTTCAACGTTGATACGAAAGAACAGCCGCATCAGCCACATGGTTAGCAGAATGCCGCAAATGCCGAACGGATAGGCCATCGCGTAGCTCATCCCCATTTGATCGACCACGTCGAATGGCACACCCAGGTCACGCAAGATTTGCTGCCCGGCCCCCAGCGCCGGGGTGTTAGTCACCGCCCCGGAGAAAATGCCGAGCATCACCGGCAAGGGAATGGCAAACAGCTTATGCAGCAGGGCGGTGACCACTCCGCCGAGCAATACAATCAGGATGGCGAACAGGTTAAGCCGCAGGCCGGAGACGCGAAGCGAAGCGAAAAACCCTGGCCCCACCTGAATACCGATGGTGTAGACGAACAGGATCAGGCCAAACTCCTGAATGAAATGCAGCATCGGGCCACTGAGCGTGACCCCGGCCTGCTCGATAAGGTGGCCGACGATAATGCCGCCAAACAGCACCCCACCGATACCAAACCCCACGCCGCGGATTTTGATATTTCCTATCCACAATCCCACCACGGCGACCAGCGCCAGCACGCTGACGGTCAATGCTATGTCACTCATTATATTTTCCCTGTGAATAACATTACGAATAACAGGGATTCTTGCAGAAATCACCGGGGATGTATGGATCGTGGCGCACAAAAAAGCCCCGACCGGCGGGGCTTCGTGAGTGCTAAAACCTTAGCTATTTAACGCCGGGCGTTCGCTGATGGCGATCCGCTGTGGGGCGATGGCTTCTGGCACGTTACGGGTTAAATCAATGTGCAGCAGCCCGTTGGTAAAGGTCGCCCCGCTGACTTCCATATGTTCAGCCAGGGTGAAACTCAAATTGAATGCCTGCATCACCAGCCCCTGATGAAGGTAGGACGGCTCTTTCTCAGGCTTGGTCGGGTTACCTTTAATCGTCAGACGGGTACCTTCCAGCTGGATGTCCAACTCATCCTGACGGAAGCCCGCCAGCGCCAGGGTGATGCGATAGTGGTTATCGTCGCTCTTTTCGATGTTATACGGTGGGAAACCTTGGGCATCACCGGTATTGAGCATGGCGTTGGCCAGTTTATCGAAGCCAATCCACTGACGCAGCATCGGGGTTAAATCGTAATTACGCATGGTGTTTCTCCTTCTAAGAAGCGAGTGTGTACCTGCAAGTTCTGGACTCGCAGTTGCTCCCTTACGGCGAGCATGGGGTTGTCGTTGGGCGGCGAAGGCCGCCCGTCAGAATCAGTTTATTTCGATCCGGCGCGGTTTGTTGGCTTCAGGAACCACGCGCTGCAAATCGATGTACAGCAGGCCGTTTACCAGGTTGGCACCTTTAACATGAATATTTTCTGCCAGCTGGAATTTGCGCTCAAAGTTGCGTTCGGCGATGCCCTGATACAGATAGGTACGTTCTTTTTGTTCATCAGGGTGAGAGCCTTTGACCACCAGCAGGTTATCCTGGGCGGTAATGTCCAGCTCGCTTTCGGCAAATCCGGCCACCGCAATGGCGATGCGGTAATGGTTTTCGTCTACTAATTCAACGTTGTACGGAGGATATCCGCCGTTGCTCTGGCTCTGGTTGTTTTCGAGCAGGTTAAACAGACGGTCAAAACCAATCGCGGAACGGTACAGCGGGGAAAGATCGAAGTTACGCATAATCTAAAAGCTCCTGAAATCAGCGAGAATACACAGACCTTCCACAATGGACAGGTCACGCGCCCCAAACACCCCTCAGGCATGTTCGTTAGTGGGCCACACTCTTAAAATGGGATTTCTGGAACGTTTATCAAGGGTACCTGTCTTACTTTTTTTGCACTTTCGGTCACAGGACATAGACTGAAAGACTGCACAGGCAGGGAAAGTGCGACAGGCGCCACAGAGCGCTGGTTTCGGACTATTTATTTTTTCAGCGGGCCGTTATAACCCGATACACAAGCACTTCGCGTGCTGGCCAAGATGATAACGCATGATGAAAATTTTAATTTTGTTACCCGTTTTATGTTCAGGGATGATGGCACTGACAGGTTGCTCCAGCGTGATGTCTCACACCGGTGGCAAAGAAGGGACTTACCCAGGCACACGCGCCAGTGCAGAAATGCTGGGCGATGAAGCCACCGGCTGGGGAACCAAGTCGCTGGTAACCCTTGATATGCCCTTCACCGCCGTCGCGGATACGCTGCTGCTGCCGTGGGATCTGTTCCGCAAAGATAATACCGTTCGCACCCGCGTGGAGAAAAGCGAGAAGGAAACGCAGGCGATGAATGCCGTTATTCCGCCTGCTGCGATGCCAGTGCCATAAGTCAGCCCGCTGTTTTCGCGGCCCACAGCTGGCGATAGCCGTGCGTTTCCTGCATCCAGGCGACGACATCTCCCGTGGGGGAGAAAACCACCGCATCGCCTGACGGGGGATTTTCATGATCGGCCGTCAAAAAGCGAATCTCGCCGCGCTGCGCATCGCAAAGCGCAATCCGATTTTCCAGCACAAATCCCAGCCATTTCCCTGACGGATGCCAGTTGAACGCCGACTGGATGCCGCTGCACTGCGTCAGCTGGCGCAGGCCGCTGCCATCGGCGGCAATCAGCCACAGCTGTACCACGCCCGCGTCATCGCGCATCAGAAACGCAATGCTGTTGCCCTGGGGATCAGCGCGTACCCAATGGCGCGGCACGTTCACCAGCCCCGGATACGCCCGGTCATGGGTAAAGGTCAGACGACGCTGAACCACGCCTGCGGGTGGCGCGGGGAGGGTGTTTTCCGTCCCACACAGCGGGGCCTCGCCCGCTTTTTTCCATCCGGCTTCCTCTGTCGGCAGCGTGACGATAAACAGCTCCGGCACTTTTTCACCACTGAGCGACAGAGTATCGCCGATAAACGCCAGCTGTGAATTGCCGACCCAGCCCTCTTCATAGGCACGATTGATTTCATCGCTGCCCGGCTGCGGCGTCGGGGTGGTCTGGCTGACCAGCACGCTCCAGTGGCTGCCCGCATATTCACGCGGATGATGGCCCGACGGGGTAACCGGGCCAAACGGCACCGCCACCCCAACGTTGCGCAAATCCAGCGCCGGGTCGCGCTCACGCAGCACGTGATCGTTATAGGTAAAGCTCACGTTCTCGCCGTTCGGGCTATACACATGAACATGACTGCCACCGCGCAGCGCGCCCGCTGTAAACGGCGGCGTGATATCCATCGCATCGAGATTATGGGTGTCGCCCTGAGACGTCACCACGCCACGACGGTGGTGGAAATCGTACTGCCAGGTCGCATCCGGGTGTTCCGGGCCATGAATGAAGACGTAACGTTCGTCCTGCGGATGCACTGTAACTACGCCCACATGGGCCCCGTCGGTGGCTCGGTAAATCACCTCTGTTTCGCCGCTGTGGATATTGACGCGCTCAATGGTTTCTCCGGTAAACGAAGCGCCGGAAGGACGCACGTCGAACACCAGCCATTGGCCGTCAGGCGTCCAGGTTTGGGTGTTGGTTAACTGGTGATGGCGGGAGGCAAAGGTGATTTGTTTCATGGAGGTACCCTGATGCGCGTTGGTTGCATCAGGGTATAGCAAAGCCTGGCGCTTTACATCAGTTCAGGACGAACTTCTCAATCGCGTAGGCTACGCCGTCTTCCAGGTTGGATTTGGTGACAAAGTTAGCGACCTCTTTCACCGAAGGAATGGCGTTTTCCATCGCCACGCCCATGCCTGCGTATTCGATCATCGCGATGTCATTTTCCTGGTCGCCCAGCGTCATGACCTCTTCCGGCTTGATACCCAGCGTATCGGCCAGCGATTTCACCCCCGTGCCTTTATTGACGCGTTTATCGAGGATTTCGAGGAAGTACGGCGCACTTTTCAGCACGGTGTATTTCTCTTTCACTTCTGCCGGAATGCGGGAAATGGCCTTGTCGAGAATCGCGGGTTCATCAATCATCATCACTTTCAGCAGCTGAATATCGCGATCCATGTTTTCCGCTTCGCAGAACACCAGCGGGATAGTCGCCACGTAGGATTCATGCACGGTGTAGTAGCTCACATCGCGGTTGGCGGTGTACAGCGTGTTGCGATCGAGCGCGTGGAAGTGGGAACCCACCTCGCGGGAAAGCTGTTCCAGATAGCGGTAATCATCGTAACTCAATGCCGTTTGCGCCACCGTGCTGCCGTCGCTGGCTTTCTGCACCAGAGCGCCGTTGTAGGTGATGCAGTAATCGCCTTCCTGCTCCATGTGCAGTTCTTTCAGATAGTTATGGACACCCGCATACGGGCGACCGGTACACAGCACCACCTTCACGCCGCGTTCACGCGCCGCCGCAATGGCCTTTTTAACCGCCGGAGAAATAGTATGGTCGGGCAGTAGCAACGTTCCGTCCATGTCGATTGCAATGAGTTTGATAGCCATAGGATCCCCGAGATAAGTGAGTTCTTACTCATGCTAACGCGATTTAGCTCAAAAAACAGCAAAAGAGTCGGGATAAAAGGGGGATGGGGATAGAGGGGAATATCCTCTTTTGCGGCAATAAAAAGCCCGGTGCGCTCACGCTTACCGGGCCTACGACATTATTGCAGAACACGGATATTAAATATCGATGTTCGCCGCTTTCAGGGCGTTCTCTTCGATAAACGCGCGACGCGGTTCAACGGCATCACCCATCAGGGTGGTGAACAGCTGATCGGCGGCGATAGCGTCTTTGACGGTCACGCGCAGCATACGGCGACTTTCTGGATCCATGGTGGTTTCCCACAGCTGATCCGGGTTCATTTCACCCAGACCTTTATAACGCTGAATAGACAGACCGCGACGTGACTCTTTCACCAGCCATTCCAGCGCCTGCTCGAAGCTGGCAACCGGCTGACGACGCTCGCCACGTTCGATAAACGCATCTTCCTCGATCAGGCCACGCAGCTTCTCGCCGAGCGTACAGATACGACGGTATTCGCCACCGGTAACGAACTCCTGATCCAGCGGATAATCAGTATCCACACCGTGAGTACGCACGCGGATAATAGGCTCGAACAGGTGCTGCTCGGCGTTCTCACGAACGTCAAACTGCCACATGCTGCCCGCCTGCTCGATTTCGTTGAGCTCAGTGACCAGTTGGTTCACCCAGCGGGTCACTTTCTGCTCATCGCTCAGCTCAGCTTCTGCCAGCGTTGGCTGGTAGATCAGGGCTTTCAGCAGCGAACGCGGGAAACGACGCTCCATACGGCCAATCATTTTCTGAGCCGCGTTGAATTCGGCAACCAGTTTTTCCAGCGCCTCACCAGCCAGGGCCGGAGCACTGGCGTTGGTGTGCAGAGTGGCACCGTCAAGCGCGATAGAGATTTGGTACTGATCCATCGCTTCGTCGTCTTTAATGTACTGTTCCTGCTTACCTTTCTTCACTTTGTACAGCGGCGGCTGCGCGATATACACGTGGCCACGCTCGACAATTTCCGGCATCTGACGGTAGAAGAAGGTCAACAGCAGCGTACGGATGTGCGAACCATCGACGTCGGCATCGGTCATGATGATGATGCTGTGATAGCGCAGTTTGTCCGGATTGTATTCGTCACGACCAATGCCACAGCCCAGGGCTGTGATAAGCGTCGCCACTTCCTGCGAGGAGAGCATTTTATCGAAACGCGCTTTCTCTACGTTGAGGATTTTACCCTTCAGCGGCAGAATCGCCTGGTTCTTACGGTTACGGCCCTGCTTCGCAGACCCGCCCGCAGAGTCCCCTTCCACGAGGTACAGTTCGGACAGTGCCGGGTCACGTTCCTGACAGTCCGCCAGTTTGCCCGGGAGGCCTGCTAAGTCCAGCGCGCCTTTACGACGGGTCATTTCACGGGCTTTACGCGCCGCTTCACGGGCACGTGCCGCATCAATAATTTTGCCGACCACGATTTTCGCATCGGACGGATTTTCAAGCAGGTATTCCGCCAGCAGTTCGTTCATCTGCTGTTCAACCGCGGTTTTCACTTCGGAAGAAACCAGCTTGTCTTTGGTCTGCGAGGAGAATTTCGGATCCGGCACTTTCACCGACACGACGGCAATCAGACCTTCACGGGCATCGTCCCCGGTGGCACTGACTTTGGCTTTTTTGCTGTAGCCTTCTTTGTCCATGTAGGCGTTCAGGGTACGGGTCATCGCCGCACGGAAACCCGCCAGGTGTGTGCCGCCATCGCGCTGTGGAATGTTGTTGGTGAAGCAGTAGATGTTTTCCTGGAAACCATCGTTCCACTGCAGCGCCACTTCCACGCCGATACCGTCTTTTTCGGTGGAGAAGTAGAAGATATTCGGGTGAATTGGCGTTTTGTTTTTGTTCAGATACTCAACGAACGCTTTGATGCCGCCTTCGTAGTGGAAATGATCTTCTTTGCCATCACGCTTGTCGCGCAGACGAATCGACACGCCGGAGTTCAGGAACGACAGCTCGCGCAGGCGTTTTGCCAGAATTTCGTATTCGAATTCGATGACGTTGGTGAAGGTTTCGTAGCTCGGCCAGAAACGGACCTGAGTCCCGGTGGCTTCGGTTTCGCCAGTCACTGCCAGCGGAGCCTGCGGCACGCCGTGGACGTAAATCTGCTGGTGGACTTTGCCTTCGCGGCGAATCACCAGTTCCAGCTTCTGCGACAGGGCGTTTACAACGGATACGCCGACGCCGTGCAGACCACCGGACACTTTATAGGAGTTATCATCGAATTTACCGCCTGCGTGCAGGACGGTCATGATCACTTCCGCCGCAGAAACACCTTCTTCAGGGTGAATGCCGGTCGGAATACCACGGCCATCATCCGTTACGGAAACGGAGTTATCGGCGTGAATGGTGACCACGATGTCTTTACAGTGACCCGCGAGCGCTTCGTCGATAGCGTTATCCACGACCTCGAATACCATGTGGTGCAGACCGGTGCCGTCATCCGTGTCGCCGATATACATACCCGGGCGCTTACGCACCGCATCCAGCCCTTTCAGGACTTTGATACTGGAGGAGTCATAAGAATTCGACATCAACGTTTCTCGCTCATTTAAACTTGGGTTAATCCGTTATTTTACCTTTTTCCACGCTGAACATCTTCGAATTTTTGTCCGACATGTCCATTACGTGTTCAGCGCTAATCGCACTGACAAAAACCTGCGACTCGGTCGCTTTGAGCCTGCTTGCTAACAGACCGCGGCGCTCGTCATCAAGTTCCGAGGCAAAATCATCTATGAGGTACAGGCAGCGTCGCCCGCTTTCGCGGGTCAGAAACTCACCTTGCGCCAGACGTAAGGCGCACATCAGCAGTTTGAGCTGCCCTCGCGAAAGTGTGTCCTCCACCGGTGCGCCATCAGCACGAATGCGGAAATCCGCTTTGTGCGGCCCGTGGGCGGTGTAGGTCAGCATACGATCGCGCTCGAAATTCCGTTCAAGCACCTCAGAATAGTCGGTCTCTTTTTCCCAGCCACGCTGGAAAGAAAAGCTGAGACTGAACTCAGGAAGAAACTGTTTGCAGGTATCTGCCATATCTTCGGCGATGCCTGCGCTGTACTCCGCTCGCCATTGGCTGATTTGCTCTGCCAGCGGAATAAGTTCGAGATCCCACGGGCGCAGCTGCGCGTAGCGGGTCACCTGACGCAATGCGGCGTTACGCTGTTTCAGCAAACGCTTGAGATTGCTCCAGGCGGTAAAGAAACCGGCTTCGTTGTGAAAGCATCCCCAATCAAGGAACGCTCTTCTGTATTTGGGGCCGCCGTTGAGTAATGTAAACCCTTCGGGGGTGATGAGCTGCATCGGCATCAGCAGCGCCAGCTCGGCCACCTTGTGACCGTCGGTGCCGTCGATGCGGACTTTGCTGTCGCCCTGTTTGTCTTTGGTGAGGCCAATCGAGATTTCGCGTTCCTGGCCCTGCAAGCGCCCGTGTAAGACAAAGGACTCCTGCTCGTGGCGGATCACGCGGCCTATCTGCAAACTGCGAAACGCCCGACCGTGGCCGAGCGTATAGATGGCTTCCAGCACGCTGGTTTTGCCACTGCCGTTAGCGCCGACCAGAAAGTTAAAGCCAGGGGATAGTGCAAGATCCGCGCTCTCGATGTTGCGAAAGTCGCGGATCAACAAGCGGGTTAACGCCATTACAATCTCATTGGCATAACGACGTAAGCCGCGCTCTGGCTGGCTGCGTCTTCAATCTGGACGCTGGAAACAGAATCGGTCAGCAGAATACGGACATTCTCGCACTTCAGCGCGTTGAGCACATCCAGCACGTAACTGACGTTGAAGCCGATTTCCATCTCGGTCCCGGCGTAGGTGACATCCAGAATTTCTTCTGCTTCTTCCTGCTCCGGGTTGTTGGCGGTGATTTTCAGCTGATTTTCGCTGACATACAGACGCACACCGCGGAATTTCTCGTTCGAGAGAATGGCCGCGCGGGCAAACGCCTGCTTGAGGATATCGCAGCCTGCATCCAGGTGTTTATCCGGATTTTTCGGCAACACGCGACGGTAGTCCGGGAAACGACCATCCACCAGTTTAGAGGTGAAGATGAAATCACCCACGTGCGCACGAATGTTGTTGCTGCCAATCTGCACGCGCATTGGGTTTTCGCCGCCGTCGAGCATACGCATCAGCTCAATCACGCCTTTACGCGGCACGATAACCGAATGGTTCGGCAACGTTTCGCCAATTGGCATGGAACAGACCGCCAGACGGTGACCGTCGGTCGCCACGGTACGCAGTTCTTCCCCTTCGGTTTCGAACAGCATGCCGTTTAAATAGTAGCGAACGTCCTGGTGCGCCATTGAGAACTGGGTCGCTTCAATCAGACGTTTCATCGTCGCCTGAGCCACGGTGAATTCGACTTCGCTCTGCCAGTCGTCGAGGTTCGGGAAGTCAGCAGCAGGCAACGTGGACAGCGAGAAACGGCTGCGGCCAGAGCGCACCAACATGCGGTCGCCCTCTAGCTGCACGGCGATTTCAGCGCCTTCCGGCAGACCACGGCAAATATCGAAGAACTTGCGCGCCGGCACGGTAGTAGCACCCGGTTCGTGCGGCTGGGACAGCGCGACGCGTGCGACCATTTCCATTTCAAGGTCGGTCCCGGTCAGTGACAGGGAACCGTCTGCGACCTGCAACAGCAGATTGCCCAGAATCGGCAACGTTGGGCGGCCACCTAATGGGCCACTTACCTGCTGCAGTGGTTTTAATAAATGTTCACGTTCAACGGTAAATTTCATAGCGTCACGAAGATAATGTTCTGATTAAATTGGAGAAATCTTCTTTGATGTCATGGCTTTCTTCACGCAACTGCTCGATCTTGCGGCACGCATGCAGCACGGTCGTGTGGTCGCGGCCACCAAACGCATCGCCGATTTCCGGCAGGCTGTGGTTAGTGAGTTCTTTGGCCAGCGCCATCGCCATCTGGCGCGGACGCGCCACAGAGCGGGAACGACGCTTGGACAGCAGATCCGCCACTTTGATCTTATAGTACTCCGCCACCGTCTTCTGAATATTGTCGATGGTGACCAGTTTTTCCTGCAGCGCCAGCAGATCGCGCAGCGCTTCACGCACGAAATCGATGGTAATCGCCCGGCCGGTAAAGTTGGCGTTGGCGATAACGCGGTTCAGTGCGCCTTCAAGCTCACGCACGTTGGAACGCAGACGTTTGGCGATGAAGAACGCCACTTCGCCAGGCAGACGGATATCATTCTCGTCGGCCTTTTTCATCAGGATCGCCACTCGCGTTTCAAGCTCAGGCGGCTCGATCGCGACGGTTAATCCCCAGCCGAAACGGGATTTGAGACGATCTTCAACGCCGTTGATCTCTTTAGGATAGCGATCCGACGTCAGGATGATCTGTTGATTCCCTTCCAACAGTGCATTGAAAGTGTGGAAAAATTCTTCCTGAGAACGCTCTTTGTTGGCAAAGAACTGAATGTCATCGATAAGCAGGGCGTCAACGGAACGGTAGTAGCGTTTGAACTCTTCGATGGCGTTGTTTTGCAGGGCTTTCACCATGTCCTGCACAAAACGCTCGGAGTGCATGTACACCACTTTAGCATTCGGCTTACGGGCAATGATGCCATTGCCTACGGCGTGTAAAAGGTGCGTTTTACCGAGACCCGTACCGCCATAAAGGAATAAAGGGTTGTAAGCGCCGCCAGGGTTATCTGCCACCTGACGTGCCGCTGCCCGAGCCAACTGGTTCGATTTACCTTCTACGAAGTTATCAAAGGTATGCTTTACGTTGACGTTGGAGCGGTAGGAGTGCTCTGCCGGGGCAGGAACGTTGTCCCAGCCCGAACGCGTCTGGTGCGTGGCGCGAGGGATCTGCTGCTGAACCTGAGCGTGCGCCTGAACCGTTGCGACCTGCGCGGTTTCCTTCACGACCTGCACGGCAGGACGGGCACCGACTTCAAATCGCAGCTGCGGGGCATCGGCACCGCAGAAATCGTTCAACAGTCCGTTGATGTTATTAAGGTACTTATCCCTTACCCAATCGAGCACGAAACGGTTTGGTGCATATAATGCCAGCGTGTTATCGCTTAGTTCCGCCTGCAATGGGCGGATCCACATGCTGAATTCTGTGGCTGGTAACTCATCCTGCAATCGGGCAAGACACTGCTGCCAAAGCGAAAGTGACACGGCGGACTCCACTCGAACTAAAAAAAGGGTGAAACTGAAATAATGATTGTTGGCACACGTCGGACAGCCCACAGGTCGGTGAGGGTGACGTGCGAACCGCTATCAGCGGTTATACCCCGTTCAGGATCCAGGAAACGATCGGGACCGCGGATCATAGCCTAAACTGAGCCAGAGATCTTCTGTTTCTCACAGATTCTTCCCGATTTATCCACAGGGAAGATCGAGACCGGCTAAGTGTAAACGATCCTGTCTCGGGTGAGGGGCGATTTCGCCCGCATATTGGAAAATTTAATGAGTGACGGCAATTTTTTGCTTAATCGATCTAATAAAGATCCCGGGCGATCCTTGCGATTTCAACGGCAGGCTTTATAATCCTCCACCCGGTGCGAGCTACAGGTTAACCCGTACCGGAGCCGGTCATTTTCCATGCGAAATCGTGCGGAAATACGCGGGAAATAAGGTAAAGAGAATTGACTCCGGAGTGTACAATTATTACAATCCGGCCTCTTTAATCACCCACACTGAAGCGGAAGTCGTTCGAAACTCGTTCGGGTACACGCAAAAGTCAGTGAATTTATTCAAGTTTAGGTAGAAATCGCCATGAAACGCACTTTTCAACCGTCTGTACTGAAGCGCAACCGTTCTCACGGCTTCCGTGCTCGTATGGCTACTAAAAATGGTCGTCAGGTTCTGGCACGTCGTCGTGCTAAAGGCCGTTCTCGTCTGACCGTTTCCAAGTAATAAAGCTAACCCCTGAGTGGTTAAGCTAGCATTTCCCAGGGAGTTACGTTTGTTAACTCCCACTCATTTCACATTCGTCTTCCAGCAGCCGCAACGGGCTGGCACGCCGCAAATCACCATCCTCGGCCGCCTAAATTCGCTGGGGCATCCCCGCATCGGTCTTACTGTCGCCAAGAAAAACGTTAAACGCGCCCATGAACGCAATCGGATTAAACGTCTGACGCGTGAGAGCTTCCGTTTACGTCAGCATGAACTTCCCGCTATGGATTTCGTGGTGGTAGCTAAGAAAGGGGTTGCAGACCTCGATAACCGGGCACTTACGGAAGCGTTGGAAAAATTATGGCGCCGTCACTGTCGCCTGGCTCACGGGTCCTGATAGCCCTTATCCGGGTCTATCAACGCCTGATTAGTCCGCTACTCGGGCCACACTGCCGTTTTACCCCCACCTGTTCACAATACGGAATTGAGGCATTGCGCAGGTTTGGGGTGATAAAAGGCAGTTGGTTGACGGTGAAACGCGTATTAAAATGCCACCCTTTACACCCGGGTGGTGACGATCCCGTCCCACCAGGACCAACAAACACCAGAGAACACTAACGATGGATTCGCAACGCAATCTTCTTATCATCGCTTTGTTGTTCGTGTCTTTCATGATCTGGCAGGCATGGGAGCAGGATAAAAATCCTCAGCCTCAGCAGCAGATTACGCAGACTACGACCACCGCCGCGGGCAGCGCCGCCGACCAGGGCGTTCCGGCCAGTGGCCAGGGAAAACTGATTACGGTGAAAACCGACGTGCTGGAACTCGTCATCAACACCCGTGGTGGTGATGTTGAGCAGGCACTGCTGTTAACTTATCCGAAAACTCAGAATTCTAACGAGCCGTTTAAGTTACTGGATACCTCACCGCAGTTTATCTATCAGGCACAGAGCGGTCTGACCGGTCGTGATGGCCCGGATAACCCGGCTAATGGTTCACGTCCGCTGTACAACATTGATAAAGATGCGTTTGTTCTGGCTGATGGACAGAATGAACTGACTATTCCGCTGACTTACACCGATAAAGCGGGCAACACCTTCACCAAAACCTTCACCCTGAAACGTGGTGGATATGCGGTGAACGTGGGCTACGACGTGAAGAACGCCAGTGATAAACCGCTGGAAATCTCCGAATTCGGCCAGCTGAAGCAGTCTATCAATCTGCCACCAGAACTCGATACCAAAGGCGGCGGCCTGTCTACTATGCATACCTTCCGCGGCGCGGCGTACTCCACGCCAGACGCGAAGTATGAGAAATACAAATTCGACACCATCGCGGATAACGAGAACCTGAACATCAGTTCTAAAGGCGGTTGGGTGGCGATGCTGCAGCAGTACTTTGCGACCGCATGGGTGCCGAGCAGCAACAGTTCGAACAACTTCTACACTGCCAACCTCGGTAACGGGATTGCGGCGATTGGCTATAAGTCTCAGCCGGTTCTGGTTCAGCCAGGCCAGGCAGCAAGCCTTGCCAGCACCCTGTGGGTAGGCCCGGAAATTCAGGACAAAATGGCGGCCGTTGCGCCACACCTTGACCTGAGCGTGGACTATGGCTGGTTGTGGTTCATTTCTCAGCCGCTGTTTAAGCTGCTGAAATTTATCCACAGCTTCCTCGGTAACTGGGGCTTCTCCATTATCGTTATCACCTTTATCGTTCGTGGCATCATGTACCCGCTGACCAAAGCGCAGTACACCTCCATGGCGAAGATGCGTATGCTGCAGCCGAAGATTCAGGCTATGCGTGAGCGTCTGGGCGATGACAAACAGCGTCAGAGCCAGGAAATGATGGCCCTGTATAAAGCAGAGAAAGTGAACCCGCTCGGCGGCTGCTTCCCTCTGATTATTCAGATGCCTATCTTCCTTGCGCTGTACTACATGCTGATGGGCTCCGTTGAACTGCGCCATGCGCCGTTTGCTCTGTGGATCCATGACCTGTCCGCACAGGACCCGTACTACATCCTGCCGATCCTGATGGGCGTAACGATGTTCTTCATCCAGAAGATGTCGCCGACCACCGTGACCGACCCGATGCAGCAGAAGATCATGACCTTCATGCCGGTCATCTTCACCGTGTTCTTCCTGTGGTTCCCGTCAGGTCTGGTGCTGTACTATATCGTCAGCAACCTGGTGACGATTATCCAGCAGCAGCTGATTTACCGTGGTCTGGAAAAACGTGGTCTGCATAGCCGCGAAAAGAAAAAATCCTGATTCGGTAGGCATTCGCTAAAATGGAAGGCGGTCAGATGACCGCCTTTTTTATTAGGTATTGAAAGAGACAAACCATGAACCATAACGACACGATTGTTGCCCAGGCCACACCGCCAGGACGCGGCGGCGTGGGTATCCTGCGTATTTCCGGCCTGAAAGCTCGCGAGGTCGCGCAGGCGGTGCTGGGCAAACTGCCTAAGCCGCGTTACGCCGATTACCTGCCGTTTCGCGATGCCGAAGACAATACGCTGGATCAGGGCATTGCCCTATGGTTCCCGGGGCCGAACTCCTTTACCGGCGAAGACGTGCTGGAGCTGCAGGGCCACGGCGGCCCGGTTATTCTCGATTTACTGCTTAAACGCATTCTGACGCTGCCGGGGATTCGAATCGCCAATCCGGGCGAGTTTTCCGAACGCGCCTTTCTGAACGACAAGCTCGACCTGGCGCAGGCCGAAGCCATCGCCGACTTGATTGACGCCAGCTCAGAACAAGCCGCCCGCTCGGCGATGAACTCGTTACAGGGCGCGTTTTCTGCCCGGGTGAATCATCTGGTGGAAGCGCTGACGCATCTGCGAATTTACGTCGAGGCGGCGATTGATTTCCCTGACGAAGAAATAGATTTCCTCTCCGATGGCAAAATCGAAGCCCAGCTCAACACCGTTATTGGCGACCTTGACGCCGTTCGCGCGGAAGCACGTCAGGGCAGCCTGCTGCGTGAAGGGATGAAAGTGGTGATTGCCGGGCGACCTAACGCCGGGAAATCGAGCCTGCTGAATGCGCTGGCGGGCCGTGAAGCCGCCATCGTAACCGACATCGCCGGAACCACGCGTGACGTACTGCGTGAACACATTCATATCGACGGTATGCCGCTGCATATCATTGATACCGCGGGGTTACGTGATGCCAGCGATGAAGTGGAGCGGATCGGTATTGAACGCGCCTGGCAGGAGATCGAGCAGGCCGATCGGGTGCTGTTTATGGTCGACAGCACCACTACATCCGCCGTCGATCCGGCAGCGATCTGGCCTGACTTTATCGCCCGTTTACCGGCCAATCTGCCGATAACCGTAGTGCGTAATAAAGCGGACATCACCGGGGAAGACGTGGGCCTAAGCGAGATGAACGGTCACTCCCTGATTCGTCTTTCTGCCCGGCAGGGCGAAGGCGTGGATATTCTGCGGAACCATCTTAAGCAGAGCATGGGCTTTGAGACCAACATGGAAGGTGGGTTCCTCGCCCGTCGTCGCCATTTGCAGGCGCTTGAAGCGGCGGCCAACCATCTGCAACAGGGCAAAGCGCAGCTGTTAGGTGCCTGGGCGGGTGAACTACTGGCCGAAGAACTGCGTCTGGCACAGCAGGCGTTAAGCGAAATCACCGGGGAGTTTACCTCCGACGACCTGCTGGGCCGGATCTTTTCGAGCTTCTGTATCGGCAAATAAGTCCGTCTGTGTTCCCGTAAAACCCACCGCTCCGGTGGGTTTTTCCATTCTGGAAAACACTGTTGTCCAAAAGGCAACTCGTGTACGCCGCCAAAGCCCCGTATCCTCGCCGAACTTTCCTGTGAGGTATCTATGGCCCGCTTCCTGTTTTGCAGTTTTGCTCTGGTTCTGCTTTATCCCTCCGGGATTGATATGTATCTGGTCGGCCTGCCCCGTATCGCGGCGGACCTTTCGGCCAGCGAAGCGCAGCTGCATATCGCGTTTTCGGTCTATCTGGCGGGCATGGCCACGGCGATGCTGATTGCCGGACGCATTGCGGACAAAGCCGGACGACAGCCGGTGGCTATCTGCGGTGCCATCGTTTTTGCGCTGGCCTCCGCGCTGTGTGCCAACGCGGTCACCAGCGATATGTTCCTGGCCGGGCGCTTTATTCAGGGCATCGGGGCGGGGGGCTGTTACGTGGTGGCGTTTGCCATTATGCGCGACACCCTGGATAACCGTCGTCGGGCGAAAGTGCTGTCGCTGCTGAACGGCATCACCTGTATCGTGCCGGTGCTGGCGCCGGTTCTCGGCAATCTCATCATGATGAAATTCCCGTGGCAAAGCCTGTTCTGGGTGATGGTCGCAATGGGAATAATCGTCTGCCTGCTGTCGACGCTGGTGCTGAAAGAGACCCATCCGGGCACCCGCGCGGATCCTGCCACGACGTCATCTTCGACGACTGAATCCCTGACCAGTCGCTTCTTTATCAGCCGCGTGGCGATCACGACGCTCAGCGTGACCGCGATCCTCACCTACGTGAATATCTCCCCGGTCCTGCTGATGGAAGTCCTGCATTTTGACCGTGGCGAATACTCCACCATTATGGCGCTGACCGCGCTGGTGAGTATGCTGGTGGCCTTCTCAACGCCGTTTGCGCTGTCGCTATTCCGCCAGCGCACGTTGATGCTAACCGCCCAAGGGCTGTTTTTTGTGGCAGCGGTGATACTGGCGTCAGCAAGCTCTTCCGCCGGAATGCTGTTCGGCTTGACGCTGATTTGTGCGGGCTTCTCACTCGGGTTCGGCGTGACAATGAGCCAGGCACTCGGCCCCTTCTCGCTGCGCGCTGGGGTGGCAAGCTCCGTTCTCGGTATCGCCCAGGTGTGCGGTTCGTCGTTGTATATCTGGCTGGCCGCCATTTTTGGCGTCGGGGCGTTGAATATGCTGATCGGGATACTGATTAGCTGTAGCATGGTCTGCATCCTGTTGCTCATCTTCGTTTCCGCCCGCGCGGACGCGCCGGACAATGAAAAAATCCCTGACCAGTCTCGATCTTAACTTACTCTTTTGCCTGCAACTTCTGTTACAGGAGCGCAGCGTCAGCAAGACGGCGAAACGGATGAACGTCACGCCGTCTGCGGTCAGCAAATCGCTGGCCAAGCTGCGCGACTGGTTTAACGACCCGCTGTTTGTCAAAACCCCTACCGGCCTGCATCCTACGCCGCTGGCGGTCAGCATGGAGCAGGATCTGGCCGACTGGATGCAGATGAGCCACCAGCTGCTGGATAAACCGCATCACGATACCCCGCGCGGGCTAACCTTTGAGCTGGCCGCGGAATCCCCGCTGATGCTGATCGTGTTTAATGCCCTGACCCAACAAATCCACCAGCGCTATGCCCAGGCCACCGTGCGGCTGCGCAACTGGGATTACGATTCGCTGGACGCGATTGTGCGCGGTGAGGTGGATTTGGGCTTCACCGGCCGGGAAAGCCATCCGCGCTCGCGGGAATCCCTCAGCCTGCTGCCGTGGTTTATCGATTTTGAAGTGCTGTTCACCGACGTTCCCCGCGTTTATCTGCGGGAAGATCATCCGGCGCTACAGGAAGAGTGGAATCTTGAGACGTTCCTGCGCTATCCGCACATCAGCATCTGCTGGGAAAAGAGCGATACCTGGGCGCTGGATGAAGTGTTGAATGAATCAGGCCACCAGCGCCAAATTGCGCTGAGCCTGCCGGGCTTTGAGGCCTCGATGTTTATGGCAGCGCAGCCCGACCATACGCTGCTCGCCACCGCACCTTATTACTGTCAGCACTATAATCAACAGCACGGCCTGAAACTGGTGACGCGCCCGATGCCGTTAGACGAAGCACAGATGCAGAAACTGGCGGTGCCGTTCACCCTGATGTGGCATAAGCGCAACGGCCATAATCCCAAGATTATTTGGATGAAGTCGATGCTGAAGCAACTGTACCGGGAAGCGTTTCAATCCGGGGTACTCAGCGATTAGCCGGGAAAATGTGTGACCTGGCGGGCTATTGCGCCTAAGGAAATGTAAATATGCTGGCCGATCACTATTCATCGCCCTTATTCCACATTAAAACCTCATCAACCTGGGCAATAATAGAGACTGAGTTTCCAGTACCACTGACCATTAATCACGGAGCGACATAATGGCAACGCATTTTGCAAGAGGGATCCTTACCGATGGGCATCTGCACTCAGTCCGACTCTCCTCATCCTGTCACAATGAATCACGCCTGCTGCCTGCGCATCGCCGGGCGCGATTCCTGGCCTCGCGGGCGTTACTCGCCGAACTGCTGTTTATGCTGTATGGCATCAGCGAGCTCCCGGACATCATAACCCGGCCAGACGGCAAACCGGTGTTTCGCGACAGCACCCAGCCGCGTTTCTCTATCGCCTACGCCGGGAATATCGTTGGCGTGGCGCTGACCACCGAAGGCGAGTGCGGTCTGGATATGGAACTCCAGCGCGCGACGCGCAGTTTCCACAGCCCGGCCGCGCCCGGCGCCTATCCTTTTAGCAGTAACGAAAATCTGTGGATTAAAAATCAGACCGACCCGAACGAAGCGCGCGCGCAGCTGCTGGCCTTGCGCCAGAGCGTCCTCAAACTCACCGGCGATATTCATCAAGACTCGCCGCAGCAGCTTCAGCTGTTGCCGGGCTCAGGCCGCCTGCGCGCCGCTAAATTGATGCAGATAGAAGCCATTTGTGACGCCGAGGACGTGCTGGTGTGGTCTATCGCTGCCACGCCTGCTATTGAGCGCCTGAAGGTTTGGGAATTCGACAGCAAAAACGGCTGGCGCGGTTTGCCGGATATGCAGCTCCGCGCCAGTGAACCCGCCGCGCGCCTGATGCGTTTTACCAGCCTGCCGGCGGAAAAAGCCCTTATACTGAACTGACTCATCATGATGAAAAATAAAGGAGTAATCATGTCCGACGCGATAAAAGTTGTGACGTTATTGGGGAGCCTGCGCAAAGCTTCATTTAACGGGATGGTGGCACGTACCCTGCCTGGCCTCGCGCCCGCAGGGATGACCATTTCTGCGCTGCCGTCGATTGGCGACATTCCACTGTACGATGCCGATATCCAGCAGGAAGAGGGTTTCCCGCCTGCCGTCGAGGCGCTGGCGGCGCAAATTCGTGATGCCGATGGCGTGGTTATCGTCACTCCGGAGTACAACTACTCGGTGCCGGGCGGGCTGAAAAATGCCATCGACTGGCTGTCACGTTTGCCTGAACAGCCGCTGGCCGGTAAACCGGTGCTGATTCAGACCAGCTCAATGGGCGCGATTGGTGGCGCACGCTGCCAGTATCATCTGCGCCAGATTCTGGTATTCCTGGATGCGATGGTGATGAACAAGCCGGAGTTTATGGGCGGCGTTATTCAGAATAAGGTCGACCCGCAGACGGGCGAAGTGGTTGATCAGAGTACGCGCGATCACTTGAGCGGTCAGCTGACCGCGTTCGGGGATTACATCCGACGGGTTAAAGCGTAATAAAAAAAGGTTCATCGCGGTTAAGCGTGAATCAATAGAAAACGGCGGTAAAAGTGGTTAGTTTTGTATTCGCCAAAACACCAACCAGCCACTCAACCGCCGTCTGCCATGAATGCTAATCTTTCTTCCCTCTTCTGGGAAGGTTTCACTGTTGATTCCTTCACTCATCCTGCACCGGATGCTCTGCTTATTACGCTCCGGCCTGACCC